>Ga0123333_10003578_pt1 | contig 15022 bp, 13 predicted proteins | sample BioC12SIPDNA_3_FD_89957 | JGI IMG/M metagenome (GOLD analysis project Ga0123333, IMG submission 89957) | Anaerobic biogas reactor microbial communites from Washington, USA - Biogas_R2_B C12 SIP DNA | ecosystem: Engineered > Bioreactor > Anaerobic > Unclassified | place: Washington, USA... | reverse complement strand
GGGGATGGTGATCGTGGCCGGTGAGGTGCCGTTGGCCTCGACGGTCGGCAGGCCCTCGACGGGCTCCACCTCCTCGCCCTCGGCCTGGGTCAGCGGGGTGGTGGCCCCCACGACCTCGACGTAGAAGATGACGGTGTCGTTGGGCCCGATGCCCAGATTGGCGTTGCCCGCCGCGCCGAAACCGTCCTCGGGGGACATCGCGATGATGAACGACTGACCGGGCTTGGTGCCCTCCAGGCTGTTCAGGAAGCCGGGCAGCAGGTTGGCGTTGGACAGCGACATCGTCACCGTCTCGTCGGTCGGGAAGGTGGAGAGGATCTCCTCGCCGGTGCTGCCGTTGACCGCGAGGTAGCGCAGCTCGACGTCCTGCTCGGCCGTGGTGGCCTCACCCTCGCCGGGCTCGATCTCCTGGATGGAGGTCTGGCCCACCACCAGCGGGGTGGTGGCCAGCTCCAGCGCGGGGACGGTCACACCGTCGGCGTCGGCCTCGGTGAGGGTCACGTCGTCGGCGGTGCCGGTCGGAGCCATCGAGGTGGCCGCCGCGTCGTCCGCACTGGCCGTCGAGCTCGTCTCGTCGGAGCCGTTGCCGTCGCCGCAGGCGGAGAGGAGGATCAGGGGTGCTACGGCGAGGCCGAGCAGCCGGAACTTGGGAGAGCGCACGCGCCATCCTTGTCTGGGAGAGGTCTAGGACTGGCCAAGACTAACCCGCTGACCCTGGGTCTTCGCTGAGTGCCGCCGGAGGATCTGCCTAGCGTCCCCGCTCCATCGAGGCGATCAGCTCGTCGATGCGGGCGTCCTGACTCACGAACGGGTCCTTGCACAACACCGTGCGCTGGGTCGAGTCGTTGAGCTTGAGGTGCACCCAGTCGACGCTGAAGTCCCGGTGGTGCTCCTGGGCGACCCGCACGAAGTCGCCGCGCAGCTTGGCCCGGGTCGTCTGCGGCGGGGTGTGGCCCGCCTCGGCGATGCGTTCCGGCGTCACGACCTCCGTGGCGCCGCCCCGCCGGGACACGATGTTGAACAGCCCGCGGGTGGGATGGATGTCGTGCCAGGCGAGGTCCAGTTGCTGCAGGCGGGGGTCGGCCATCGACAGCCCGGACCGGTCGGCATACCGCTGCAGGGTGCGCCACTTGAGCACCCAGTCGATCTCGGTCTCGACCAGGGACAGGTCCTGCCCCTCGAAGGCCTTGAGGGTGCGCTCCCACAGATCGAGCACCTGGCGGTAGGGCTCCTGCTGCGCCAGGCCGGTCGTCTCGGCATGCAACCGCGCCCGGTGGAGGAACTCGGCCTGCATCTGGGTGGCGGTGATCCGTCGGCCGTCGGCCAGCGAGATCGTATGCCGTGAGGTCAGGTCCCGACTGACCTCCCGGATGGCGCTGATCGGGCTGAGCAGGGTGAAGTCCGGGAACCGCACCCCCGCCTCGATCGCCTTGAGCACCAGGTCGGTCGCGGCCACCTTGAGCAGGGTGGTGGTCTGCGTCATCGTCGAGTCGCCGACGATGACGTGCAGCCGCCGGAACCGCTCGGCGTCGGCATGGGGCTCATCGCGGGTGTTGATGATCGGTCGGGACCGGGTCGTGGCCGAGCTCAGGCCGTCCCAGATGTGGTCGGCCCGCTGGCTGATCTGGTAGGTCGCCTGCCCCGCGGAGACGTTGAGCCGCCCGGCCCCGCTGATCACCTGGCGGGTGATCAGGAACGGGATCAGGGTGTCGGTGATGCGGCTGAGCTCACCGCGCCGCCCGATCAGGTAGTTCTCGTGGCAGCCGTAGGAGTTGCCCCGCGAGTCGACGTTGTTCTTGAGCACGTAGACCCGGGCCTCGATGCCCTCGTCGGCCATCCGGGCCTCGGCGTCGAGGGCCAGGTCGTGCAGGATCGTCTCGCCGGCCTTGTCGTGGGCCACCAGGTCGAGCAGGTCGTCGCACTCGGCCGTGGCGTACTCCGGGTGGGACCCGACGTCGAGGTAGAGCCGGGCGCCGTTGCGCAGGAAGACGTTGCTCGAGCGACCCCAGCTGACCACCTTGCGGAACAGGTAGCGCGCCACCTCGTCGGGCGCCAGGCGGCGTTCGCCAGGGAAGGCACAGGTCACCCCGAACTCGGTCTCGATCCCGAAGATCCGGCGGTCCACGGCCTACTCCTCGCGCTGGGTCTGCGGGTTGGTGGACGGGTCGCCGGACGGATCCGCCCCGGAGCCGGCGGTGGTGTCGTCGGCCGTCCGGCCGTTGGGGTCGTGCTCGGTCAGGGTGTCGTGGAGCCCCGGGCGGGAGTCATCCCGGGTCGGCACGTCGTCGGTGGCGCTCTCCTGGTCCAGGAGCGCGTCCAGCAGCGGTCCACCGACCCGGCGGAAGCTGCGCCGGGGCCGGCGCCGGTCGAGCACCGCCACCTCCAGGTCGCCGGCGGCGAGCTCGCGACGCTCCTCCCCCTCACCGCCCAGCAGCTCGACCGCCAGCCGCAGCACCTCGGCGAGCGGGAGCGCAGGCGTCCAGCGCTCGCGCAGCGCCGTCGCGACGGGCTCGCTCGCACCGCCCATGACGACGAAGCCGCGCTCCTCGGTGACCGACCCGTCGTAGGTGAGTCGGTAGATCTGGTCGCCGTCCTGGTCGTTGCCGACCTGCGCCACCGCGATCTCGACCTCGTAGGGCTTGGACTCCTGGGTGAAGATCGCCCCCAGCGTCTGGGTGTAGGCGTTGGCCAGGCCCCGCGCCGTGACGTCGCTGCGGTCGTAGGAGTAGCCCCGCATGTCGGCGTAGCGGATGCCCGCGACCCGGAGGTTCTCGAACTCGTTGTACTTGCCCGCGCCGGCGAAACCGATGCGGTCGTAGAGCTCGGAGATCTTGTGCAGGGTGCGGGAGGGGTTCTCCGCGACGAAGGCGATGCCGGTGGCGTAGCTGGCCACGATGACCGACCGGCCCCGGGCGATCCCCTTGCGCGCGAAGTCCGCCCGGTCCTTCATCAGCTGCTCGGGCGAGACATACATCGGCATCGTCATGGGGCACCTCCCGGGTTGCCGCGTCGGGCCTGGACGACCTCGGTGGCCAGCGCCTCCAGGTCGGTGTCGTCGACGAAGTGCACCCCGTCGACGGTGACCACCGCGCAGGTGGGCCAGATGCTGCGGCTCAGGTCCGGCCCACCGGTGGCCGAGTCGTCGTCCGCCGCGTCGTAGAGCGCCTCGATCGCCACGCGCAGCGCCCGCTGCTCGGTGAGGTCGGGTCGCCACAGCTTCTTGAGCGCGCCCCGGGCGAAGAGCGAGCCCGAGCCCACGCTGTGGTGCCGCTGCTCCTCGTAGCACCCGCCGGTGACGTCGTAGGAGAAGATGCGGCCGACCTGCTGGTCCAGGTCGTAGCCGGCGAAGACCGGCAGCACCGACAGGCCCCGCATGGCGTTGGGCAGGTTGCCCCGGATCATGGCACCGAGCCGGTTGGCCTTGCCCTCCAGGGAGAGGAGCGTGCCCTCGATCTTCTCGTAGTGCTCCAGCTCGACCTGGAACAGCTTGACGATCTCGACGGCGGTGCCGGCCGTGCCCGCGATGCCCACGGCGGAGTAGTCGTCGGCGGCGAAGACCTTCTCGATGTCGCGGCTGGCGATGAAGGTGCCCATCGTCGCGCGCCGGTCACCGGCGATCAGCACCCCGCCGCCGAAGGTCAGCGCGACGATGGTGGTGCCGTGCGGCGCCTCGACGGGCCCGCCCGCGGCCGCCCCGAGGCTGTTCCCGGGCAGCAGCTCGGGGGCGCGCAGCCGCAGGAACTCGGTGAACGAGCTGCCGCGGGGCACCAGGAACTCGGGCGGGAGACCACGCCCGTGGTCGGCGGTCACTGGCCGCCCTTCTGCACGAAACCGTGCACGAACTCCTCGGCGTTGGTCTCCAGCACACCGTCGATCTCGTCGAGGAGGTCGTCCACCTCGGCGGTGCGCGCGGCGTCCTGGCGCTGCGCGACCGGCGCTGCGGGGGCGGGGGTGTCCTCGTCGTCGCGCCGCGGTGGGCGCTTCTGCTCCTGACCGGCCATGGTTGCCTCCTGGTGACCGTCGACGTCTGCTATCCCCGACCCTAACCGTCGCGGCTGACAAGATGCGCGAGCAGGTCGTCCACGCCGCTGACCGAGTCCAGGAGTGGCTCGATGTCCGCGCGCGAGCCGCGCAGCGGCTCGGGCAGCTGCACCCGGCGCAGCCCCCGGGTGCCGGGTGCCGGCTCGAAGACCACCGAGTCCCAGGACGCGGCCCGCACCTGTCCGGCATACCTGCTGACGCACTGGCCCCGGAACCAGGCGCGGGTGTCCTCCGGCGGGACCACCATCGCCTCGCGCACCTCGTCGGGACCGACCAGGGTCTCCAGCCGCCCGGAGGCGCGCATCCGCGCGGCCAGCCCCCGCGCGGGGTCCAGCTCGGACCACTGGATGTCGATCGCGGCCAGGCGCGGGTCGCCCCACTCCAGCCCGTCGCGCCGGCGGTAGCCCTCCAGCACCGCCAGCTTGGTGACCCAGTCGACCCGGCCGACGCAGCGCATCGGGTCCTCCCCCAGGTCCGCGGCGACCGCGTCCCAGTGCCGCAGCACCTCGCGGGTGTCGTCGTCGACGTCCGTGCCGAGGTGGTTCTCGACCGCCTCGCGGTAGGCGGCCAGGATCTCCAGCGCGGTCAGGTCCCGCCCGTCCTGGAGCGCGACCTGCCGGGTCAGCCCGGGGTCGTGCGAGATCGCCCGGATGGCCGCCACCGGGTCGGCGAGCTCCAGCGCCGGGGCCGCGCCGGCCTCGATGAGGCCCAGCACCAGGCTGGTGGTCCCCACCTTCAGGAGCGTGGCGACGTCGCACAGGGTCGCATCCCCGACGATGACGTGCAGCCGGCGGTACTTCTCCCCGAAGGCGTGCGGCTCGTCCCGGGTGTTGACGATCGGCCGCTTCAGGGTGGTCTCCAGACCGATCTCGGCCTCCATGTAGTCGGCGCGCTGGCTGACCTGGAAGCCGGGCTGCTCCGAGAACTGCCCCAGGCCCACCCGCCCGGCCCCCACCAGCACCTGGCGGGCGACGAAGAACGGGAGCAGGCCGGCCGCGATGGTCAGGAAGGGCACCTCGCGCGGCACCAGGTAGTTCTCGTGGGTGCCGTAGGAGGCACCCTTCCCGTCGACGTTGTTCTTGTAGAGGCGGATCTGGTCGCCCTGGGCGGCCAGGGCGGCCGCGGCCGTCAGCATCACCTCGTCCCCGGCCCGGTCCCAGCGGACGACGTCGCGGGGGGTGAGCACCTCCGGGGAGGAGTACTCCGGGTGCGCGTGGTCGACGTAGAGCCGGGCCCCGTTGGACAGCACCGAGTTGGCGGTCGCCGGGTCGTCGACGTCCGTGAGCTGGCTGATGTCGGCCAGGGCACGCGCGACCTCGAAGCCGCGGGCGTCCCGCAGCGGCGTCTCGTCGGCGTAGTCCCAGCCCGACCCCGTCGGGAGCGCGCGCTGCGGTCCGGCCTCGGTCGCGTACGCGCGCACCACCAGCCCGGACAGGGCGACCGGGTTCGCCCGGGGATCACCCGGGCGGGTGATGCCGTACTCCGTCTCGGTCCCCATCACCCGGCGCACACTCATGGGACAGAGCCTAGGTCGCGGCCGGTCCCGACGGTCGGGCGGTGGTCGAGATGCGGTCGACCACCTCCTGGACGAGCCCGCCATACTCCTCGACCACCGCCGCGAGGTCGGTCTCGGCGGGGTCGAAGAGCTGCAGGGTCCGCGTCCCGGCCGCCAGTCCGACCATGAGGCAGGCCAACTGGTCAGTATGCCGTCGCAACCGGCGCTCCTGCGGCTCCGGGAGCCCGTGGGTCTCGAACCGGCTCAGGAAGCGCTGGCGGAACTCGGCCCGCGCCGCGACCGGGTCGGGTGCGTCCGCGATCAGGTAGAGGGCGCGCAGCCACGGCTCGGCGTCCGCGTCCTCCCGCCGGGTCAGGACGCGGTGCACGAGCAGCTCGCCCAGGCCGTCGAGCGGGACGTCTGGGGCGAGCGGCCGCGGTTCCAGCGGGGTGGCGTCGGCGTGGAGCTGCTCCTTGGACCCGCCGACCTTCATGACCATCGCCGGCGAGACCCCGGCACCGGCGGCGATCTCCCGGATGGTGACCGCGGCGTAGCCGCGCTCCCCGAACAGCCGCCGGGCCGTCTGCAGCACCTGTTCCCTGGTGTCGCTCACCGCGCGGCCAGCTCGGTGGGCCGTGGGCGGGACCGCGGGATCCCGGTCACGATGTCGATGTCCAGGGTGCTGGAGGTCGACCCGATCTGGACGGCCCGGGACCGGGTGCGGCCCGTGTCGTGGTCCACGACCGTGAGGACGTAGCGACCCGGCGGTGGGAGCCCGATCTCGAAGGCCCCCTCCTCGTCGGCGTGGTGAGTGGCGACATACTCCCCGGAGTGCCGGATGAGGGAGAGCATCACGCCCCCCAAGGGGGCGCCGTCGTCGGTGATGTGCCCGGTCAGCAGGAGCCGGCGGTTCATCCGGATCTGGTCCAGGTCGGCGTCCCCGAGGTGCTCGAGGCCTGACATCGGGCCCCATCCGTCGGCACTGACCACGACGAGGTAGAGACCGGCCCGCGGCAGCGCCAGCGTGTAGCGGCCCGTGTTGTCGGTCCGCCCCCAGTCCACGTGCCGGCCGTCCGGGTGCAGCACCGTGACGACCGCCTGCTTGATGGGCCGGTCCCGCTCGTCGGTGATGATCCCGCCCACGACGACCTCGTTCTCGGCCCCCGGCTGCTTCACCTCGTGCCGCTCGGCGGCCAGCAGCTCGCCGGGGGCTTCCGAGCGGTCGGCGAGCGTCTGCGGCCGCACGATGAACGCGGCGACCAGCGCCCCGAGGAGCGCGGCGGCCGCCCCGATCCAGAAGACCAGTTGGTAGGCCTCGAACCGCGGCACGGTCGGCATCCCCTCCATCGCCATCGCGGCGAAGAGGGCGGCGACCAGGGCGCTCGCGCTCGAGGTCCCGAGCGCGCGGACCAGAGTGTTCAGGCCGTTGGCGGAGGCGGTCTCGGTGATCGGCACCGAGCGCATGATGAGGGTCGGCATCGCGGCGAAGGCGACGGCGGTCCCCAGCGAGGAGATCCCCGAGGCGACGACGACCTCCAGCACCGAGCTGTGCAGGTAGGCGCGGAGCACGAAGCCGACCGCGATCACCACAGCCCCGGAGATGAGCATGGCGCGCGGGCCGTACAGCCGGATCAGCCAGGCGGCCACCGGCGACATGAGCACCATGAGGATGCCCTGGGGCAGCAGCACCAGCCCGGTCTCGATGACCGAGAGCCCGAAGCCGTAGCCCGTCTCGACCGGCATCTGGACCTGCTGTGCGCTGGTCAGGAAGTTGGCGAACATCGCCAGCCCGATGAGGATCGAGGCCGCGTTGGTCAGCAGCACGGTCCGCCGCATCGAGGTGCGGATGTCGACCAGGGGCTGGCCCTGCCGCAGCTCCCACGGCACCCAGGCGGCCAGCACCAGCCCGGAGACGATCACCAGCGACACGGTGAGCCGGTCGAACCACCCCCACGAACCGGCCTTCGAAACGGCGAGCAGGAAGCAGGTCAGGGCGATCGAGAGCAGGACGGCCCCGACGTAGTCGAACCGGCCGCGGGTGCGGACGGTGGACTCCGGCACCACGAGCAGCACCAGGACGAACATGAGCACCGCGAAGCCGCCGGAGACCACGAAGAGCATCTGCCAGTCGAAGTTCTCGTAGATCACGCCGGCGAGCGGCATCCCCACGGCGCCGCCGATGCCCAGCGTCGCGCTCATCAGGGCGACACCGGAGCCGACCTTCTCGCTCGGCAGGTGGTCGCGCATGATGCTGATGCCGACCGGGACCAGGCTGGTGCCGATGCCGGTGAGTCCGCGCGCGATGATCACCGGGGCGAGGGTCTCGCTCAGAGCGCCCAGCGCCGAGCCGATGATGACCGAGCCGAGGCAGACCAGGAGCATCAGCCGCTTGCCGAACATGTCGGCCAGGCGGGACACGATCGGCGTCCCCACGGCCCCGGTCAGCAGGGTGATCGTGATCAACCAGGACGCGTTGTCGGTCGTGGTGTCCAGGATGTCGGGGAAGTCCGGCAGCAGCGGCAGGACCAGGGTCTGCTGCAGGGACACCAGCGTGCCGCAGAGACCGAGCACGGTGATGATGAGGCCGGTCGCGACCCCCTTGACGGCCTCGGGCGCGGCGTCGGGACGGGTGGTGGTGGCGGACATGGACACGCTGCTCCTGCGGAAGTATGTCGTGGGGTGCGGTGGTGAGTTGCTGTGGTGGTGACCAGAGGGCGCCATCGACCATCGGACCACGAGGGGTGAACAAGTGTTCACCGCAAGGGCAGTGTAGCGCGTGGACTGTGGCACCCTGTGGTCGTGCCCTACGCCCTGGACCTGATCGTGGTCACCGTCTTCGTCCTGATCGGTCGCGCGACCCACGAGGACGGCTTCGCCGTGGACGGCACCCTGCAGACGCTGTGGCCGTTCGTCGTCGCGCTCCTCGCGAGCTGGGTGGCGGGCAGAGTCCTGCGCCTCCCCCTCGCCGCCCCGCGGGCAGGCGGGGTCGTCTGGCTGGTGACCCTCGTCGTGGGCATGGGACTGCGCGCGCTGTCCGGCCAGGGCACCGCCCTGTCCTTCGTGGTCGTGGCGACCGTCGTCCTGGGGGCGGGGTTCCTCGGGTGGCGACTGGTCGGCATCCTGCTGCGTCCTGCTGCGTCGCGGGGCGACGCCGCCTGACCGGGCCCTAGGCTGACCCGCTATGGACACGGTGCTCACGGTCACGATCGGCGTGCTCATCGTGGCCGCCGGCGCGGTGCTGCTCACCTGGTTCGTCCGGTCCAGGCTCGTCCTGGGCACGCCGGAGGACCAGGCGACCTACCAGGTGCTGCACATGACCAGCCTCGCCACGCCCGAGCTCCGCGCCGGTCTGGAGGCGGGCGCCGAGAAGGCCGTGCGCCACCTCCGGGACCTGCTGGGCACCCCTGCCGTGGCGCTCACCGACGGCACCCGGCTCCTGGCCTGGGACGGGGTCGGCGCCGACGTGCACGCCCAGCACGCGGTGAGCAGTGCCGTGGACGCGGTGCGGGACGGGTCGACGGTCGTGCTCGGGCCTGCGACCGTCGCCTGCCCGGACCCCGAGTGCCGGGTCCGCAACGCGATCACGGCGGCGCTGACGACCGAGGACCACGTGGTCGGCGCGCTCACGGCCTACACGGGGTCCCGCCCGTCCGCGCGGCTGGTGCGGGCGGTGGAGGAGGTGGCCCGGTTCGTCTCCGGCCAGCTGGAGCTGGCCGAGCTGGACAGCTCGCGCGCCAAGCTCGCGGAGGCCGAGATCCGGGCCCTGCGCGCCCAGATCTCCCCGCACTTCATCTACAACAGCCTCGGGGCGATCGCCTCCTACGTGCGCACCGACCCGGAGCACGCCCGCGAGCTGCTCCTGGATTTCGCGGACTTCACCCGCTACTCCTTCAGGCGGCACGGCGAGTTCACCACCCTCGCCGAGGAGCTGCGCTCGGTGGAGCGGTACCTGGCCCTGGAGCAGGCACGCTTCGGCGGTCGGCTGGAGGTCACCCTGCGCGTGTCCCCCGAGGTGCTCCCGGTCGCCGTGCCCTTCCTCTGCCTGCAACCCCTGGTCGAGAATGCTGTGCGCCACGGGCTGGAGGGCGAGGAGGGTCGGGGCCGGATCATCATCATCGCCGAGGACGCCGGCAACGAGGCGAGCATCAGCATCGAGGACGACGGGGTCGGCATGGAGCCGGAGCTGGTCCTGGAGAACCTCACTGGCGAGGGTGGCGACCACGTGGGCCTGGGCAACGTCGACGAACGCCTGCGCAGCGTCTTCGGCGACGAGCACGGGCTGGTCGTCGAGACCGCGCCCGGTGCGGGGACCAAGGTCAGCATGCGAGTCCCCAAGTACGCCCCCGGCGTGCACGCCCACTGACCCCCCGGCATACTCCGCTGCGACCAGAACGCGCGGGTGCACCCGACGCGGCGACCTGGCCGCACTGGCCGGCCCTGGGCGTGGTCGCGTCGCCACACGTCCCCTGACGCCCACTTGACGCGCGGACTAGTGTGCTCTCCATGCCGTGCGTCCTCGCCGTCGACGACGAACCGCCCGCCCTGCGCGAGCTCGCGCACCTCCTCTCGCAGGACCGGCGAGTGGGCAGCGTGCTGACCGCCTCCGACGGCGCCGAGGCGCTCCGCCTGCTGGAGCAGGAGAACGTCGACATCGTCTTCCTCGACATCCGGATGCCGGGCCTGTCGGGGCTCGACCTGGCCCGGGTGCTCGCCCGGTTCCGGATGCCGCCGGCCGTGGTGTTCGTCACCGCCTACGAGAACCACGCCGTCGACGCCTTCGACGTGCAGGCCGTCGACTACGTGATGAAGCCCTACCGTCCCGAGCGGCTCGCTGCGGCCCTCGCGCGAGCCCTGGACCAGGTCGTCGACGGCGCCTCGGCCGCCCCCGACCTGCAGGACGAGTCGATCCCGGTGGAGCTGGGAGGGGTCACCCGCTTCGTGCGTCGCAGCGAGGTCATCTACGTGACCGCCCAGGGTGACTACGCGCGCCTCCACACCCACCAGGGCAGCCACCTGCTCCGGACCCCGTTGACCACCCTGGAGGAGCGGTGGGCCGACGCCGGGTTCGTGCGGATCCACCGCAGCCACCTCGTGGCCCTCCAGCACGTGGAGGAGATCCGGGTGGACGGCGGCCGCTACACGGTGTCCGTCGGCGGCCGGGACCTCACGGTGAGCCGCCGGCACACCCGTGAGCTGCGGGACGTGCTCGTGAAGCGGGCCGGCGGATGACCGAGCCGGGCCGGACGCCCGGTGGCCGGGTCACCATCACCCACCCCAGCCGGCAGCGTCCCCGGATGCGTCCGGCGTCGCTGACGCGGGAGATCGACGAGCAGACCGGTCTGGGCGAGGTCTACATCTCCTCCCTGATCCGTTCGCAGCTGCGGTTGGGCCTCGCGGTGCTGGCCGTGTCCCTCGGTGTCCTGGCGGCCCTGCCACTCGTCTTCCACCTCTTTCCGGAGATCGCCGCGGTCCGGGTCCTGGGGGTCACGCTGCCGTGGCTCATCCTCGGGCTGGTCGTCTACCCGGCCATCCTCGGGGCCGCATGGTTCTACGCGCACAACGCCGAGCGCGTCGAGCGCGACTTCGTGGACCTGCTCGACGACCGATGAGCCCGACGCTCGGACTGGTGGCCATCCTGGCCACCTCGGTGGCCACCGTGCTCGTCGGCGTCATCGGGATCCGCGCGGCGCGCACCACCAGCGACTTCTATGTCGCCTCGCGCACCGTGACCCCGTGGTGGAACGCCTCCGCCATCGGCGGGGAGTACCTCTCGGCCGCGTCGTTCCTCGGCGTCGCCGGCCTGATCCTGGCCTACGGCGCGGACATGCTGTGGTTCCCCGTCGGCTACACCGCCGGCTACCTCGTGCTCCTGGTGCTCGTCGCCGCGCCGTTGCGCCGGTCCGGGGCCTACACGCTGCCGGACTTCGCCGAGGCACGGCTGGAGTCCCTCGCGGCGCGCCGCACCGCGAGCGTCCTGGTGGTGACCATCGGCTGGCTCTACCTGCTCCCCCAGTTCCAGGCCGCCGGACTCACCGTCCGCACCGTCACCGGGGCACCCCGGTGGGTGGGGCCGGTCCTCGTCTGCGTGGTCGTCCTCATCGGGGTGCTCTCCGGCGGCATGAGGAGCATCACCTTCGTGCAGGCCTTCCAGTACTGGCTCAAGCTCACCGCGCTCGCCGTGCCTGCCGTGTTCATCCTCCTGGTCTGGCAGTCCCACGGCACACCCACGATCAACCAGGAGGGTCCCCCCGTCTTCGTCGCGGCCACGACCGTGGAGATCCAGACCGGCGTCTCCGTCGAGGTGTCCGAGTCGGTCCGGGTCGACGCGGTGGGCGTGGTGAACGGCGAGCCTGTGGACGGCACCCTCGAGCTCACACCCGGTGTCCACGCACTGGCGCAGGGCACCGAGGTCACCTTCCCCGCCGGGGCCGAGATCCCGCACGCCGACTCGCTCCGGCCGCTGGGCGGGCAGGACTGGCTGGCACCGTTGCGGTCCAACAGCGACTACCCGCTCTACTCGACCTACTCCCTGATCCTGGCCCTTTTCTTCGGCACGATGGGGCTGCCCCACGTACTGGTGCGGTTCTACACCAACCCCGACGGCCGAGCGGCCCGTCGGACGACCGTCGCCGTCCTCGGCCTGCTGGGGATCTTCTACCTCCTGCCGACCGCCTACGGCGCGCTCGGCCGCCTGTACGCCCCGGACCTGCTGCTGACCGGGCGCACCGACGCCGTGGTGCTCCTGCTGCCCGGACGGCTGGTTGACGGCGTGCCGGGCGACGCCCTGTCGGCGCTCGTGACCGCGGGGGCGTTCGCCGCCTTCCTGTCCACCTCCTCGGGCCTGACCATCTCGGTGGCCGGTGTCCTGTCCCAGGACCTCATCGGTCGCCGGGTGCGCAACCCGGTCCGGGCCTTCCGGCTGGGTGCCAGCCTCGCGCTGATCGTGCCGATCACCCTCGCGCTGATCAGCCCGTCCCTGGGCATCGCGGACGTGGTGGGGCTGGCCTTCGCCGTGGCCGCGTCGTCGTTCTGCCCGCTCCTGCTGCTGGGCATCTGGTGGCGGCGGCTCACCGACGCCGGCGCCATCGCGGGGCTGGTCACCGGGGGCGGCCTGTCCACCCTGGCCGTCCTGACCACCCTGGTGTTGGCCCCGACCGGAGGGTGGTGGACGCCGGCGCTCGCTCAGCCGGCAGCCTGGACGATGCCCATCGCCTTCCTGGTCATGGTGCTCGTCTCCCTCGCGACCCCTCGACGGGTCGCCAAGGGCGTGAGTCGGACGATGATCCGGTTGCACACTCCCGAGAGCGTCGACCTCGACCGCGGCGACTGGGACCCCGAGGATCGTTGGCGCGTGCGCACCTGACCGCTCGTCCCGCTGCGCGTGCCGTTCATCGCAGGGCAGGAGACCGACCAACGATCGCCTCCACCGCTGACCGCATCAACTGCCCGACCTCCTGCCGCGGCGTGCCGCATCTCCCTAGCGTGTCGAGCGTCACAACGCCGTGGCCCCCGACAGGAGGAGCAACCCCCGTGTCCCACATCACCCCACCCCGCAGCGAGGTGTCCTGATGGATGCCGAAGCCCGCCAGGCCTACTGGAAACGCAATCTCCGCCTGATGGCGGTCCTGCTGACGATCTGGGCGCTCGTGTCCTACGGAGCAGGGATCCTGTTCGTCGAGCAGCTGAACAACTTCAGCATCATGCAGATCCCGCTCGGCTTCTGGTTCGCCCAGCAGGGCTCGATCATCACCTTCCTGATCCTGATTGCCGTCTATGTCTGGCGGATGGACAAGCTCGACAAGGAGTTCGGGATCACCGAGTACGAGGAAGGGGTCCACCACTCATGAGCACCGTGCAGCTGTGGACCCTCGTCTTCGTGGTCCTGTCCTTCGGCCTCTACATCTACATCGCCTACGCCAGCCGGGTGAACACCACCTCCGGCTTCTACGTGGCCGGCGGCGGCATCCCGGCCCCGGCCAACGGCGCGGCCATCGCCGCCGACTGGATGAGCGCCGCGTCGTTCATCTCGATGGCCGGCATCATCGCGCTCTCCGGCAACGGCTACTCAGCCTCGGTCTACCTCATGGGGTGGACCGGTGGTTACGTGCTCCTCGCCATGCTGCTCGCGCCCTACCTGCGAAAGTTCGGCAAGTACACCGTCCCGGACTTCGTCGGTGATCGGTACTCCGAGTCTGCCCGTCTGGTCGCCGTCGTCTGCGCCATCGTCGTGTCGTTCGTCTACGTCGCCGGCCAGATGTCCGGCGTGGGCGTCGTCTTCCAGCGGTTCCTCGGCGTGGACACGACGGTCGGCGTGATCATCGGCATGGTGATCGTCTTCCTGTATGCCGTGCTCGGCGGCATGAAGGGCATCACCTGGACCCAGGTGGCGCAGTACTCCGTGCTCATCGTGGCGTACCTGATCCCCGCCATCGCCATCTCGCAGAAGCTGACCGGGATCCCGATCCCGCAGATCGGCTTCGGTCAGATCATGGACGACCTCAACGGGCTCCAGGCCGACCTGGGCCTGGCGGAGTACACCGGGGCCTTCACCCAGATGAACATGCTCAACATGTTCCTCATCACGGCGGCGCTGATGTTCGGAACCGCCGGCCTGCCGCACGTCATCGTGCGGTTCTACACCGCCAAGAGCGTGCGCGCAGCCCGCTACTCGGCGCTCTGGGCGCTCTTCTTCATCTCGCTGCTCTACCTGACCGCTCCCACGATCGGTGCGTTCAGCAAGTTCAACATCCTCAACAGCATCCCTGGGACCGCGATCGGGTCAGAGCCCTCGTGGTTCCAGTCGTGGCAGGAGGTCGGGCTAATCACCGTCGACGACCTCAACGGCAACGGCGTGATCGACGTGGCCGGTGGCATGGGGGCCGGCTACGAGCTGTTCATCAACAACGACATCGTCGTGCTCGCGACCCCGGAGATCGCCGGGCTCCCCGCGCCCATCGTCGGTCTCGTGGCCGCCGGTGGTCTCGCGGCGGCGCTGTCCACCGCGTCCGGTCTGCTGCTGGTGATCTCCTCGTCGGTGGCCAACGACGTCTACTACAAGAAGATCAACCCGCAGGCCTCCGAGGCGCGCCAGCTGATGGTCGGTCGCATCGCCATGGGCGCGGCCATCGTCGTGGCCGGCTACCTGGGCATCAACCCTCCCGGGTTCGTCGCACAAGTCGTCGCGTTGGCCTTCGGGCTCGGCTGCGCCAGCTTCTTCCCGATCCTGGTGCTCGGGATCTTCTGGAAGAAGTGCACCGCAGCCGGTGCCACGGCGGGCATGATCGCCGGTCTGTCGACCACCATCGCCTACCAGCTGTGGACGATCGACATCTACGGCAACAGCGATGGCCTGTTCGGCATCAACGAGGTCGCCTTCGGCGCCGTCGGCATGGTGATCAACTTCATCGTGACGATCGTCGTCTCGCAGTTCACCACCAAGCCCACCGAGGCGATGCAGCAGCTCGTCGAGGACATCCGCTACCCCGG
>Ga0123333_10003577_pt1 | contig 15024 bp, 14 predicted proteins | sample BioC12SIPDNA_3_FD_89957 | JGI IMG/M metagenome (GOLD analysis project Ga0123333, IMG submission 89957) | Anaerobic biogas reactor microbial communites from Washington, USA - Biogas_R2_B C12 SIP DNA | ecosystem: Engineered > Bioreactor > Anaerobic > Unclassified | place: Washington, USA... | reverse complement strand
GCGCGACACATCCATTGAGGGATCCATTTCAGTGATTAAGCGGTTCTGTACGCGGGTCTTTAAATCCATATAGGCATCCCGCGCACGTGGCACAGCACGCCGTTGCACTTCTCCAGAACCATCGCCAGCGCCGGGGTCAGGCGAAACAGGTGTAGCCGCCGATGATGAGGGTGAAGGTTTCTTCTCAATTCTACGCAAGAGTGACACTGTTCATCTCCCCATTTTAGCTATAACAGACGACCTATTCCCGGCCGTTTCTGTACTTCACTTACGGTAGCCGTTTCCTCTACCGTTTGCATGAAGTGTTTTTGTATTTCAGTCGCCCAGTTAACAATTGCCTGCCCAATTGGAGTTCGTGCATTCTTGAGAATCAGCGGTTCGCCGTAGTTGGCAGCGCGTAGCGCAATGCGTTCGTCATACGGGATGTGAATCATTGCCGGCATCATTGCACGCTCAATGGCTTCAGGCTGGATGCCCATCCGTTTGTTATCCACGCCATTGATAGCCAGAGAGACCTTTTCCATAGTGTAACTCAATTTTCGCAATAATTCAATAAACTGTCGCGCCCCACGAATCTCAGGAATGACCGGACGTGTGACCACAACCAACAAATCACTGACATCCAGTGCAGCCAAAATCACGTCATCGACTTGGTGTGATGTATCAACGATAATGTAGTCGAACTCCTGACGCACAAATTCCAGGATCGCTTTCAGACGCGTATTAGCGCCGCTCTCCTCAACGTTACTATCCCGAAACACTTCAGCATCCTCAGGTGTAGCCGGAGCCACGAGGACTTGCACGCCAGATGTGTGCGGCACCAGAATAGTCCGCAACAGGTCAGCGTCCAAATCCTGCGCGTGTGGGGCAAGATCGGCAAGCGTACGGCTGGCCTGCAGTTTCATAAAGATGGCTATATCCCCGAACTGCAAATTCGCATCGACAAGGCACACTTTGGCATCTGCCCCTAACAGCGTCTGCATAGCAATCGCCAAATTGACCGCTAACGTGGTACAGCCAGTGCCCCCCTTAGGGCTGTAGATGGTAACAACCTTAGCATTGGTGGCGCGCGTTGCAGAGGTAGCGACTTGCGATTGTCCAGCGATGGGCGTCAACGGCCCCGTTCCCATTTTCTGACGCATTGAGAAAGCGCGGTGGATGGCATCCAACAACTCGTCGGCGCTTGGCGGTTTGGTTAGGTAATCCCGGGCGCCGGCCATCATCGCCCGGCGCATATAGTCGGTTTCCCCCTGGACCGATAGCATAATGACCTGCACGGTTGGGATTGCCTCGACGACCTTGCCGGTTGTGGCAATACCGTCCATACCGGGGAGGTTGATATCCATCAACACCACATCGGGGAAAGCCTGGTTGATGGTGCTCAAGGCTTCTTCGCCGCTGCCAGCCATTGCCACGACTTCAATGTCAGGATCAAATGAGAGCAACTTGCGCAATTGTTCGCGCGTTTCCGCGATATCATCCACAATCATCACGCGAATTTTATCGGCCATATAGGATCCTATTCCTCCAGTAAGGCGGGACTGATGATGGTAATCGTCTTGTGCCAAACTACTAAATCAACAAAGCATTGTTAAACGTTCGATACATACAGCCCTTTGTTAAAAAATACTTAAAGCGGCCAGAAAGTCAAGTGCCGTTTTTGTTGCTATCTATCAGTGTAAGAATAGTTTATCACGGCCTCGAAGCGATGTCAATTCACATTTTAAACAGAAACTATACTTATAACGCATCAATCGTACGCGCCTGACTTTCGAGCCAAGATCCGATATTCACCAATTCGGCATGTGTGGTCTGTAAATTCTTGCGTTCGGCGCGAATGAAGCGTGTATACGGCGCAACCGCGGCTTCGATTTCGTGCAGTGCGCGCTCTAACTCGCGGGTGAACTGGGTATTAAGACTGCGCATTAATTGGTCGCGCACTGCAGCGATCTTGGTATGCAGTTCATTTTTGACGGCGCGTTTCTTGGCCGGGATCACAAGCAATCCCAAAACTGCCACGGTTCCGGCAGCCAGAATGCCGGTCAAATCGGCGGCACTCGTCGTAGCTAAGGTGGTGATAATCGCACCAAGGCCAAGCGCGCTGACCTCAACCAACGCTGTACCGGCAACCGCGCGCTGCACCTCACTGGCGATGCGCGTGGATTCTTCCATCCGATCGTAGCTCTCCAGCACTTGTTGCGCCACGCTGCCCACCGTATCCAGCAAATGAGCGCGATCATAGTTGAAACTTCCGCCGGTCTGGCCGACCAGATGCTCCTCATATTTGTTCCGCCGGCTGATGACGTGCTCCTGCACGGCCTGCCACTGACGCACATTGCTGCTGACCAACCAATCGATGATCTCGTTGACACGCTGTTCGATAATCTGTGGGGCATCCCCTACCACCTGGCGGGCAAACTCTTCCTGTAGCTTCGGTTTGTTCACCAGATCGAAAATGCGCAGCAGACGTACCGTCTCATCGAAGTAAGCCATGCCACGGTTCTCGAATTCGTAGAGGGCGTTGTCCACATCGGCGAGGCGATAGTGGAACTGCTGGTGCAGGTCTTCGCGGTACATTGCCGTTTCGCGCTCCACATCGGCGATAACCGCAAAGTCATCCTCCAACAGGGCCAGTCGCTCATTGACGATTTGAGTGTACTTGTCGATCAAATGCAGCGCCACACCGATAGGATTCCGCAGTTTGAGACGAATGCGCTCTTTTTCGTCCAACGTCGTGATGATGTACCGCTCCAACGTCTCGATCCGGCTCTCGGCCAACAGGGCGCTGTCATCCGTCAACTTGGCACGCAGGGCCAAGCGAGACGAAATCGGAAAGACCTCAGGCGCAAAACCCAACAGCACGCGGGCATTCTCTACAATGAATTCTTCGATATTCGCAATGTCCTCCGGGGTATTCAGAATGTCGATTTTGTTGAGTACGATGACGATCTTCTTTCCCCAGTCACGAATATGTTCGAGAAAAGCACGCTCACTCTCCGTAAAAGGACGATCTACCGAGGTCAGAAACAACACCAGATCGGAACGAGGGACAAACTCCTGCGTAAGGGCCTCGTGCTCACGGTGGATGGCGTTGGTACCCGGTGTATCCACGATGTTGATTTCGTCTAACCATGTGACCGGAGCTGTGTAGGTGTCCACCGCGCTCTCGATGGCGACACGTTCAAACCGATTGCCGTGCTTGAGCAGGTGGATGCGAGTGGTAGTAGGGGTGACGCCCTCGTCCAGAAGGGCCTGACCAAACAGCGCGTTGATAAAAGCGCTCTTGCCGGCGTTGAACTCGCCGACCACGACGAGAAGGAAAAGTTCGTCGAGTTGCCGGATGGAGTGTTCCAAAGCAGCACGATCCTCCGGTGCGGCCGAGAATTGCGCCAGAGCGATCTGCAAATTCGTCAACCAGTGCCGTTCAATGCCGACGAGCGCCTCTTCGGTCGGATTCAGGATTTTAGGCTGCATACAGGATTCTCCACAAAAAACACATCCTCATACTTCGAGATTATCATCCTTTCATCTTTTGATATAGTATGCTCTTATCCATAGAAAACGCAAGTGCGCCCACAATCCCACAATCGACTCAGGCTGATGCACCGATAACAAAACACGACCGTCCAGTGTCGCGGACGGTCGTGTAGATAGACAATACAAGCAGACGATTAACCGTTTGCCGGATCGAGCACTTTATCGATGATGCTATATTCCACTGCTTGCTGTGCTGTCATGTAAAAGTCACGGTCGGTAAGCCTGTCGATTTGCCCGTCATCAAGGCCGGTGTGGCGGCGCAAGATGCTATTGAGCAAGTCGCGCATCCGCAGGATTTCCCGTGCCGCGATTTCGATGTCGGTAGCTTGCCCCTGCGCGCCGCCGAGAGGCTGATGCAGGTGAATCGTTGCGTGAGGCAAAGCGTAGCGGCGTCCCTTGGCTCCAGCAGTGAGTAAGACGGTCGCCATGCTGGCTGTGATTCCCACCGCAATGGTGGAAATGGGGGCCTGAATCAACTGCATCGTGTCGTAGATGGCCAGACCCGCCGAGATTTCGCCGCCGGGTGAATTGATGTAGAGTGAAATCTCCCGCTCGGCGTCCTCGCGATCCAGGAAAAGCAACTTCGCCACAATCTCGTTCGCCACGAGCGCGTTGATGGGCGTGCCCAGGAAAACAATGCGCTCTTTCAGCAGCACCGAGTAGATATCGTATACTCGATCGCCCATGCGAGTATCTTCGATCACATACGGAAACATTGTCACCTCCTCCAAAACCGTCGCGCCGTCGTTCATCAGATCGTCGCCCGTCGAATAGCCCTATTGTCAAATGTTCGCTGCTTGACGTGGACTGGCGCGCGGATAACGCCGCGATTACGCCTCAGCAGCGTCCTGCTCTGGCGACGGCGTTGCCTCGACAACAACCTCTTCCACGACAGTTTCTGGCTCTACCGGTACATCTTCGGCCACAGGCTCCTGGGTCTGTGCAGCAACAGCTTCAGCATCGACCTCGCCACGCCCGATCTTTTCAAGATGTTCCAATGTCCTGCGGTTGAGGATGCTCAGTCTCAGATTACGGCCCAAAGGCGAATCAAACGGCACCGGATGGCTGTCGATCCGGTGGCCCTGTCCCACTGCAGTGAGGAACCCGTTATACTCCTGCACGACTTCATCATCACTGACGGTAATGTGCTGCGCCTCAGCAAACTTCGACAGGACGAGGGAACGTTTAACGTCTGCCTCAGCCTGCGGCCTCATCTGCTGGCGGAATTGTTCCGCAGTAATCCCCTGCAGTTTCAGCGCGTCGTCGAACGACATGCGCTGCTCACGCTGAATCCGTTTCCCTATATTTTCAATCATGTCGTCGAGTGCGTCCTCCACCATCACTGGCGGATAATGCACGTCGGATTGCGCAACCAAGATGGATATCAGGTCGTCGCGGTAGTGTTCCTGCGCGTGACTCTGTTTGGCATCCAGCAACCGGGTGTGAATATCCTGCTTCAGATCTTCGAGCGTTTCGAAGGATCCCGCTGTACTGGCAAGCGCGTCGTCGAGTTCCGGCAACACGCGTTCGTAGACCCCAACAATCTTAACATCGAAATTCCCCTCTTCGCCGCGTAGGCTCTCTTCGCCAAAAGTGTCTGGGAAGACCACCGAAAACGATTTCTCCTCGTCAGTGCTCATCCCCACCAGAGCCTCAACAAATCCCGGCGCGACAAAAGTCGCATCTTCCTTGAGTGTAACTTCGATGGCATCCTCTTCAACGATGACCTCGTCATCGACCTTGCCGAGCACGTTGATGTGGACTTCATCGCCATATTCCGCCGGACGCTCTAAGGCCTCCAGAATCGCGTGCTCCTCGCGGATCTGTTCCAGCACATTGGCGACTTCCTCATCGGTCACGCCAACATCCTGCCATTCCAGGCTCAGGCTGTGATAATCTCCCAAGACGATCTCCGGCGTCAGAGGCACGCGGATGGTGAAAGTCAGGGGATCAGGCTCGATTTTCTGCAACTCACCTGGCCCGTAAGGATCGACCTCAGCCTTTTCGAGGATTTGCGGATAGATTTCTTCAAGCATGGCGTCTGCCGCCTCCTGAAGAAGTGCCGCCTCGCCTACGTACTGCACAACTTTGGCATAGGGCGCTTTTCCCCTACGGAACCCGGGGATATTGTATTTTTGAGACAGAACGCGCGCGGTTTTGTGCATCGCGTCTTGCACAGCTTGTGCCTCGATTTCGACGTTGAGCAGCGCCTCGTGTGTCGCTAAAATTTCTTTTTTGATCTCAAACACGCTTGTACCTCCATTAACAAATCGGATGGATTATAGCACACTCCTGATGAAATACCAATCGTAACGAAAACCTGTGTGGCTTTTGACAAAAAGAAAATATAGGTTTGACAAAACGTGCTTATAATGCTACAATAAACTTGTTTATAAATACATCCCTTTACTTAAATAATGTGGATGTCACCAACAAAAACGTCATAATCAGTGGGTTGGGTAGAGAGGACGGCAATGCAGGACACGAGACAACAAATCCTGGAAATCCTAAAACGTCGCGGTGAGGTCACCGTTCAAGAATTGAGTCGTGAACTGAACCTGACGAGCGTGACGGTGCGCCATCACCTGGAGATTCTGCGTTCTGAGGGGTATATCACCGAACCCGAAATCCATCGCTCCAACCGGCCCGGGCGCCCGCGCTACGTCTATCGTTTGACCTCCACCGCCGCTGATCTATTCCCCAACAATTACAGCGGCCTGGCAAACGCGATGTTGGACACGCTGAAAGCGTGTCTCCCCCAAGAGGAACAACTGAATTTCCTGCGTGAAACCGCCAAGCGGATGGTCGCTGGTGTAGGCAATCTACCGGAAGACCGCGACGCCCGGATGGACAGTGTATTGGCCTTTATGAATCAACAAGGCTTCGTCGCCCGCTGGGATAAGGACCAGGATGGCCAGTACTTCATCTACGTCAGCAGTTGCCCTTACCACCACGTTGCGCAAAGCCACCAAGAAACGTGCCAGATCGATGAAACCATCATCCGCGAATTGACCAACGCCGATCCTGAGCGGGTTCAGACCCTGGCCTCTCGCGGCGGGCTGTGCGTCTACCGCATCCAGTGGCCAAATTAGACGGAATGCCATTGCAAAAAGGCTGCCCAGCGCCGCGCACTCGGTCTCCAGGGTCATAATCGCCGCATTTTACACGCGCGGAATGACCGTTTCCACTCTACAACCTTTCACCAGTCAGCCGTTCGTAGAGGGCCTGGAATTCTTCATCAGAATAGTAATAGATCACCACACGTCCGCCTTTACGTCCGGCTTTGAGCCGCACACGCGTGCCCAGCGACGCCTCGAAGCTTTCCTCCAATGCCTGGACTTCAGGCATTGGAACAGGCTTGGGTTTAGGGGAGCGGGCAAACTGCTGCACAAGCGCCTCGACCTGGCGCACGTTCAACTCTTGCTGGAGAACGATGCGCAACACGGCATCCTGATCTTCCTGGCGGGGCAGTCCCAACAGCGCGCGGGCATGCCCCTCGGTGATTGTCCCCTCCATCACCGCGGTCTGCACGGCGGGCGAAGCCAACAGCAGCCGCAGCGTGTTAGCGATGGCCGGGCGGCTCTTGCCCACGCGCTGTGCCACATCTCCCTGCGACAGGCCGAATTCCTCGATAAGTTGTTTGTAAGCCAGTGCCTCTTCCAACGGATTGAGGTCAGCGCGCTGCACGTTCTCCACCAGCGCCAATTCCAACATCTGCTGCGGGGCCACATCCTTCACGATGACGGGCACGCGTTGCAGTCCCGCCACCCGTGCTGCTCGCCAGCGGCGCTCGCCAGCGATCAATTGGTAGCCACCATCGGCTTTGCGGGTGACGATGAGCGGCTGGATGATGCCATGTTCGCGAATTGAGCCGGCCAGTTCCTGCACGTCCTGCATGCTGATGGAACCACGCGGCTGGTGCGGATTGGGCGTAATCGCATCCAGTAGAACATCCTGCACACCACCCGCCTGCGCCTCATCCACAGGAATCAGAACTTCCAGCCCCCGGCCTAATCCTCGTTTTGTCATCCTCATCCTCTCTTCAGCAATAAACACGCTCCAAACCAAGACAGCAGTATAGCACTTAATACCGACAAGCCAAGAACACGCTTTATCACAAATCGGATTGCCCATTCGTGAAGATCGGTGTAGAGTGATGTTACACTTGTCGAAGGAGCACTCATGAGCGTGAATACACCGTCAGTGAATGAAAATGGCCACGCCAGACGTTTGGTGGTCGGAATGACCGGCGCAAGCGGCGCAATCTACGGCGTGCGCGCCCTCATCACCCTCAAAGCGCTCGCCGTGGAAACCTATCTGGTGATAACGCCACCGGGGATAACGACGCTGCACCAGGAACTCGATCTTGCCTTGGAAGACGTTCAGGCGTTGGCCACGCACACCTACGATTCGCAAGACTTCACCGCACCGATCGCCAGCGGCTCCTTCGCCACGTGCGGGATGCTCGTCGCGCCATGTTCGATCAAGACGCTCTCCGCCATTGCGCACAGCCACGCCGACAACCTGCTCAACCGCGCCGCCGACGTGACGTTGAAGGAAGGCCGCCCGCTGCTGCTGGTGGTGCGCGAGACCCCGCTGCATCTGGGGCATCTGCGTCTGATGGTGCAGGCCGCCGAAATCGGCGCGATTATCTTCCCACCAGTCCCGGCCCTCTATGCCCATCCCACCACCCTGGACGAGATGGTCGAACACACCGTGGGCCGGATGCTCGCCCGTCTGAGCATCGCAAACGCTCTCTACGCCCCCTGGGGAACGTGATTCACCGCAGAGTGCGCAGAGATCGCAGAGAACCTATAGATAACCCAAGTTGCTGCTGGCACGCTTATAAACCCAATAGTACACGAATGGACACGGATCTGACGGATAAAAAACAAGGAGAAATCCGTGTCCTATAGCCTGAAACGAGAGACAGGTAGCAGTTCGTGTAAGATACTCAGCACTCTCTACAGCCTCTGTGGTAAAAAGCACCTTCCTTCAAGGCAGAATGACCGTCTGCGGCGGCGTGAAATTCCGCAGCACAGCGGGCAGATACACGCGCACCAATTTCGGCACGACGCGCAGCACCACCTCAAGCTGCTGTGGCGAGTCCTGCGTATCGGGCGGCGACGCCGTCACCGTGACGGTGCCAGTATAGACGCCGGTCGCGTAGCCGGCCGTATCCACGCCAATCCACAGCCGCTCTCCCTGCGCGCCGGACGTGAGTGGCACATTCAGCGCCAACGTCCCGCCCGGCACAATCCCCGCCGACCAGGTAAGCGCACCATAGCCCACGTTGTCGATGCGCACCGAGCTCGTCATCACCTGCGGCGCACCGATCTCCGCCAGCAGCACACGCCGCGTCGTCTCCAACACCAGGCGCGGCTTCGCGTCCAGGCACGTCACTGGCCCGGCAGCAACCAACACGTCGCCCTCTCGATCCACATAAGCGACGGCGAGTTGGTCGAGCAGCAATGTCTCCACAGCCACCGTCGTGTGATAGGACGCGACAGGCATCAACATGGGCAGCAGTTGGTCCAGCAGCACCTGGCACGTACTCTGCTCCCACACCACAAGATGGCTCACATCCGCCGCGCGCGGCGTGGTGGTGTGCAGGGCAATGGCGAGATTTCCATCCGTCTTGTTAAGATGCAACACCGCCTCTCGCGTGGCTGCCGTCACCCCCCCGGTGTCATTGACGGGATACCACACTTCCGTCCAGGCCAACGTCTCGCCCGCGTCGAGATGCGCCGTATCCCAGAACGTCGGTGCGACGCCGCCATGCAGCTCAACCCCGGCGGATTCCACGTCCGTCCAGATATGCCAGTCAAGCGCAGAGGCCCACCCGTAGGCGAAGCCCTTCGTTCCCCGTGCTACGTCGGCGGGAAAGACGCGCGCGACACCGGCCTGGTTCTCATGATTATAGAGGCCAACAAAGTCCTCTGCAGCATAGGGATACTCGAAGAAGCCAAGCCACTCGCGCCAGTTGCCCAGCCGCGAATAATCCACACCGTTGTAAATCGGCCACGTAAAGCGATAGTCCGGCGCGACGGGGAAGATTGGTGAAGCACCGGGCAACCGCCCATCACCGGTGGAATGCACGGACATTTCCGCCGCGTTGAAGATAAATTCCAGTCCCGCCGCCGGTTTGTTCGTGTTGCCGGGGGCCAGCATAGCGTTACTCCAGAATTTGTAGTCGATGGCTGTGCCGGTAGGGTTCTCGATGTGCGGCGTGATCGCGAGGTATGCGCGCTCCGCCGGTAGGAAGAGTTCAATGCGCGCGCGCAGCCGGTCTGCGGCGTCGGTATCGCTGACCGTGATGGTCACCCCATCGCTGGCGACGATGGCCGTCCAATCCCAGGGAAGGGCCGACTCATAGCCGTGTTCGTCCACGGGCAAGCACCACTCGATGCCGCCCACCGCCAGCCACCAGCCCTGCTCCAGCGGTCCCCAGTGCGTCGGCTTGATGACAGGGTTCTGGTAAAGGTGATTTTGTCCAGTGGCCTTGTCGATGAGCTGGTACACCCGTCCGCCCAATTCCGGCAAAACCGTAACGATGAGATAATCGTTCTCCATCACCAGGAGCGTGTACGCCTGCGGAACGGGCGTGGGATTGGCAGCGTTGTAGCTGATCCAATCCAGCTTAGGGTAGGTCATATTATATGTAGCGTTGTAAGCGTCGAAAAGGTAGTTTGCGTAGGGATAAGTGGGGATGGCAATGGTGCTGGTGTAGAAGAAAGTTTCATTGAGGTCTTCGACCTTTACGAAGGCGTGCGAACGATATTCATCTGAACCCGCGCAAGGATCCAAATGCAGTATGCTGAGGACGATGGGGAGCAGAGGTATAAGCACAAGGCGCACCAAGCTTTTTCGCTGTCGCTCATACATGGGAGCCTCCTGGACTACTCAACTGCTGTGACAATGGGAATGTCACCTACCCATTTCGGCGTCAATAAATCACTATAGCCGCTGACGATGACATCGGCGCGCCTTACTATAGGTACATGCAATGACCTGATCGTTGTCGGGATCGCGGCTGATGGGGAGGACTTTGTCGGACAATTTCACAGCCTCACTCAACGCTGAATGAGCAGGGTGAAGATGTTCTTGCGCCAGATATATGTCAACCAACGCAGAAATCGATGGGTGGTGGATGAACAAATAGCTGATCGGCAACCTTATTGTGTTCATTGTACCACAACTCGAGTTTTGCGATAGAATCTGAAAGCCGATTCATGGCACTTTAACAAACGCTCAAAGACAACCATAATCGACCGGCCAAATGTGACATTTTGCACGCAATCTTGCCCGGCGGTTTGGTATGCGCGGTATCACGCCAGCAAAGTTTGCAGCACAGCGTCCGGTGAATATCCGACTTCAATCTGCTGCGCAATCCAGCGCACCAAATGACCTAACAATTCATCATCCGCGACCGCACGGCACCGCTGACCGGTTGAGCTGAACCGACCACGCGCCGTCCAACGGGAACGACCTGGCGGCCCTTGATCACCTAGAAGAGAATACGCTACGAAAGATAAGTACCAATGCCATTTGATACCCCGTAATCTGCGTAGCTGATAATCTTTAAAGCCCAGACACCCCTGAGCGTCCTCGTTGAAGGTTTCAGTAGGCCAACGGTCAAGATGGGTCATCACAATGCGCTTGGCCTCCCAATCGCATCGATTGGCAACATAAAACGCCGGCGTTTAAGTCAATTGCAACTCGTCCGCATACGCCGCGACAATGCGCACGCGCTGGTGCTGCAAACACTCCATCAGGAATACTTTGCTGAACATCCACCACAGCCGGTCATTGATCTTAATGGGGCGATAGGCCGTGGCGGGCAGCGTGGTGCTGAATTCCCGCAATTGCAGCCAGCGATTTTGGAATAACACCCGGCGATCTATGGGACAGCCGCTTACCCAATCTTTGTGCAAGTCTTGGACCACCTGAATCAGGGGCTAGCGACAATACCAGCCGTCAAAAAGGACGACATCAAAAGGTAATGCCCAGGCGACGGCTTGGCGTATCAGCGCCGCAGCGAGTTGTGTTTTGGGTTGGTATTGCTCTTGATGGACTCGATAGGCTAATAGGCTCACCAAGTAGCGCTGGTAACCACTCAAAGTCGGTGCGCGCCGCACTTGTTGCGCCAGTTCGGCCAACAAAGCGCACCACTTCTTTGGGCGGAACTGTAGATACAAGCGGGAATCTACCGGAAATTGATCCATGCGGTTCAGATAGTAACTGGTCACCACATTGTGGGCCCAGACATACTGATTGATCGTGTGTTCCTTCAAGTACGCTAGTTCTTCAATGCTGCACTTGGTATGATGCGCCAGAGTATCGTCAATCAGCAGTCGCCCAGCCGCAGAACTAACGGGACGGCGCTGTAATCGGGCTAACTCGAATTGCACGCGCTGCTAATTCAGCCCATTCTCATCCCAGACAGCTTGGGGCAAGAACTTATTCAAAGCACTCTGATCGTTATTGTTAAGGAACAAAGCGTTGATGGCGTTGACGGTTTTCTTGTCGCCCGCCATCAACCCGGTAACATATTCACAAAAGTGTTTCTATTGCTCTGTAGTTGTAAAAACCGACGCAAAATGATGTAAATTGTCAACCACGATGCTTGGATATTGGACGATAGGTAATCGCATCACGCACCTCCTGACCTACAGATGCCTATGTTCTGCCCTAAATCATCCGAAAGGTCAAGTCATCGCAAAACTCGAGCCCCAAAGTGAAACGTACCCTTTTTTCGTCAGGCACCTGCAATTGTCAATTGACGCGCGTTGGATGCCGGGATATAATGATTTTGAGGGCAGTCGAGAAATGCGAGCGGCAAGCGATGTGTAACACGTCACGAAAAAGAGGAGGTTCAATATGAGCGTCAAAGAAATAGAAATGGCGATTATGCGACTACCGCCACCAGATTTCGGTGAATTTAGGACGTGGTTTGAGAATTACGCTGCTCAAATGTGGGATAAGCAGATTGAGAAAGACTTGAAAGCGGGGCGTCTTGATGCACTGTTGGCGGAAGTCGACCAGGAATACGAGGCCGGATGCGGACAATCCTTATGAGGCATCTTACCCTGCCGCGTTTCTGGCAGTGTTACCGGCAACTCCCCAGAGAAGTACAAGCGTTGGCGAACAGGAATTTCAAACTACTCAAATGATAAAGGGAAATTATGCCTAAAATACTTACGATCCCAATCCTTAAAAGAGAAGCACATAACTTTGCAATCCAAGTATCTTCGCACCCTGAACCCTCAATGTATGGTGTCACCGATGGAAAGGCCGTCGGCACTTATCTTGAGCACAAGTTTCAAGCATACCTCCGCACGAAGTACCAATACGTCGCTGGTTCCTCGGCCAAGGGGATTGATTTTCCGGAGCTTGACGTGGATATCAAGGTCACGAGCATCCGTCAGCCACAATCTTCTTGTCCTTTCAAATCTGCACAGCAGAAAATTTACGGTCTTGGCTACAACCTCATTGTTTTCGTTTACGAAAAGAGTGATGACGAAGCTACGCATACAGGAAAATTAAACATTCTCCATACGATCTTCGTGGACCATTCGCGAACCGCCGATTTCCAAACGACCTCAGGTCTTCGCCGAATTCTTGAGAACGACGGTAATCTAGATGATATTTTAGCATTTTTCGGAGAGCGGATGCTCCCTTTGGATGAGATCCAGGCTCAGGCACTCGCGGAGGAAGTGCTTGCAAATCCTCCTGAAATCGGGTATCTAACAATCTCAAACGCGCTCCAATGGCGATTGCAATATAGCCGCGTGATTCAACAAGCTGGAATCGTTACTGGCATTGAAACATTATGAGCAGTAAGAAGGAATTTGGGGATTTCCAGACTCCAAAAAGTTTGACTATCAGAATTGTCTCTCTTGTAGCTCATCTTTTTGGGACACCCGACGTCGTTATTGAACCGACTGCTGGGTTGGGAACTTTCCTCAAGTCGTCGGCGGAACGTTGGGGGAACAAGTCAAAGTATATAGGCTATGAGATTAAGCGAGAATACGTTGAATCTGCCCGCAATGAATTGCAAATGTTCGGCGTCGAGATTCTCCACAGTGATTTCTTCACCGAAGATTGGAAAGCCAATTTAGCACAATACGGTGAGTCTAAAACCTTAGTCATCGGTAATCCACCGTGGGTAACTAACTCCGACTTAGGACAACTGGGAAGCAAGAATCTCCCGACAAAGACCAACTTTCAAGGATTGCGAGGATTCGATGCGCGCACGGGGAAGTCGAATTTCGACATTGCCGAGTGGATGCTCATCCGGCTAATTGAGGCTCTTCCGCCCAAAGGGGCTGTTGCCGTGTTGTGCAAAACGATGACGGCAAGAAAGGTCTTGCGACATTTCTGGAAGACCGATGAAGGACGAGAAGGGGCCAGATTGTTTCAAATTGACGCTAAGGCGGAGTTCGATGTTGCGGTCGATGCATGTCTTTTTTTCATAACGGGGAAGCGCACAAGAGAACGAATCGCGACAGTTTATACGAATCTGGACACTATGTCTGCTTCGACGCGGTTTGGATTTATTGATGGAGACTTGGTTTCCGACATCAATACTTATCAAGCCCACAAGAATCTTGATGGAGGTTCTTTGACCTATACCTGGCGTTCGGGCGTAAAGCATGACGCAACTAAGGTTATGGAATTCACCCGCAATGGTCAAAGACTCATCAATGGTTTCGGGGAAGAAATCGAGATCGAAGAGGATTACATATTCCCTCTCTTGAAGTCTTCCGACCTCGGCAATGGACGGATCAATATTCGGAAAGTTGTCCTGGTGACGCAGAAACGAACAGGAGATGACACTGTAGCGATCAAGCACAAGGCTCCGAAGACATGGGCATATTTGTTGCGTTATGCAGACATCTTGGATGCAAGAAAAAGCTCGATTTACGAAAACCGTCCACGGTTCTCCATTTTCGGTATAGGTTCATATTCGTTTGCGCCTTGGAAGATCGCTATTTCCGGACTTTACAAGAATATCTCCTTTGTTGCAATTCCACCGTGCAATGGCCGTCCGGTTATGATCGATGACACTTGTTATTCAATTCCATGTCAATCGAGCGAAGAAGCCGATTTCCTTTACGAGCTTCTGACATCGGATCCAGCTATTCAGTTTTTGCAGTCTCTTGTTTTTGTCGATTCAAAGCGTCCGATTACCATTGATGTCCTTCGGAGACTATCCTTTGTGGAACTTGCTCGCGAGCTTGGAAGGCTCGATAAACTGCAACAATTCGTCTATGCTTATTCAGGAAACGAAGAGCAAGAGACTCAAATCATGCTGCTGATGGAACCTAAGAAAAGATATCTAGTGCATTAACAGGCGACATTTTCTGGAATAGCAAGATGCGGTTCATGAGTGCAGTTGAAGGTTATGCAGACACGGTCGGCCAAGTCCTGGGCCGACAAGGTGCCGTTGGGTTCGACCACGCGCCGTTTAGCGTGCGCCCAGTG
>Ga0123333_10003572_pt1 | contig 15031 bp, 11 predicted proteins | sample BioC12SIPDNA_3_FD_89957 | JGI IMG/M metagenome (GOLD analysis project Ga0123333, IMG submission 89957) | Anaerobic biogas reactor microbial communites from Washington, USA - Biogas_R2_B C12 SIP DNA | ecosystem: Engineered > Bioreactor > Anaerobic > Unclassified | place: Washington, USA... | reverse complement strand
TCTCAAATGCGCCCCCCGTTTCTGGCGAATACGACCGGGCAGCGGGCCAGGTGGTCGCCTCCGTAGGCGCACATGTCCGGCTGCGCCCTCCGGCACTCCGGGACCGCTTCGGGGCACCGCGGGTGAAACGGGCACCCCGCAGGCTTGTAGGCCGGGTCGGGCACGGTGCCCGGGATGCTCCGCAGCGGCTCCCCCCTTTTGGCGCGGGAGGGGAGCGATTCGAGCAGCGCCCGCGTGTAGGGATGCCCGGGCGCCCGGAAGATCGGGTCCGTGCGGCCGGTTTCGGCGACGATGCCCGCATACATGACGTAGACGCGGTCGGCCACCTGGGAAACGACGCCCAGGTCGTGGGTGATGTAGAGGATCGACATGGCGCGCTCGGCCTGGATCCTGTTGAACAGGCGCAGGATCTGCGCCTGGACCGTGACGTCGAGCGCCGTCGTCGGTTCGTCGGCGATCACCAGGTCCGGGTTGCAGGCCAGGGCCATCGCGATCATGACGCGCTGCCGCTGGCCGCCGCTGAGCTGATGGGCGTAGTCGCCGAGCCGCCCGGCGGGGTTCTGGATTCCGACGCTTCCCAGCAGGTCCAGGCTCCGCCGGGCCACCTCGGCCCGGGAGGCCTTTTCGTGGGCCAGGATGGTTTCCCGGATCTGGTCCCCGACGGTGAAGACGGGGTTGAGCGAGGTCAGCGGCTCCTGGAAGACCATGGAGATCTGGCTCCCGCGGATGTGCCGCATCCGCTCCTGGTCCAGATCGAGCAGGTTCCGGCCCTTGAAGACGACCGTGCCGCCCGCGACGAACCCCGGCGGCGCCACCAGCCCGAGGATGCCGAGGGCGGTCACGGTCTTGCCGCAGCCGCTCTCCCCCACGATGCAGACTGTCTCCCGGTGCCCGACGTCAAAGCTCACCCCGTCGACGGCGCGCGCCGGGGTCGCGCCGGAGCGGAAATATACCCGGAGATCCCGCACGGAAAGAAGGGGGTCGGCTGCGCCCTCGATGGTTTCCGGTGTCTTCAGGTGTTGCATATCATTGCCGATGCTCGAGCTTCGGGTTCAGGGCATCCCGCAGCCCTTCCCCGAAGAGGTTGAACGACAGCACGACGATGAGGATGGCCGTACCGGGTATGAACGTGAGCCAGGGTGCGTCGAAAATGAACCGCTTGCCGTCCGAAAGGATATTGCCCCAGGTCGCGTGCGGCGGCGGCACGCCGAAGCCGAGAAAGCTCAGCCCGGCCTCGGTCAGGATCGCGGTGGCGATCCCGATGGTGGCCGACACCAGGACCGGGGCGACGGCGTTGGGCATCATGTGCCGGAATATGATGCGGAAGTCTCCCAGCCCCAGGACCCTGGCGGCGGAGACGAAATCCTGCTCCCGCAGCGAGAGGAATTCGGCGCGGACGAACCGGGTCGTGCCCATCCAGCTCGTCAGCCCGATGATGATCATGATGTTGTAGATGCTGGCCGGGAGAAGGGCGACGACCGTCAGGATCAGAAAGAAGCTCGGGAAGCAGAGCATGATGTCGACGAAACGCATCACGACCGTGTCGACCGAGACCGTGTTTCGAAACCACACCGCAGGCCAGAAGCCACGGGGCCGGCCCCCGGGGGCCGGCCTCTTCAGGATCGAGGCGGCCACAGCCGCCCCCCCGAAGGCCAGAAGCGCCAGGCCGGCGCCGGTCCTGTCCGCAAGGATCAGCAGGGCGGCCGAGACGGCCAGGCCGGCGGCCAGGAGCTGGTCGACGCGGATGGCCCGGGTCCCGTAGTACCCGGCCAGCCCGCCGAGGAGAATGCCGATCAGGACCGAGATGCCGACGGCCACGAACCCGACGGTGAGCGACACCCAGGCGCCCTGGAGCATCCGCGCGAAAATGTCCCGTCCCAGATCGTCCGTTCCGAGCAGGTAGACCCCCAGCGGGGGGGCCTCCCCGGGTCCGAGCGCGTCCAGGTCGGCTTCGGCCAGGGGGGGGCGGAGCCTTTCGGGCAGCCGCACCAGGGACGGGTCCAGGACCGGGTCGTTGCCGGAGGTCAGCACGAGCCCCGCCGTGGCGGAGAGGAAGAACGCCACAAAGCACACCAGGCCCAGCAGCGCCAGCCTGTTGCCCCGGAACAGGCGCCACAGGGTGGCATACCGCGGGCGTTTCGGGGCCCGGGGCCCGTCGAGGAAGGTGCCGCCCTCTGCTCGAGCGCGATGGTCCGCCATCAGAGTCGAATCCTGGGATCTGCGAGCATGTACAGCAGATCGGAAATAAAGGTGCCGGCCAGCACCAGCACCGCCGAGATGAAGTTCACGGTCAGGATCACCGGGTAGTCCCGCGCCAGGATGGCCTCATAGGCCATGCGCCCGATCCCGGGCCATGAGAAGATGGTTTCGATGATGACCGAGCCCCCGATCAACCCCGGCAGGACGAGGCCGAACATGGTGATGAACGGCAGCAGGGCGTTGCGCAGGGCGTGCCTGTAGTGGACCTGGTCCTCGGGCAGGCCCTTGGCCCGGGCGGTGCGCACGTAGTCCTGCCCCTCGACTTCGAGCATCTGGCTGCGGACGTAGCGCGACAGCACCGCGATCCCCGTCATGGCGCCGAGGACCGACGGGAGCAGAAGGTGCCAGGTCCTGTCCATGGCGACGCGGAACCAGGAAACGTTTTCGATGCCGAACGTCTCCATCCCGAGGACCGGCACGTGCAGCCGGGTCACCACCAGGATGATCAGGATGTAGGCGAAGAAAAACCCCGGGATCGACAGCAGCAGGTAGGAGACAAAGGTTGCGCCCCGGTCGAACCCCCCTCCCCTGCGTATGGCCGAGCGGATTCCCACGGGGAACGAGATGGTCCAGGTCAGGATCGTGCCGACGACAAACAGCGGCAGGCTGTTGACGAACCGGTCCCCTATCTTCCCTATCACCGGCTGGTTGTCCTTCCAGCTGACGGCCCTGCCCGTGAACAGGTCGCGGTAGAAATAGGCGTACTGCACCGTCAGCGGTTCGTCCAGGTGAAAGGCGCTCCGGTAGCGCTCCACCATTTCGGGGGTGAACTTCGGATTCATCGGGTCCACCTGGCTCGGCTCCCCCGGGGCCAGGTGGATGATCAAAAATGAAATGATGGAGACGAACAGAAGCGTCACGGCTTTCTGCAGAACGCTTCGCCTGATAAACGAGACCATCGGCGGATCCTTCCCTCTGGTGGAGGCCTCAATCGCTGCGCTCCGGCGGGCGCTGCAGCCGCGTCCACCTGTTGAAAAGAAAATATATATCATCAATGGGCGGGGGCGGTATTTTCCTGTAGACGGTGCGCCCGTTGGCGTCGGTTTCCTCCAGGACGATCCTTTTGTCCAGGACGATGTTCCAGGTGTCGACGTACAGAAACGTAAACGGCTGCTCGTGGGCGATGAGCTCGTGCAGGCGGTGGCAGTACCGGATCTGTGCCTCCCGGTCGTATTCCTGCCGGATTTTTTCGATGAGCCGATCGGCCTCCCGGTTGCTGAAGCCGGAGTAATTCATCTCCTCCGGGTCGGTTTGCCTCGAGTGCCATATCTCGTACTGGTCCGGGTCCGGCGTGGTCATCGCCCATCCCAGAACCACGGCGTCGAAGTCGAGCTTGTGCATCCTTTCCTGGATGAAGACGGACCATTCCAGCAGGTCGGTGCGGACGTCGATGCCGAGCTGGCGCCAGGCGTTCTGGGCGATGGCCAGGACGGCTTTCCGCTTGTCGTTGCCGTTGTTGGTGATGAGCGTGAACTGCAGGCGCCGCCCGTCCTTTTCGAGCCATCCCTGGCGGTTGGGCTTCCAGCCTGCGTCGGCAAGCAGCCGTTTGGCCCCCTCGGGGTCGTACTCCGGCGGCGCGACGGCATGGTTGTAGAAGTCCGACTGAATGGCGAAAGGCCCGGTGGTGCGCCGGCCCTGGCCGTCGAGCACGTACCGGATGATCCTGTCGACGTCGATCGCCTTGCCCAGGGCCAGCCGGACCCGCCGGTCGTCCAACGGCGGGCGCCGCATGTTGTAGGCGATGTAGCTGTAGCCCAGGCGCGGGACCGCGATTTCCTGGAACCTGGGATCCCCTCTCAAACGCTCCACCTGCCAGGGCGGAACCTCGTAGTAATCGACGGTGCCGGCGTACAGTTCCATTTCCCAGGCCAGGTAATCGGGGATGATCCGGTAGATGAAGCGCCGGAAGTTCGGCGGCCCGTCCCAGTAGTTTTCGAAGCGGTCCAGGATGATGTGCCGGTCCGATTTCCATTCGCGGAACCTGTAGGGGCCGCATCCGACCGGGTTGCGGTTGAAGGCGCTGTCGCGGATGGTGAACGTCTCCGGGTCCCGGCCGGCGGCGGCGGCCTCGCGCCGGAGCGCTTCCCTGTCGAGCAGGTGTTGGGGCAGGATCCGCATGGTCCACTGGTACAGGGCCACCGCGTTGAGGGTCTTGTAGGTGACGCGGACAGTCAGGGGATCGAGGATCTCGATCCCCTTGACGGGCTCGAAGTTCCCGGTGCGCGGGGAAAGATTCCGGGGGTCCATGATGGCCTCGTAGGTGAATTTCACGTCCCCCGCGTCGAAGACGTGCCCGTCGTGAAACGTCACCCCCGGGCGGAGGCGGAAGGTGATGACGGGGTTGTGCTCGGTCGCCGGAAGCAGCTCCCGCGCGGCATCGGACAGGTCCACTGGCTCGACCGGGGACCCGGCCCCGACAAACGCCTCCGCCCGGAAGCCGCGGAAATAATCCCGGCCGAGCAGGGGCTCCAGGCGGTCGAACACCTCCGGGTCCACCCGGGCGAGATCCAGCCGAATCCTCTCCGGCGCGGAGACGGTCACCTCGACCGTGCCCGCCCCCCCGCCCGGGACGGCCCGGCTGACGGTGTAGGTCCGTGGCGGAAGGACCCTGACGGAGCGGATGTTCCCCAGCGTTTCGGCCAGTTCCGGCTGCGCGGCCGTTCCCTGTTTTCGGGCCCGCTCGAGCAGCGCGGCAACCTCAACGGCGGTCAGCGCCCCCCGCCCGGGGATTTCGGCCGACGGGTTGACATAAAAATAGGCCTCCTCGCAGATGTCCCAGCCTGAGGCCAGCCGGGGGCGGAGCTGCAGGTCGTTGTCGATGTCCAGGAGCGGATCGAACACCTTGAACTCGATGTCGTTGCTCGATTTGGACGTGGAGATCGCGGGGTTGAGCACGGTGGCGTCCCCGATGCTGGCGAAGATGAAGTCCTCGAGGCGGCCGGGATTCCCCTTCGCCTGCTGGCGGTAGGTGGGGACCCAGAAATAGGATTGAACCAGCAGCAGCAGGAGTGCGATCGGAACCAGTATCAGAACTCTTTTCGTTGTCATTGTCAGCTGCCGGGCTCCCCGTTGGGTGCCGTTGCCCATTAAAGCAGAACGGGCCGGAAATTGGAACCGGGAAGGGCGCCGGGCGCCCTAGCGCACGCTTGCCCTGTACAGGGTGGCGTTCCCCTCGAGGGCGTAGGCCCCCGACGACGCCGGGACAGCGGCGGATGCGCCCGCAGCGAGCGCCGCGCGCTCCCGGCCGCAGACGATCTCGGCCCGGCCGCCGACGTTGACCACAATGTCCAGGCCCCTTCTGGCCCGGACGGTCCGCAGGCCGTCGAGGGCCAGGTGGTCGAGGGCAAAGTCCTCCGCGGGCGTGGGGAACCGACCTCCGGCGGGGCGGAGGATCTCGGCTTCGCCGCTGGCAAACGACAGGGTCTTCATCAGTTCAGGGACGTCCACGCGCTTCGCGGTCAGGCCGCCGCGCAGGACGTTGTCCGAGTTGGCCATCAGTTCAACGCCGAAGCCTTCAAGGTACGCGTGCAGGGTTTTGGGGGCGCAGTAGACGGCCTCGCCCGGAGCGAGCCGGACCAGGTTCAACAGCAGGACGCACGCCACGCCGATGTCGCCGGGATAGAAACCGCTGATCCGCAGCACCCAGTCGTATTCGGGGCGCCGGCCCCGCCTCGAAGCGGCGACCCGGAGCAGCCGGTCGAGCAGCGACCTTTTGCGCGCGCCCCCCAGGGCCGCCAGGGCGGCAAACAGCGCCCGCAGCCCGTCGGGGCCCGGCGAATGGCCGAGCGCGGCCGTTTCGGCCTCCACCTCGGGCAGGGCGCATTCGTCGAGCAGCTTGAGCAAGTGCGGGATCGGGCGGAAACCGCTCAGGCACCAGAACGGGCTGAGCGCGCACAGGATCTCCGGCTTGTGGTTGTCGTCGCGGTAGTTTCTGCCGGGCGCGTCGAGCGGCACCCCCGCGGCATTCTCGCGGGCGAAGCCCTCCCGGGCCTGCTCTTTGTCCGGGTGCGCCTGGATCGAAAGCGGCTGCCCGGCCGCCAGGAGTTTCAGGAGGAAGGGGAGGCGCTTGCCGAAGCGCCGGACCGTGTCGTCGCCCAGCAGGCCCGTCGGGTCCCCGTCGATCATTTCGAGCAGCGTCCGGCCGCCGGAGCGCGACGGGGCCTTGGGATGCGCCCCCATCCATACCTCCGCCTGCGGGACCGGCGACGGGACGGGGCCGCCCGTCAGGCGCGCGATGTGCACGCGCGATCCCCACGCGTAGTTCTGGATGACGTTCTCCAGCGGCAGAATTCTCTGCATCGTCCCGCCCCTTGTGTCGCCCGAAGCTGTCGATCGGGGCGTGCGCACCGGCGGCGCACGCAATCAGGGATCATTATATATGCAAGGGGCCCGCGAACGAACTCCCGAAATCCGCGAGCCGGATGCGGGCGGCGCCCGGCGGCCGGGCCCGCCCGGGGCATTCCCGATATTGACGGCGCGGTTTTTCTAAGTAATTATGGAACGGGTGTGTCCGGTGGATCACGTGTTTTTATGATTCCGGGGTTCGTAACGAGAACGCCATGGGGAAGATCAATGTACGAAAAAATGTTAGTTATCGATGATGATGCAATGGTTCTGAAGCTTTGCAAGAAGATATTCGAAACGGAAGGCTTCGACGTGGCGACGACGGAGGATCCGCAGGAAGGGCTCCGCCTGGTGTCGGAAAAAGCCTACGATGTCGTCCTGGTGGACTGGATGATGCCGGGGTTCGACGGCATGGATGTCGTCGAGGAGATCGACCGGCGATCCCCCAATTCCGCGATGGTCATGATCAGCGCCCACCCCACCGTGGGGCGCGCCACCGAGGCGATGAAGCGGGGGGCGATGGACTACGTGACCAAGCCGTTCAATCCCGCCGAGATCAAGGAGGCGGTGACCAAGGCGGTGCGGCGCAAGGTGGACCAGGAGAAAAAAGCCGTCGGCCGGTTCGAGAAAATCATGAAATCGTGGCAGTTCCCGGTCCCGTCGCTCGAGGACAAGGCCCCGAAGACCATCGCGGAAACCGTCGCGGTGACCGTCGGCGTGGCCAAGGCGACGTCCCCCTGGCTGACGGTCTTCGTCCTGGGCATTTTGGCCGGCGCCTATATCGGCTTCGGGGGTTTTCTCTCGACCACGGTGACCTTTGACATGGCGGCCGTGTTCGGAACGGGCTTCACGAAGCTCGTCAGCGGCGCGACCTTCAGTGTCGGCCTGATGCTCGTCGTGATCGCGGGCGCGGAGCTGTTCACAGGCAACAACCTCATGGTGTCGAGCGTCATGTCGAGCAAGATCGCCTTCAGCACCATGATGACGCGGTGGGGCCTGGTGTTTCTGGCCAATTTCATCGGATCCATCATCGTGGCGGTCCTCTTCTATTGGTCCGGCCTGTGGAAGACCGGGGACGGGGCGCTCGGCCTGGCCGCCGTCAAGGTCGCCAGCACGAAGGTCAACCTGGGGTTCGGCGAGGCGCTCGTGCGCGGCATCGGCTGCAACTGGCTGGTCTGCCTTGCCGTCTGGATGGCCATGGCCGCCCGCCATACGATCGGAAAGATATTCGCGATATTCTTCCCCATCATGGCCTTCGTCGCCATCGGCTTCGAGCACTGCATCGCCAACATGTACTTCATCCCGACCGGCATCCTGTTCATGCACCATGCGGCGATTCCGGGCCTCGGCGGCCTGGACCTGTCCTCGCTGACCTGGATCAACTTCCTGTGGAAGAATCTTGTTCCCGTCACGATCGGCAACATCATAGGCGGGACCGTTTTCGTGGGGATGAGCTACTGGGGCGCCTACCTCCGGCCGGTCAAGCCGGTTGTGCACAAATAACCCCGGCGGCGCGCGCGCCGTTCGGATGCGTCCGGAGCTGGCAGTGCCCAACGGGATCGGCACACTCAACGAGAAACCGCTGCATGCGGCCCTGAAGCGCTGGTGCGCCGGGCCGGGCGACACGATGGAGGTCCCCGTCGACGGGTTTACGGTGGACCTGGTGCGCGGCGACCTGTTGATCGAAGTCCAGACGCGGAACCTTTCGGGCATCCGGCGGAAGCTTTCCCGGCTGCTCGAGGGCCATCCCGTGAGGCTCGTCTACCCCGTGGCCCGGGAGCGGTGGATCGTACGGCAGACCCGGGACGGCACCCGGGTGCTCGGCCGCCGCAAGTCGCCCCGGCGCGGGACCGCCTACTCCCTTTTCGAGGAGCTCGTGGGCGTCGCCGGGCTACTGGCCCACCCCGGCTTCTCCTTTCAGCTGGTGTTGATCCGCGAGGAAGAGATCCGGCGCCCCGCGCCCGGCCGCGCCTGGAGGCGGAAGGGGTGGACGACGTGCGAGCGCCGGCTGCTCGACGTCGTCGAGCAGCGCCTGTTCGAGCAGCCGCGGGACATGCTGGCGTTCGTCCCCGATTCCCTGTCCGGGCCGTTTACGACCGGGGATCTGGCCCGGGCCACCGGGCGCCCCGTCTGGCTGGCGCAGAAAATGGCCTATTGCCTGCGCACGATGGGGGCCATCGAGGCCGTGGGGAAGCGGGGGCGCAGCAACCTCTACACGCGGCCCGCCGATTAGGGGACACCCGCTTGCGGTCGGCGCCGGTTACCCCAGCAGCAGGATGGACACGATCAGCTGCGCCAGCAGGATCTTGGCGACCATCGCGGCCGGGTACACGACCGTGTACCAGACGTTGGGAAGGTCCGAGTCGGTCTGCTGGTTGGCGTAGACGAGGCAGGCGGGCTGCGTCTGCAGCCCCGACATCATGCCCATGATCGCAGCCATCGGCAGCTTCAGGTAGTAGTTCCCGACCAGAATCGTGGTGAGGGTGACGAGCGTCGTGATCGCGCCCCCCGCCGCGATCAGTTCCCACCCGCCCGCCTGGAACGTGCCTCCGAAGCCGTCCCCCGCCCGGGTGCCGATTCCCGCCAGGAAGAAGACCAGCCCGACCTGGCGGAGCACCAGGTTGGCGTTCAGGGGCATCCCCCAGATGATGGGGCCGGTGCGCTCGATCCGCCCCAGGACCAGCCCGGCCACGAGCGGCCCCCCCGCGAAGCCGAGCTGAAAACTCATCCCGTGGCCCAGGGGAATCGGGATCATGCCCAGGAAAACCCCCAGCACGATGCCGAGCGACAGGGAGAGGTAGTCCGTTTCCGTTATGGACTTGATGGAGTCCCCGAAGTACCGGGTGACCCGGTCCATGTTTTTCTGATGGGTGATGACGCGGATCCGGTCCCCCATCTCCAGGATGGTGTCGGGCATCGGGACGATGTCGACGTCCCCGCGTTTGAGGCGGGTGATGATGGCGTGCAGCTCCCGGGATATGTTCAGCTCGCGGATGGTTTTGCCGGCTACGGCCCTTTTGGAGACGAAGATCCTGCGGTAGCGGATGTCGTCGATATACTCGGCCAGTTGATCCGTAGCCTGCTCGCCGAAGATCCGCTGCGCCCGCGCCATGGCGTCGGCGGTCCCGACGGCGACGACGAGATCGCCTGAATCCAGGACCGTTTCGGGGCCGACGACGTCGGTGCTGCCGTCCCCCTTGCGGATGCGGCTGAGGATGAATCCGGGGCTGCCTATCGGCGCGAAGGTTTCCTTGACGCTCATGCCTGAAATGGCCGGGTTCGTGACCTTGAAGGTGCGGCTGACGATGGCCGCCAGCTCCGATTCCCTGCGCGCGTCGATCTCCTCCTGCTCCCGGTTCTTTTTCAGGAGTTTGCCGGAGACGAAGAACCAGAGGATGACGCCGAAGACGCCGAACGGATAGGCCAGGCCGTAGGCGACGACGGGGCTCGATACGGCCAGGCCGGCGGAACCGGGAAGGCTGCCCGACAGGGTCTTCGTTGTTTCGACAACGGCCGCCAGGGCGGGCGTGTTCGTCAGAGCCCCGCAGAACAGGCCTGCCGCGATCGGCGCGGAAATCCCCATGATCTGGACCAGGGCGAGGGTGGCCGCGGCGCCTGCGGCGAGGATCAGGGCGGTGAGGAGGCTGTAGCGGATCCCGCGCTTTCGGAAGGACGCGAAAAATCCGTGGCCCGACTGCAGGCCGATCGCGTAGACGAACAATACGAGGCCGATGATGTAGATGTGCTCGGGCAGGCCGAGCCGGGAGTCCAGGGCTCCGAAGAAGATGCCGACGAAAAGGACGGCCGCCACTCCGAGCCTGAAGCCGAAAATATTGATGTTCCCCACCAGGTAGCCGAGGCCGATGACGGTGAACAACAGCAGCAGGGAATTCTGTGCCAGCAGATCCAACACGACGGGGTCCTCTGTCGAAGGGTGCGCCCGGGGCGCAAGCAAGCTGCCAGTATAGCAGAGAGCGCCGGGGCGTGGAATGATTGCGGCGGCTTTTTCCGCCGCGGCGCGGGCGTGCGGGCCCGCCGCGGCGCCGATGCTTTTTGACGCGGGCGCCGCCCGGGTGATACGCTATGCCCGGAGAGTGCGGGGCCCCGGCCTCCGGAGAACGGGGCGTGGACCTGCCCCGGTTTCCAGCGCACATGCCGCGCCCTGCGCGCAGATCAGGATTCTGGTGATGCGATTCGACTATGGCCTGGACGATGTCCCGCCGCTTCGGGTGCACCTGCTGCTCGGCCTCCAGTGGGCCTTCCTTGCGATGTCCACCATCGTCATCCTGGGGAAAATCGTCGGGTCCATCCAGCCCGGGGGGGACGATCAGGAGACCCTGTACCTTCAAAAACTGTTCTTCCTGACCGGTGCGGTCCTCCTGGCCCAGCTTCGGTGGGGGCACCGGTTCCCCCTGGTGTCCGGGCCCGCGGCGGTGCTTCTGATCGGTGTGGTGTCGAGCCGGGGGACGCCGCTGCCGGCCGCGAGCACCTCCATGTTCCTCGGGGGCGCGCTGCTGGTCCTGCTGGCCATGACCGGACTGCTCGGCTATGTGCGCAAACTGTTCACCGCCAGGGTCGTGGCCGTCGTGCTTCTCCTGATCGTCTTCACCCTTGCCCCGACGATACGGGACCTTATCATCGGGCAGCCGGGCGGGGTCGGCCCCCTGGGAAACATCGCCTTCGCCGTGGTTCTGGTGTTCGCCACCTTTTCGCTGGAAAGGTTTCTTCCGGGGGCCTGGAGGTCGGGGGCCCTGTTTTTCGCCATCGCGGGAGGCAGCGCCGGCTATTTCGCTCTGTTCCCGCCTACCTTCCCCGGCGAGGCGCTGGCCCGTTCGCCCTGGCTGTCGAATTTCGTGTCGGACTTGACGGTGCGCCCGGTCATCGTCCCCGGGGTCCTCGTCTCTTTTCTGATATGCTATCTCGCGCTCGCGGTCAACGATATCGGCTCCATCCAGGCGCTCAACGAGATGCTCGACCCCGCGCACAAGGACCGCCGGATCAACCGGGGCCTGCTCTGGACGGGACTGGCCAACATGGCTTCCGGGGTTTTCGGCGTCCTGGGCCCCGTGAACTATTCCCTGAGCCCCGGGGTTCTGGCCTCCACGCGCTCTGCGTCCCGCCGCCCGCTGATCCTGGCGGGCGTGTGCGTGCTGGCGCTTTCCCCCTTCCCCAGGCTGATCGGGTTGATGGGGTGCGTTCCCTCCGTTGTCGTCGGGGGGGTCCTGGCCGCCATCATGGCTTCGCAGTTTTCCGCCGGCCTGTCTTTGGCCCTGAAGGGGGAGCCGGGGGAGGGCATATCATTCCGGGGCGGCGTCATCATCGGCCTGCCTGTTCTGCTCGGCAACATCATCGCCTTCCTTCCGGCCGATGTCGTGTCGAGCGCGCCGGAGCCCCTGAGGCCGATAGTGGGGAACGGGTTCGTCGTCGGGGTGGCGGTCGTGCTGCTGCTCGAGCATGTGCTCGGCAGGGGGGACGATGCGGCGGGGTAGCCCGCCGGCAGGGCTCCGGAGGATCGCCATCGGGGCCCCGCCAGTGTTTTCGACATTCCATAACGGGAGGTGCGCAGCATGAAAGGACGCATAGGAAAGTATCTTTGTGCGGGGGCGATGGTTCTGGCCGCGGCGGGCGGGTGCTCGGCCGCCGGCGACGCGGGGAGTGACGTCCTGGCAAAGACGCCGCCGATGGGCTGGAACTCCTGGAACAAGTTCGCCTGCAACGTCAGCGAGTCGCTGATACGGGAGACCGCGGACGCGATGGTGTCTACCGGCATGGCCGACGCGGGGTACGCCTACATCGTGGTGGACGACTGCTGGCAGGTTTCCCGCGGCGGGGACGGCACGATCGTCCCCGACCCCGAGCGTTTCCCTTCCGGCATGAAAGCCCTGGCGGACTACGTGCATTCCAGGGGGCTGAAATTCGGGATCTACTCCGACGCCGGCACGAAAACCTGCCAGGGGCGGCCCGGGAGCAAGGGCTTCGAGGAGCAGGACGCCCGGCAGTACGCGGCATGGGGCGTCGACTACCTGAAGTACGATTGGTGCAACACCGAAGGGATGGACACGCGCGAGGCCTACGCGACGATGAGCCGCGCCCTGCGGGATGCGGGCCGCCCGATCGTGTTTTCGATCTGCGAATGGGGGGGCACGAGGCCGTGGGAGTGGGCGCCGGGGATCGGGCACCTGTGGCGCACGACCGGGGATATCCAGGACTGCTGGGACTGCAGCCAGCCCTGGGGGGGGATGGGGCTGATCCACATCCTCGACCTGCAGGCGGACCTGTACCCCTACGCCGGGCCGGGGCGCTGGAACGATCCCGACATGCTCGAGGTCGGCAACGGCGGAATGACCGAGGCCGAGTACCGCACCCATTTCAGTTTCTGGTGCCTGCTCGCGGCGCCGCTGATGGCCGGGAACGATCTGCGCGCCATGACGCCGGAAACGAAAGCCATTCTCACCAACAGGGAGGTCATCGCCGTCGACCAGGACCCGCTCGGGGTGCAGGGGCGCAGGGTTAGCGACGGCGGGGCGGTCGAAGTGTGGATGAAACCCCTCTCCGGGGCGGCCCGGGCGGTGATCCTGTCCAACCGCGGGAGCGTGGCGGCGCCGGTGACGGTTTCCTGGGATCAGATCGGCCTGGCGCCGGATGTGCCGGCGAAGGTGCGCAACCTCTGGACCGGGGAAGAGGCCGGGATGTTCCGGGGACGGTATACGGCCAGGGTCGCCCCCCACGACGTCGTCATGGTCCGGATCGAGTAGAAGGCCCGCCGGCCATGGTTTCGGCCCGCCGGCCATGGTTTCGGCCCGCCCGGCCATGGTTTCGGCCCGCCCGGCCATGGTTTCGGCCCGCCCGGCAGGGCCGGGGCGCCGCCAGGGGGGCGCGGGCGGCCGGGGGTGTGCGCCCCCGATGTTGGGGGAATGGGAGGTGCCGGAGATGCAATCGTTGTCCGTTCGCACGCTGGCGCACAGCCAGTTGCAGGATATCACCGGGGACATACAGGCAACGGTCGAGGCCTCGGGTTGGCGCGACGGGGTGCTGACGGTTTTTGTGCCCCACACGACGGCGGGCGTCACGATCAATGAAAATGCGGATCCCGACGTGGCGGCCGACCTGCTGCGGGCGCTCGATGCCGCCGTGCCCTGGCAGGCGGGATACCGGCATGCCGAAGGCAATGCCGCGGCCCATGTGAAGGCCAGCATGATGGGTTCGTCGGCGCAGGTCGTCGTCGAGGGCGGCAGGCTGCGGCTCGGGGTCTGGCAGTCGGTGTACTTCTGTGAATTTGATGGGCCCAGATCCCGCAGCGTGTGGCTGGCGTTTGCGGGCCGGTAGGCCTTCCGCAACAGGGCGGGCCGCACGAACCATGGCCTGTAACGGAGCGCATCCGCGGCAAAGCGTGTACGCAATCCCCCCTCCTCTGCTTTCGCCGGGATCCGCGGGGGCGTTCGTTCGGCCGCGGGCAGAAGTGCCGGCGCATCGGGCGTCCGCGGCTGCGGCGCCGCCGCAATGGTTTCGGGCCCCCGGAAAAGATTCGACCGGGTGCGCGTCTGCGGTCGCCGTCCCGCCGGCCTCCGCTCGGCAGGACGGCCGTGGAAGCCTCCGCGGGCATGGTGCATCGGGAATCCCCCCCCGGCCTGCCTGGGAGCTTCGGATGCACGCACAATTTCTTTGCCTTTTCCCCGGAAATCCCGCATAAAGGTTCCAACGACGCTTTGTACTACATCACGGCATAGAAGACATTGTGGACAACGCAGGATTGACGGAACCAAAATGGACGTCAAGAAACGTGCCCAGGGCTTTTACCGCAACCGGATATACGTTCTAGCCGTGCTTGGACTGGCGTATATGGGGGCGGCCGTCTATTGCAGCGCCGTTGTTGATGCCGGCATACCGTACACGCACCTCGCCTATATACCCATTGTCCTGGCAAGCATCTGGTGGGGGCGGAAAGGCGTGATCGCCGCCATCGGCCTGGCCTACTTCAACCTCCTGTTCCATCTTTTCCGCATGGGGGCCTCTGCATTCCGGGACGACTTCATACGCGCCGCCGCCTATGTCGCGGTCGCCGTGTGCGTGGGTGTCGTAAGCGAACGGGTGTCGGCCGGAAGATCCGCCCTGCGCGATTCGGAAGAGAGACACCGGCACATTTTTGAAAATTCCCTCGATGGGATCCTCCTGTGCCGGAACGACAGAATCCTGCTGGTCAATGCCACGATGTACGACATTTCAGGATACCGGCCCCCGGAATTGACCGGCAGGTCCTTCTCCTCCCTGATCCACGACCAGGACAAAGAAACGGTCGGGGGGAAGATCCTGGAGGCAACCCGGCCGGGAGCTTCCCCCGCCCGTTTTGAAAGCCGGATCGTAAGAAAAGACGGGCGAATACTCTGGTCCGAGGGCGTTCTGTCGATGACGCACTGCGAGGGAGGTCCTG
>Ga0123333_10003571_pt1 | contig 15032 bp, 14 predicted proteins | sample BioC12SIPDNA_3_FD_89957 | JGI IMG/M metagenome (GOLD analysis project Ga0123333, IMG submission 89957) | Anaerobic biogas reactor microbial communites from Washington, USA - Biogas_R2_B C12 SIP DNA | ecosystem: Engineered > Bioreactor > Anaerobic > Unclassified | place: Washington, USA... | reverse complement strand
GTGGATCGACGGCCTGGGCTGGACCCGCTTCGAGCCCACCCCCGGCATCCGCACGGGACCGCCCCCGGCCTACACCGAGCTCACCGAGGGGGCCGGCGAGGAGGTCCCGACCGTCACCCAGACCCCGACCCCGACCGAGGCACCGACGCAGGAGCCCGGCACCGCCGAGGAGGACCCCGGCTTCTGGCAGGACGCGCAGGACTTCCTGCGCTCAGCGGCGCCGATCTTGCTGCGCGCGCTGGCCGTCGTCCTCCTGCTCGCTGCGCTCATGGTCGTCGTGGCGATCGCGGGCCGCCGCCACCGCGAGTCGCTACTGCGCCACGCGGCGACCCCGCAGGAGCGCATCGAGGGCCAGTGGGAGCTGCTCAAGCGCTCGCTGGAGGACTACGGCATCGACCCGCCCCCCGACCGCAGCCCACGCGAAATGGCCAGCCACTACGTCACCAAGGCGCGCCTGGACCGCCCCTCGGCCGACGCGCTCGGCCGGGCGACCGCCGTCCTGGAGCGGGCCCGCTACGCGGACGCCTCGCGCACCCAGGAGACCGACGACGCCACCATGCACGGCGACATCGCGCGGGTGCTCGACTCGGTCTCCTCGAAGCTGCCCTGGAACATCCGGGCCAGCGCCAAACTCTTCCCCCGCAGCGGCTGGCACTACCTGCGCTCCCTCCCCGGCCGCCTCCTCAGGCGTTAGCCGACCCCCCAATCGACCGAGCGCACCGTGTTGCGCTCCCAGACCCCACCGAGCGCGTGATGTTGCGCTCCCCCGGGCCCCACCGGGCCGTGTTGCGCTCTCAGATCCCACCGGGCGCACCGGCCTGCGAGCCTCCTTGACGTGCCCGACCAGCCCGGCCATGCTTCCCCCATCACGGGAAGGAACTCACGCAGAGCCGCTCCCGGGCTGGGTCGGGGCAGGTCGCCCCGGCCCCTCGTCACGAGAGGGCACACCACCATGAAGCATCAACTCGCAGGCGCCTTGCTGAGCGTGTCGCTGGTCGCCGGAGGCGCGCTGGCCGGCGCCGCCATCGCCGCGCAGGACACCGACGACACCCGGGCCACCAAGGGCTCCCCCCGGGTGCTGACCGCGGAGACCGCCCCGCAGGACTTCATCTACGAGGACGGGGTCGCCCGCGTGTGGGGCGACAACCGCTACGAGACGGCGGCCGCTATCAGCGAGGCCTACGGCTGGACGTTCGACAACACCGGCTCGGTCTACATCGCCGGTGGCAATGGCTACCCGGACGCCCTGGCCATCGGGCTGTCCCACCTGATGGACGGTCCCCTGCTTCTGGTGACGGCGACCAACATCCCGGGCGCCACCCGGGCCGAGCTCGAGCGGCTCCAGCCGTGCTACATCCACATCATGGGTGGCCCCACGGTGGTCAGCGACGCCGTCTTCACCCAGCTGAAGGCCTACGCCGACCCCACCCTCTGCGGGGAGGCGCCCTGAGCCCGGGCGCCCGGCAGGTCACACCTGAGCCACCACGCACCAGGCGGAGACCGACATCGTGAAGGGGCCGTCCGGCAGGAGGCTGCGCACCCGGGCCTCCAGGTCCGCCCGGGCCGGGTCGCTCAGACCGGTGACGTAGTCCCCTGCCGGACCGACCCCCATCCGGAACGGCTCCCAGTACGCCGCGAACGACTCCATCGGCACCTCGACGGTCAGCCGGTCCTCGGTGAGCCGGTCCATCCCCGCGGCCCGGAACAGTGACCCGAGCTCGCCGCGAGTGCCACCGAGCCGGTGCTCCTGACCGCCGGCCCACTCCGGGTCGATCTCCGCGACCGCCGTGTGGAAGGCCGACACCGGGCCGTCGCCGCCGCGCTCCAGGTTCCAGACGCACGCCGCGACCGTCCCGCCTGGTCGGGTCACGCGCGCCATCTGGGTCAGGCCCGCCACCGGGTCGGCCATGAAGTGCACCACCAGCTGACTCATCGTCACGTCGACGCTGTCGTCCTCCTGCGGCAGCGCCTCGGCCGTGCCCAGCCGGACCGTCACTCCCGGCAGCCGCTGACCGATCGCCTCGACGAACGCCGGCGCCGGATCCACGGCCTCGACCTGCTCCACCCCGAGCCGCTCGACCAGCACAGCCGTCAGCGCCCCCGGGCCGCAGCCCACGTCGAGGGCTCGCTGACCTGCGGCGACACCGGCCCGGTCCGCGAACGGGCCCGCCAGGTGCCGCGAGAAGCGACCCATGAAACTGTCATACGCGTCCGCTGCGAGGAACGCCACCAGACCAGCGTAGACCCGCAGGTGAGGCTCACGACAGACCCGACCTCACGGCATACAGCAGCGAAGCCCCGCCCCGGGTGAGGGGCAGGGCTTCGTCGTGTATGGACGGCGATCAGTTCAGGCCAGGGCGTGCCGGGGTGCCGTCTGACGGTGACCTAGGCGTCGATCAACTCGGCTCGGACAGCGTCCCGCTCATACGTGGGCTCCCCCTCGCGGTTCCACCCGGGCGTGTGTCCTCCTGCCACGTGGATGGCCGTCCGCACGGCTCCATCGGCGGCAGCCTGCGCCTCGTCGAAGGTCTCGCCAACGCCGACGAGCTCAATCGTCACCTTCGAGCTGCCCAGGTCGAGCGAGACGGCACCGGAGTGCACGACAGCCCCCGCTGCCTCCTCGAGGACGAGCAGCTGGTCCATGACGGCGTCCACGTGCAGCCGGAGCTCCTCGCGAGTGACACCACTGACGGTGAACCGAAGTTGCAGACCGACGTTGATCATGACCCCTCGCTCTCCGTGTAGCAGGTCTGACGATATAGCCACTGTAGTGCGTTCTTACCGTAATTGGGATCGGACGGCGTGAGGTGAATCCACCGCATGTGGTCACCGCAGGGGCAGCGCACCCTGTAGTACTTGGGTGGGTCGTCGATCGTCCAGCCAGCGTCCGCGAACTCACCCAGCAGCGCCTCAAGTTCCTTCTTGGGATGCTTCTTCCAGTAACGCACCATCCTCAGGACTCGTTCCCCGCTGCCATGCCCTGGACGTTATCTCTTTCCGCCACGCACCCACGTAAGGCCTGTGGAAAAGCCGGTGATTTGTGACGCCGCCAGTCCTCACGGCGCCGTGACACCCACGACAGACCCGACCTCACGGCATACAGCAGCGAAGCCCCGCCCCGGGTGAGGGGCAGGGCTTCGTCGTATGCCGGGTGGCTGGCTGACCAGGTCAGTCCAGGTAGTCGCGGAGCACCTGGGAGCGGGACGGGTGACGCAACTTGCTCATCGTCTTGCTCTCGATCTGGCGGATCCGCTCGCGGGTGACACCGTAGACCTTGCCGATCTCGTCGAGGGTCTTGGGCTGGCCGTCGGAGAGGCCGAAGCGCATCGAGACCACGCCGGCCTCGCGCTCGGACAGGGTGTCCAGCACCGAGTGCAGCTGCTCCTGGAGGAGGGTGAAGGAGACCGCGTCGGCCGGGACGACGGCCTCGGAGTCCTCGATCAGGTCTCCGAACTCGGAGTCGCCGTCCTCGCCCAGCGGGGTGTGCAGGGAGATGGGCTCGCGGCCGTACTTCTGGACCTCGACGACCTTCTCCGGCGTCATGTCCAGCTCGGCGGCCAGCTCCTCCGGGGTGGGCTCGCGGCCCAGGTCCTGCAGCATCTGGCGCTGCACGCGGGCCAGCTTGTTGATGACCTCGACCATGTGCACCGGGATGCGGATGGTGCGGGCCTGGTCGGCCATGGCGCGGGTGATCGCCTGCCGGATCCACCAGGTGGCGTAGGTCGAGAACTTGTAGCCCTTGGTGTAGTCGAACTTCTCGACCGCACGGATCAGACCGAGGTTGCCCTCCTGGATCAGGTCCAGGAAGAGCATGCCGCGGCCGGTGTAGCGCTTGGCGAGGGACACGACCAGGCGCAGGTTGGCCTCGAGCAGGTGGTTCTTGGCGTTCTTGCCGTCCTGCGCGATCCACCACAGCTCCCGCTTGAGCTTGGCCTCGATCTTGTCGCCGGAGTTGAGGCGCTCCTCGGCGAACAGGCCGGCCTCGATGCGCTTGGCCAGCTCGACCTCCTGCTCGGCGTTCAGCAGCGCGACCTTGCCGATCTGCTTCAGGTAGTCCTTGACCGGGTCGGCGGTCGCGCCGGCGGTCACCACCTGCTGGGCGGGGGCGTCGTCGTCATCGCCCTGGCTCAGGACGAAGCCGGAGTCCTCGGACTCCTCCTTCGCGGACGCGGGCTTGGGGGTCGCGACGACCTCACCCTCGCCCTTCTCCTCGTCCTCGTCGTCCTCGAGGTCGAGGTCCTCGTCCTCGACGACCTCCGGCTCGGCGCTCTTGGCCGCGGCCTTACGAGCGGTCGTCTTCTTGGCCGGGGCAGCCGCGCCGCCCTCCCCCGCGGCGGCCTTGGCTGCGCCCCGGGTGGTGGTGGCCTTGGCGGCGGTCTTGCGGGCGGTGGTCTTGCGGGCGGCCGCCTTCTTGGCCGGGGCCGACTCCTCGGTCCCCGCCTCCGTCGCGGCCGTCTTCTTCGCCGTGGTCTTGGCCGCCGTCGTCTTGGCAGCCGTGGTCTTGGCCGGGGCGGCCTTCTTGGCCGCGGTCTTGGCCGGCGCCTTCTTCGCCGTGGTCTTGGCCGGCGCGTCCTGGGTCTCCTCGGCGTCCTTGGCCGCCGCCTTCTTCGCCGGGGCAGCCTTCTTGGCCGCGGTCTTGGTGGCGGTGCTCTTGCGGGTGGCCCGCTTGGCGGGGGTCGCCTCGGTGCCGTCCATCAGCACGTGGATGGCGTTGTCGGAGAGGACCTTCAGCACCTTGGTCTGGGTCTTCTTGTTGGGCAGCTGCGCGGCCTCAAGCGCATCGCGGACCTCGGTGAGGCTCAGCTCACCGGACTGCTTGCCACGCTTGAAGAGGGTCTCGAGCTCGGGCTTGCTGAACTCGGCGGGAAGGTCGACGGTCTCGCGGACGGTGGGGGCCTTCTTGGCGGTCACGGGTTGCACCAACTACTTTCGGGGGCGCTCGAGGGGCGGAACTCGGGAGGCACGCCGGGCACGGCGAAGCACCCAGGACTATGGAGTGTGTGGCAATCCAGGCGACCCGTTCCGGGGGAGCGGGAGGGCTGCCTGCCTCCATTATAAAACCAGCGAGACTCCGAAGATGTTCCCACGTCCTGTCAAGCCCTCCTGAACAGCGGTTTTGCTCCCGTATGCCGTGGGGCCAGGTCATCTTGCCAGGTTTCCACGGCCTATGCTGTGGAAATGGTTGCGCGCGGACCGGACGATGCGACGGCGCCGCCGTCGGCGGCGTCCGCGGCGTCGGTCGGCGCACGCCGCTTCGGGGCCCGCCGGGAGGCGCTGCTCGAGGCGGTCCGGGCGGCGCCCGACGGGATCGGGATCAAGGATCTCGCGGCCGGCACCGGGGTCCACGAGAACACCGTCCGCTTCCACCTCGAGCGACTGGTCGACGAAGGCGTGGTGGAGGGGCGGCCCGGACGCTCGGAGGGGCCCGGGCGCCCGCCCCTGGTGTTCGTCCCCCGCACCGACCACGCCCGGGAGAACTACGAGCTGATGGCCCGGGTGCTGGCCGGACACCTGGAGGACCAGGTGGAGAACCCCGCCGAGCTCGCCCGGCAGGCGGGTCAGGCGTGGGGACGCGCCTGGGGAGGTCACGGCATCCGGGAGGACGGGTGGGCGGGGGCCCTGGACCGGCTGGGTCGGGCTCTCGCGGCGGCCGGCTTCGCCCCCGCCTTCGAGCCCGGCCCCGTCGGGGACGAGGTGCGGGTGCGGGTCCACCACTGCCCGTTCCTGGCGTTGGCCCGGGAGGGACGGGACGTCCCGTGCGGTGTGCATCTCGGGATGATGGAGGGCGTGCTCGGCGGGGCGGGGCAAGAGGCCGAGGTGTCCCTCGAGCCGTTCGCCACCGAGTCGACGTGCCTGGCAGTCCTCAGCCGGCGGCGCTGAGCGTCTCCGACCGCACTCCCCCGCACGCCACCCACGTGCACGCCCGTCCGTGAACGATCCATGCACCTGCCCGCCGACTTCGCGCGATGTCCGGCCCGGTCGTCAAGGATCCATGCATGTGCATCCTCGGCTGGGGTGCGGCGCGGGCTCAGGCCTGGGGCGGGTGCCCCGCGACGAGCGGGGTGTCGACGCCGATCGCGCCGAACTTGGCCGCACCGCCCGGGGAGTCCAGGGGTGCGTCGCGGCCGTCCAGGGTCTCGAAGAAGAAGTCCGCGTTGTCCTGCAGGTAGGGCATCCACTCGGTCGGCAGGTCGTCCTCGTAGTAGATCGCCTCGACCGGACACACCGGCTCGCAGGCCCCGCAGTCCACGCACTCGTCGGGGTGGATGTAGAGCGCTCGGGTGCCCTCATAGATGCAGTCGACCGGGCACTCCTCGACGCAGGCGCGGTCCACGACGTCGATGCAGGGCTGGGCGATCACGTACGTCACGGCGTTCCCTCCTGGAGCTCGGTCTTCACGCCACCACTATTTCACGATAGGTTTTGGAGAAACAAGAGGCGCGGCCGACACGCGACGGCCGGCCGCGGGCCACCGACCAGACGAGCGGAGATGAGCGGACGTGGAGAACACGCTGACCGAGGCCCTCGAGCGGGAGCACGACGAGATCGACGCGGGTCTGGAGGCCTTCGCCGAGGGGCTCGCCGCGGGCACCTTCCGCGAGGACGATCTGTCCCGGGCCGCGACGGCGCTGCGGCGCCACATCTACCTTGAGGAAGAGTTCCTCTTCCCACCGCTGCGAGCGGCCGGGATGCTGCCACCGGTCCTCGTCATGCTGCGCGAGCACGGCGAGATCTGGCGCACCCTCGACGCACTGGAGGTGGAGGCGAACCGGCTCAAGGAGACGGTCGGCCCGGACGTGGGTGAGCACCCCGTCGCGGGCTCGGGCGAGGCGGCGGACACCTGCCGCGACCTGCTGGAGATCCTGGCCGAGCACAACGCCAAGGAGGAGCCGATCATCTACCCCCAGGGCGACGTCGTGCTGGCCCCGGACGTCAAGCAGGACCTGCACGACTTCATCCTCGAGGGCCAGATGCCGCAGGGCTGGGTCTGCGAACAGGCCTGATCGTCCCCTGATGGGACGGCCTCGCGTCGAGCCCGGGCCACGGGGGCCGGCCCGTCAACCGTCAGGGAGCTCCCGAGTCATGCCATGACGTGTGGAGCGCCTGGGACTCGGCGGCCACCAGTGCACCGCACTCTTGACAGACGGGCATCAACCCGGCCCGCTCGGAGCGGCGATAGCCGGGCAACAGCTGGGCGCGGGTCAGGCCAAGGAACGTCAGGAACGGCATCCCCCGATGCTAGGTCGCTCCCGGTTCACGCCAACCCACCGCCTAGGCGCGCCGGTGACCCAGAAACCCTGCAACGCGACGCGCCCGGTGGCCCAGATTTCCGCAACACCGTGCGCTCGGTGGGGTGGAATTTCACCACCCGGTGCGCTCGGTCGTTAGGTGGCGGGTGGGGCGGGCGGCAGGGCCACGCGGAAGACCGTGTCGCCGGGCTCCGAGGTGACGTCGATGGTGCCGCCGTGGCGCTCGACCACGATCCTGCGCGCGATGTCCAGGCCCAGGCCGGTCCCCTGGCCCACCGGCTTGGTGGTGAAGAACGCCTCGAACGCGCGCTCCGCGACCTCGGGTGGTAGCCCGGGGCCGGAGTCGCCGATCTCGACGACGACCCCACCGTCGTCGCCGGGACGCGTCGTGACGCGGAGGGTGCCGCTGCCGGCCATCGCGTCGAGGGCGTTGCCGATGAGGTTGGTCCACACCTGGTTGAGCTCGCCGGTGTAGCCCTCGATGCGCGGCACGTCGCCGTAGTCCTTGAGCACCTCGATAGTGCCGTCCCGGAGGCGGTGGCCCAGCACCAGCAGGGTGCTCTCGAGGCCCTCAGCGACCGCCAGGTGCTGGATGGCCGCCCGGTCGACCTGGGAGTAGGAGCGAACGGCGGCAACCAGCTCGGAGATGCGCCGGGTCGACTCCGTGATCTCGGCGCGCAGCACCGTGCCCTGCAGGCTGGCCACCACCCAGTCGAGCCCCGCCTGCAGCGAGTCCTCGTCCACGACGTCGGCGAGCCGGTCGCACCAGGCGCTGTCGGCGTTGGCCGAGGCCAGCACCGGCGCCGCCACCCAGCTGCGGTCCACCCCGCTGGCCTCCAGTCGCTCGGCGAGGGCGTCCTCGATCTCAGCCAGGTCGACATACGCGGGGGCGGGGCGGGCGGCCAGGTCGCGGCGCAGCTCGTCCAGCGCGGTGAACTGCTGCGCGGTGATGCCGTTCCTGGCCAGCACGCTCAGCGACGCGAACAACGTGTCGTCGGCCGCGCCGAGGGCGGCCGTGGCGCGGGTCGCCGCGGCGGCCGGGTTGTTGATCTCGTGGGCCAGGCCGGCGGCCAACTTGCCCAGGGTGGCCAGGGCGTCCCGCTGGCGGGCGGTCGACTCGACATACAGCGCCATGCCGTAGACGCCCTTGATCAGGTGGCTGCCGAACGGGAACCACTTCTCCGCGAGGTCGCGCAGCGACGTGGCCGGCACCCGGAGCACCCGGCCGGGCTCCAGTCCGCGAGCGCCGGCCAGGTAGCGGCCGGTCTCGACCCAGGCGCGGAACCCACCGGCCCACCGGCCGGGGGCGTCCATCCGCCCGACGACCATGTCCTCGCGCTCGGTGCGGCGCACCAGGTCGATGACGCCGTCGATGATCACCCACCAGTCGTCCGCGCGGTCGCCCTCGACCCAGAGGACCTCACCCGGCTGGAAGGCGACCTCCTCCGCGGCGTCGATGAGCTCGGCGAGCTGGTCGTCGCTGAGCCCGGCGAAGAGCTCGATCGGGCGCAGGTCCTCGACGTGCACAGGCTGCTCCTAGGTGGTCGCGAGATAGCGGTGGACGAAGTGGACGGCCATGGCGCCCTCCCCCACGGCCGAGGCGACGCGCTTCATGGAGTCCAGTCGCACATCGCCGGCGGCGAACACCCCCGGCAGGCTCGTCTCCAGCGCGAAGGGCACCCGTGGCAGGGTCCACGCCCGGGCGGCCCCCTGCAGCATGTCGGGGCCGGTGAGGATGAACCCCTTGTCGTCCCGGGCCACGAGGTCCCCGAGCCACTCCGTGTGCGGGACCGCCCCGATGAACACGAACACCCAGCTGGTCTCGACCTCCTCGACCTCGCCGGTGTCCCGGTGGCGCAGGGTGATGGTCTCCAGGTGCCCGTCGCCGCCGCCGCCGACCACCTCGGTCCGCAGCCGCACCTCGATGGTGGGGCAGGCCACGATCCGGTCCACCAGGTACTGCGACATCGTCGCCTCCAGCGACTCGCCACGGACCAGCATCACCACCTTGTTGGCGTGGCGCGACAGGTTGAGGGCGGCCTGGCCGGCGGAGTTGGCCGCGCCGACCACGTAGACGTCGTCCCCCTCGCACTGGCTGGCCTCGCTGGCCGTCGCGCCGTAGTAGACGCCGCGCCCGGCGAAGGCGTCGACGTCCGCGGCCCCCAGCCGCCGATAGGAGACACCTGTCGTGACGATGAGGGACCGGGCCTCGATCTCCCCCTCGCCGTCGAGCAGCACCGCCCGCCCGGGACCGCGCTGCTGCAGCCCGACCACGTCGCGGGCCACCACCATCTCGGCGCCGAACCGGACGACCTGGGCGACGGCCCGCTGGGTCAGGTCCGCTCCGCTGAGCCCGCGCGGGAAGCCCAGGTAGTTCTCGATGGCGGCGCTCTGCCCCGCCTGCCCTCCGGGGGCCTCGCGCTCGACGATGACGGTCCTCAGCCCCTCGGAGGCCGCGTACACGGCCGATGCGAGACCGGCGGGTCCCCCACCGACGATGCACACGTCATACAGCGGCTGTTCGGCACGGGTCCGCAGGCCGAGGGAGGCGGCGAGGTCGACGTTCGAGGGCGTCCGCAGGACGGTGCCGTCCGGCAGCAGCACCAACGGCAGGTCGCCCGGCGCGGCCCCGGCCGCCGCGAGCAGCCGCTCCCCCTCCGCGTCCTGCTCGACGTCGACCCAGCGGTAGGGCACGTGGTTGCGGACCAGGAAGGTCTTGGTGGTGTGCGTGCTCTCGGACCAGCGGTGCCCCACCACGCGCACCTCGGAGGTGAGGTCGGGGTGGGCCCGCTGCCAGTCGTCGAGCAGGTCGTCGACGACGGGGTAGAGCCGGTCGGCGGGCGGGTCCCAGGGCTTGAGGAGGTAGTGGTCCAGGCCGATGTCGTTGATCGCGCGGATCGCCGCGTCGGTGTCGGCGTAGGCCGTGAGGAGCAGTTGCTTGGCCGTCGGCGCCAGGGGCCGCGCCCGCTCGAGCAGCTCGATGCCGGTGATCGCGGGCATCCGCTGGTCGGTGACGATCAGCGCCACCGGCTGCTCCCGGAGCAGGAGCCGGTCGAGGGCGTTGAGGGCCTCCTCCCCCGAGGTCGCGCCGACCACCCGGTAGTCCGCGCCGTACTGCTCACGCAGGTCGCGCGTGATCGCGGCGGAGACCATCGGGTCGTCGTCGACGGTCAGGATGGCAGGCTTGGTCATGCCGCGTCTTCCGGTGGCAGAACAGGGGGTTCTGCCGGTCAGCATAGGACCAAGAGGTGCCCGGACGCGAGGGTCGCGGACGCGACGCGCGGGTCAGTCGCCCACGGTCAGTCGCCCACGGTCAGGGGCGCGCGGTCAGGCGGGGCGAGTCGCCCCGCGGGTCACTCGTCCTCGTCGTCGGCCTTGACGGCCAGCACCGGGCAGGAGGCGTCCAGCAGGATCCGCTGGGCGTTGGAACCCAGGATCAGTTTGCCCACCGGAGTGCGGCGGCGCAGGCCGATGACAATGAACTCGGCCCCGGACTCCTCGGCGATGGCGATCAGGTCCTCGCTCGGCTCGTTGCCGCGGACCAGGGCCCGGACCTCGTGCTCGATGCCCTCGGCGTCGAGCTGCTCCTGGACCCGGCCCAACTCGGCCTCGAAGCGCTGGGCCTCCTTGGCGTCGAAGTCGCGACCGCCGCGGTGGGAGTTCACCACGATCAGCTTGAGGTGCCGCAGCGAGGCCTCCTGGGCCGCACGACGCAGGGCGGCGCGGCCCTCCTTGGTGGGCACATATCCAACGATGATGCTCATGTCGTCACACTCCATGTCAGTCGTGCTGCGCTCTCGAGAGGGAGGCTACACGCCCACGGGGGTGCAGTGTGAGGCACCCTGCAGGTCAGCCGCCTGCAGGTCGGTCAGGCGGCGGACGCGAACGGACCGCCGGGCGGCGGCACGGCGTGGCGCAGCAGCTCGTCGGTCAGCCTCGCCAGGTAGTAGTCCGGGTCCGCCTCCAGGGCGCGGTCGATCGCGATGTTGGCCATGGTCCCGTTGTTCAGCGCCCACGCCGCTTGCGCCGTCACCGTCAGCACCGGGGCCGCCCACTCGTCCGGCACCAGCGCACACAGCTCGACGAGGCGGTCCAGCCGGCCGTGGTCTCGCAGCCGCGACGGCGGCAGGTGCCGGACGAACGCGGCCATCGCCTCCGCCGGGAGCATGCCCGGACCCAGCTGCCCCGGTGCCACCCAGGCGATGAGCGCGTCGCGGAGCTCACGGTCCCAGAGCAGCGCCAGCCCCTGGGCGACGACCGCGGGCGGCAGGTCATCCACCCGCGGCGCCCCCCGGCTCGTGTCCAGCACCCGGCGCCACGCCCGGGCCCCTCGCTCGAGGAACCGGCGGTAGGCACGTCCGCCGTCACCTGCACGTGAGTCGCCCCCCGAGTCGTCGCCCCCTGAGTCGTTGTCCCCCGAGTCGTCGGCCGCTGAGTCGTTGTCCCCCGAGTCGTCCGCCGAGGTGTCGTCCCCCGCCGCCCGCAGGTAGGTCGCCATCACCGCGGCCAGCTCCTCGCCGACCTCCCGCGCACGCGCCCGCCCGGCACCCCGGATCCGGGCGACCAGCTCCGATCGGCCCGGCCCCGGGGCGATCCCCCGCACGACGAGATCGGCGACGGCCGGGACCTTGTCGACGGCCGGGAGCGCACGCCATACGTCCGGGTCGGCACCGTCCGGGGTGACGGCCAGCCACCGCCCGCCCCGCACCCGGGCCAGCCGGTCCACCACCGCATGCTCGGCCGTGCAGACCCGGCCCACGGCCAGCAGCACCTCCGTGGCGTCGTCGCCGTCCTCGAAGGCGATCACCTCCACCACGGCGGGCCGCTCCCGCTGCACCAGGGCGCCGACCATGGCGAGCACCTCCTCGTAGCCGCCCGCGTCCTTGGGCAGGTCGAGGCGGCACATCATCTGGATGGCGCCCGAGGGCTTGCGGGTCCCGTCGCCCTCCTCGACGCCGTCGAGCAGCACGAGGACCAGGCTGTCCTCGGGGTGGTAGCCCAGTTGATGGGGCAGGGTGGCGATCAGCTCGGCCACGCCGCGGACTCGGATCTGTGGGGTCGTCATGGCCTCACGATCGGACCGCGTCACCCGGAGGTCACCTGCGCGGGACAGGTTGTGGACAGCCGACCGGGCCGATCCGCCCCAGTGGACGGAGGCGGGTCAGGCCTCGATCTGCGCCGGCTCGCGGGCCGGGAACTCCTGACGTGCCTGGTCGGCGATGCGGTGCATGAGGAAGGAGTCCAGCCCCGCGCCGATCGCGCCACCCACGACGGGCACGGCCCTGGTGAACTTGCTCAGCGACCGGGCGCCCATCTTGGTGGCCAGCCGGAAGCCGACGCCCTTGTTGATCACCATGACCGCGGCCTTGGGCAGCCGCTGCATCGCCACCTGGGCGAGGCGGCCGGACCCGGCGACACCGGCCTTGGCCAGCAGGTCCTGGCTGTCCGCACCGACGAGGGTCAGCATGACCGCAGCCCGCACCTCGGGCCGGGTCAGGTCGTAGCCGCGGATCCGGGCGATGCTGCCCACCATCCGGGTGGCCAGCACGTAGAACTCGACGATGTTCGCCGGCAGCGACACCACGAGGGTGAAGATGCCGCCGAAGCCGGTGACGAAGCCGCCGACCGCGCTCATCTTGATGTGGGTGCGGACGATCCCGTTGATCGCCTTCTCCGGGTCGCTCCGCTTCTCCAGGGCATCGTCGACGACCTTGGCGACCGAGTCCAGGGGGCCGAGCCCGTCGATCCCGACGTCCATCAGCTTCCCGACCAGAGCGTTAGCGGTCTTGGCCGTGACCCCGCTCTCCTCGAGGGCCTCCGCGACCTCCGGGTTCTCGGTGTCCTTCTTGCTGAACAGGCCCATGCGCCCTCCCGAAGTCTCCGGCCGCGGCTCGCTCGCGACGCTCCAGGGACATCCTGCCACTTCGACCGCCCGGCACCATTCCTTCCGACTGGCAGGGCCGTGAGATAGATTCGCCGCCATGGCACAAGGGGAAAAGTCGACCGGCGGTCCGTCCAAGGCCCTCGGTGGCCTCGCCGCGCTGCTCACCGTCGCGGGTCTGGTCCTGCTCGGCCTCGGCCTGTTCGGGGTGCTCAACACCGCGACGCCGAACATGCAGGGCATCAACTCGGGGCAGTCCGTGTCGATCCCGGACTCGGGCATGTCGCTGTGGGCGGAGTCCGACGTGCGGGAGGACACCGTGTGCTTCACCGGTGACCGGACCATGGAGCGTCCGACCTCCGCCTACTCCGTCGACGTCGGCGACCGCGAGTTCTTCGAGGTCGCCCGGACCCCCTCCGACCTGGACGCCGGCAGCTACGTCGTCACCTGTGAGGGCACCGACGCAGCGCTGTATGTCGGACCCAACGCCACCCGCACCACCGCCCCGGGAATCATCGGGAACCTCGGTCTGATCCTGGGCGGCATCACCCTCGCCGTCGCCGCTCTCCTGGGGCTGGGTGCGCTGATGACCCGCCGCAAGAAGCCGGCCCCCGCGCCCTACCAGTACAGCTCGCACGGCACTCCCCCAGCGCCCGGGCAGGGCTTCCAGCAGCAGGGCGGCTACACCGGGCCGTATGCCGAGGCGAACCAGTCCTCCGCCGGCCAGTACTCCTATGGCCAGGACCAGACGCAGGCCTACCCGCCTGCCCCGGCCGGCTACGCGCAGCCGGGACAGGGTTATGGCCAGGGGGGCTACGACCAGCAGCAGGGCTACGACCAGGGTGGGTATGACCAGCAGCAGGGCTACCCGCAACAGCAGGGCCAGGGCTACGGCCAGCCGCAGGGACAGCCCTACGGATACGACCAGGCACAGGGTCAGGGTTACGGGCAGCCGCAGGGCCAGGGCTACGGCCCGGCCTATGGCTACGACCAGCAGGCCCAGGGCCAGGGCCACGACCAGCAAGGGCAGGGCTACGGCGCGCCGCAGGGGCAGTCGTACGGTCAACCGTCGCAGGGGCAGCCCTACGGCTACGGCCAGCCGGAGCAGGGCTACGGCCAGCAGGGCTACGGCCAGGCGGAGCAGGGCTACGCCCAGCAGCCCTACGGCCAGCCGGAGCAGAGCCAGGATCAGGGTGCGGGCCAGCAGTCGCCCTACGGTCAGCAGCCCTACGGCTACAACCCGCACCCCGGTCAGTCCCAGCAGGACCAGTCCGCCGGCCAGTCGTCATACGGTGCGCCGTCGGACCAGGACCAGACTGCCGCCCAGTCCTCCTACGGAGCGCCATCGGACCAGGACCAGACGCAGGCCATCGGGCAGCCCGCGGGCGGTGCGACCGCGTGGTCCCCGGGTCAGCCGATCCCGGGACAGCCCACCGAGCAGTCGGGTTGGGCACAGCCGACGGAGCAGCCGGGTGTGGAGCAGCCCACCGCCCAGGAGGCTCCCGAGGCCACCGAGGAGTCGACCCCCGGCCAGCCCACTGAGCAGTGGTCAGCTCACGAGGATGGCCAGGCAACGGAGTGGCCGGCCGCCGACGCGCAGGGTCAGGGTGCCGAGGGCGACGAGGGTCAGGGTGCCCAGGGCGACGATGGTCAGCCCGCGGACGACGCCACCCAGCAGTTCCCTCCGCCCCCGCCGCCGCGTGCGGACAACGGCTGAGCTACCCGCCTCGCCCGACGTCCTCGGCGCCGCGTCGGGACAACGGCTGAGTTGACCCCTACGTCGCCTGCCCTCTCCCCCGACGCTGGGCAGATTTGGTCGCGTGGTTCTTGTCGCATGCGACGAGAACCACGTGACATAAACCGCTCACCGCTCGCCAGAGGGGACCGTGCCGCCGCAGTCG
>Ga0123333_10003555_pt1 | contig 15073 bp, 10 predicted proteins | sample BioC12SIPDNA_3_FD_89957 | JGI IMG/M metagenome (GOLD analysis project Ga0123333, IMG submission 89957) | Anaerobic biogas reactor microbial communites from Washington, USA - Biogas_R2_B C12 SIP DNA | ecosystem: Engineered > Bioreactor > Anaerobic > Unclassified | place: Washington, USA... | reverse complement strand
CTGCCCCTTTTTTCCGTCCACGTGGCTCAGGCGGGTTTCAGCGGCAACTACGCCCTCCAGCCCAGAGACAAAACCAGCGCGATCAGGGTTGATCATCGATAACTGTCCTCCATCGGTAGGCGCTAATTATTGCCCGGAACGCCGCTTTTCGCTAATATGCGGGCGATATTCCCGGCGAGATTGACGACAAGGAAAAAGAGGTGAGCACGAGTTCGACGGTTCTGTCGAAGCGGGTAGACGGCCCGACGGCGGCACGGCTGGGCAAGGGTCTGGTGTGGCTGTTCCTGGGCCTGACCGTGGCCGGATCGGCCGGAACGATGGCGCTATGGCTGGCCGGATGCTCGCCCGCCCAGCCCATTGGGAACACCGACTTTCTGGGCCGATATGGGGTGTACCTCATCCTGATGGTATCGGGCCTGGCCTTCAGCGTGCTGGGTACGCTGATCGCTATTTTTCGGCCACATAATCGTATCGGCTGGCTCTGCAATGTGACGGGCATGAGCGGCACGCTGTTGACTGTGTTCGCGCTGAACTACGCGACCTGTGGACTGACCGGAGAGCTGCCGTTACCAGGCGCTATATACGTTGCCTGGGCGAGCTACGTCGCCGTTCCGGGTCTGTTGCTCCTGCTGTTTGTTGACCTGCCGTTCCTCTTTCCCGACGGCCATTTTGTGTCGCCACGCTGGCGCATCCTTGGCCTGACGCTGGCCGGGCTGACGGTGGCGCTCGTACTCGTCGCCGGCTTGCTGCCGGGTCCGCTCCGGTACAACGGGGTAGACACGATCTATCCTATCGACAACCCGCTTGGCCTCAGCTTCCTGCCGGGAAGCCTGGGGCCCGTAGTCGGCCCGGCGATCCCCTCCACTGTGGTCTTTGCCGGGCTCCTGGCCAACCTATCGCTCGTCGTGCGCTGGCGGCGCGCCACGAGCCAGGTTCGCCAGCAGATCAAGTGGCTGGTCTTCTTCCTGAGTACGGCAGTTTCCTTTCACCTGCTCTATGAGATCGTTGGCGAGCTGTTTTCCGAGTCTATCCTGAACAGCGACTACTATTTGTTCTCGTTGCTGGTCGTGTTCCTCGGCTTCCCGCTGGTCATTGGCATCAGCGTGTTCAAGTACCGGCTCTATGACATTGACCTGATCATCCGGCGTACGCTGATCTACACTGTGCTGAGCGCTGTTCTCGCCCTCCTCTACAGTGGCGCGGTGATTCTGCTCCAGCGGCTGCTGGGTGGGCTGGCGGCCGGCTCGCAAATAACGATCGTCATCTCCACCCTGCTAATCGCGGCGCTGTTCAGTCCGGTGTGCAGGCGAGTCCAGACGATCATCGACCGCCGCTTCTACCGGCGGAAGGTCGATTCGTCTCTGGTCATGCTCCGCTTCGCCCGCGCCGCGCGCGACGAGCTGAACCCGGACGCGCTTTCGGCTGTGTTGCTCGGCAGCATCGAGGAGACGATGCAGCCCCGGCATTTGTCGATCTGGCTGCGCGATCGTTAGCCCGCGGTGAAGCCGGCCAACCGCTCCAGCGCCTTGACCAGGGCGTGATTGCCCTCGCTGCCGAGGCCCGCCTGCTGGAGCGTGCGATAGAGCTGGAAGACGAGCGCGGTCCCCAGCAGCGGCACGCCGTTTTCGTCCGCCGCCTCCAGGACGAGCCGCAGGTCTTTCTGCTGCAGGTCGATTGTAAAGCCAGGACGCCAGTCGCGGGCGATGACCTGCGGCCCGCGATTGCTGAGCATCCAGCTTCCGGCTGCCCCCTGTGTCACCGCGTCCAGCGTCTTCTGCAGGTCGAGACCGCCGGCCTGGGCGAAAAGCAAGCCCTCGCCGACGGCGAGCATGTTGACCACGACCAGGATCTGGTTGACCAGCTTGACGGTCTGCCCGGCGCCGTGGCCGCCGACGTGGGTGATCGTCTTGCCCATCGCCTCCAGCACGGGCATGGCCCGGCTGACCTGATCCGCCTCGCCGCCGACCATGATGCTGAGCGTGCCCCTGGCTGCCCCTTCGCTGCCGCCGCTGACCGGCGCGTCGAGCATATATACCCCTCTCTCGGCCAGCCGTGCGGCGATCTCGCGCGTCACCTTAGGGCTGATGGTGCTCATGTCGATGAGCAGGCTGCCCTCGCGCAGCCCGTGGATAGCGCCGTTTTCGCCCAGGACGACAGCCTCGACGTCGGGCGTGTCGCTGACGCAGGTGATAACGATATCACACGCCCGGGCCAGTTCGGCTGGGCTGCCGGCGGCTGAGGCGCCCTCGCTCACAAGCGCGTCCATTTTGCTGCGCGTCCGGTTCCAGACAACCAGGTCGAAGCCGGCGCGCAGAAGATTGCGGGCCATGCCCTGGCCCATGATACCAAGCCCAATAAAGCCGATCTGTTCTGCCATGATCTCTATCTCTTGTCCTCAATGAGGCAGGTTCAGTCGCCCTGCAAAAAGGCGATTATGGGAGGGGCTCCGGTGGTTGTCAAGTCAGAGAGCGGGCAGTATTATGGCGCGCATGGAGGGGAAATCAGAGAACGACCGGCCGCCCACCAAACAGCGCGATTTGAGCAACAGCGACGCCCGTATCTGGAGCGAGGCCAGACCGTGGCCGGTGCGAGCATTGACGGTCCTGCTCGCCGTTCAGGCGGCGGCGATGCTGGCGCTGAGCCTGTTGCGCCTCGACGGGTGGCCGCCCGCGCTGACGGAGTGGTCGGACCCTGACGTTGCCTTCTTCCTGCCGCTCCCCTTTCTGGCTATCCTGGGCGTCATCGCCACGATAGGCTTCCTCTGGCTCAGGCCGGGGGCCTGGGTGGTGGCGATGCTCGTCCAGTGCCTGCACCTGATCGTGACGCTGACGTTCTACTTCTTCTTCGAGCAGCGCACCTTCTATCTCTTTGCCATGATGTTCTTCGCGGTCGTCATGGTCGTCTATCTGAACTACGCCGAGGTGCCGGCCGTCTTCCGCGTGGCGCCGGGGCAGGAAGCGGACAGTGAGTGAGGCCGCCGACCGGGCTTTGCTGCGGCGGTTCGAGCCGGTTCTGCGTTTCACGCGGGGCGAGCGCTTCTTCCCCATGCGCGTGGAACCCTACCTGGAACGCTCCAGCCTGTGGTGTATGCGTCCCAATCGCGAAGCCGAGCTTATTGTTCCGCAGGGGGAGCTGACGGTCGAGCGGCTGGTAGAGCCGCGCCCGGCCGACTTCGATACGGTGCACTTTCTGCGCTTCATCACGCCGCTGAACCTGACCGAGCTGGCTGCCTACCGGCTGCAGGAAGGGCTGAGGAGCAGGCGCGATCCGTATCATTTCCGTGCCGGGCCGGGGCGTCTCGCCCGCGTGGGTTACGGCAGCCGTTTTGTAGACGCCCTCTTCCAGATATCGCTGCTGGCCCGGGGGCGCGTGCCGGGCGATACCGCGGCTGCGGCGGCGCTGGCCTACCGGCAAATCATGGAAGAGCGACGCCACTTCGCCTATTACGGGCGCGTCGTCCGCCACAACGGCTGGGTCGTGCTGCAATACTGGTTCTTCTACGCCTACAACAACTGGCGCTCTGGATTCTCGGGCGCCAACGACCATGAGGCGGACTGGGAAATGATCGCCGTCTATCTGTCGGAGTCTGAAGTGGACGGCGAGTTCCGGCCGGAGTGGGTCGCCTATGCCGTACACGACTTCACGGGGGACGACCTGCGCCGCCGCTGGGACGATCCGGAGGTGGAAAAGGTCGGCGAGCACCCGGTGGTCTACGTGGGCGCGGGCAGCCACGCCAGCTACTTCCAGCCGGGTGAGTACCTGACGGAGCTGGAGCTGCCGGTGCTGGCGCCGCTCGTGCGCGTTGGCGAGCAGCTTGAGCAGTTCTGGCGGCGGCTGCTGCGCCGTTATGAGCTGGAGGACACACCTGCTTATGGGGATGGCGCTTTCAACATCTTCCGCGTGCCCTTCGTCGATTATGCGCGGGGCGACGGGCTGGCCCTTGGGCCCGGTGAAATCCGGCAGTGGGAGGAGCCGCAACTGCTGCAGCCGGTCCCTGAATGGGCGATGGATTACCGCGGCCTCTGGGGTCTGTACGCACACGATCCCTTCTCCGCGGAGGATGCGCCTGCAGGGCCTGTCTACAACCGGGATGGGACGGTTCGGCGGGCATGGTATGACCCGCTGGGCTGGGCAGGTTTGGACAAGATGCCGCCGCCAGATGAGGCATTGGCTTACGTGCTGGCGCAGAAGGCGGCTATCGAGGCGCGGCGGGAGGCGCTGGCGCGCGAGATTAACGATATGAGCCGGGAACTGGTGGAGCTGGGCGTGCGCGTGCAGGCAATGCAGAACCAGCCGCATATGGAGCTGCTGTACCTGTCCCACCAGGCAGCCAGCGAGCTTCTGGCGCAGGAGATTAGCGCCAAACGGGCCCAGTATGCCGACGATGCCAGCCAGATACAGGCGCTCGACCTGCACGCACAGCAGCTTCGCGCCGGGGACCGTGGACCCATGCGCGCGCACATCCGCCGGCCTTTGCGACCGATGAGCGAGGAGAGCCTGCGCTTTGGCCGCTTTGCCGAGATCTGGGCCGCCGTGAGTATTGGGCTAACGCTCGTCGCCTTTGTCGTCCTTTTTCTCTTTGCCCCGCAATACCGCTGGCTCGGACTGGGACTCCTCGCCGGCCTCTTCATCTTCGCCGAGGCGAGTTTCCGGCGGCAGCTGCCACGCCTGATCAGCGCTGTTACCATCGTGCTGGCGGTCGTGGCGGCAGGCGTGCTGCTGGTCGAGTTCTTCTGGAGCCTGGTCGTCGGCGTCGTGCTCGTCGCGGGCGCCTACGTCATGTGGGAGAACCTGCGCGAGCTGTGGAGCTGAGGGCGTCGTTCAACCATCCAACAATCCCTGGCGCTCGGCAGCCTCGTCCAGAATCCGGTTGACCAGCTCTTCGTACGTCCAGCCGTAAGCCCGCGCCTCGATACAGAGATCGGAGTATTCGGGATTGAGCCCGGGTAGCGGGTTGATTTCCAGAATGTAGGGTTTGTTGTCCTCTTCTTCGTTCAGACGGAAGTCAACGCGGGCCACGTCCTGGCAGCCGGTGACGCGGAAGATGGCGGCCGCCAGCCAGTTCAGCTCCTCGACCGCCTCCTCGTCAAGGTTTGCCGGGCAGGTCCAGTAGAACTCGTGCACCAGCTCTGTCTTGATGCGGCTGGTGTAGATGCCGGCTTCACTCTCGTAGCGATCCACGTCGATTTCCATCGGCGGCAGGAAGGTCAGACCGCGCTGGATGCGCGGAGCTTCGACGTCGTCGGGAATGCGCCGCGCCACCGGGGCGGCCAGGTTGCCGACAACGCCGACGGTCACTTCTCGTCCCTTGATGTAATCTTCGACAAGAATTGGCTGGTCGTAGCGCTCGAGCTGGATTCTTAGCTGGGCGCGTAACTGCTCCTCATTGTAGACGATGGACTCCGGCGTGACGCCCATGCCGGTGCCTTCACGGCTGGGCTTCACAAAGAGCGGGAACGTCATATCGGGATCGAGCGGCTCGTTGGCGCGCTCGAAGGCCTGGAAGGCGGGGGTTGGCAGATTGTGGTATTTGAGCACGCGCTTGGTCATCGGCTTGTCCAGCGTCAGGGCTAGGGTCAGCACGCGCGAGCCGGTGTAGGGGATACCCAGCATCTCCAGGATCGCCGGTACGTGTGCCTCGCGGGCGTCGCCAAAATGACCCTCGCTGATGTTAAAGCAGATGTCCGGTTTCACTTTGGGCAACCGGTGGGCCAGCTCGATATTGCCTTCCAGGAAGGTGACTTTGTGACCGCCGCTTTCCAGCGCCCGCGTGATGTCGGCAATCGTCTCCTCCGAGTCCAGATCGTCCCAGCGGTCGGGGGACATTCCTTCCCAGGTCGGGGCATTTTTCTTCAGGTTGGCAAGCAGAGCAACGTGCATTCCGTTCTCCTTCGATCAGGGGCTCTTCATTACAGATAAGCGGCTGGCGGCAGCCGCGCGGAAGTCAACAAGAAACCCATCGCCAGATTCGGTCGATGGGTAAGGCCGGAATTATAGCGAATCTGACTGAAAAGCGATAAAAAAGATCGCCGTGGTGTCGGGCAGCGGCCTGACGCCGGCCGCACGTTCCAGTTGTAGCCAAAGGGAGGTTGATGGTGGACGACGAGAAGTTCCGGCCGCTTGAGGAGTATCGCGAGTATCCCGTCGAAGAGATGGAAGCGCGGGCCAGCGCCTTCTACGAAGAAATGCGCCGCCGGCGTACGGTACGTCAGTATGCGCGACGACCGGTCCCGCGGGCGGTCATCGAGGACTGCCTGCTGGCGGCGGGCACAGCGCCGAGCGGCGCCAACCAGCAGCCCTGGCATTTCGTCGTCGTCGAGGACGCGGCGGTGAAGAAGCGTATCCGCGAGGCGGCGGAAGTGGAGGAGGAGGCCTTCTACGGCGAGCGCGCTCCGCAGGAATGGCTCGACGCGCTGGAGCCGTTCGGGACGAACGAGCACAAGCCGTTCCTGGAGGACGCCGGCTGCCTGATCGCGATTTTCGTGCAGAGCTACGCCGAGGACCCGGAGAAGGGGCGGGTCAAACATTATTACGCCACGGAATCGGTCGGTATCGCCACGGGCATGCTCATCAGCGCTCTGCATCACGCGGGGCTGGCGACGCTGACGCACACGCCAAGCCCGATGCGCTTTCTTAACGAGATCCTCGGCCGGCCGGCCAACGAACGGCCCTTCCTGCTGCTCGTGGCGGGCTATCCGGCGCCGGATGCACGCGTGCCTGTGATTACGAAGAAGGCTCTGGAGGAAATCGCCACGTTCGTCTGAGCCGGAAGTGAGGCTCAGGTGCGCAGCTCGACAATGTCGCCGTCGTGAAGGACGTGGTCCCGGCCGACCATCTGCCCGTCGAAGACGCCGGTGCCCCAGACGCGGGCGCATTTGAGCTTTTCCAAGAACTCCTTGTGGACGCGGCTGGCGAAGGTTTCCACGGTGCTGCCGCGCCTGAGCACATAAGGCGTCTTCAGGTCGGCCTCGCGGTTGGGTGGCTTCGCATAGATCCGTATCAGCTCAAGACCGTCGAAGAGCGCCCAGCGCAGGCGATCCAGATTGCGCGGTAGGGTCGCTGCGACCGGAACCATCACGGGCCAGTCGTTTCCGACCAGCTCCTCGAGCACGGCAAACTCCTCATCCCAGCGCGAGCTGTCCACCTTGTTGGCCGCGACGATCGCGGGCAGGCAGCGAGCGCGGCCTTGGGCGCTGCCGAGCTGGTGGGCAGGAACGATGCGATGCTCGGCCAGCAGGGCCGCCGTCTCGTCGAGCTGTTCCAGTGGCTCAGCCTGAATATCGACGACCAGGAGCATCAGGTCGGCCCGGCGGATGAGGTCGAGGAGCTGCGGTTTCACATAGTCGGCATGCAGCGGCGGCGTGTCCACCAGCTGTATCTGCACGTTGTCGACCAGCATCATCCCGGGTGTCGGCGTCCAGGTCGTGAAGGGGAAGGGGGCGACTTCCGGCTCGGCATTCGTCAGCGCGGTCACCAGGGCCGACTTCCCCACGTTGGGCGGGCCGACGAGCACGACCTGCCCGGCTCCCTCGCGCTCCACGTGGAAGGCTGAGTCGTGGCGGCTGACCCCTTTTTTGCCGCCCTGTGCCTCGCTCTTCAGCCTGGATAGCTTGCGGCGCAGGTCGGCGCGCAGGTGGTCGGTGCCCTTGTGCTTGGGGATGGTGCTGAGCAGCTCTTCAAGGCGAGCCGCCTTTTCCTCGGGGGTAACGGCTGCCCGGTAGCGCTCCTCCGCGTCGTAATATTCGGGCGGCAGGTTGGTGGGCATCGACGATCTCCTCGCGGCCATTCCAGGGAACGGCTGCCAGCGCTCCTGCTCCGATTATACCACCATCCGGCCGCTGTTGTGAACGCGAGCTATCGTTGGAGGGCGGCGGCCGCTGCCCCTGAATCAGGACTCCACCGGACTGGCCTCGTCTGCAGGCAAGAGGGCCACCGTCAGCGAGCCGTTGTCGAGAACGGTGGTCAGGCCCGGTTCTGGCGCGCCGCCGCTGACCACGCTCTGCGCGCGCGTCACGCTGGCGAGGTCAGGCTCGCCTTCACGCAGGGATTCCAACAAAGCAGCGTCCGCACTGTGGAGGTAGAGCCGGGGCAGCGTCGTGGAGAGGGAGAGCCCCGCTTCGCTCTTGTAGCGGCGTACCGCGCCGGCAATCTCCAGCAAAAGCTCGCCGTGGCTTTCGGCTCGTTCGTCCAGGAGGGCGGCGTCGGGCCGGGGCCAGGCATTGCGGTGGATAGACCGGTCCGTCGTCCAGAGACCCTGGTAGATGGCTTCCGTCACGTAGGGCAGGAGCGGGGCCAGCAGGTGGAGCAGGGTGTGCAGCGCCTGATAGACGGTGTATCGGGCGCCTTCGGCTTCCGGCCCGCCGGCATAGAGCCGTTGCTTCGCCATTTCGAGGTAGTTGTCGGCCATCTGCCAGAAAAACTGCTCCGTCTCGCTCCTGGCGGAGGCGTAATCGAAATCCCGGAAGCGTTCCGTGGCCCGGCTGACGAGCCGCTGCAGGCGAGAGAGCAGCCAGCGGTCGGCCAGCGTCAGGCCGGCAGGGGGCACCGGCGGCGGGTTATACCCTTCCAGGAAGCGCTCGGCGAAGCGGGCGACGTTCCAGAGCTTCGTCGCCAGGCGGTTGCCGGCCTCGATCTTCTGCTCGTCGATGACGCTATCCTTACCCAGACCGGTGCTGGCTGCCCAGTAACGCACGGCGTCGGCCGAGTAGCGGTCGATAATCTCCTGCGGCGCCATTGGCCCGCCGCCCCGACTCTTGCTGATCTTGCCGGCCCCCGGCGCGGTGACGCCCCAGCCGCTGAGCGCGGCGGTCTGCCAGGGAATCGAGCCGAAGTGGTAATGTGACTTGACGATGGTGTAGAACGTCCAGGTACGGATGATGTCGTGGGCCTGCGGCCGCAGCGCAAAGGGAAACACGCGCTCGTAGAGGTCCGGGCGGGCAAACATCTGGCCGACGATCTGCGGCGTCATGCTGCTGGTCGCCCAGGTGTCCATCAGGTCTTCCTCCGGGGTGAAGCTCTCGCCGCCGCAGTGCGGGCAGGGCTCCGGCGGCGACTCGTCGCGCGGGTCCACCGGCAGCATCTCTTCCGTTGCCAGCCACGGCTTGCCGCAGCCGTCGCAATACCAGACGGGGAAGGGCACACCGAAATAGCGCTGGCGCGAGATGCACCAGTCCCAGGCCAGATTCTCGACCCACTGCCGGTAGCGGCTCTTCATGTGCGGCGGGTGCCAGGCGATCTGCTCGCCGGCCTCGAGGAACGCTTCCTTGTGGTCGAGCACACGAATGAACCATTGGCGGCTGACCCGGTACTCCACCAGCGTATCGCAGCGCTCGTGTACGCGCACCGTCTGGGCGACCGGCTCTGAGCGCAGCAGCAGCCCGGCTTCTTCCAGGCCCGCCACGATGCGGGCCCGCGCCTCGTGCGTGGGCAGGCCGGCGTAGGAGCCGGCCGCCGCCGTCATGCGCCCCTCGTGGTCGATGGCCTCGACGAGCGGTAGATCGTGAGTGCGCCACCAGGCAACGTCCGTGGCATCGCCGAAGGTACAGCACATGACGATGCCTGTGCCCTTTGCCGGGTCTGCCGCCGGGTCCAGGAGGATGGGCACCTGCCGGCCGAAAAGCGGCACGGTGGCCTCTCGCCCGGCGAGCTGGGCACCGCGCGGATCGTCGGGATGGATGAAGATAGCCACACACGCCGGCAGAAGCTCTGGGCGGGTGGTTGCGATGGGCAGGACGGCGCCATCCTGCAGGTGGAAGGCGAGCGTGTAGAAGGTGCTCTGTCGCTCCAGATCGTCTACGTCGGCCTGGGCGATGGCCGTGTGGCAGGTGGGGCACCAGATGGCGGGCGCCTTCTGCCGGTAGACGAGGCCACGGCGGTGCAGGTCGATGAAGGACCACTGGCTGATACGGCGCGAGTTCTCGTCAATCGTGCGGTAGCTGTAGCGCCAGTCTACGGAGAGACCGAGCCGCTGCCAGAGATCGCGGTACTCCTTCTCGGCTTGTTCACTGGCTGCAAGGCAGAGGTCGATGAAAGCCTCACGACCTATTTCCGGAGCGGTCACGCCATGCGTGCGCTCGACCAGCCTTTCGGTGGGCAGGCCATTGTCGTCGAAACCCATCGGATAGAAGACGTTGTAGCCGTTCATCCGCCAGAAGCGGGCCATGAAGTCGGTCTGGCTGTAGGAATAGGTGTGGCCCAGATGCAGGTGGCCCGACACCGTCGGCGGCGGCGTATCGATGGCGTAGAGGGGGTCGCCAGCGTCCGGGTTGAACTGGTAGACGCCCTGTTCCTGCCACCAGGCGAGCAGCTCTGGCTCGCGCGTACTGGGATTGTAACGTTTGGGTAGAGACATTGTTCATTTCTCCTTACACCGGCCCGCCGTGGGAACTGTGCCCCGGATGGCCCCGGAAGCAAAAAACCCTTTCATCCTGGCAGAAGCCTGCACGAGGACGAAAGGGTGACCTTCCGCGGTACCACCTCGGTTCGCGCCTTCTTCCGAAGGCACGCTCTCTTGCCCCGTCCGCATGAACAGGGCTGCGCTGTAACGGGCTTACCCGTGTCGTTCTACTCGGCGCCGCTCATGCCGGCCCTTTCTTCGACAGTCAGCACGGGCGACATTCGGCGGGGAACTGGCTGCGGGGGCTCTCAACCACGGCCTGGGCCGCGACCCCATCTTCTCTGTCGCCATTCTTGCCGCCTACTCCTCCCGGCGGGTGTAGGTTATGCAATTACCCTTGATTATGCGGATCAGGCAGGGCTCTGTCAAGCGGGCGGGTGGGTTTCCAGCCTCCGCCCTGAGCCTGCAATAAGCTGTAAGCAAGGGAGCTTACAGCTTATTGCTTACGGCTGGCCTGCGTTGACATGCCCGGCGGCCTCCCGTAAAATTGGCAGGTTACACGAAAACGCCGGAGAGAGAATGAATAAGCCGATCAGCAGTGCAGAAATTCGACAGGCCTTTCTCGACTATTTCGAGGAAATGGGACACACGGTAGTGCCCAGCTCGCCGCTGCCTGTCGAAGATAACCCGACGCTGTTTTTCACGAACGCGGGGATGAACCAGTTCGTGGATACCTTCCTGGGCAAGGAGAGCCGCCCCTACAAACGCGCCGCCTCCGCCCAGAAGTGCATGCGCGTCCAGGGCAAACACAACGACCTGGAAAACGTCGGCCCGTCGCCGCGCCACCACACGTTCTTCGAGATGCTCGGCAACTTCTCCTTCGGCGACTATTTTAAGGAGGGCGCGACCCGCTACGCATACGACTTCATGACGCGGGTCTGCGCGATTCCCGCAGAAAAGCTCTGGTTTACAGTCCACGAGAGCGACGACGACGCCTACCACATCTGGGTGGACGAGATCGGCGTCGATCCGGGCCGCGTGCTGCGCATGGGCGACAAGACGAATTTCTGGATGATGGGCGAGGTCGGCCCCTGCGGGCCGACGAGCGAAATCCATTACGACTGGGGCCCGGAAGCTTGCGACTGCGGTGAAGAGAACTGTAGCGTCGCCCTGGACAACGGCTGCAACCGCTGGCTGGAGGTCTGGAACCTGGTCTTCATGCAGTATGACCAGGACGAGGCGGGCAACCGCACGCCACTGCCGCGCCCCGGCGTGGACACCGGCATGGGGCTGGAGCGGATCACCAGCGTCCAGCAGCAGGAGCCGGTGAACTACCGCACCGATCTCTTTGCCCCGGCGATGGACCGTATTCAGGCGCTGCTGGGAGACAGCGAGGCGGAGCGTGCGGCGCACCAGACAGCTTACCGCGTCATTGCCGACCACGGGCGGGCGGCGACCTTCCTCGTCGCCGACGGCGTGCGACCCGGAAGCGAGGGCGGCGAGTATGTGCTGCGAATGATCATTCGCCGGGCGCTGCGCTTTGGCCGCAAGATTGGCTTCACGGCGCCGTTCCTGGCCGAGGTCGCCGACACCTACATCGAGCAGATGGGCGCGCACTATCCGGAGCTGTGGGCCCGGCGCGAGCTGATCCTGCGCACGCTGACGACGGAAGAAGAGAAGTTCGCGCGCACCCTGGACATGGCTATGGCCCGGCTGGAAAAAGTGCTGGGCGATCTGGAGGCTCGCGGTGAGCGGTCGGTGCCCGGCGACGTGGTTTTCGATCTGCACAGCACCTACGGCCTGGCGCTGGAGATTACGCGCGACGTGGCCCAGGAACATGGCTTCACCGTGGACGAGGCCGGCTTTGTCGCGGCGCGGGAGGCCCATGCCGCGGCGAGCGGCACCGGCGCCTTCAGGGAATATGAGACCGGCGCCAGCGTCTACAGCCGGCTGCTGGCGGAGCTGATCGTGGCGCAGAAGCTGCCGGAAGGGGGCGTAAACTATGACCCCTATCGGGGCGCGAAGGCGACCAGCGAGATCGTAGCGCTGCTGCGCGACGGCGAGACCGTCCGGCAGGTTGAAGCCGGGCAGCGGGTCGAGGTCGTTACGGCGATGACCCCATTCTACGTGGAGGCCGGCGGCGAAGTGAGCGACACGGGCGAGATCGTCGTGGAGGCGACGGGCGGGCGCGTCCGCGTGGACGAGATGGGCCGGCCGGTTGCCGGGTTGGTTGTGCACAGGGGCGAAGTGGTAGAAGGCACAGTGCAGGTCGGGCAGGAAGCCCGCCTGCAGGTGGACGACGAGCGGCGCCAGCAGATACGGCGCCACCATACGGCGACCCACATTCTACATCGCGAGCTGCGCCGCCACCTGGGACCACATGTAGTCCAGGCCGGCTCGCTGGTCGCGCCGGACCGGCTGCGCTTCGACTTCACCCACGGCGAAGCGGTCAGCCCGGAGAAGCTCGCCCAGATCGAGCGCTCAGTCAACGAGGCCGTCTTCGCCAACCAGCCGGTGACGATCACCTTCATGGGCCAGAAAGAGGCGATCAGCCAGGGCGCGATGGCCCTGTTTGGCGAGAAATACGGCGACACTGTACGCACGATCAAGATTGGCGACGGCGACCAGCCGTACAGCTTTGAACTTTGTGGGGGCCTGCACGTCGAGAATACCGGCGACGTCGGCCTGTTCCGCTTCACACGCGAGGAAGCGGTGGGGGCGGGCGTGCGCCGGGTGGAAGCGGTCGCCGGGAGCGCCGCGCAGCAGTACGTGAGCGAGCGGCTCCAGGTGCTCGACCGGATCGCCACCCGTCTGAACAGCGTCCCGGAAGAGGTCGAGAGCCGGGTCGAGGCGCTGCTGGCCGAGCAGCGGGCGCTGCAAAAAGAGATAGAACGCCTGCAGCGCCGGCTGGCGCGCGCCCAGTTCGAGGAGATGCTCGGCCGGATACAGCAGGTCGATGGGGCCAACCTGCTGGTGGCGCAGGTGGACGTGGCGGGGGTGGACGAACTGCGCGAGATGGCCGACTGGTTCCGCGACAAGGTCAGCTCTGGCGTGGCCGTCTTCGGCACCATCCACAACGACAAGCCGATGCTTATCGCCACGGTAACTGAAGACCTGATCCAGCGCGGCGTCAAAGCGGGCGACCTCGTGCGCGAGGCGGCGCGCATCGTCGGCGGCGGCGGCGGCGGCCGGCCGAACCTGGCGCAGGCCGGCGGGCGCGACCCGTCGAAGCTGCCGGACGCGCTGGCTGCCGTGCCCGAACTGGTCAGCCAGGCGCTAAACTAGGCGCCGGCGCGTTACCGGGTGATGGGCGGGGAGAAAATGGAAGGGGCTTAAGCCTGTTGATTGCGCGGCAGGAGCACGTGAAAGGTGCTGCCCTGCTCAAATCCAGCTTCCCGGTCAGAGCGGTCCACCCAGATGCGGCCGTTGTGCGCTTCGACGATGCCGCGGGAGATGGACAGCCCCAGGCCCAGCCCGCCCCCCTGAAAGGCCGATTTGCTGGTCGAATGGTGCTCGAGCGGCTCCAGGACGTGAAACTGGTCAAATATCCGGCCCGATTCCTCCGGGGGGATGCCGATCCCGTTGTCACTAATCGCTACGTCCACCGCATCGGTCAGACAGCGCCCGCTGATCAGGATGCGCCCACCGTCGGGCGTGTACTTGATGGCGTTGTCGAGGATACGCGTAAAGACCTGGCCGAGCTGGATGTTGTCCCCTTCGATCAGGGGCAGCTCTTCCAGCCCGCGGAAGGTCAGCTCCAGGCGGCGGTCGGTGAGGATTCTCTCCGCGTCGCCGGCGATCCGTTTCACGAGGAGAGCCAGATCGACCGGGCCCAGCGACAGCTCGAGACGGCCGCCGGTGATGCGGGAGATGTTGATGATGTCGTTTATCACCTGGCCCATCCGCTCCGCGCCGATCTGCAGGCCGTTGATCATGGGCAGAATATTATCGTACCCGTCCCCATAGCTAACCTCCTCTTCGAGCAGAAAGAGGTAACCATCTATGAGGGTCAGCGGCGTGCGCAGCTCGTGGCTGACGAGGGTGATGAAATCAGCCTTCAGCCGGTCCAGCTCGCGCAGCCGCCTGTTGGCCTCCTCCAGCTCGCGGACCTTGTCTTCCAGCCGCCTGACAACCTGGCGGGCGTGGCTCTCCAGATGCTGGATTTTCTCGGCCGGGGGCAGCTCGTCCCGGTGGCCGCGCAAATAGGCGGCGATCTGTTCGGGAAAGGTATAGACGTCGATGGGTTTGGTCAGGAAACCGTCACAACCGGCTGCGAGGGCGCATTCCCGGTGGCCCGGTTCTGAGTTCGCACTGAGGGCGACGATAGGCACGTTGCCGAGATTGGGCAGGTCGCGCAGCCGGGTGGTGATTTCTCGCCCATTCATGCCGGGCAGGTTGATATCCATCAGGATGAGCTGTGGCGCCGTCTCCCTGGCGGCGGTGATTCCGGCCAGCCCCTCGCTGGCGAGGTGGACCTGGAAGTCGTGCCGTTCGAGGATGCGCTGGACAAGATGCTGGCTGCCGGGATCGTCTTCGATGTAGAGTACGCGTGTTGTCATCGCCTTCCAAAAAAAAGCCATGGTGTGGGGTATGCTTTCATGCCCGCCGGGTGCCCCACACCATGCTCCGGGCTTCCGCCTCCCAAATACCCCTAAATTGTAGCAGTCGAGAGCCGACGCTCAATAGCCGATTACGGCTACGCTCACGGCTACGCTCACGGCTACGCTCACGGCTACG
>Ga0123333_10003553_pt1 | contig 15074 bp, 10 predicted proteins | sample BioC12SIPDNA_3_FD_89957 | JGI IMG/M metagenome (GOLD analysis project Ga0123333, IMG submission 89957) | Anaerobic biogas reactor microbial communites from Washington, USA - Biogas_R2_B C12 SIP DNA | ecosystem: Engineered > Bioreactor > Anaerobic > Unclassified | place: Washington, USA... | reverse complement strand
GTTATAGAGATACCCCTGCAGCTGGAACCCGATGGGGTCGAGGCTCGGCAGTTGGGCGGTGAAGACCTGCAGCGACTTGAGGGTCTGCGGCAGCTCGGTCTGGAACTCGACGCCCTGCGCCGCCACACCCAGGTGCCCGGGCAGATACAGCGTGCGCTCGGCGAACTCCCTGGCAACCTCTTCGCTCGCCAGGTAGTCCATGACGCGGCCCACCTGCTCGGGATACTCCGTATCCTTGATCGCCACGACCGCCGCGCCGCCCGGCATGCCGGTGCAGGTCACCGGGCCGCACGGATTCGGCACCGCTTCCCAATCGAAGGCATCGCCGATGTTGGCATCGAACTGGCTGATCTGCCAGTTGCCGGACATGTAGAACACCAACTCGCCGCTGACGAAGTACGTGTTGGCGGCCACATAGCCCGCGCTACCGCCCGCCCACACTTCGAGGGGCATCGTGCCGTCGGCGTGCCAGCCGATCAGCAGTTCTGACATCTTGCGGAAGCCCTCATCCGTCACGACAGGGTGGCCTTCTTCATCAAAGTACTTCGCGCCCTGGCCGATGGCCGGCCCGGCGAAACGGTGGCCGGTACGGTCCATCGCCATCGCGAAGGGCACGCCCGTCGCTTCGGCGACCTGCCGGGAAGCTTCGGCCCATTCTTCCCACGTCACCTGTTCTTTTTCATCGCTGGGAACAGGCACACCCGCCTGCTCGAACAGCGTGCGGTTGATGAAAGGACCCGTCACCGTCACCTGGTTCTGGACGCCATAGATGCCGGTCGTATCGCCTTCCTGGCGCAGCCACGTCAGGTAAGGACCGTAGTTTTCTTCCCAGTAGGCCGGGTCGGCGATGTACGGCGTCAGGTCGAGGTAGTACGGCGACAGCCCGCCGAGGTCGGTCACGCGCGCGATGTCAGGACCTTCGCCCGCTTCGAGTTGCAGCGGCAGGTTTTCGAGGATCACCTGGTAGGCCACCTGATCCATCACCACTTTGATGTCCGGGTTGTCGGCCTCGAAACGATCGAGCAGGTCGCGCATGACTTCGCCTTCGTTACCGTCGCTGTACCAGGTCATGCGCAGTTCGACCACGTCCTGGGCGGCCGCCTGATTGAGACTGGCGGCGGGCACTGCCAGGACGACGATCAACAACAAGAACGAAAGGGTTCGTAGTTTCACGGTTGGCTCCTTAAACAGAATTGCTGCACTTTTCGTATGGCGGTTCACTTGAAACAGGCTCGGTTCGAATATCGTGCCTTGGGCGGGCCTCCTTTCTCGAACGCCCAGACAGGCGTGGCAGGTGCCGGTCCGGCGCGGAGACGATCGAGAGCGATCATTCTAACCTGTATGATACACCAGTTTCGTCCAGGGGGGATTAAATAATCCCATGACTAAATTAATGTGACCTGTGACCCGTCACCCCGCGGCCCTACGGCGCGGTAGGAAAAACGGGCAGCCGGTATGAATCATCGCTACACGTAGCGCCGCAGGCCATCCATCAGGGCGGCGAACATCGCGGGCGTGTAGGTATGCCCGACCCCTTCGTAGATGGCCGCCTGGAACCGGTCCGCGGCTCCGTAGAGCGTATAAACCTGGCGCGCGAACGCTTCCACCTTCCGCACGCCGCCGACTGGCGAGAGCGGGTCGGAATCTCCGATCAGGATGATCTGCGCGCGCGGGGCCACCAGGCTGACGAGATGCTCCATATCGATCCCTGTGGTGAGCACGCCCGGCACGTAGAAGTAGATACGGTGCCCATTCAGGCTGCCCGCCTCGACGAAATCGCGGTAGCGCGTCATCTGCGCGACGGGCACGGTGAGCGCGATCCGGTCGTCCAGGGCGCTGACCCACGTCGTGCGGGACCCGCCGAGCGAGATCCCGGTCGCCACCAGCCGCGCCGGGTCGACGTCGGGCCGCGCGCACAGGTAGTTGAGCGCCAGCAGATCGTCGCGCACGATCATGCCCCACAGCGTGCTGCCTTCCCACAGGAGCTTCTTGTACAGCGCCATTTCGGTGTCGGCGCCCACCTCACGGCTCCCGGCAGGTCCCTGCGTCTGGCGCTCGCCGAACGAATAGGCGTCGATGGCGAGCACGATGAAGCCCGCTTCGGCCAGCGCGGGCCCCAGCGGCGGCACGCTGACCCGGTCCAGGAACACCTCGTCTTTGCCGACGTGGTAATGCCCGCCGTGGAAGTGGCTGTACAGCACCGCTGGAGCGGGCCGCTGCCCCTGGCGTGGCACCAGCACATAGCCGAAAACGGTGGCCCCTGCCCCATTCTCGAACGCGATCTTCTCGATCGTGAAGTGCTCGCGCTCCAGGGTGGTGACGATCTGCACATCGGGCGTGAAGAGGGGCGGCAGGTCGCCCAGCAGCCGCCACAGCGTCGCGCGGATGGCGGGGCGCTGCGCTTCCCACGCACTCAACGACTCGGGGACGTTCATGGGGTGATACCCTCCTGGTTCCGGATCCAGCGTTGCCTGCGCTCTGATCATACCGCAGAACAGCCCGATCGCGGCAGCGCCGGGAACGCCTTCGCCCTGTCCCGCGCCGGCAGGACGCGCGCGGCCCACCTCGCCGCGGCGATATGGCTTTACAGCCCGGCAAGCGGTACACTGTGCGAGGTGTGTCTGTTGCGTTATTTGGGTCGAATATTGCTTTCGAGGAGCAGATTACGATGGCATCTTTCCCTTCTGGCACGACCGTCCGCGTGCTGCAGGAAGACTGGGTCCCGTTCCACAACCTGCACCGCACGGCACAGCGTTTCAAAGATTTGACCGGCATCACGGTCGAAGTCACCTTGAGCCACATCCCCGAGTTCTGGACCTTGATGGACCGCGCGTTCAACGACGAGGATCCGCCGTTCGACCTGGTGGGCTGCGATGAACTGCTGCTGCTCCAATACGCGCGGGCCGGCCGCGTCGAGCCGCTGGATCCGCACGTCGGGGCCGAAAGCTATGACCTGAGCGATTTCGAGCCGGCGGCGCTGGACGCCGTGAGCCTGGGCGGCACGCTGTACGGCCTCCCGTACTGCGACGTGTCGAGCGTGTTGATCTACCGGCGCGATCTGTTCGACCGGTATGGCATTCCCGTCCCGCAGACGATGGACGCGCTCACCCAGGCCGCGCTGGCCATCCAGACTGCGGTGCGGGCCGATGGCGTGGAGGATTTCTACGGCATCACGCTGCGCGGCGCGCCGAGCTGCGGCCTGAATTTCTGGACGCTCGGCTCCACCTGGGCGCCCTCGTGGGGCGTCCAGTGGTTCGACGCGGATGGGCAGCCGGCGTTCAATACGCCGGAGCACCGGGCCGCGCTCGATCACTACATCGACCTGCTGCGCCGCGCCGGGCCGCCCGAATCACCGACAATGGGCTTCGAGGAATGCATGGCCCTGTACCGGGCTGGCCGCGCGGCGATGGTCATCGAACCGGCCAACGAGGCCTCGATCGTGTATGACCTGGGCGGGCCGGTGGCCGACGCCACCCAGACGGCGCTGGTCCCTGCCGGGCCGAAGGGGACGCGCCACGCGGGGCTGTACTGCCCGCCGTACGCCATCCCGGCGCAGTCGCGAGTCAAAGCGGCGGCCTGGGAGCTTGCCAAGTTCCTGTGCGCCCCCGAGCAGTTGATCGACGACGCGCAGCGCAGCGGGTTTGTCGAAGTCTCGCGCCGCTCGGTGCTGTCCGATCCGCGCTTCGTGGCACGCTTCCGGCCCGATCTGGTGGAGAGCACGCGGGCCACGCGGGCCTTCGCGCGCGGCGAGCGTCCGGTGATCGCCGAGTCGTTCGCGTTCGGCGACATCCTGGGCGAAGAATGCGCGCGCGCCCTGGCTGGCGAGCAGACGGCGCAGGCGGCGCTCGATCGCGCCGAGAGCCGGGTCCGCGCCATGGGTATCACGGGCTGAATAGGCAACCGCCCGGATGACAAAACTCGAAAAGAATGCTATGGTCGCAGGCGAATCGCGCCACGAGTTCATCAGCCAATGCAGGAAGTGGTGGTGAGGCACATGCAGCAGATCCATTCTTTGACCCGCTCGCTTCGCACCTTCTGGACCAGCGCTCACCAGCGGCGGCGCGTGGTCTGGGTTCTGGCGGCGATCGCGGTGGCGGTGATGGCCGTCGGGGCGTATCTGATCATCAGCGGGCAGCGTGAGTACGCCCGGCTGTCCGACAAGCTGGACGATATCGAGACCCGCCGCGCCGCGTTCGACCAGCTCTTTCCGCTGACCGAGGTCGATGGCGAGATGGTGCCCGATCTGAGCGAGGCCAGCCAGTCCGATCTCATGTTCATCGCCATGCTCCGGCGCGACGAGAACATCGCGCAGCGCGAGCAGATCGACGCCGACAACGAACGCCGCCAGGGCGTCCGGTTCATCGGGTACGGCGTCATCGTGCTGGCCCTGGCCTATTTCTTCAAGCCCGAGAACAAAGGCCAGCCCGCGCCGGACGCCGCCGAGCCCGGCGCCCCGGACGAAAGCCCGCCCGCGCCGCAGCTCTGAGCCGGGCGCGGGGCACTGACCTGTCGACACAACCATGGCGCAGCCGCTCGCACCGCTGCGCCAGCCTTATTTCAGCATCCACCCAGGAGCCGGTAACATGCCAAACCGCGCCGAACTTGCCCAGCTAGACCTGCCCGACTTCGGACTGCCCACGGTCGAGCCGGCCATCCCCGCCGCGACGTATCGCCAGCGCCTGGACCAGCTTTATCAGCGGGCGCGGGAGGCCGGGTACAGCGCGTTCGTGGTGTATGGCGACCGCGAGCACGTCGCGAATCTGGCCTACCTCACGGGCTACGACCCGCGCTTCGAAGAGGCGCTGCTGGTGCTCAACATCGGCGCCCAGGGACGGCAGAAGCCGCTGCTGCTGGTCGGGAACGAGGGGCTGGGCTACACGGACATCAGCCCGATCAAGGACGAGCTTGAAATCGCGCTGTACCAGAGCTTCAGCCTGCTGGGGCAGGATCGGAGCCGGAGCAGCCCTCTCGCCGATCTGCTGGGCGCGGCAGGCATCGCCGCCGGGGCGCGCATCGGCGTGGCGGGCTGGAAGCACTTCGGCCCGGCGGAAAGCCCCACGCCAGACACCTGGCTGGAAATCCCCGCCTACATCGTCGACACGCTGCGCGCCATCGCGGGCCGGATGGACCTCGTGCGGAATGCGAACGCGATCTTCATGGACGCCAGCCGGGGTCTGCGCGCGATCAATGACGTGGACCAGCTCGCCCGGTTCGAATTCGCCGCCACCCTCACTTCGCAGGCGGTGCGGGATGCCATCTTCGGCCTGCGCCCCGGCATGACCGAATTCGAGGTGGTGCAGGCGATGCGCCTGACCGGGCTGCCGCTGTCTTGCCACCTGATGCTATCGTCCGGCCCGCGCGCGTCTACGGGGCTGCCCAGCCCGTCATCCCGCGTGATCCAGCGCGGCGACCCGTTCACCGTGGCGTATGGCGTGTGGGGCGCGCTCAACTGCCGGGCCGGTTTCGTGGCCGAGAGCGAGGCTGACCTGCCGGGCGCGGCACGGGACTACGTCGATCGGCTGGTGCGCCCCTACTTCGCGGCGATCGCCGCGTGGTACGAGCAGGTCGGGATCGGCGTGCCCGGCGGCGACCTGTACGCGGCCATTCACGAGCGCCTGGGCGACCCGTTCTTCGGCCTTGGCCTCAACCCCGGCCACCTGATCCATCTGGACGAGTGGGTGAACTCGCCCATCTACGCCGGCTCGACGGAAGTGCTCCGGTCAGGCATGGCGCTGCAGGTCGACGTCATCCCCGCGACGGGATCGCCCTACTTCACCGCGAACGTCGAGGACGGCATCGCCCTGGCTGACGAGGCCCTGCGCGACGAATTCACGCATCGCTACCCGGAAGCCTGGCAGCGCATCCAGGCGCGGCGCGCGTTCATGCGGGACGCGCTGGGCATCCGCCTGAAACCCGAGGTGCTGCCGTTTTCGAACATCCCGGCGTATCTGCCGCCCTACCTGCTGACGCCGCAGCGCGCGCTGCGGCTGGCGGGCGGCGCGGCATAGCCGGCGATCGCGGCGCGCTGTCGCGCACGGGCCAGACGGAATACACTATACACTCAGGATTGGATATCCTGAGACGCGAACAATTGAGGAGAAAAATAATGCCCACTTCACGCGAACGAGTCAACCTCGCACTCAACCACCAGGAAGCCGACTGCGTTCCTATCGACCTGGGGGGCTGCGTCGTCACCGGCATGCAGATCAGCTCGGTCTATCTGCTGCGGCAGGCGCTGGGCCTCGACGAACCCGGCACGCCGGTCAAGCTCACCGAGCCGTACCAGATGCTCGGCGAAATCACGATGGACCTGCTCGAAGCCGTCGGCGGCGATGTCGTCCCGCTCGAATCAACCCGCACGTTTTTCGGCTACCACACCGAAGGCTGGAAGCCCTGGACCCTGCACGACGGCACGCCGATGCTCGTCCCCGGCGGGTTCAATACCGAGCCAGAGCCGAACGGCGATATTCTGCAGTATCCGGAAGGCGACCGGTCGGCGCCGCCCAGCGGCCGCATGCCGAAGAACGGCTACTACTTCGATACCATCGTGCGCCAGCCGCCCCTGGACGACGAGAACCTGCGCCTCGAGGATAACCTGGAGGAATTCGGCCCGATTACTGAGCGCGAGCTGGCCTATTTCGAGCGGCGGGCCAAAGAGCTGTACGAGGGCACCGACAAGGCGATTCTGGCGAACTTCGGCGGCACGGGCTTCGGCGACATCGCCCTCGTGCCCGCTCCATGGCTGAAGTATCCCAAGGGCATCCGCGACATCGAGGAGTGGTATGTCAGCACGGCATCCCGCCGCGATTTCGTCTACGCCATTTTCGAGCGCCAGTGCGAGATCGCGCTGGAAAACCTGGCGAGGATCTACGAGGTCGTCGGGGAACGGGTATCCGTCGCGTTCGTGACCGGCACCGATTTTGGCTCCCAGAACGGCCCGTTTATCTCGCCCAGAGCTTACCGCGACCTGTTCAAGCCGTTCCACGTGACGGTCAACAAGTGGATTCACGAGCACACCGGCTGGAAGACGATGATCCACTCGTGCGGCTCGATCTGGCGGCTGTTGGACGATTTCGTGGATGCCGGCTTCGACGTGCTCAACCCGGTCCAGACGGGGGCCGCCGAAATGGATCCACGGGCGCTCAAGGACAAATACGGCGACCGGCTCGTGTTTTGGGGCGGCGGGATCGACACGCAGAAAACGCTGCCGTTCGGCACGCCGGATGACGTCCGCCGCCAGGTCCACGAGCGGATGCAGATCTTTGGGCCGGGTGGCGGGTTCGTGTTCAACGCGATCCACAACATCCAGTCGCGCGTGCCGGTCGAGAACCTGGTCGCGCTGTTCGAAGCGGCGAATGAGTACCGCCGCTATCCGATCGCGTGATCGGGCAGCACTGGAGTTATCTGATGCACTTGTTTCCATGCAAATATTAGCGTATCATACTCTTGATGCGACGGACCCGTCTGTCGCATGAGAGTACTTTCTGTTCGATTGCGGTTATTAGGAGCGAGATATGTCAAAGAAAAGAACGATTGTCATCATGTTGTTGGTTGTTGGCCTGCTGCTGACCCTGGTCGGCGGCGCTCTGGCCCGCCAGGAAAAGCCGAAGTTCTTCCTCATCGCCCACGGTGGGCCCGGCAATGTGTTCTGGGTAACCGTGATGAAGGGTATGGAAGATGCGGCGGCGTTCCTGGATGTCGAGGCCACCTGGCTGGGAGCCGATACGGCGTCCAACGAAGCGATGGTTGGCTTCTGGGATGACGCGCTGGCGGCTGATCCGGCCGGCATCGGCACCACCGAACCCGTCCCGGCGCTGATCGAAGACGCCGTGACGCGCGCTGCCGCCGCGGGCATCCCGGTCATTGCGTTCAACACGCAGGACACGCGGCCCGAAGGCGAGCGCCTGCCTCACCTGTTCTACATCGGCTCCAGCGAGTTCCTGGGCGGCCAGGAAGTGGCCCGTCGCCTGTTGGCGGACCGCGAGATCACCGGCGTGCTGTGCCCCATCCAGGAAGTGGGCCATACCGGACTCGAAGCGCGCTGTAACGGCGTTGAGAGCATAATGGCTGAAGAAGGCATTCCTGTGGTCCGGTTCACGATTGACTACAACGTGTCGGGGTCGGCTGGCCTGATCGGCGACGCGTTCGCGGCCAATCCGGACTTCAATGCCATCGTGACGCTCGGCCCTGGCCCGGCAGAATCGTACTACCAGTATGCCAGCGAGAACGGCGTGACACCGGAAGCTGTCGTGCATGCGACCTTCGACACCAGCCCGGCGATCTTCGGCGCCATCCAGGCTGGTACCACCCTGCTGTGCATCGATCAGCAGCCGTACGTTCAGGGCTTCGACACTGTGGTGTGGCTGTTCCTGAACAGCCAGTACCTGCTCAAGCCCGCCAATGATATCTTCACGGGCCCGAACGTCGTGGACGCCAGCAATGTCGACCGCGTAATCGAGCTGAACAACGCCGGTTACCGGTAAACTGATACGGCTTTGCGCAACCTGGGAGGATCGGGCCGGTCCTCCCAGGTTTCTGTTACCTCATCCTCAATTGGTATTTTTCCAGGACAAAGGATGAAAGTTGGCTAGAGAAGTTGCATTTGGACAGGATGAAGGCCGCAGTCGCCTGGTGACCTATATCGAACACGCGCGCGAGTTGTTCGGGCGGTCCGCGGAATCGGGCGCGATTGTTGGCTTTTTGTCGGTGATGATCTTCTTCATCATAACCACGTGGTCCGGCGGTGGTTGGCCCCCGGCCCAGATCCTCGACGGGCGCTCGATTGCCTCGATCATCACCAACGCCACCTCACAGGGCATCATCGCTGTGGGCGTCACGATGCTGATGATCTCCGGCGAGTTCGACCTGTCGGTTGGCTCGACTCTCGGCCTGAGCGCGCTGATGTTCATTCTGGCGGCAGACAGGGGGCCGGGCGGCCTGGTTGAGCTGATCCCAGGCATCAGCGAAGAGCGGGTTCTGGACTGGGGCATTTCCTATGCGGGGATGGGGGGCCTGGCTGCGATGGCCGTCTCCCTGGCAACCGGGGCGCTGCTCGGCCTCATCAACGGGCTGCTGCTGGTGTGGACGCGCATCCCCTCGTTCATCGTGACGCTGGGAACGCTGTATATCTACCGCTCGATCATGCTCAACATCATCCCCGGCGGGACAATTGCACGGTACCTGCGCGAGCCAATCACCTGGGAGTTCAGCCCGATCGTGCTGATCGTGATGGCGGTGGTGATCGTCGCGCTATTAGTCGCGCTGCTGGGGTATTCGATGCGGCTGAACTGGCGGGGGCTTCAAAAGACCAACAACGGCCGGTTTGGCCCACTCTTTCGCCTCAGCCTGGCGGGTCTGGCCCTCATTGCGGCCGTGGTGGCCGGCGTGCTGGTCATCATCGGGTTTGCCGGCGACCTCGATACAACCGTTTCGGCGCCCCTCTTCGAGATCCTCAACGGCAAGCTGGGCTTCGTCAAAGAGAACTTCCGGTCATCGATTATCTGGTGGGGGCTTCTTGCCATTATCTTCACGATCATCCTGAACCATACATCGTATGGCAACGCCGTCTTCGCCGTCGGCGGCAACGCCCAGGCAGCGCGCGCGCAGGGCATCAATGTGAACCGCGTCAAGGTGACCAACTTCGTCATCTCGGGCACACTGGCGGCGGTGGCCGGGATCATGGAGGCGGCGCGCTTCAGCGTGGTCGAGCCGTTGCGCGGCCAGGGCTACGAACTGGACGTGATCGCCGCCACCGTGATCGGCGGGACGCTGCTCACAGGCGGCTACGGGAGCATTTTCGGCTCGGTGTTGGGCATCTTGATCGCGTTCATGCTGAAAACCGGCCTGGTGCTGATCGGAGTACAAGCCGACTGGTTCCGCGGCGTGCTGGGCATGATCATGATCGGGGCTGTGATCATCAACACGAACGTTAGAAGGCAGAGATAGCAATGGCCGAAAACGGGGATACCACGGCGGGCAACGGGAATCACATTCCGCTCGTTTTCATGGAGAACATCACGCGGCGCTTCGGCCTGATCGCGGCGCTGGAGAATGTCGATTTCGCGATCAATTCGGGAGAGATCGTCGGGCTGCTGGGCGACAACGGCGCGGGCAAGTCCACCCTGATCAAGGTGCTGACCGGCGTCCACCCTCCCACCCGCGGGCGAATCTACTTTCAGGGCCAGCTCGTCGATATTTCGTCGCCCAAGGTGGCGCGCGCGCTCGGTATCGAAACCGTCTACCAGGACCTCGCCCTGGTCAACTTGATGAGCATCTCGCGCAACTTCTTTCTGGGGCGCGAGCCAACCCAGGGCGTGGGACCGGTCCAACTGCTCGACAAACCGACGATGAATACGCGGACGGTTGAGGCGCTGGGCGATATTGGCATCGAAATCCGTCGCCCGGAGGAAGAAGTGTTGCGCCTGTCCGGTGGCGAGCGCCAGTCGATCGCGATTGGCCGCGCGGCCCACTTCGGGCAGAAAGTCCTGATCCTTGACGAGCCCACCTCGGCGCTGTCGGTCGGCGAGACCAAGAAGGTGCTGAGCTATACGCTCGAAGCCAAGAGGGCCGGGCTGGGTGTGATCGTCATCACCCACAATATCGGCCATGTGTATCAGGTGGCCGACCGCTTCACGATCATCAGCCACGGCCAGAAGGTCGGCGATTTCATGAAGGGCGAGGTCAGCCCCGAAGAGATCTCGAGCATGATCATGGGCGGGCCGGTGCCCCCACACCTGGTGCCTGTCATCGAGGAGCGCGAGGCTGAGCTGCGCCGGACGCGCGACCGTGTTTCAGGCGCGGCGACTCGGGTCGTGGAGGCTAAACAGGCCAGAACCCGACGGCGCAACCTGGCAATCGTGGGCGCTGCCATCCTCGCCGCGATCGTGCTGGCTGCGCTGTTGATCAGCGGCGGCGTATTCAGCGACATCGAGCCGAAGGCCGAAGCGACGGCCATTCCAACAGTCGACATGGCGAGCGTGCCCGAGGAAGTGCTGGCGACCATCGACACGCTGCTGAACGATCCGGACAAGGGGCAGCGCGCCATCGCCGCCTCGAAGCTGGGCGCGGAGCGCTTCCGGCACCAGGCTTCGGTCGAGCCGCTGATGCAGGCGCTGAATGACGAAGCGTGGGAAGTCCGCGCGGCGGCGGCCAAGGCATTGGGCAAGCTGGGCGACCGGCGGGCGATCGACGCCCTGCAGCCCCTGCTGCGCGATAACGTGTCGCAGGTGCGCGACGCGGCGGGTGAAGCGCTCCAGGTGGGGTTTGGGCTGTCGTGCTCGGATGCGGAAGGCTGCGTCGAATAGGCGGCTGGTTCGCGCAGAGGGGCGGCTGCCTGCCTGGTTGACAGGCTCAATACACAGGCCCGGTTTGAGCCGGGCCTGTTTTTCCCCCATACGAGATGGTTGCGGTGCCCGGCTCAGCGCGGTGTGCCTGAGCCTCCGCCACCCGATGCACGCCCTGCCCGGCGCGCGATGATGTACTGCGCGTGGGACCACAACAGCGGCTGCGCGATCGGCCCGCGGCGGCGAACCCAGTCATCGTAATGCCACGCGGACGCTAACATCGGGTTCGGGACCTGCTCGGGCAGGTTGCAGTCCTCGTCGGCCTGATCCTCGGCCCAGGCGATCAGGTCTTCGGCGCGCTGGCGCTCGCCTACCTCGAAGTAATACCACGCCAGCCACAGAGCCAGCAGCACCCACGCCCCGCCCCCGTAATACACATCTTCGACGTGGCGATGGATGCCGCTGCGCGCCGCGTGTAGGTCGCGCTCGATGCGCGCGATCGTGCGCCGCATGACCGGGTCGTCCGGCTCCAGCAGGCGGTGCGGCACGGCGACGCCGATCAGGTTTGCGTCGACCATGTCGAGCCCAACCGATTTAGCCAGCTCGCCACCGGGGGTCAGACCCTGCGCCAGCACGAAATGCCGGATGGCGTGGAGCGTTTCATCCCAGTTCAGGGAGGGCACCAGGCGCGCCGACGCCCCCAGCCCGGCGTAGATGGCGGCCAGTGTGCTGATGTGAATGTCCCCGCCGCGCTCCTCCCAGCAGTCGTAGCACGGCACCTGCCACAGCGCAGCCAGATAGCGCGCCGCGAGCGTGATTGCGCGCTCCCAGGCCAGCGGCAGCGGCGTCGTGCGCGAGCGCTCGACGTAATCGGCCAGCGACCACAGCCATGTCCCTACCCCGTCAAGCTGGAATTCGGGCCAGTCGTCCGGCCCCTCTTCGCCATCGGGCCGGTAGCGCGTGTTCAGCGTATCCGCCGGCACCAGCGGCTCGCCCCGGGCGGCGCGCTCGATGCAGCGCTCCATGCCGTCGGCCCGGTCGTTGATCACCCTGGCGCACCAGTCGTGAAACGCCCCCGCGCTCTCGATTTGCGCCGCCATGCTACCCGCGTGGAAAATATCCCCGTCCTGGCCGTCGAGTGTGAGCGCATAGGCAATATACGCGCCGTCGCGGAACCAGGAATACTGGTAGTCGGGCATCGTGGGGCAAGCCAGATAGGCGCCGCCAGGATGCTGGTTCTCCAGAATCACCGCGAGGCTGCGCTCGTAGATCCGTCGGCTGCGTTCTCCGTTGTTCAAGGCGAATACTCCAGCACAATCATCGACCACGTATCCAGGCGGGGCAGCCGGAAGGCGATATACGCGCCGCCTTCGTCGTGTCCCGCCGCAAAATCAAGCGCGCGTGCATCCGGGCCGTCTCCATCGGGCGAGGCCCCCCACAGGCTGGACACCGGGCGATCAGTGTAAACCCGAATCGCGAGATCGTCCAGGGGATCAGGGCCGTTCGCCAGTGGGCGCGCCCATTCGCCGCTGCCGAGTCCCAGCAGGTTGACCAGGCTGAACGTCTCGAAGTCGCGCCCCTGGCGGACGATCACCGCGACGCGATCGCGCGAGCGCAGCGACTGCGTCCTGATGCCCTCGATGGCCAGGGCACCGGCGCGCGCCGCCGTCGCGTCCGAGGTCTCGGTCGCCAACACTTCCCCGTAGCGCACCAGGAAATCGTAATAGCGCCGCGTGGTCGCCTGCATGTCCTCGTCCATCGTGCCGAACTTCGGGAAGTACGGATCGGCCAGCATGGCGCGCGGCTCGCCCAATTCCAGATGCGTCCCGCCGCTGGCGAAGATGACGGCGTTGGCCAGCCGCACGTTGTGGCGGTGGTCGGGATGGATGTAGGCCGCCAGGATGACCGGCTTCCCGCCACCCAGCGCCTGCGCCCGCACCACCAGCCGGTGCAGGTCCATGAAGTCGCGATACGGCTCCCAGACCTCGATGTAGACCACGTCCTGACCGGCGGGCGCGACGGTGTCCACCGGCCAGTTGCGCACCGCGTTGAAGATCACCGCCCCGCCGTCGCCCCGCCTGTCCCGCACCAACGCGGCCGTCTGGTCGATGAACGCCGGGAAGACGCGAGCCAGATCGACGCGCTCGCCAGCCGCATTCTTTCCGATCTGGGGCGCGCCGTACTGGTCGATATGGATGCCATCGAAGGCGGTTTCATCGAGCACGCGGGCGAATTCGCCCAACAGGTGCGCGTTCCAGGGCGAGCCTGGGCTGGGATCCATGATATACAGGAAGCCATCCGCAAACTCGAACGGTTCCCCGGTCGCCTGGAGCAGCGCCCAATCCGGGTGTGCCCGGTAGAAGGCCGGGGACGCACCGTAGATCGCCGTGTAGGGCATGGCGGCGATATTGCGCGCGTGGGCCGCCTCAATCAGGCGTTCGACGGTCGCCAGCGACATGCGCCGCCCCAGCAGGTCCGTGTAGGGATCGCTGGGGGGCAACAGGGTCTCGTGCCGGTACTGCCAGTCGTAGAACTGCAAGCCGTTGACATGGTACCGCGCCGCCCACGCCATAGCGGCTTCGGCATCGTCGCGCTCCGGCTGGAATTCGCTCAGGAACCCATAGCGCGGCGCTTGAGTCCAGCGCTCCAACACGTCGAACGCGGTCGATGCGGTCGCCAGCGTCCGGTCGCCGTCGAGCAGGCGCACGGTGATGCCGTAACCGCGCGGCACGTCCGGCGGCGGAGTCCAGCTCAGGATCGCTGACCCATCGCGCACGGCCACCTCGAGAACCGCCAGCGTGTCGGCCAGATGCGTGATCGTCGCCTCGGCCCGCTCGCCGCCGGCGGCGGTGATCAGAAAAGTCGCCGTCTCCCCTGGGCGATAGAACGCCTTGTCGGGCACGATATCGACCGCAGCATTCACCTGCATGAAGGCCTTACCTCCCACCAGAACCAGGCACAGGGCGCCCAGCAGCGCCGCGAGCGAGATGCGCATCATCCCTTCAGCGCCCCCGCCGTGATCCCCTTCACAAAGTAGCGCTGGAAGAAGATGAAGAGCACGATCGTCGGAACGACCGATGTGAGCGACGCGGCGAACACCAGTCCCCAGTCGCTGGCGTGCTGCCCGCGGAAGTTGGCGATCGCGATCGGCAGCGTGCGCTTCTCCAGATCGGTCAGCACCGTGAGCGCCCAGATATATTCGTCCCACGCGCCCAGGAACGAGAACACAGCGACCGTGCTCAGCGCGGGGCGCGCCAGCGGCACCATGATGCGCGCGAAGATCACGAAGTGGTTGGCGCCATCGATCAGCGCCGATTCTTCCAGCTCGCGCGGGAGCGTTTCGAAAAAGCCGCGCAGCAGGAACATGTTGAACGCCATCGCGCCGGCGGCGTAGACCAGCACGAGGCCCGGCAGGCTGTTGAGTAGGTCCAGCTTCCCGGCAACGATGAACTGCGGGATGATCAGCATCATCGTCGGGACCATCATCATCGCCAGGACGCTGTAGTAGAGCACGTTCTTGCCGCGAAAATCGAAGCGGGCGAACGCGTAGGCCATCATCGCCGTCAGGGTAGTGACCAGACATGCCGTGGTGACCGCCACCCCCAGGCTGTTGAAAAACGCCTGCACGAAGTTGCGGCTGGAGAACGCCGTCTCGAAGTTGGCCAGCGTGGGATTGTCCGGGATGAACGTCGGCGGAAACTCCGGCGAGTAGGCGTTCGGCTTGAAGGCGGTCGAGGCCATATAGACCATCGGTGCCATTGCCACGATCGCACCCAGGCACAGGATGATCAG
>Ga0123333_10003552_pt1 | contig 15076 bp, 11 predicted proteins | sample BioC12SIPDNA_3_FD_89957 | JGI IMG/M metagenome (GOLD analysis project Ga0123333, IMG submission 89957) | Anaerobic biogas reactor microbial communites from Washington, USA - Biogas_R2_B C12 SIP DNA | ecosystem: Engineered > Bioreactor > Anaerobic > Unclassified | place: Washington, USA... | reverse complement strand
AGCCCGGTCGACGTCCTCCTCCGTGTTCCGGTAGCCGAGGCTGAAGCGAACCGACCCGTTGGGGCAATCCCCGAGGTCGGCGCACACGAACGGCGCGCAGTGGAGGCCGGTGCGGACCATGATGCCGTAGTCTGCATCGAGAATGGCCCCGACGTCCTCCGGGATCATCCCCTCCACGTTGCAGATGAGCAAGGGGAGGTCATCGTCGTTCGGCTCCGGGCTGTGCACGGTGACGTGAGGCAATGCAGAGAGACCTTCACGCAGACGGCGGATGAGCGTCATCTCCAGCCGATGACGCCCCTCCATCCCGGTGCGCAGCACGAGGTCGAGGCCCAGCCTCAGCCCGATGACTCCGAGCATGTTCAGCGTGCCCGCCTCCAGCCGGTGCGGGAACGCCTGGGTGTGACGGAGGCTGTGCGAGTCGATCCCCGTCCCGCCGAAGCGGGTGGACCTGACCTCCAGATCCGGGGCGAGCACCAGGCCCCCGCTGCCCGAGGGCCCCAGAAGAGCTTTGTGTCCTGTGAACGCCATCGCGCTCACCCCCAGCCTCTCCATGTCGACGGGCACCTGCCCGGCCGTCTGAGCGGCATCGAGTAGGAGCGGAACGCCGCGCCGAGCACAGACCCGAGCTACTTCCGCAGCGGGCTGGACCGTGCCCAAGACCTGCGAGCCGTGGCACAACACCACCAACCGGGTGTTCGGACGGATGGCGCCGTCGATGTCGCCGGCGGCCACTCGACCGTGGCTGTCGAAAGGAACGAGGTCGTATTCGATCCAGCCGCGTTCCTTCAGATGGAACAGGGGGCGAAGCACGGAGTTGTGCTCCAAACGGGTGGAGACGACATGGTCCCCGGGACCGACCAAGCCCTGGATGGCCAGATTGAGGGCGTCCGTGGCGTTGGCGGCAAAGACCACCCTCTCGGGGTCGGGTGCGTCAAAGAAGCCGGCCACTGCCGCGCGAGCCTCGGCTACGTACTCAGAGGCTTCCCCCGCGAGGTCGTAGGCTCCCCGGCCGGGCGAGACTCCAAGGCGCGCATACGTCTCGACCATCCCCTCCAGGACTTCCCTGGGCTTGGGGAAAGAAGTCGCGGAATTGTCGAGGTATACGAGCCGGTCTTCCATCCTGGACCCGTCACATGCACTTCTTCGGGTTCGGCAACCCCGCCAGCCGCCGGGCCCCGTACTTGATCCCGTCGGGGAACAGTCTCTCCAACTCCAGCAGGCTCATGCCCACTCCCTCGACGATCTTGCGGTTGAGCGGGGAGCGGCCGTTCTCGAAGTAGAAGTCCCTGAGAAAGCGGATGACCTTCCACTGCGTGAAGCTGAGCCCGGCCATGCCGGCTTCAGCCGCGAGCTGTTCGGCCACGTCCTCGCTCCAATCCTCCGCCTGCCAGAGAAAGCCCTCGCTGTCGAACAGGATCTCCCTGCCGGCTACAGTCCGGTAGCGCTCACGGGGCACATCCGTGGCGTCCACCTCATCCCCCGGACACCAGCGCCGTCTTGATCTTCTCAGGTGTCGCCGGCAGGTCGGTGATACGCACCCCCACGGCGTCCTCGATGGCGTTCATCACGGCCGGAGCCGTGGGTACCATGGTCATCTCTCCCACTCCCACCGATCCCCGAGCTCCGTACTTGCGAGGCGTCTCTCGGATGACCACCTCCATGTCGAAAGCCGTGCCCATGGTCGGGAACTTGAACGACGCCCAGTCTTTGGTCTGGCCGGGCACGTACTGTTCTCGGAGGGAGTAGCCGACCCCCATGTCCATGCCGCCTTCGAGTTGCCCGACGAGATTGAGGGGATTGATCACGACGCCCGCATCGACCGCCGTCGTCATCTTGACGACGCGAACCGCTCCGGTCTCGGTGTTGACCTCCACCTCCGCGAGTTGGACCGCGTGGACCTGAGACTCGAACGACGGCCCCTGGCCGGTCTTCGGATCAAGGGGGCCCGCGTAGCCCGTCTTTCTCACCCCTACGAACCGCGTCTTGACGCCCGCCTGCCTCATCTGCTCGTAGGTCGTGGTCCCGGCTTGAGCCGGGGTGACGCCCGCCTCCACCATGGCGCTCTTGACCTGCTCGATAGCGTTCACCAGAGCGCCCCCGGCCATATAGGTGAGGCGGCTCGCGGCCGCAGGCCCGCTGGCCGCCGTGTGGTCGGTATCGCGCGTGACGAGCCTGACCCTGTCCAAGGGCAGCTCCAGCATATCGGCGGCGATCTGGGTGAGCATCGAGTCGTTACCCTCACCAGGGTCGGCCACCGCCCCGTAGATCGTCACACCATCGTCCGGATCCAGTTCCACCGCCACGGTCGCCTGATCGCCGGCAGACCCGATGCCGAAAGACCCCGTGCCCAGTCCCACACCCCGCCGGAGGACTTCGTTCCCGTGGGTCTCAGCTTCGCGCCGCGCCCGCTCGTAGTGAGGCCGGATCGCCTCGCAGAGGCCCAGGACAGGCCATTCTTCCACCACGTGGCCCGTCGCTTTGCTCTGCCCGGGGCTGAGCAGATTCAGGACCCGGAACTCGAGAGGGTCGATTCCAAGCTTCCGTGCCAACATGTCCATGGCGCTCTCGAGTGCGAAGTTCACCTGTGGTGGTCCCGCGCCCCGAGCCGCGGACGTCCAGGGGTTGTTCGTGTACACGACTGTGTCGTGCGCGTCGATGTTGGGGATGTGGTAGGAGCCCGAGAGCATGTGAAGAGCTCGTTGGGTGGTCACATCGCTGTTCGAGAAATACGCCCCGCTGTCTGCCAGGAAATGGTTCCTATATGCGGTCAGGCGACCCTGCGCGTCGGCGCCCAGCTTGACATCCATGTAGAAGGGGTGCCGTTTGGACGTCATCTGCATGGCCTCGACGAGGCTGGGGATGTAGCGGACCGGCCTGCGGAAGTGCAGGGCGGCCACAGCCGCCATCCCCTCGGAGGTTATGTCCAGCTTGATGCCGAATTGGCCTCCAGAGTAGGCCTCCTCATAACGCATGTTCTCCCAGCCCGTGCCTTCCTGGAGCATCTGCAGATGCTTGTGGATGTTGATACTCCGCCCGATGACGACAAGCTGCGCATCGTCACCGTCACCTTCGAGGTAGGCTGCGCAAGGCTCAGGCTCCAGTGGAGCCTGATGATTGAGCTGCGTGACAAAACGCGCTTCCACGACGACCGCCGACTCCGCGAAGGCCCGGTCGGCGTCTCCTTTGAGGAGCGGCTGGACGAAGCACGCGTTCGGCCGGTCGGCATGTACCTGCACCGCTCCTTCAGCGATCGCCTTCTCCGGGGTATCGAGCACCGGCAGGAGTTCATAGTCGACCTTGACGGCCCCGGCGGCTGCGATTGCCTGGTCGCGGGTGAGCGCGGCGACGGCGGCGACCGGATCGCCGATGTATCGGACCTTGTCTTCACACAGGATGGGGCGGTCGGCCACGATGTACTTGAGGCGATTCGTGCCCTTGACGTCCTTGGCGGTGAGCACGCCCACCACCCCCGGCATCTGCTCGGCCGCCGAAGTGTCGATGGAGCGGATAAGGGCGTGAGCATGCGGGCTCCGCACCCCCGCGAGCTCCAGCGCGCCGGGTATGACTATGTCGGCCGTGAACTGCGCTACGCCACAAGCCTTGAGCATGGCCGACGGACGCGGATGCGAGACACCCGTCTTCGGCCCGTCAGGATCGGGGCGGATCTCGTCAGGCGTCGTCTCGCCGCGAAGGAACCGGCCGGCAAGCTTCACCGCATCGATGATCTTCGCGTAACCGGTGCATCGACACAGATTGCGGCGAAGGGCATGCTTGATCTCCTCGACGGTGGGATCGGGGTTCCTGTCCAGGAGAGCCTTGGCCGCCATGATCATGCCGGGCGTGCAGAAGCCACACTGGATGGCTCCCGAGAGAACGAACGCGTGCTGGACCAAGTGGGGATTGGCCGGAGTACCCAGACCCTCCACGGTGACCACTTCGGCACCGTCCAGCTTCGCCACCCTGGCCAGGCATGAACGGACGGCTTTGCCGTCCACGATCACAGTGCAGGCGCCGCACTGGCCTTTCTTGTCGCACGACTGCTTGGCGCCGGTAAGATGAAGTGTGTCTCGCAGGAAGTCGAGCAGGGTGAGATCAGAGCCGGCGATGACCTGGTGTGGGATGCCGTTGACGTTCAGCTCCACTTTCTTCATGTGTCCCTCGGTCTCCTCGCTTCGTTTCCGTCCGAAAGGCGGCCCTTTCAGGCCACGTGTGCGGCCACCTCCTCGGCAACCGCCTCCCCCATGTCTCTCGTCCCCGAGGTGCCGCCCAGGTCAAACGTGACCCGCCTGCCCGCATGGATGACGGCGCGCACGGCCTCGAAGAGGGCGTGCGCGGCCTCGGGCTCGCCGAGATGGCCGAGCATCAGGACGGCCGACAGGATCAAGGCCGCCGGATTCGCCCTGTCGAGTCCGGCGATGTCGGGCGCCGACCCGTGCACAGGCTCGAAGACGGCCGCACCCTCCCCGATGTTGGCGCCGGGCGCTAGACCCAGGCCGCCCACCAGACCGGCGCAGAGATCGCTCAAGATGTCCCCGTAGAGGTTCGGGCATAGCAGTATGTCGTAGCACTCCGGTCTCTGGACCAACTGCATGCACATATTGTCGACGATCCGGTCCTCGCATTCGATGCCGGGGTAGTGACCGGCCACTTCGCGGGCCGTCTCCAGGAACAGGCCGTCGGAGAGCTTCATGATGTTGGCTTTGTGCACCACCGTGACCTTGCGCCGCCCCTCCCGCATCGCGTACTCGAAGGCAAAGCGCGCGATCCGCTCGCTGCCCGTGCGGGTGATGACCTTGACAGACTCGGCCGTGTCGGGACCGGCCATCCGCTCGATGCCGGCGTAGAGGTCCTCGGTGTTCTCACGTACGACGACGAGGTCGACACCCTCGTAACGGGAGGGGACCCCAGAGATGGTGAAGGCCGGGCGCAGACTGGCGTAGAGATCAAGAGCCGTGCGAAGACCCACGTTCACGCTGCGGAATCCCGATCCGATGGGGGTGGTGACCGGGCCCTTCAGCGCCACCCCGATCTCCCGGATGCTTTCTATCACAGCATCGGGCAGCGGCGTCCCGCGGGTCTCCATTGCGCCCGCGCCCACCTCGAGGTCGACCCAGTCGATGGCCACCCCGGTCGCGGCGATGGCCGCTTTGGCGGCGGCCATGATCTCCGGTCCGATGCCGTCGCCGGGCAGGCACGCGACGAGATGTCCCGTCACTCGCCGTCCCCCACCGCGGGATAGCGCCTACCAAGATAGGGTCCGGACGGCGTGGCCGATGTCCCTCCTCCGACCCCCGGGCCTTCATCCCTCTCGGGAGGGAACCCGAGCAGACCCGCCTGCGGCTCGCTGAAGATCGAGACGTCCTCAAGCCCACCGGTGTTCTCCGTCAACAGGCGCACTATCGCACCCTTGAGGCCGCTGTCTCTGAGACGCGGATCGACCACGACGTCGAATACCACGCGCCTGAGCGGCCCGAGGCGGCACGATCTGCCGAAGCCGACCAACTGTCCGTCGAGCCTGCAGACCACCCACTCGTCGGACGCCGCGAGCGCCCACTCGAGCTTGGAGGCGGCGTCGGCTTCCTGCCAACCGCAGCGGGAGAAGAACTCGTTCAGAGCCTCGGCCTCTATAGGACTGTTCCGTTCTAGCTCAAGCATAGACTCGGCATGCTACCAGAACGGAGACGAACGGGCTTCGCCCTATAGACCCAGATCCGACGGGATGATCGGCGCGATGTTCTCGTCCGGCCGGTAGATATGGCTGCGTAGTTCATCCCACACCTGGTTCATCCGCTCTTTGTCGTCTTCGGTGAGCACTGTGTCGGTCTCCGGCAGCGACCAGGAGAGGACGGGCAGCACGCGGTACGTCCCCGGCGCGGGCTCAGACAAGCGCTGTACATATACCGGCAGATAGCTTATCCCGGTAACATACGCCCGCTGGCCCTTCTTCTCTATGTGGACGTACGCGATCAGTCCGCTGTCTTGGTACTGCAGACGCTGCGCCGACACGAAGTTGCCAAGGGAATAGGCCACGTACTTGTCGTTGACACGCCAGCTCTCAAAGTCGAAGACGTGGGCGATCGGTTGCACGACGTGAGGGTGCGCGCCCAGTATCACGTCCACCCCGCGCGACCGGAGCTCCCGGGCGGTCTCGATCTGAGCCTCGTTCGGCGACCGTTCGTTCTCGTCGCCCCAGTGCAGCAGGGCGATGACGATGTCGGCCCCCCACATGCGGGCGATCATGACATCCTCAGCGACGGAGTCGACGTCCAGCCTGTTGACCGCGTAGCCCGCGTGCTCCTCCGGCGGATCCAGGCCGTTCAGCCAATCGGTATAGTTGAGAAACGCCACCTTGATGCCTTGCAGATCGACGATGAGCGGCGTCCGTCTGTCCTCCGCCGACCTGTAGGTTCCTACGTGAGCCATCCCGAAACGGTCCAGGGTGTCCAGCGTGCTCACCAGACCCTCCCATCCGAAATCGAGCGCGTGGTTGTTGGCCGTCGCCACGAGATCGATGCCGGACATCTTGAGACCGTAGGCGAGAGACACCGGCGAGTTCATGAGTGGATAGCCGCTGTAGCCGAGCTCCGGGCCGGCGAGGCAGGTTTCCAGGTTCGCCACCGCATAGTCGGCCCCGAACAGATAGGGTGCGACGGACGCGAAGACGGGTCGGAAGTCGTACGAACCGCTCTTCTCGTCCTTGACCGAGTCGAAGATCGACTCGTGCATCAGAACGTCGCCTACCGCGGCTATGGTCACGTTGAGGGATGGCTCGGTGGTCGTGGTGGTGGTCGTGGTGGTGCGCTCAGCCGTGACCGGGGTGGTCGTGGTCGTGGTCTCGGACGGGGGCAGCGTGGTGGTGACGACCACCGTGGGCGGCACGGTGACCGTGGCCTGCCACAACTGTGTGCCGCTGGTCTGGGCGTTGTCGGCCGGCAGGAACATAAGCGGCATACACAGAGCTATGACTACGAGAGCAGCTCCCAGTGCTTTGAGCGCGTTTCTCACCTTCGTCACCTCGCAAGCCGCCGGCGATCTTCGACGCCGGCAGTCCCAGGAGGTCATTCTAGCCCAGCAGGCGTAGTATTATTATCGGTTGCTTACTTATAGTGTGTCCCTCGCGCATGCAGGGTATAGACCTTCTGTCGATTCCCTCCGGCACGAGACATCATGTTACTTCGAGAGGACGTGGTCGATAGATGCTTGAGTTTCTCCTTTATCCCAAGAGCGTGGCCGTTATGGGGGCCTCCCGTACGGCAGGCAAGGTAGGCCACGCTGTCGTGACCAACTTGGTCGAGGGGGGATTCGAGGGCGAGATTGTGCCGGTCAACCCGTCGGGCGGCGAGCTTCTGGGGCAGAAGTTCTACACCAGCCTGGAAGAGTACGGCAAGCCCATCGAGATGAGCGTGATCGCGGTGCCGACCGCGGCCGTCAAGGGAGCCGTCGTCAGTTCGCTGAAAGCCAAAGCGAAGGCCGTGGTGGTGATCACCGCGGGTTTCAAAGAGGTAGACGAAGAGGGAGCTCGTCTGGAGAGAGAGATCGCGGAGCTCTGCCAAGCGGCGGGAGCGCGGCTGATGGGCCCCAACTGCTTGGGCCTGATCAACACGCACCACAAGATGAACGCGACGTTCGCCACGCACATGCCTGAGGCCGGAGGCATCTCGGTGCTCTCCCAGTCGGGCGCGCTGTGCGCTGCGATCCTCGACTGGGCGGCCGAACGCAAGCTTGGCCTGGCCACGCTGCTCAGCATCGGCAACAAAGCCGACCTCGACGAGACCGACCTGCTGGCGGCCTTCGCCGACGACCCCGAGACCAAGGTCATCGTCGGCTATCTGGAAAGCATCGCCTCCGGTGACGAGTTCATCCGGGTGGCGGAATCGGTGGCGGCTATCAAGCCGGTGGTCATACTGAAGGCCGGCACCACCTCGGCGGGATCGAAGGCGGCGTCGTCACACACGGGCGCCCTAGCCGGAGCGGACATCGCCTACGGGGCCGCGTTCAAGCGGGCAGGCGTCATCCGTGCTGAGACTTTTGAGGGGCTGTTCGACTTGGCCACCGCGCTTGCCATGCAGCCTCTGCCCAAGGGCGACCGGGTGGCCATCATCACCAATGCCGGAGGCCCTGGGATCATGGCGGCCGACGCGGTCGAGCACGCCGGGATGCAGGTCACCTCGCTGCATCCCCAGATCGCCGACGACCTGCGTGAGAAGCTGCCCGCGGCGGCGAGCGTCGGCAACCCTATCGACGTGCTCGGGGATGCCGACCCCACCCGCTACGCGACGGCCGTTGAGGCGGCACAGTCCGACCCCACGGTGGACGCCGTCATTATCATCCTCACCCCCCAGGCCATGACCAAGCCGGCCGAGACGGCCCGCGCTATCGCGGCGGCCGTCCGCGGTGAGAAACCGGTGCTTGCCACCTTCATGGGCGGCAAGGACATCCTGCCCGGCCGCGAGGAGCTCGTGGCCCACAACCTGCCCGACTACCCTTCGCCGGACCGGGCCGTCGCAGCCCTCAAGGCCATGGTGGACTACGCCGCCTGGCGGGCGCGGCCGCCGCGGATCGTCGCCCGCTTCCCGGTGAACCGCCGCAGGGTGGAGCGCGTCATCGCCCGGCAGCTTCGAACCGGCAGGTCATATGTGGGCGAGGTCAAGACCAAGGACATCCTACGAGCCTACGACTTCGTCGTGCCCGACGGCCGCCTGGTGAGCACCGTCGAGGAAGCCATCGAGGCGGCGCCCCGGCTGGGCTACCCCCTCGCGATGAAGATCTCCTCGCCGGACATCATCCACAAGTCGGACGTCGGCGGAGTGAAGCTCAATCTGAACAGCGTCCAGGAGGTCGCCGACGCCTTTGAGCTCATGATGCTCCGCATCGGCCGCCGCGTACCCGACGCTTTCTTGGAAGGGGCCTACCTGGAGCGCATGGTCCCCAAGGGCCGCGAGGTCATCCTAGGCATGACCCGCGATCCACAGTTCGGACCCATGCTGATGTTCGGCCTGGGCGGCATCTTCGTCGAAGTCATGAAGGACGTGACCTTCCACCTGGCTCCGATCACCCACGGCGAAGCGATGAACATGCTGATGGGTACCCGATCCTACAAATTGCTGGAGGGCGTGCGCGGCGAAGCCGGCGTGAACCTGTCGGCCATCGGTGAGGCGTTGCAGCGCATCAGCCAGTTGGTGACCGACTTCCCGCAGATCGCGGAGCTCGACATCAACCCCTTCATCGTGGGCAAACCCGGAGAGGAATCAGTGGCAGCAGACGCGCGAATCCAGTTGAAGGCGGGGGGTGGCCGATGAGCGCCAACCCCAAGCTGGACTACGACAAGGACTGGCAGGATAAGTACAGCGACATGGTCATGACCGCCGAGCAGGCGGTTGCGAGGATCAGGCCGGGACAGAGGGTCTTCATCGGCAGCGGAGTGGCACAGCCCGTCCGCTTGGTGCGTGCGCTGGTGGACAGGCACGCCGAGCTGGCGGACACCCAGGTGCTCTCCTCGCTGACGCTCGGCGACGCCCCTTACGCATACAAGGAGCTGGTCGACTACTTCTCGGTGAACACCTTCTTTGTCTCCGCCAACGTCAGGAATATGATCCAGGAGGGTTACGGGGACTACACCCCCATCTCCTTCTCCGACATTCCGGCCTTGTTCGCCAGCGGCGAGATGCCCGTAGACGTGGCCTTGATCCAGGTCACGCCCCCCGACGCGCAAGGCCGCTGCAGCCTGGGCGTTTCGGTGGACATCGTCAAGTCGGCCGCGGCGAACGCCGGCCTGGTGATCGCCCAGGTCAACCCGCAGATGCCGTGGACTCTGGGCGACAGCTTCGTGAGCGTGCTCGACCTCGACATCCTGGTGCCCGGAGACGAGCCTCTGATAGAGACCTCCTACGCGGGCTTTATCGACGACATCAAGGCAGGCACCTGGGCATCGGACTCGTGGACCATCGCCCAAGCGATCGGCGAGCACATCGCATCGCTCGTGGAGGACGGTTCCACCATCGAGGTAGGCATAGGACGTATCCCTCACGCGGTCGTATCCCTGCTCAAGGACAAGAAGGACCTGGGCATCCACACCGAGATGGTGACCGACGCCATAATCCCCCTGATCGAATCGGGCGTGATCACCGGGGAGCAGAAGTCCATGGACCGCGGCAAGATCGTGACCAGTTTCGCCATGGGGACCAAGGCGCTCTACGACTACGTGGACAACAATCCCCTGTTCTCGTTCAACCCGACCGAGTACGTCAACGACCCCTTCATCATCGGGCAGCAGCACAAGATGGTGGCCATCAACACCGCTCTCGAGGTGGACCTGACCGGTCAGGTCTGCTCCGATTCGCTGGGCACCAGCTTCTATTCCGGCATCGGCGGCCAAGCCGACTTCAACCAGGGCGCCGGTCGGTCGGACGGAGGCCGGGCCATCATCGCGCTCCCGTCCACTGCCAAGGGAGGGACTGTGTCACGCATCGTCCCGGCGCTGAAGCCCGGCGCGGGGGTGGTGACGACAAGAGGAGCGGTCCACTACGTGGTGACCGAATACGGGGTCGCGTATCTGCATGGCAACAGCGTGCAGGAGCGGGCGATGGCGCTCATCACCATCGCCCACCCGGACTTCAGAGAGGAGCTGCTCGCCAAGGCGATCGAGTACAAGTGGGTGCGTCCTGAGATGGCGGACGTCGAGGGCCGTTTCTTCGTGGGGCCCAAAGAAGTCCGCACCACCATGCTCCTCGACGATGGCACGCTCATCAGCTTCAGAGCCATGAACCCCACGGACGAGCCCGCCACCCGCGACCTCTTCTATTCGCTGTCGCAGGAGACGGTCTACTACCGGTATATGTCGCACATGAAGCGCATACCGCGCAAGCAGCTCCAGAACTTCGTCTACGTCGACCACCGCAACGAGGTCGCCATCGTCGGGACGGTCCCAGAGGCGCACGGCGAGGAGATAATAGCCATCGGCCGCTACTACCTCGATCAGAAGACCAACAGGGCCGAGGTGGCGTTCGTGGTCCGGGACGACTGGCAGAGACAGGGCATAGGGAGCTTCATCATGAAGCACCTGGCCAACATCGCCAAGCGCAACGGCATCGCCGGCTTCACCGCCGAGGTCATGCGCGACAACAAGGCCATGCAGGCGGTCATCAACCACAGCGGCATGAAGGTCAAGAGCACGCTGAACGACGGCGTGTATCACTTCGAGATGGACTTCTGAGTGACCAAGGAGCCGTGAGGGTCTTGCTCGAGCACTGCGGACGTACCGCAAAGCTCTCGCCACATCCTCACGGCTCCTTGGTGGCCCTCAAACCAGGTCTTCGGTGACCCCGACTTCATTCTGAGTCGGCGAGTCGTCTAGGAATCGCCGGCCGGTAGACCCCAGCGAGGGATGGCCGTACTCCTTGATCAGGCGCTTCATCGCCTCGGCCGTCCGGCCCGCGAGTTCGGCGGCTGCCCTCTCCGCTGGACTGTCGCCACCCGAAGCCAAGACCGGATAGATGGGCTCCCCCACCACGTACCGCACCTTGCACGGCAGCGGCAGGTGGACTGCCAGCGAGAAGGGCAGCGGCAGGGGCAGCAGGCCGATGGTGAGGGGGTTCCGATATTCGTCGTAGGCAGGACCCAATCCGAGGATCCGCCTGAACAGCAGCTTCCCGAGTAGGCGCCCGCTGGTAACGAAGAGGTGCCCGCCGTTGATCCCCACTCCAATCACCGGAATCACCGGCACGCCAGCAGCGATCGCCGCTCTGGCGAATCCGATCCGCCCCGACCAGTCGATGTGCTCACGCCTGAAACGGCTGTTCATGATCTCCCGGACGCCGCCCGGGTAGGTCAGCACCATCTCGCCCCTTTCGAGCAGGCGCGCAGCGTTCTCGCGAGTACCGTCGACGGCTCCGGCCAGCAACCACGTGCGCCGCACCCCGGGTATCCCGAACCACAGATGGTCGGCGAGAAGCCGGACGAGCCTCCCACGTCTGTGTAGGATAAGGCCGATGAGGATGAAGCAGTCGAAGTCCAGCCGTCCATGATTGCTGACGATCACGGCTCCACCAGCCGCCGGCAAACGGTCTGCGAACGCGATCTCCGCACGATGGTAGAGACGGCGCGGATTCTGGATGGCAAGCATCCTCGCGGCGGTCTTGGTGCTGACCTCGGGCACCGGTTCCACGTCAGCCTCCTGAGATAGATTCACCCACGAGCCGAAGCCGAGAGACGAGGCGATGGGGCAGACGCAGGTCCGGCGCTGTCCCCTCGGAGGTCTCGGGAGGAGTCGCACAGGCTTGTGTGCGCAGCCGGACGAGGCCTCTGAGGGGGCAGCGCCCTAGCTGAATAGGTCCCGGCGCCGGTGCCGCTGTACGGGCATGCGCTCCCGCACCGCCCACAGGTACTGCATGTCCAGGTCGACGACTATGGTGTCCGTGCCCTCGCGGCACTGCGCCACGACCGTCCCCCAGGGGTCGACCACCATACTGTGGCCATAGTTCTGCCGGCCACGCGCATATGCACCCCACTGGCCACAGGCGGCCATGTAGCAACCGTTCTCGATTGCGCGTGTCCGGAGGACCGGCTCCCAATGGCTGATCCCGGTCGGCACGCTGAAGGCCGCCGGCAGCAGGAACAGCTGAGCGCCACGGTCCACCAAAGCATAGAACAGCTGAGGGAAGCGCACGTCGTAGCAGATGGCGAGCCCGGCCGTCACGCCGTCGCAGTCGAACAGGGCGACCTCGCCCCCGGCTACAAAGGAGTCAGACTCCCGATACTCGAGGCCGTCGGGGGTAAGAGCATCCCACAGGTGGATCTTGCTGTACCGGGCCACCTCGGCGCCGGCGCGGTCGAAGACGACGCTCGTGTTGTAGACGCCTCCGTCGCGTTGCTCGGCGAGGCTGCCGCAGTGGACGAAGATGCCATGCTGCCGAGCCTTGCCGCGGGCCCAGTCGGTGCTGGGGCCGGGGATGGGTTCCGCAGCCGCGGCGTTGGCCGCGTCAAGACCGTGGTAGTTGAACATCTCGGGAAGAAGCACCAGGTCGGCGCCCTGAGCGGCCAGGCGATCGATGGCCTGGCCGGCGGCCACCAGGTTGGCAGACTTGTTCTGCCGGGAATTCAGTTGGGCCAGTCCGATCCTCATCCGTCACGCCTCAGTTGGAGAAGACCGTGGTCACGCTACCGTCGGTCCAGGTATTCCAGCGCCATGTGCCGGATCAACTCGGCGTTCTGGTTGCAGCGGTCGGCGATGCTTTCCAGACGCTCGATGATGGCCTTGAGTTGGTGGAAGGTCTTGTAGTCGGTATCAAGTTCGAACATGGACCTGTAGATACTGGCGAAGTACTCGTCGGCCTTGCTCTCGATCTTGTCCACCTTACCGGCCGACTTGATCGCCTCGTGAAGATCAACGCTCATTGCGACCACCGCGTCACTCAGCATGCGGACGGCCTCAACATCAACTTGGGCCATCGCCACCAACTGCTCGTTCATCTCCGCCGGTAGAGAGAAGCGGCGCATCGAGATACGGTCGACCGCTCCAGCCGAAAGGTTGGCAATGCTGTCCATCGAGGCCACTAGACGAGCTAGGTCCGCTCTGTGCATCGGGTACACGCCACCGAGGTACAGCCGATCGAGGATGGCCTCCTTGCTGTCGTCCGCCAGACTCTCTAGTCGGTCGAGCTCTCTGGCCGACTCGGCAAGATCCTCGTACTGGTCAGCTGCGAATCGCTCTACTACATCCCGCAGCTTCTCGACGATGACTACCACCTGGTCGGAGAACTGCCCTAGTCGCAAGAGCACCTGCTCCTCGCGCTCCCTGCCCATTGCGTCGATGATACCCTCGAGAGTGGTCTCACCTCCGAGAGTGTGTCTGATCCTGTCTAGCCGGGATCTCACCATGTGCGCCGCTCACATCAACCAGTCGAGGAGGTAGTAGAAGACGGCGGCCATGCCTGCACAGAACGGCAAAGTGACCACCCAGGCCAGCATGATAGCACGGAAGACTTGCCAGCTGACCCCGCCGAGCTTGGTCGCCAGACCGGTACCGGTGACCGCCGACGTGACCACGTGCGTGGTCGAGACCGGCAGCCCCAGCAGAGAGGCCACCTGAATGATGACCGCTCCTCCGCACTCGGCGCTGAAGCCGTTGATGGGATGGAGCTTGGTGATCCTCTCCCCCAGCGTCCGGATGAGCCGGAACGATTTGACGGAAAGGAAGGTGCCTATGGCCATGGCGGCAGCGCAGCTCAGGATAACCCAGATGGGAAAGCCTTCCTGGTCCACGTAGTCTTTGACCCCCAGCCCTTGCCGCGCGGCAAGGTAGAGGATGATTATGCCCATAACCTTGGTGGCGTCGTTGGAGCCGTGGCTGAACGACACCCAACTCGAGGAGACAACCTGCATGTACTTGTAGAAGCGGTCGGCTCGAGCCAGGCTCATCTTGGTCTTGGTGAAGAACAACCTGCTGAGACGCATCACCACATAGCCGGTGACGATCCCGATCACCGGAGATACGAGAAGGGAGACGAACACCAGGATCACCTTGTCCCAGTGGATCCCGTTGGTGGCCAGACCGGCGGCCAGCCCCGCGCCCAAGAGGCCCCCCACCAGGGCATGCGTGGAGCTCATGGGAAGAGCCCAGAGCCAAGTGAGGATCTCCCACACGCACGCCCCGAGCAGGGCGGCGATTATCAGTTGGGGGCTGTCGGCGATCCTGCTGCCGTCCACCACCTTCCCGATGGTCTCGGCAACGGCCACTCCCACGGCGAGGGGGCCCACGAAGTTGAAGATGGCCGAGAGTGCGATGGCGATCCGCGGCTTGAGCGCACCAGTGTAGATGACGGTAGAGACCGCGTTGCAGCCGTCGTGGAAGCCGTTGAGGAGGTCGAATATGAGCGCGATTGCGACGACCGCGATCAGCATGCCGGCGCCGCCGCTCAAACCCTCATCTTCTCCTCCCTAGTACCAAACAGGCAGCTCCCTATTCCTTCTCGAGATACTCGAGCGCCATGTGGCGGAGTAGCTCGGCGTTCTGACTACACCTGTCGGCCACATTCTCCAGGCGCTCGATGATGGCCTTGAGCTGATGAAAAGTCTT
>Ga0123333_10003546_pt1 | contig 15087 bp, 10 predicted proteins | sample BioC12SIPDNA_3_FD_89957 | JGI IMG/M metagenome (GOLD analysis project Ga0123333, IMG submission 89957) | Anaerobic biogas reactor microbial communites from Washington, USA - Biogas_R2_B C12 SIP DNA | ecosystem: Engineered > Bioreactor > Anaerobic > Unclassified | place: Washington, USA... | reverse complement strand
TGGTCGCCGTCGCCGATTATGGTATGATAAGACTGATCGTAACAAACGCCGCCCGCGTTGTCGATCGCCGCCCCCTCAGTGGGGCGGCTCTCTTTTGTGCTCATTGCGTTGCCTCGATTCGCTCGTTAGAATGTCCGTTCTCAGAATCCGAAGCCGCCGCGCCGGTCTGGGTCTCTGGCTCGGCGTGTACGGCTTCACGCCTGCGCCGCTCGGCTTCAATGCCCCACTGCGCCAACTGCCAAATCGCGCGCGACATAGGGCTTAGGCTTGACATTCGCTTTCCTCACGCGCGGACGGTTTCCCGCTATCCTGGATGATGCGCGCCGCTTCCTGCACAACTAACCGCACGGCGTCTGATTCCGTGCGCTGGAGCCCTTCCGCTAGGGTCTTGATCGCCCGCCGTTCTGTGTCGCTCACCCGGAAACCGAAGATCGTTTCTCGCTTCTCCATACGTTCCTCCCAACAAAAAAACTGAGAGTAGCCTTACAACCTACTCTCAGCATAGCGGCGTTAAACAGTGTTCGTAACCACAAGATAGGGTTACTTTGTGGGGTGGTAGCGTCTAGGGGTCGGCATCCTCCAAGCCTAATAATAGCTCCTGGTCAAGCTCCTCTAGCTTCTTGCTTACGTGGGTTCGGTCTTTGTATCCTAGCATGTGCGCAATTTCGGCATGGGTGAATTGTGGGTGAGCCTTTGCCCATTCCCAAACGGGCCGCCAGTCTTTCTTACCGCGTGCGTTAACGATGGTTGGTTGGGGCGGCTTCCCCGCGCCGCGTTCCTGTATGCGACTGATGTGCTTCTGCACGACAGAGCTCCAAAGCGCCGTCTGGTCGTCTATCTCGACAATAGGCTTGAATGTCCCATCGGCGAGACGCTCAAAATGCCCGCCGGGGATACCCATGTTGAATGGCCCCAATACGCCCGTGTCGCCGTGAATGAATAGCGACCGCACGGCATCTTCCCACTTGCTGGGTATTCTGTGCCGCTGCATCAGGTCTTTAATGTCCCGATTCAGTCCGTTCAGGAAGTCGAAGTGTCCTAGTTGCTCGTGTTTCGTGAACCATTGCGCATAGCCGGCGAGGTCTACCGGGAAGCCATACTTGCCGCGCATCTTCGCCATGTCGTGCTGCAGGTCCTGGTTTTCCTCGATCAACCGCTGGCATTCGCTCCGGTTCGCGTCGGCAATCGCCAGCAGCTTCTGCCATTCGCGCTTCTCTTCGTCGTTCATAGGCCGCCCGCCTTTATCATTGTCAGAAAGTGCCGATTCGTTATGCTTCCCGCCGCCTGTAAGGCACGTGTAGGAGCCCCGCGGCTTTGCGCTTCGCCACTTCACCGCGCCGATCGTAGCGGGCCGTGGTTGTCACGTTGGCATGACCCGCCAGCCTCTGCACCGTGGCAATATCGGCGCCCGCGTCCAGTAGATCGCTCACAAACGTTCGGCGTAGGTCGTGGGGGCTCAGGTCGTCAACTGCAGCTTCGGCGCCGCGCTTGCTGAGCATGTTGTATACCGCCTGTGGCGTGAGACCGTCGCCCACGTGAAGCGCGCCGCCCTTGTCCACCGGGCAGAAGAGGGGCCCTTGGTCGTTTCCCCGGATCGTGAGCCAGTCACCCACGGCGGCCGCCGCGCCGTTCATCACGTGGGCCAGCCGTTGCTTGTTGCGTTTGCCGTGGATGGTAAGCTCGCCGGTCTCGGGGTTGTAGTCGCCCAGCTTCAGCGCCGCCACTTCTGCGCGCCTCAGTCCGCAACTATACATGATCGCCAGCATTGCGCCGTCGCGGATCCCCGCGGCCGTCTCGTCTTGTGCGCACGTATCCATAAGCGCGGCCAGTTCGCCGCTCGATATCGCACGGCCCGCGGGCAACGTCTCGCCGGTCACATTCTGCACGTCAGCCGCGCGCGCGTAGTCTTCCGCACTCATGAGCCCCAGGCGCCAGGCTTCCTTCAGCACGCGCCGAAGCGCTGAAAGCATCTTGTTGACGGTTGCCGCGGCGTATTCGTCAGCCAGCCGCGCCCGAAGCGCTGCCGTGTGCTGAAAGCGTAGAGCCTGCCAGGGATAGGCCAGCGCCGCGGATAGCTGCTCTTCGGCACCGTTGGCCTCGGTCCCGGTCAGCGTCGCGGCCATCGTACCCAGCGCGCCGATCATCGCGCGCCGTGAGCCCGGCGCTAGGCTTGCCAGGTATACCGCCGCCGGATTGCGGGCCAGCTCGCCGCCGGTCGCCAGTTCGCCGCCATTGCTCTGCACTATCTCAGCCATCGCGCGCCCCCTTGTGTTTAGAAGTTCCATTCTCATAAGCTATTATAGCTCAAGACGTGCAGCTAGTCAATATGCAATTGCCGTGTGCAGCTTTACCCGTTGGGATTGCTCGGGTTGCACGGAAGCTCTAGCGTGCCCTGTAGTGGCCCTAGAATCGCCGTAGGCGCGTTTTTCTGGCGCCTGTGTCGGATTGCACCTATCCAAGGATGGGGGCTTCTCTGCCGCTTCCTGTGGGCTTGCGTTGCTGCGTCTGGGGAGTACAATCCTGGCGGTTATGATGTATGGGGAGGGCAGACTGTGTACAGTGGTTGCAGGACCAAATCATGGGATGGTGGCATACCGATGTGCTGCCTACGCAGGTCGGTGTGAACATGACCCACATGATCCGCATCGATGCCACTGACGCTGATGACTTGACCCGCGCGACGATTGAGGGGCGGCGACAAGCTCACCATCTAGCGAGTGTTTTCAACCAGGTCGTTCCCGGAATGGAGCAGGCCTATCTGATTGCGACTGCGCCGGCACTGGGCCTGCGCGAGTCCCGCAGGATTGAGGGTGAGGTCACCCTGACCGAGGATGATATGATGGCGCGGCGGGCCTGGCACGATACGATCGGCTTCGGTAGTTTCTACATCGATATCCACAACCCTGCCGGTCCCGGCATGAGCGAGCAGACTTACCGGCCGGAACCGGGCTTCCGATACCAGATCCCCTACCGCATCATGGTACCCAAGACGGTGGATCACCTTCTGGTTGCCGGGCGGTGTGTCTCCGTTACGCACGTCGCTTTGGGGTCGATCCGAGTGATGTTCACGTGCATGGTTATGGGAGAGGCAGCAGGGGCTGCGGCTGTCCTCTCGCTACACGAGGAGGTTCCGCCACGTGATCTGGCTCCCGAGGTGCTCCGGACGCAGTTGCGACGTCAGGGAGCCATTCTAGCTGAAAATGAGGTAGTCCAGGGGCTTCCGGACTGGCGTTAGGGAGATTGGCTTTGAGCGAACACACACGAACAACCAAGTTGGTGCTCATTGGAGCAGGCAGCGCTGTCTTCACCAAGGGCCTCGTGGCCGACATGATTCAGACCCCCGACCTTGGGCCGTGGGAATTGGGCTTGGTGGATATCGACCCCGCGGCGCTGGAGACGGCGGAAGGGCTGTGTCGCCGTATGGTCGATGCCACGGGCGCCCAGATTGCAGTGCGTGCGTCAGAGAACCGGCGTGATCTGCTCAGCGGTGCAGACGTCGTCGTGACGACAATCGGTGTGGGCGGGCGGCGGGGTTGGGAGGCTGACGTCTTTATCCCGCGCAAGTACGGCATCTACCAGCCGGTGGGGGACACGGTGATGCCCGGCGGCATCTCCCGGGCGATGCGCATGATCCCTGCCCTGGTCGCCATCGCCCGTGACGTCGCCGATCTGTGCCCGCAGGCATGGTTCTTCAACTACAGCAATCCGATGACGGCCAACTGCTGGGCTGTGCGAAAGGCCACCGGCGTGCCGGTCGTGGGGCTGTGTCATGGTACGTTCGATGTCAGCCGCGCGCTTGCGCGGCTTGTGGGTGCACCCGTAGGTGAATCGACAACCCTGTTTGCAGGGCTGAACCATCTGACCTTCATTTTCGACCTGCGGTGGAAAGGGCGCGATATGTGGCCCGAAGTGCGACGCCTGCTCGACGCGCAGCCTCCCGATCCGTTCGTGTCGACGAACCCGTTCTCCTGGTCGCTCTTCAGGCGTTATGGAGCGTACCCCTCTGCGAATGACCGGCACGTGGTCGAGTTCTTCCCCGAGCGGTTCCCCGGTGGTCAGTATTGGGGCAAGACCCTGGGCATCGATGCCTATTCGTTCGAGGGCACCATCGCCGACGGCGACCGTAGCTATGCCATGATGCGGGCTCAGGCGCTGGGCGAGGAACCGCTTGAGTCGTGGATTTTCGAGCGGACGGTAGGCGAGCATGAGCAACTGCTGAACATATTGCGGTCGCTGCGCTATGACAGCCGGGAGGTCTACGCGGTCAACCTTCCCAATCGGGGTTCCGTGCCGAATCTTCCGGAAGATGCCATTCTGGAGATCCCGGCCGTGGCAACCGCGACCGGTTTACATGCTATGCAGGTGTCAGACGTCTCCGACGCGCTTGCTGCTCTGATCACGCGCCGCCTTGCATCGACACGGCTGGCGGTTGAGGCGGCCCTGGCGGGGGATCGCGAACTCTTTGTGGAAGCGCTACTGGTGGATGGAGCAGTGACAGACATCGCGCAGGCGAAGGCGATAGCGACTGAGCTTCTCGATGCTCATCGCGCCTATCTGCCGAATTTCTTCGCTTGAGGTACAGTTCGAAGGGAGAGTGTAATGTCCAAGAAGACGATACGCGTCACACGTAGACGACGTACTGATTCGCCGCAGCCGCAAGAAAGAGAACGAGCAAGTACGCCGAGCCGGGGGAAACGTCAGGACTCAGGCCAGCAGGCAAGCACGCCCCGGCCAACTGGACCGGCTTCGCAGAGGCCTACAAGCCAGGTGACCGGGAGCCCGTTCGGCACCAGCCAGCCGAGCAGTGGCGGGACGCAGCTCCCAATTGGGGGACTGCTGAACCTGCTCGGAGGGCGCAAGATCCCGCCTCTGGTGCTCGTTGGCTTGTTGGCGGTGGGATTGCTCTGTGTGTGTGTTGTCATCTACATGCTTTCGTCGGGAGAGGGCGGGGGCCTTGGCCTTATCCCCTCAATGCCGGACGACTCAGGCGGTTTCTTTCAGCCTACGCTTGCTCCGGCAGCCACCATAACACCTCGACCGACCACGTCAGCACTGGGCTTCACGCCACCGGCGGGACTGTCGGGAGATGGCCAGACGTGGTTGGTCATGCTTTACCAGGATGCGGACGACAAAATACTCGAGCAGGATATCTACCTGGATCTCAATGAAGCCGAGCGTGTCGGGTCCAGTGAACGCGTTCACATCGTGGCGCAGCTGGATCGCTATCAAGGGGGGTATACAGGGGATGGTAACTGGTCGACTACCAAGCGCTTCTATGTTACCAGGGATACAGACCTGAGCAGAATCGGCTCTCAGGAGATCGCCGACTTGGGCGAGGTCAACATGGCTGACGGTGACACGCTGGTGGACTTCGTCACGTGGGCCATGGAGACCTTCCCAGCCGACAGGCATGTGTTGATCCTTTCGGACCATGGCATGGGCTGGCCTGGCGGATGGACGGATCCCGCGCCGGGTGGCAGGGGGGGAGACGCTATCGCGCTGGCAGATATGGGCGATCACCTCTTCCTGATGGAACTCGATGAGGCTCTGCAGGAAATCCGCAGCCGCACGGGTCTGGATAAGTTTGAGCTGGTGGGCATGGACGCTTGCTTGATGGGGCATCTGGAGGTGTTCACGATGCTGGCACCCCATGCCCGATATGCGGTCGCATCGCAGGAGACTGAGCCGGCTCTGGGCTGGGCCTACACGAGTTTCCTAGGTGCGCTTGCCGCCAACCCAAACCTGGATGGAAGGCAGTTGGGAGCGCTGATCGTTGACAGCTACATCCAGGAAGATCAACGTATCGTCGACGATCAGGCGCGTGCGGAGTTCCTCTCCCGTGGATCTCCGCTGGGCGGCACCTGGGGCTTGCCGACGGCTCAGCAGCTGGCGCAGCAGATGGAAGGGGGAATCACATTGGCTACCGTGGATCTGGGCGCCATTCAGGCCCTTAACAGCAGCGTGAACGGGCTCGCCTACGCGCTGCAAGGCGTCAGCCAGAACCAGGTAGCCAGAGCGCGTTCGTACGCGCAGTCCTTTACCAGCATCTTCGGGCAGCAAGTGCCCCCATCCTACCTGGACCTGGGCCACTTCACTCAGTTGCTCCGAACTGAGGCGGGCAGCGCCGAGGTCGGTCGTGCGGTCGATGAGGTCCTGGCTGCTCTGGGCCGGGCGATCATCGCCGAGAAGCACGGGCACAAGAAGCCTGGCGCTACCGGGGTCTCCATCTACTTCCCGAACTCCCAGATCTACCAGTCTCGCTATGCCGGGCCCCAGTCCTATACCACGGTCGCCGGGCGCTTTGCGAGCGAGTCGCTCTGGGACGACTTTTTGACATTCCACTACACCGGTCGGCCCTTCCAGCCGACGTCGGGGGCGATCTCCGTGCCCGACCGTAGCGCGACGATCGAGGGGCCGGGAGCTGGTGCGATCGAGGTGTCGCCTGTGCAGGCGTCTTCCGACGTCGCTGCTCCTGGGCAACCGATCGTGTTGAGCACTGACATCAGCGGTGAGAACATCGGCTATGTGCTGCTCTTCGTAGGATTCTACGATCAGAGCGCTAACTCCATCTTCGTGGTGGACAATGACTACCTGGAAGGTGGTGAGACTCGAGAGATCGATGGCGTGTACTATCCTGACTGGGGCAGCAGTGATTTCACGATGGAGTTCGAGTGGGAGCCTATCGTCTTCGCGATCAGCGACGGTGTGGATTCGGTGGTGGCTCTCTTCAAGCCCGAGGTGTACGGCGCCACGTTCGAGGAGGCTGTGTACAGCGTTGACGGCATCTACACCTACGCAGCCGACGGTGAGTCGCGGTATGCACGTCTCTACTTTAGCAATGGGGTGCTGCGGCAGGTCTTCGGTTTCACGGGAGAGGCCGGCGTAGGGGCACCTCGCGAGATCACGCCGAATACAGGCGATACCTTCACAGTCCTTGATACCTGGATGGATATGGACAGCAGCGGCAACCCGGCAGGGACGGTTTCTCTCGAGGGAGGGACACTGACATTCGGAGATCAGATGTTCACGTGGGAGGAACTCGACGCGGCTCCGGGGGTATATGTTGTGGGCTTTGTGGTCAAGGACCTGGACGGGAATTCTTACGAGTCGCTGGGCGTGATTACCGTGCAGTAGACTCCGGCAGTCGGGTGCCTCAGCGGACCGAGGCTTTCGGGGACCGGTGTCCGGCGATGACGCTGGATACGATGTGAGGCTGCGTGACTAGAAGCTGGCGTAGCTAGGAGGAGGATGGGTGGAAGAAGTCACTGTTGCAATGGTGGCCCTTGGGGGCTATGGAAACTTCTATCTACAACGGTTGTTGGGCGGGGAGGCGGCGTACCGATACCGGCTCGTCGCGGGTATCGATCCGAACCCGGTAGGATGCCGTTATCTGGATGAACTCCAGGCACGGTCCATCCCGATCTTTCCGGATCTCGACCACTTCTATGCAGAGCAGTCTGCGGATCTGGTGATCATCGCGGCGCCGATTCATCTCCACAAGCCATTCACCCTCAAGGCATTGGCCCACGGCTCGAATGTCCTGTGTGAGAAGCCTGTGGCGCCCACCGTACAGGATGTGCGCGAGATGGCGGAGGCCGAAGCAGCGTCGGACCGCTTTGTGGGGATCGGCTATCAGTGGTCCTATGCCGAGGCTATCCAGGCACTCAAGCGCGACGTGATCGCCGGGGTGCTTGGCTCTGCTGTGCGTTTGACCACAAAGGTGCTCTGGCCCCGCCCGCTTTCCTACTATCGCAGGAACAACTGGGCCGCCCGGATCAAGGCCTCGGATGGGAGCTGGCTGCTGGACAGCCCGGCGAACAACGCCACGGCACACTACCTGCACAACTGCTTCTACGTTCTCGGGGAGTCTAGAGCGACCAGTGCGCGGCCCGTCGACGTTCAGGCTGAGCTGTACCGGGCCAACGACATCGAGAACTACGATACGGCCGCGATTCGCTGTCACGTTGAGGGCGGCGCGGAAATCGTGTTCCTGACTGCGCATCCGGTCGACCAAAACATCGGGCCGACGTTGCGCTATGAGTTCGAGCAGGCGGTGGTCAGCTTTGATGCTGCTGAGGGAGCGCTGGTGGCCGAGTTCCGCGACGGTCGTGTCAAGGATTACGGCAATCCCTTCGCCGACGAAGGGCGCAAGATCTGGGAGGCGATCGACGCCGTCCGCACGGGCGCGCCTATGGCGTGCAGCATAGCGGGTGCGACATCGCACACGCTGGCTATCAACGGTGCGCAAGAGTCGGTTGGGGAGATCATGGCGTTTCCGGTGGAGCTGATCCGGAGACAGGCGTTGGGTGAAGATACGCTCACCTATGTCGAAGGGCTCTTGGAGACGTTGAAGGCCTGCTACGATGCGGCTGTCCTGCCGGCGGAGCTCGGAACGGCACCTTGGGCGCGGGCGGGAGAGGTGGTAGACCTCCGCGGATACGATCGGTATCCGCGGCGTCAGAACTCGCCTCCCAAGCGGTGATGTAGGAGGGTTTCTAGGTCTGCCGTGAGTTCACGGGCACGGGTTGGGAGATAGCAATGCCGCCTGGGGCGTCCCAGCCGTCGGAACTACATACGCCGTCAGAACTACATACGCCGTCAGAACTACGTGCGCCAGAGGGCCAAGTTCGCGCGCGTTCGGGTGCTGGGCCCGGCGTGCTGCTGTGGGGAGTCTTTCTGCTCTCGGCAGCGACTCTGACCTTCGAGATCCACCTGACGCGCATTTTCTCAGTCGCGCAGTTCTACCACTTTGCGTTCATGATCGTCAGCCTGGCCATGCTAGGGTTCGGAGCTAGCGGAACCTGGTTGGCCGTACGCCCTTCGTGGGGGCGGCGGCGTCCCGCTGTCGCCCTGGCAGGCCTCGCGCTGGGTTGCGGCATCTGCGCAACTGCAGCGTATGCGTTCATCAACTGGGTCCCGTTTGATTCCTTCAGCATCGCCTGGGATTGGCGCCAGGTCGTGGTCTTGTTCCTGCACTATCTGGCGTTAGCACTGCCGTTCTTTTGCAGCGGCGCAGTATTGGGGCTCTTGTTCACGTTGGGCGCAGCCCCGGTCGGTATCACCTACGCCGCGAACCTGACTGGCTCGGCGGTGGGGTGCCTGTTGGCGCTGTTGCTGCCGGCACTAGTTGGGGGTGAAGGCGTCGTCTGGTCTAGCGGTGCCCTTGCTGCTTGTGCTTCCGTTCTGCTGGCCTGGGGCTTGCCGGCGGCGAGGATGCGTCTATCGGGCAGGAATCGGGGCAAATCCAGGCGCGTTGGGTCTCAATCGCAGGCCGGACTGGGGCGATGGGCCCGACCTGAGGCTGTGCTGACGGGGCTGGCAATCCTCTTTGGGCTCTCGTGCGCGGCGCTCATCGTGTGGCATCCCCCCTTGTTTTCCCTGAAGCTTTCGCCCTACAAGGGCCTGAGTTACGCCCTTCAGGTTCCCGACGCGCGCCTGGTCGAGAGCCGTTGGAACGGCTTTTCACGGGTGGACCTCGTGGCCAGTCCGGCGATTCGATCACTGCCAGGACTCAGCTACCGCTACTCAGGGGCCCTACCTCCGCAACAGGGACTCTTCGTCGACGGCGACGATATGAGCCCTGTTCTCCAACTCCCTATCGATATCCTGCAAGGCGCTCGAAGCGATCCAGACGTCTCGGGAACGGCATTGGCGTTCACAGGCTACCTGCCGACGGCGATTGCATACGCCTTGCGCCGTGATGGCGAGGCACTGATTCTGGCGCCGCAGGGCGGTCTCGAAGTGTGGGTCGCGCTGACTCAGGGCGCGGCCAAGGCTGACGTGGTCGAACGGAACTCGCTTGTGATGGATACGCTGATGGGGTCTGACGACGTCGCGAGTTCCGACAGCGCGGGCGCGCTATGTGAGGCCGTCCGGGTGACGTGCTATCTGGACGAGCCGCGCAGTTGCGCGCAGCGCGCCGGGAAACGCTATGATGTGGTGACGTTGGCCCTGACCTCGCCCTACCGGTCTATCCGCTCCGGTGCCTATAGTCTGGCGGAGGACTATCGCTATACGGTCGAGGCCTTTGAGGCATACCTCTCGCTGTTGCAGCCGGATGGCGTTTTCGTTGCATCGCGTTGGCTCCAGACGCCTCCCAGTGAGTCGCTACGGACGCTGGGCCTCGCTTTGACGGCGATCGAGGCTATGGGCGGCGACGCCGCGTCGCAGATTGTGGCGTTCCGTGGTTATGCGATGATCACGTTTCTTATCAAGCGGACGGCGTTCACCGGTGCAGAGCTGGCAGCCATCCGTGAGTTTGCGGCGGAGCGAGCGTTTGACCTCGTCTACGCGCCCGATATCCGGGACGACGAGGTCAATCGGTACAACGTGCTGTCGTCGCCGGTGTACTACGAAGCGTTCGTAGATCTGCTTGATGCGCCCGACAGCGCCCATCGGGATGCCTGGTACGCTGCCTATACGTTCGACGTGCGCCCACCGACCGACAACCATCCCTTCTTCGGTCATTTCTTCAAGTGGTCTCAAGTGCGGCAGATCGTTGCTGAATTGGGCAAGACTGCTCAGCCCTTTGGCGGTGCGGGATACCTCGTCGTGCTGGCTCTGCTCGTCCTCTCGATTGTTGCTGCGGGAGCGCTGATCGGTCTGCCGGCTGTGGTGGTGGGGGCGAACCAGTGTCCAGGGACTGAGGGGGCAGAGTCGGATCTGGACAGGGGGCGGCGCAGCAGGGGCAGGGCCCGTTGGATGACTGCCCTCCGGGATTTCCTCAACCGCCGGAACAACTCGACGACGTCTCTGGCACGGCCAAAGCCTGATGGCCGAGTCCCCGTGCTGAGGATCGCCTATTTTGGGTTGCTGGGGGTCGGCTATCTCTTTGTCGAGATACCCCTGATGCAGCGCGCAATTCTCTTCCTGGGGAATCCAGCCTACGCTATCACGGTGGTGCTCTTTGCGTTGCTCCTCTTCTCTGGAGTGGGGAGCGCGTACTCGACAGGGGGAAGCGAAGATAGCCTCACTCGGCCAAGATCGGGCACCAACCGGGGTGGTGGACACGAAAGCGGTCAGAAAGGTGGTGGTCGGGGCCGGAGGGGCCTGAATCGCGAACACGACGCCCCACCCATTCGGGACAGGTGTCGCATCGGAGGTTGGGTGCGCCACGCACCGGCATTGCTCGCAGGTATCGTGCTGGTCTACGCTGTGGGGCTGCCGTGGGTCTTCGAGTGTATGCTGGGTTTTGCCTGGTGCGTGCGGGCCGCAGCGACGGTGGCCCTGCTGGCGCCTGTCGGTTTCCTGATGGGCATTCCCTTTCCTCTGGGCCTGCAGCGTCTAGGCGAGAGGGGGCAGAGCATGCGGTCAGAACCGATGCGGTCAGAACCGATGCGGTCAGAACCGATGCGGTCAGAACCGATGCGGTCAGAACCGATGCGGTCAGAACCGGCGTGGTCAGAACCGGCGGATGTCAGCGAGGTGTCCCGATGGGCGCAGTCACAGGGCGCGATCGAGGTCCCGCGGGAGACTGCGACGCAGGCTCTGATGCCCTGGGCATGGGCCACGAATGGCGCACTGTCGGTGGTCGCATCGGTGCTGGCAGCGCTGCTTGCTCTCTCTGTGGGCTTCAGTTGGGTTCTGATCAGCGGCGCCGGATGCTATGCTCTCGCCTGGTTAGTATCAGTCTCCGCCTGGCCGCCCGAAAATGCGCCTCCAGACCCGCGCACGCGCTCGCGAATCGGTGATTGATGCTAGAGCGCATCCCAGCGCGGCAGGGATGGCGTCGGGTCGCTGCCCTGCCGTCGAATCTGCTTTGCCCTTGGACTTGCCTGAGCTACGGTTGTGTCGCGTCTAGGGTGTGGGCTGCCCGGTTCCCTCGCCGGTAAACGGGACGAAGATGACGCCGCCAAGGTTCTGCGCGCTGAGCTCATCGTTCTCGAGCGTGAAACGCCAGAGGTCTTGCCAGCCACCGGGCGGGCCGATGGGTATGACGATGCGCCCGCCCTCGCGCAGTTGCGCAACCAGCGGTTGGGGTAGGTGGTCTGGCGCAGCGGTCACGATGATGGCGTCAAAGGGCGCGTGCGCCTCCCATCCGTAGTATCCGTCCCCCTGCGTCGCGCGGACCTCGGTATGGCCGAGCTGTTCGAGACGCGCTGCGGCCTCGGCTGCCAGTTCCGGAACGATTTCGATCGTGTAGACCTCAACGCCCTCGATTTCGGCGAGTACAGCGGCTTGATAGCCCGAGCCGGTGCCGATCTCAAGAACCTTGTCCCCGGGTCTCAGCTCCAGGAGTTCGGTCATCCACGCGACGATATAGGGCTGGGAGATTGTCTGGCCATAGCCGATGGGCAGGGGATGGTCGGCATAGGCCTGGCTGAGGTAGGTCTCGGGGACGAAGCGTTCGCGTGGCACGGCTTCCATTGCCTTGAGGACTTCGGAATCCGACACCCCCCGGGCTACGATCGTGTCAGCGATCATTGCCTGTCGCTCGGAGAGATAGCGGTCCGCGGTTGCGCTCGGCTGGGCGGCCGTGATGGTGGGCGACGCCGTGGTGCCCGGTTGCGCGATCGTGGCGGTGGGCGATGCGGGGAGGGTGGGTCGGCCCGCGCTGGAACTGCATGAGCCAAGGAAAACCAGGGACAAGGCAACCCACACTCTGGCGTGATACCTCAAACTGCCTCTGTGCATCGGATTGCTCCTGTGCTTTCCTACTTGGTGCGGCGAAAAGCTGCTCCAAACTCAGTCTAGCGTGCGTGTCCAGAGCGTCAAGTTGAATGGCTTGACTTCGTTGATGCCTGAGCCTATGATCTGCCCTGGCTTGGGAGGTAGTCCGGCTGTCTGAAGCGCGCTGCGCGCGACAGAGGCGATGCCGCGCGCGAAGGTTCGTTAGCTTGCAGTAACCACCAACTATGTGGAGGTCCCTGTGCATCAGAATGCCTTTGTGCATCAGAATGCCTTTGTGCATCGGAATGCCGGTGTGCATCAGAATTTCCCAATATGTATCGTCCCTATCAACGAAGCTGAGGCGATTCTTGAACCGTTCTGGGATGGCGGCTCCAGTGAGCACCCTACCGACAAACTCAGTTTGTTAGGTGCATATACGCTTAGAGTGCCCGAAGGCGTGGTTGGCGCCGTTGAACAGACCTGGTGTGCGATTCGGGTCTCTTTCGAGCACGCCCACCCGGGTGCGACGATCACGATGCAGCGGGACTGTGATCTTGATGTGAGCGGCTACGATGTGTTCCGCGTATTCGCATCGATTCCCTCTTGGGTGTGTCTGGAGGTCACGGGCCTCGTCGATGGCACTCAGCAGACGATCATCGCGCCGATAGCGGGTACGGACACCAACGATGAGTTTGACGGGCCACTGCGTGGTTCCCGGCTCACCGGGTATACCCTTGCCTACACCCTCACCGAGGACCGGCCTGCGTCGATCGATGTGCTCTGGACGGGCCTGTCGAACCAGGCGAAGCAGCGGGAGATGGAGGCGCGGACGAGTCCCTATACGTCCGACTGGCCCGGTATGCTGGTTGCCGAAGTGGCGCCGGAACGGGTCGAACCGCAAATTGGCATCCTCTTCGGTCCTCAGGAGTTGGCGTCGTTGAGGCACAAGCTGCACGAGCCTGCACTGGCCGAGGCGTATGCCGCGCTCAAGGAATCCCTGGCAGACGCTATGGGTTGGGAGCCGGAGGCCGAAATCGGACGATATATCGCCAAACCGGATCGGCGTTGGGTGCGGAACCGCGATATGGACAAGCACTGTACCGCGGGCGTGATGGAGGCGCTAGCCTTCGTCGGTTTGATCGAGCAGAATCTGGAAATGCTGCGGATGGCGGCTCGGATGGCTCTGTCGGCGGCCCACTGCGAGACGTGGAGCGAGTCGATCGTGGGGACGTTGCCCGGAACCACGTGGCACCACCGCTCGTTCACCGAGGAGATCTATTCTCGCGCGTGTGGGCTGGTCCTTGATTGGGCCGGCTGCGTGCTTACGCCCCATGCCCGGCAGTTGATCGCTGACGCAATCATTATGAAGGGGCTGCCACGGATCGAGAGCGACTTCAAGCGGATGGAGTACATCCGCCACATGAACCAGGGCATTGTCTTCTCGTCGGGACGCATCCTGGGTGTGTTGGCGTTGCTTCCGCTCTATCCGCGGTACGCGACGCTGATCGACGAGGCCGAGCGAGATTTCCACGAGATGATCGGCAACTATGTTCATGACGATGGTGGCACACTGGAGGGGATGGGCTACTGGAGCTATACATTCGCGTCGGTTATGCCGATCGTCTGGGCCCTGGCCCGTTACCGCGGGCAGACGATGGCCGCGTACGCGACGCCGGCGCTGAGGAAGACCGGCGAGTATGGCCTTGGCATGCTCGCTACGGCGGGGGATGGCACCTCATACTTGGCGGTCAACGACGCACACCAGGACGGCCACTACCCGCCGGGCCTGTGTGCGGCCTATGCGAGCCTGAGCGGCGATCCACGATGGCTGGCGCTGTACGAAGCGGGTCTGCGAGCAGAGAAGCGTGCGGTCGACATCTACCAGCTCATTATGGCGCCCGATGCTGCTACTTGGCGAGCTGTGGCCAAGCAGCCTGGCTCGACCGGCGGGTTACGTGCAACCGGATCGCCTCTATTAGCGCCACGGTTCACGACGTTTCCCAATGTCGGTCAGGTGAGCACTGTGCGAGCCTGGGATGGCGGTGCGACTGCACTGGAGCAGGACGCCGGCGCCTTGGTCCATTTCCATCTGTGCTCTGGCCCAACCTACGGTGGCCATTTCCACCAAGACAAGGGCGCGTTTATTCTCGAGGCGGGTGGCGAGGCCCTGGCCTTCGACCGCGGCGTCACCAGCTATCACCACCCGGAGACGCACCTCATCGGGATGGCCAGCAGGCACAATCTGCTGTACCCTGAATCACCTGATGGGCGGTTCATCCAGCAGCCGGCTGACGCGTTTGGCGCGACCCTGACGGATGCCCGCCAGGTCGATGGGGTTTTCATGGCCGTAAGCGACAATCGCGCGGCGTGGGAACAGGGCATCTTCGCGCGGAATATCCGCAGAGTTTTTTCGCCAGCGCCCAATCTCTACCTGATCGACGATGATGTGACGTTGGAGGAGGCCGCCTGGATCGGCTC
>Ga0123333_10003542_pt1 | contig 15096 bp, 9 predicted proteins | sample BioC12SIPDNA_3_FD_89957 | JGI IMG/M metagenome (GOLD analysis project Ga0123333, IMG submission 89957) | Anaerobic biogas reactor microbial communites from Washington, USA - Biogas_R2_B C12 SIP DNA | ecosystem: Engineered > Bioreactor > Anaerobic > Unclassified | place: Washington, USA... | reverse complement strand
CTGCAACGAACAAGGCCTCTTGCCCTGCACTGGCCGGTCCAGTTCATTGTCGAAGCCCTTGTTCATTCCATTCCCCCCTGTCCTTGATAGGAGATTTTCGGGCGCGCGCCGCGCCAACTGAAGGCTCGCTAGACCCATGACCTACGCCAGACGATGTGTTTCTATGAAGTTGTCGAGGGTGACGACGAACAACTTCACGTCGCGCACGCGGCAGCAAGCTTCGCCATACGAGCACTTCTGGATGACGGTCTTGGGCCTACCACAGTTATGGATCCAATCGTGCCGGGTTTTGACAATGCACCCTATGCGCTTCTGCAACACGTCAATCGCCTTCTTCGTGGCCTTCTCTTTGTCTTCGCCAGATAGCGCCGCTACTTCGGCAGCCGTCTTGGGCCCCGTCAGACGAACCCGGCCGTGCGCCACCATTGCCACGATGAAGTCCGCCCAGAGCTTGTGACCCGAAGCCAGAATTGGATTGAACACATCGTCTAGGCGAGAAATGGACAGCATGCTGTCCATCTCCATGATTGTCCTGGCTGCCATTCAAATGCCCCACGCAGGCCCCGCCTTCCTGGATGTGTCGAGCACGTCGCTGGCTGGAAGACGAGCATCTGCGCAGGCTTTTGGAAGGGAGCCATTCCAGCGACCCTTCGCGTAGGCCTTAAGGACCGTCGAGGGGCAGTCTACGTACTTGTTGCAGAGGTGAGCATCCATGGCGCCGACTGCCATAGCGATTGCGGCAACGCGTAGATCCAGAGCAAGCTGCGTCCTTGTGACGTCATCGTCCAGATACCGCACTTGATCGAGCATCGCCTCCGCTCTTTGGATGTCCCGATTGAAGTGAGAACGAGCGGTCGTTGTCATTTGCGCCCCAGATCCATCTCCTCGTACAGACAGAGGATTGCGTGCTTCGTTCGATACTCTCCAAACCGCGCCTCATCTTCTCGCTTCAAGATCGGAAAGGTCTCCATTATGTAGTCCACATCGTCTCGATCGATTCTGTACATATGAAAGAAGCCTGCGTCGAGCTCACAGCGCAGCTGAAAGCGACGCTCGTCATCCCAACGAAATGGCGGACCTTGATAGCCGCAGTCACGGGCGAAGGGCTGCATCTCCCAAGACGTGAACGCTAGCTCAAGCACCCGCGGCAGTATCCATTCAGCCATGGTACGCCCCGGCGACCAGGGGACATCATCTGAGTAGGCCGTTGGAGGCAACACCGGAAGTTGCTGGAAGACATGGAACCTGAGATGAGTGCCCCCAATCTTCTGCCGCGACGCATAGTCTGCCACAAGAGAATTAAGGGACGCCAGAAGGCATGCGATTTGCACTGTTTCGCCGCGCTGCGGCAAAGCCACGCCAAGTGTGTCCCCGCATGCAGCCCGCGGAACCAAGCTGGCTATTAGCGTCCGTGTGGTCACTGCGCTTGTGATGTCCCGCCACGCCAGCAACCAGCGCCGGTCCCATCGACCGCCCAGACGGGCCTCGACCTCGTGCCCTGGTACCCAATACCGTGGCAACACCGCATACTCCGGATCAGCGTGCTTCTCTGAAGTAGACTCCGGGAGCTTGCCCTGGTTGGCCTGGGCTTCCGTTTGACCCTCATACGATCCGAAACGGTGGTCGAGCTGGTGAATCATCTTCCCCTCGTACAGCGGTAGATACTCCTCTTGGTTACGGCGAAACACGTTGCCCTCCAGCTGCCAACCATCTGCTGCTAGCTCAGTTCGCGTCATGAAGAGGTTGCTCGCAGTGTTCATCATGAACATGAGCAAACCCTGAAAACCCCAGGGGTTGCCCGCATCCCCGAGATCAGTGTTGACGAGCACCGGTACCCGCCGATGAATAGCCATCATGATCTCGGCGTCCCTCCGCCTGCGAAAGACAGGGCACGTTCGAGTGTTCGGGTTAAGAACCGCGATGTCTTCCGGGGACAGGCTGAAGCGTCGCCCCGGGTCAGTAAGATCCAATGTCTGGCGTGCGAAGAACACGTATTGCGGCGAGTGGCACCAATCTGACGCGCCGCACAGGGTGAGAAGACAGAACTTGGTCGCGTGATGAACGGCCGGGAAGATGAACTCCTCGTTCTCAAAGCTGAAGAGGCTGACTAGGCCACGGCTGTCGATCAGACTCCGAAAGAAGTACTGGTTGAATGAATCCGTGGCTATTCCTGTTGGGACGATCATCCCGACTCGGCCTCGCATCCCGAGGATTTGCCTCGAGAGTTCCGCGAACAGCGGGGCGCTATTCAAACGCCCGTAGGACGTGAGCGGGAAACGACGACTATCATGGAGGAAGTGCTGCGCTCCCTCCATCCGCCGTCTTTCCTGCACATAGGTTCTGTGAAGAACGGGCTCCTCTCCCTCAAGCTTCGCAATGGCCCGATTACGCGCCGCCATATGCGCTGCGCTGGCAATGTCAGGACGGGATGTGGCGAAGAACTCTTGTGAGTCAAACTGAATCTGACCCCACGGCGGGTTCCCCAGCACCACGTCGAAGCCGCCCGACCAGCCGGGACCGTCGTCGAGGTCTGTGATTGCATCCGCCGTCGTGGTGAGCACTTCGGGGAAGGCCAGGTGCCAGTGGAAGAAGCGATACTCCCCGGCCAGGCGCTCGATCTCGGCGCGCAGGGTCTGGGGCACGCTCTGTGGGTCCCGCGATAGTCGCACGAACACGTCGTGGGTGATGGCTAGGACTCCTGGGACCTTGCGGCAAACGAAGGCGGCACACCAAGCATCGGCCGCTAGTTCAGCCTGGCGATACTCCGCCGATTGCGAGAATCCCTGGTAGCGCTCCTCCTTGGCCCGCACGGCCGAGAGGGAGTCGTCGGCGAGATGGTCGATGTCGGTGAGCGTCCGCGCGAGAGCCACGTTGTCGACAGATGTCGAGGTGCCCGCGAACATGGTCTCTTGGCCCTTGCCTCTCCGTTGTATTCGGTTCTGCCTACGGAGCTCGGTGACGACCTTCTTGTCGTCGCCCTCCAGAGCCTTGAAGGCCTCATCGGGGATGCCGTCCGCGAACAGTGCCGGCGTGGCTCCCAGGAGGCTGTTGCCGCACAGGATGCGGTGGTCGAGGAACGATAGGGGCTTGCCCGGCTCGAGTGCCTCCATCCAAAGACTGACCTTGCATAGCTCCACCGCCATGGGGTTGACATCCACCCCGTAGAGACAGTGGCCGATGACATCGCGCAGGGCCGTGCGCTGGGCCTCGGGCGAGGGCTCCTCGTCGCCGGTGCGGATGGCGGCCAGGCGTTTGGCCAGCCGGTGCGCGGCCGCCACCAGGAAGTGGCCACTGCCGCAGGCCGGGTCGCATACGCGTAGAGCCAGGAGGGCCGCCTCGGGGTCGGGTTTGCGCAGGGCTTCACCCACCACCGGGTCGAGGACCGAATCGAGCAGGCACTGGATGAGGCTGCTGGGCGTGTAGTAGCTGCCGGTGGTCTTGCGCTCGCTGCCGCCGCCGCTCGAGAGGGCGAAGGTGCGGGCCGGCACGTTGACTTCGGGATGGAGCTCGAGGAGCGCCTCGTAGACGCTGCCCAGCTCCTCGCTACCCAGGTTGCGATAGTCGACGGCGCGACGGACCCGGCCGTCGGTGGTGAAGGCCAGTCCCCGCACGGCGGCCAACAGGTCGCGGTTGGCGATGTCCAACGAGCCTAGGGCGGCGCCGTCGGTGCCGTTGCCGCGGACGCCCGCAACGGTGCCCGGACCGGCAGAACCCCCGTCGGAGAACAGGAAGCCTCCCAGGGCCGGCAACGCCAGCTCCGGGCAGCCGCCCTCCTCTCCCAGCCTGCTCACGACCAGGCGGAGCCCTTGATAGAGATCGGGATGACGACCCCCGCGCCTGCGCTCAGCCAGACGCCGCAGCCGGGCGGTGGAGTAGAAGCGGGTGTAGAGCTCTTTGGCCTCGGCCGGAGCCGCCGGATCGAGTAGCAGCCCCCGATCCTCGGCCACGAACAAGAACAGCAACCGATAGACCAGACGGAGCAGATCGCGATAGTAGTCGTGGTCGGAGAGCTCCCCGTCCTGCAGCCTGCGTCGCAGCCCGGCATTGGCCGGATGGGCGAGGAAACCGGCTCCCAGGGAGGCGATGGCCTCCTCCACTCCGCGGCGCAGTTGATCGAGGGCCCGGGTGCCTTGGGCCTCGGCCGCCCGGCTCCACTTCTCGAGCCAACAATCCTCCGGACGCTCCCCCTCCACCCGCGACTGATGGCACAACAGGTAGAGGAGCGCGAAGTCGGCGTAGGCCTCGCCGGTCGTCATGGCGTCGAGGTCGAACTCCACGTAGGCCTGGCGGGTGAGGCTGCGGTTGTCGCGCAGGATGCGGAGGGTCAGGCCGTTGGAGACAAACCCCCACAGATGCTCGTCGGAGCGGTTGAGGAACTCCTGCAGCAGCGAGTGCGGACTGGCCTGGGCGGCCCCGGCCACGCCCGGAGCCCGCTTGTCGAGATCGACGTTCAGCCCGACCAGGTGGATGGGGATATCCCGCTCGCCCGTGACCCAGGCATGGGAGACGGCGTAGGTGCGGCCGTCGATGTCGCGCGCCTTGGCCGTCTGCAACCGCCCGTAGCCCAGTTCTTGGAAGAGCGGCAGCAGCCACCGCTCCCGGGTGGGGCTGGTGCCGGGGTCGGCGGCGGCGCCGTGAGCACGGCCGCCGGGCGCGGGGGCGGCGACAGTCGAACCGGACGCGGGGATCGCGGCAGCGTTCCCGCCGGCGGCGGCGGTGTCTGTGGCGGCCGCCCCGGAGGCGCCGGTGCCCGGTGCACAGACTTCGGGACGCAGCGGGTCGGTCTCTCGACGGAATGCCGCCCACGCACCCTGCAGGCGGTTCCAGGCCCGGTTGGTGGCCTCGTTGAGCTTCTCGCCCGAGAGGTGGTAGTCGTCCGGAGTGAGGCCGCCGAGATCTTTGTCGCCAGCCGCGACGCGGGCCAGCAGGTCGCGGGGTAGGATGGCACCCTCAGTGCGGATGGTGGTGAAACCGTCTTGGCGGCGGGTGCGCATGTCAGAAGCCCCCACCTAGGAGATCCGGCGAAGAAGCGCCGGATTGAGCGAAGCCTGCTACAACTCGTCTGCCGCGGCGACGAACTCCGAGACAGTCAGATCCGCCGCGCGTATGAGAGAACGTAGTGTGCCCCTGGCGACCGGCCGATGATCTGGAACAGAGAGCGTCGCCGACGATCCATCCTTGACCAGCACGATATGACTGCCCCGCCGACGTGCGACTTCCCAGCCGAGGGACTCGAACACCTTTACGATCTCGCGCCCACTCAGTAAGGGCAACGGAGACATCTAGAGAGCCACCTCGACCAGTTTGGTCTCGATGGTGAGCGGCAGACCACGTTCGGCGCGGACCTCCAAGCAGAGGACGATCGCCTCCCGCACGTTGGCAAGAGCCTCCTCCCGAGTATCCCCCTGACTCACGCAGCCGGGGATAGACGGACACTCCGCGATCCAGGCTCCATCCTCGTCCCTGTCCATCGTAACGAAGAACTTCATGACTACAAATCCCTTCGACTACTTGCCACCTACCATATGGTACCCGAGATGACGCTGATGCAGTGATGATCCGTCGCCTCACACCCCACCCCCACCCGGCAGATACACGTATACACCCAGCACGTCCACCGGGAGCTCGGGCGTCACCTTGGTCGCGGCGCCGGCCGTCCGGCCGCCGGCTCGGGTCACGGCCCGTCGCACCCGGTCGTGCGAGTCGGCGAGGACCTGAGCGCGCTCCTCCGCCACGCTCTGCAGATGGGGGGCCACCTCATCGAAGTCGGCGAGGATGCGCTCCAACGCATCGCGCTGTTGGTCGAGGCCGATGGATGCGCCCGGAGTCGCCTCGAGAAGCTCCTCCACCTCTTCGCCGGTCAGCCATTCGGCGCCGCTCGGAGCTCCTTGGAACCCGATCAACTGGGACTCCTCGGCCAGCAGCGCCCCCTGCCGGCCCACAACATCACTGATGTGGAAGCGCAGACGGAGGAGCAGAAGCGTGGTCCGCTTCGCTACCCCGGTTGTTCGGATCACTCCCATCCGTTTGGCCGGGGCTTCTTCGAGTCCATCCAGAGCGGAGTCGGCGGTGTGGGCGGCGAGACCCTCCACGTACGGATGGGTGCGCGAGAGGTACACCTCCCCATCGGCCACGGGCAACTCGAAGCGCCCCTGGAAGTCGTCGCTATCGAAGAGGCCCATGGCATCACGGAGCGCCCGCGGCGTCTCGGCCAGATCCACTTTGACCGCCTCGTCGCCGGTCACCACAGCCCGGTTGGCCCGGAGCGCATCGTGAATGAAGTGCTTGACATCCAGTCTGCTGCCGATGGCCGCACGCATCTCAGACAGCTCCTGCGCCACCTCGCCCACCTTGATGGTCTCCTGCGCGAACATGGTCCGGGAGCGCTTCTCCCGGTCGGCCGCCACTTCCCATTCACGGTGGACCGTGTCGCGCTGTTCGACGAGGTTTTCGAGATCGTCCAGCTCGAACATGAGCTGATCGGGGCTCCCGCCACTCTTCTCCCGAAGAAGGATCCCTTCAAGCAGAGCCTCTACTAGAGCTTCAGTATTGACGGGTACCGGCACGGATATTCCCAACGAACTGCGGATGGCCTTATGTTTGCGCAACAACACGTTCAGCACCACGCCGTCGATCTGGTTGTCGGTGCCGTAGTAGGTAAGGACGCGCACATTGTCGCTGCGCTGGCCGTAGCGATCCACGCGTCCTTCGCGCTGCTCGTGGCGAGTGGGGTTCCAGGAGAGATCGTAGTGGAGCACGGCGTCGAAGTGCTCCTGCAGGTTAATGCCCTCGCTCAGGCAGTCGGTGCACACCAGCACCCGCTTGGGATGCTCGGCGAGGGCGGCCACCCGCATCTCGCGTTCGTCCGGGGGGAGGGTGCCGGTCACGGCCGCCACCTCGGTGCCCTTCAATGCCCTGCGCATAGCCTCGGCCACGTATTCGGCGGTATCGATGAAGCGGCAGAAAACAATGGGACGGTAGCCGTCGGCCAGAAGCTCCGAGACGAGCTTCACGGCCTTTTTGAGTTTGGTGTCCTTGGCGCCTCGAAGTGCGTCGGCCTCGCGGGCCATCTCCAGCAGACGGCGGCGGGCGCCGGCCTCTTCACCTTCTTCGTCCGCGTCGCCGCCGGGGATGACGTCGACTCCTTCGGACAGATCGGCGTCCATGAGATCGAGGACCGTGCGGCGACCGATCTCGTCGGCCTCTTCGGAAGTCTCGGTGTCGGCGGCGGCGGCCCGGGTGCGCATGGTGGCCGCGGCCGCTGCGGGACTGGAGGCCAGCGAACGCAGCAACGCCAACGCCGACCACCAACGCACGCGACGACGATGGTCACCGGCCGCATCCTGCACCGTCTCCCGAGCATAACGAAGCACTCGGTCGAAAAGCTTCTTGTATTCGGATGAAAGTTTATAAGTGTCCTCGGCCTCTTCGCGGGCGGGGAAGGGTGTATCCTCGTCCAAGTACTGTTTGATGTCGCCTCGGCGGCGTTGGACAAAATGCCGAGCAAGCCGTTGGCGATGAGCACGATTGTGGTTCCCGCCAAGCTCAGTGGGAAGTTGCAGGAATTCTTCATCAAGAAATCCCAGAAGGGACCGGAACGCCTCCTCTTTGCCGCTGTGAGGCGTGGCGGTGACCAGGATGAGGTGGCGCGTGGGGTCGGCCGCCAGACCCGCCACCAGCCTGTGGCGCTGGATCTGGGCGCTGCGACCGTCGCCGGCGGAGGCGCAGGTGTGGGCCTCGTCCACGATGACCATCTCCGGACAGGCCCGCTTGAACTCCTCCACGTGGCGCGGCGACTTGATGAAGTCTGTGGACACCACCACGAAGGGGTGGCGGTCGAAGAGGGACTCGTTGGGACCGCAATGGCGTTCGAGTCGCCTCACCGTGGACGAGAGCACCAATTCGGTATCGATATGGAACTTGTCGCTGAGCTCTCCCTGCCACTGCTCGGCCAGGGCCGGCGGACAGAGCACGGCCAGGCGCTCCACCTCCCCGCGGGCCAAGAGCTCCTTGGCGATCAATCCCGCCTCGATGGTCTTGCCTATGCCCACGTCGTCGGCGATGAGGATGCGCACGGGGTCCAGACGGAGCGCCATCAGCAGCGGCACCAACTGGTACGGGCGCGGCTCCACCGCCACGGCGGCAAAGGAGCGGAACGGACCGGCACTCGAACGGAAGCCGAGGCGCACGGCGTCGCGCAGCAGCCGCGCCGAGCGATAGTCGCCGATCTGCCGCGGATCACCGGGGTCGGGCAGAGCGAACTGTGCGGATTCCACCTTCTCCAGGGTCCGCAGGACGCCGGTGACCTCATCCTCGGTGCCGCGCAGCGGGCGGAGCACCAGCAGATCGCCCTCGGATTCGGGCAGAACCACCCACTCCCGCCCTCGAGCCCGCACCAGAGAACCCACGGCAAAACTCATGCGCCGCCTCCTTCGGGGGCGCCGGCGGCACGGCCCGGCGGCGCGGCAGCGGCGCCGGCTGCGGCCACGGCGAAGACGCCCATACGGGGTGCCGCCCGGCTCGGCGTCGCGCCCGACGCGGCCCCAACCCGGGCGCCGGCCGTGGCGCCACACCTCGCGCCACGCCTCACGACGCGCCTCCTTCGACCTTTCCAAACACATACGGGTACCGGTCGATGATCGCTACCCAGTCGTCCTGGTGGTGGAAACGCACCACCGTATAACCGTAATCGTTCATGGCCTCCGTCTGGGCATGATCGCGCGCTTGGCGCTCCGGGAAATCGTGCGGCGGCCCGTCGATATACACGGCTACCTGCTCCTCCGCATAGAGGAAGTCGGGACGGGTTTCGCAGGCTTCCACCAACTTCTGCGCGTGCGAAGGGAGATGGAGATTCTGCCGTTCCAGCAGACCGAGCCACGAGCGCTCCAGTTCAGAGCCCGCCTGGTTCATGAGCACCTGGAGATGCTCGGTCCGGGACAGGTTGGTGGGCGAAGCCTCCACACCGGCGTCGCGCAACTGGAGCAGTACGTTCTTGATCGTCTGGCGATCGAGGAGCTGATGGTAGCGCTGGTTCTGATAGCTCATGAGGCAGTCGTAGCAGGCGGCCTCGCAGTCCTCTTTGGCCCGGGGTGCGCGCCGAAGATCCTCACCGGTGTCCGCATCGAAATGACAGAGTGACAAGGCCTCCCGCGCCACCGCGCTCAGCGCTCCCGGATTCAGGAGTTGGCGAAGCACCCCGGCTCCGCCCTCCGCCGCCTCGTACAGAAGGATGCGGCGGGGATCGTCGTCGCCGGGCAGCGACTCCACCGCCAGCTCGTTGTCCTCCAGCTGGTAGCGGGCCTGCACGGCGCGCTTCAGCGCCGCCTGCAGGGAGGCGTTCTCGGTGGCGGTGAGCGGCGTGGCCATGTCTATCAACAGACAGTTGCGGTGGTCCTCCACAAAGGGGATCACGCGGGCGATGCGCGGCGACATCGGGTCCCGGTCGTCATCGTCGAGGTCGTCGTCCTCGTTCTTGGCCCAGTAGCCCCGTTCGATATCCAGGACGAAGCCCAGTTGCGCTTTGTCCTTCCGCCGGGCCCAGCCCTTATTGATCCTCCAGATCAGTGCCGCGTGCCCGTAGGTGAGCTTGGCGACGGGGCCCCCCGCTTCCCCCGCACGGACGGCCGCTCCACCCGCAGTGGCCGCTCCACCGGCGGCGGCCGTGACCATCGCCGTGCTGCCGTGCATCTTGACGCCGTCGTGGCCCAAGCGAACGGCGGTGGCCAACTCGTAGCCCTGTCGCATGCGCTCCTCCTCGTCAGAGGTGATGCGCTCACGCCGCTGGGTCGACACATTCTGCAGACGGAACAGATTGGTGAGCGCCTGGCCTAGGTAGGCGCCGCAACTACTGCACAGATCGGGGCCGTCGCCCTCCTCGAACTGATGCAGGTACCCGCACTGGGAGCAGATCTTGGCCCGGTTCTGGGTCAAATCTTCCCCTTCCCTCACCGGCAGGATGGCCTTGTTGATTACGTACTGCGCCCCCTCGTGGTAGACGATGGCCCGGGGACCGAACTCGGAAATGGCCAAGAACCGCGGCCGCTGCAGGAACTCCTCCTGTTCCCCAAAGCCCCTACCCGCTCTCCTGCCTGTGGCCCCCACCCTCCTGCCCGGGATGAACGCCGACAGTGGCAGTCGCGGGAAGCTGTAGCCGGGGAGAAAGCCCTCACTGGCGAAGTAGCGGTAGCTGTAGAAGTCGGATTGCAGCAGCCTATCGACGTCGGTGAGCAGGTTCATCTGCTGCTCGGCCTCGGCCCGAAGACGCTTGGCCAAGGCTCGGTCCGGAGCGCTCCGCGAAGGATCGCCCGCGATCTTGTGTTGGGTCTCCCGCTGGCTGAGCGCGCTGCGGTAGAGGCTGCGCCAGCGGTCACAGGCCCGGTCGAAGCGGAGCGCCACCTGCTCCAAGACCTCGTCCAGCCAACCCTCGCTGTACCAGTCGGCTTCTTCGAGCTCATCCCGGCAACCGTCGAGAATCGATGCGGCCCGAACCCGCGTCCTCTCCAAGGGCATCTTGGCCTCGATAGCAGCTCGCACCTGTTCCTGGAGGGCCAGCGTCGGGTCGTCGCCACCCACGTCGAGCAGCTCAACCAACGACTTGCCCAGCGACAACCCGGTCTCCGCCAGCCACACGGCGTGTATGTGAGCACGGATGAGATCCTCGTTGGCCAGATCGAGCCGCGGCGGCGTCACCGCGCCCGCCACCATGAGTTCCGGGCGCTTGAAGAAGTACTGGTCGTGTGGGCTCCCCACCGTACAGTAGCTGTAGACCAAGGCGGGTTGACCGCTGCGGCCCGCCCTCCCGCTCCGCTGCGCGTAGTTGGCCGGGTTGGGCGGAATGTTGCGCATGTTGACCACGTTGAGCTCGGCGATATCCACCCCCAGCTCCATGGTGGGAGAGCAGAAGAGAACGGGAAGTCTTCCCTCGCGGAAACGTTCTTCCCGCTCCTCCCTGTCAGAGTAGGCGACCTGGGCGGTGTGCTCCCTGGCCTCGATGCCGACGATGGAGCGGGCCGTGTTCTTGTAGAAACCGAGAAAAAACTCGTTAGCGCGACCGCCGCCCGCCGGTGGACTCGGCACCCGGATGAAGTCGTGGTAGGGAGTGACGCCGTCGCCGGCCCTCCAGATCATGGCCGCCGCCGGAACCTGGTATCCGGGGACCTCAACCCCCTTCCCTTCGCTCACGGGCTCCACCAGACCGGCCCGGCGCAGAACTTCGAGCAGTTGCCGGATGATGATCTCCGCCTCCGCCACCGGCAGCCGAGCATCATGCTGCGGCAAGGTGGTGGGACGCCGCAGATACTGACCGAAGCCTCCCCTCCCCGAGAGGAAGAGGTGCTCTCTAGAGTCGTCGCGCCTGGAGGAGCGCGGGAATACCATGCGAGAGGTCTCAAGCTTCTCCCGCTCGTCGATGGCCCAGGGCGCGCAGAGGTGCTGGCTGCTCTGTTGCTTGAGGCCCTCCTGCGACTCGGCCTGCAGGAAATCCACCTTGATGGCGAGCCCACGCCGCATCCAATCGAGCATGGTGCGGGCGATGGCGCTGCGCTGCTCAGGGGCGGCCGTCACCAAAGCCGCGTGAGTCCCGGCCCACTCCTCTTCGGAGGCGCACAGCTCGTCGAGCGACTCGTAATCGATCTTGAGAAGCCCACACTGCTCCAGGTTGGGCAGGGTGATGCGCCAACCCTTCTGCAGATCTCGATACAGTCGATAGCCAATCACTCTGCGCAGAGCAGCCCGCGTGTTGGTGAGGGCGGCGTACTTGTTGGCCGTAGGATCGGCGGCATACTGCTCCAGAGGTAGATCCAGCGCATCGAAGACCCTCTGGGTCAGCATGTCGTGGCGAATGCCCGTCTCCCCCGCCTCCGCCACCGCCCGGTAGAGCGCCGAGCGCAGAAGATCAACCTCCACGAAATCGTTGAAATGGCCGGCCTGCAGCGAGGCGTCCTGGCGATTGTCGGTGAAGCTGAGAAGCTTGCGTGCGCGTAGGGGAAGATCAGTGTCGGCGCGCAGATTGCGGATGGCCGCCAGGCCCAGGATGGTGGTGGCCGTGCTCCGCCCTTCCGAGCCCAGTTGTCCCAGTTTGACGAAGTCACCGATGCGTGCTGCGTAGGACACCCCGCAGGAGAGACAGAACCTGAACGGTGCCGGCAGGTAGTGACAGGCCACTGCGTCGGCGGTGGTGGCAGTGGTGGAGCCATCGGTGGTGGCGGCAGCCCGGGGGTCGCTTGCGCCGGGGGTGGCGTTGATGCCATCGCTGGTGACGTCACCGGCGGCCACCCCGTGATCTGCAGCCCTCCCGGCGGCTGCCCAGGGGGCGCTTGCGCCGGTGGCGACCCCTTCGCCGGCGACCCCGTTAGGGAGCACGCGGACCGCCTGCGGCAGCCTCTTCACCATATCTCTGCGCACCCTCCGCCCACCGTTGGTCAGCTGGATCCAGTCCTCGGGCAGGCGATCGAGCACGGCGTCCCCATCTTCGGGCCACGGGTTGGCGCCGCCGAGGTATAGAAACCCCGCGGTACGGTCTTCCTTAGTAACCCGCTCGGAGACCAGACGGGGCGTGAACACCCACCCACCGCCGGGATCCTCAAGGCAGCGCACCACGTAATACTCCTGTCCGCATTCGCGACAGAAGGCCAACGGGAAAAGCACCTTGTCCCGCGAACCCGGTACATACTGCTGAGCATTGGTGGTCAGATAGCGATCCGTCCCCCGCTCAAGTGAGGCGTACACGGCGTCACCCCGACTGATGAACTGATGCAGTCGGAAGGCGAACGGCGGGAAGCCGGTGACCGGATCACGCTCGCATCGGCCGGCACCGAGCAGGAAATCGGCGATGCGCTCAGCGCACGCCTCCCTCGGAGCGCCCGTAAGATCGGACAGAGCCTGGGCCGCACCCTCCTCCCCACTGATACTCCTGGGCCGCACGCGCACTAGGTGCCCGGTATCGGGATCAGGCTCCACGCCCAACGCTCCTTCGATCCAGCGCGCCATCGGATGGGCCAAGAAATCCTCGTATCGCTCTGGAACCGGGCCCCCGCTTTCTGCTATGGAGTCACGAAGCGCCTCCATGAAGGCCTGGTCATTCAACGACGCCGGCGCCGTGGCGCGACGCAACGTCTCACCGATGACCCGCTCAGGCTTCACCAATGCCCCAAACAGCTGCGAGGCCACTCGCGCCACCTCGGCCCTCTGCTCGTCGTAGGAGCCGGGACCGGCCAACGTCGCCGATGTTCCCACCACCTGCAGTCCTCCGGGCGCCAAGCGGTCACGTACCCGCCGCACCAGATAGGCCACATCCGCCCCCTGCCGCCCACGGTAGGTATGTAGCTCGTCCAGCACCAAGAACTGCAGACCCTGCGCCGCCCCGATCAAGCCCTCTTCCTTGGGACGGGTAAGGATAAGCTCCAACATCACATAGTTCGTAAGAAGAATATCCGGCGGGCTGCCGATGATCTCCTGCCGCTCCTCGTCCGACTCCTGGCCGGTATAGCGACGAAAGGTGACGGGGCCTTTGCCGTCTGGATAGCCGTCACAGAGGAACTTGGTCAGCTCTCCTGCCTGGCTATTGGCCAGGGCATTCATGGGATAGACGATGATCGCGCGAATACCTTTGCCGGAGCCCTCGCGAAGCACCCGATCCACAATGGGGATGATGTAAGCGAGGCTTTTGCCGGAGCCGGTCCCCGTAGTCAGCACGTAGTTGTCCCCGGAGGCGGCAGCGCGCACGGCCTCGGCCTGATGACGGTGGAGAATGATGGGCTTCCCCGTACCGTCTTGGTCCTTGGCCACCCGAAATACCCGCTCACACTCCGGATGGAGCACATCGGCGGTCACCAGTTCGGCGATCCGGCCGCCCGATTCGAAGGAAGGGTTCAGCTGCGCTAAGGGAGCGGGCCAAAAGAGGCCCCCATCTATCGCTTCATCGACCCGGCCGCGAATGCGCCCGTCTTTAATTCGGATGAAGCTCTCCACGTACTGCTGGTAGTCCTCAATAAGCCGACTGTGAAGATCGAAGATGTCCATCCGCACCCCCTCGGGCTGCACGAGGCCGTCGGCCCTGTTACCGAACCGTAGACCTAGAACCGGGCCGCGGGCCCCCTCTTTCTTGCACCGGACATGGACGAGCCGTCCCCTATGGTACAACACCCGGCGGACGGCTCGAAGCCCGGCATACGATAAAGAAGGCTAATATCTATATCGGCAGCAACCAAAATTTATATATACTTTGGGGGAACGCATCCAATCTGCCTCGAAGCCACGAAGGCGCGGACCTGCCTGGTGGCATTTTGCCGCCGGCGTCCCGTCTCGTTCCGCCCCGCCGCCCGCCCTCGGCCCCCTACCTTATGACCTCACCCGTAGTGGCGTCTATATATATCTCCGCATGCCGCCCGTCGGCGCCCACGATCTCCACTTCCCACACCACGCGTCCATCCTTCCACCGCTCGAGCTCGGCTTCATCCACCACACCGGGGGTCACCGCCAGAGCCGAAGCCATAGCCGTGCGAACGTCGATGGCGGGAGCTGAGGCGCGCGCGTATGAAGGAAGCTCTTCAGGCTCCCGTCGGAGAACGTCGCCCGTAGTGGCATCGATGTCCAACTCGATACCACTTCCATCCGCGTCACGCACCACAACCTCCCATGTAGGATGTCCGTGGTGCCTGTCACGTTCGATTTCGATGACGGCGCCGCCCGGCACAGCGGCCAGAGCCACATCCACGGCTGCTTGAGCGTCCAGCGACGTGGAGGGCGACTCGGTCACGGCAGGCGGAGTGCCGCCGGACCCATCAGCGGGCGTCGTTACGTCGCTCTGGGTAGTGATATCCGAAGGGGTGGACTCAACCGGACCTTCGGTCGGAGTAGTGGACTCCGTCGTTTCAGAGATTGACGGTGTAGATGTGCCGCCGCATGCAGCCACACCTAACGTAATGGCCAATAATACGACAACCAAAAGACGCCATGACGTGCAGGTAGACATCAGATCCTCCCATTTTATTCGAACCTCGAAAGATGTCGGTAATTTTCTAGGTTATTACAGTCTAGACAGGTACGATTGGGCTTATGGGCCTGGCGGTCTGCGGTGAGAGCACACCAGACCGGGAT
>Ga0123333_10003540_pt1 | contig 15102 bp, 13 predicted proteins | sample BioC12SIPDNA_3_FD_89957 | JGI IMG/M metagenome (GOLD analysis project Ga0123333, IMG submission 89957) | Anaerobic biogas reactor microbial communites from Washington, USA - Biogas_R2_B C12 SIP DNA | ecosystem: Engineered > Bioreactor > Anaerobic > Unclassified | place: Washington, USA... | reverse complement strand
CCCGGAGCTGGTGGTCGCGGTGGGGCGGTGCGACCCTCAGTCCGGCCGCGGCGACGCCTTCCTCCCGTTCCGTGAGGTGCTGCAGACCCTGACCGGAGACACCGCGGGCACATCGTCGAACGGCCCGTCGGCCGAGGAGGCTCACCCCCACAAGGTCCGGAGCGTCAGCCGGGAGGCGGTGGCCGCCCTGGGCCCGTCCCTGGTCGGGCTCTTCATCCCCGGCGGTGCGCTCCTGGCCAACGTCGGGCTCATGATGGCGCGGAAGAGGGCCGAGTCGGTCGGACTGCACACCGGCGAGGTCGCTACCGTGCCGGTGCTCAACCCGGCCGTGGACCAGGACCAGATCCTGGAGCAGTACGTCCAGGTCCTCCGGCGGCTGGGCGAGGAGCTGCCACTGATCGTGGTGCTGGACGACCTGCAGTGGGCGGACACGGCGTCCTTGGCGCTGCTGGCCCGCATCGGCCGGCGGCTGGAGGGCACGAAGGTCCTCGTCGTCGGCACCTACCGGACCAGCGACGTCAGTCTGGGGGAGGGCGAGGCGCAGCACCCCCTCGAGCCAGTGCTCAACGAGCTGGCCCGCCAGTTCGGCGACATCACCATCGACCTGGACGCCTCCGCGGACGGCCGCGCCTTCATCGACGCCTTTCTGGACCAGGAGCCCAACACGCTGCGGGAGGACTTCCGCGACACGCTGCACGCCCGCACCGGGGGACTCCCGCTGTTCACCGTGGCGCTCGTGCACGACCTTCAGGACCACGGCGGCATCGTGTGGCACGACGGGCAGGGGTGGACCGCAGGTGACGGCCTCGACTGGGACGAGCTGCCGGCCCGGGTCGAGGGTGTCATCGGGCAGCGCCTCGCCCGCCTCCCGGAGGCGCTGCACCGCAGCCTGACGATCGCGGCCGTCGAGGGGGAGACCTTCACTGCCGAGGTGGTGGCCCGGGCGCAGCAGGTGGACCTTCGAGACCTGGTGCGCGACCTGAGCGGGGCGCTGACCCGCCGCCACCGCCTGGTCGTCGCCACCGGGGTGGAGCGGGTCGACGGACAGCGCTTGTCCCGCTACCGGTTCTCGCACGTCACCGTGCAGCACTACCTGCTCCAGCACCTGGACGAGGTCGAGGCGGGCTTCCTCCACGAGGACGTCGGGCTCGCAGTCGAGGAGCTCTACGGAGCGGACAACGCCGAGACTCTCGATCCGCTGGCCAGGCACTTCCACCTGGCCGGGGTGCCGGACAAGGCGATGCTGTATGCCGAGCGTGCCGGTGATCGTGCGGCCGCCGCCTTCGCGAACGAGGACGCCCTGCGGCACTACGGGCGAGCCCTGGAGTGGGCGCTGGAGGACCCCGACCGGATCCGGCTGCTCACCGCGCGCGTCGGGGTGCACGTCCTCGCGGGCGATGTAGAGGCGGCCGAGCAGGACATCGTCTCCCTGGAGGAGATCGTGTCCTCCTCCCAGGACCGCGCGGCCCGCGCCTCGGTCCTGCTGCTGCGGGCCAAGCATGGAGACCACACCGCCGACTACGCACGGGCCGCGGATGACGCACGGGCCGCCGCCACGGCATACGAGGGCATGGGTGACGCGGCGGGGGAGGCGCGCGCGCGAGTCGTGCTGGGGGAGGCGCTCACCGGCCGGCAGGACTACGCCGAGGCCCGCGCGGAGCTCGACCGCGGCCTCGAGCTGGCGCGGGGTGCGGGGGAGTCCGCCCTGGAGGCAAAGGCGCTGGCGGGACTGGGGATCGTGGCTGACCTCACCGGCGACCGCGCCACCGGTCGGCGGTGCTTCGAGGAGTCGCTGGCCATCGAGCAGCGGGACAACCGGACCAGCGGGGTGGTGACCGGACTGATCCACCTCGGCGTCAACAGCTGGCGCAGCAGCGACCTCGTCGACGGGACCGAGCGCCTGCAGGAGGCGCTGGACCTGGCTCAGCGGATCGGTGCGCGCCGGCTCGCCGGGCGTGCCCAGGCCAACCTGGGGCTGCTGCTGAGCAGTCGGTTGCAGGTGGAGGAGGGGCGGCGCCATCTGGAGGAGGCGCTGGTGCTCAACCGGGAGGTGGGTGGTCCGTATGCCGTGTCACGCACCATCGGCCTGCTCGGTCATGCCGACCGGATCCTGGCGAACTATCCCAGCTCCGAGGCCCTGGAGCGGGAGGCGCTGGAGATCGACCGTGAGGTCGGGGACCGGCAGGACGAGGGCTTCCGGCTCGCCAACCTCGGTGAGCTGGCCCGCGCCACCGGCCGGATAGCCGAGGCGCAGGAGCTTTTCGCCCAGGCCCTCGCGCTCGCCGAGGACATCGGCGACCCGGACGTCGAGGTGCTGGCGCGCATCGGGCTGGCCTGCGTGCGGCTGGACCAGGACCTGCCCGCGGAGGCCCTGGTGTTTGCCACCCAGGCTCACGAGGAGTGCGTCAGGCTCGGTGACCCGCGCGCGGATGCCGAGGCGCAGCTGGTGATGGGGCACGCCGCCCTGGTGCTCGGAGACCTGGACGGCGCGGCGGAGCATTACGCGGACGTCCTGGCCCTGGACCGGCAGGTCATCTACCCGGCCGCGACCGTGGGGCTGGCGGAGGTCGCCGTCGCGCGCGGGGCGACCGACGAGGGCAGACAGCAGATCGAGCAGGTGGTGCCGCGGCTGCTGGTGCGTGACCTGCCGGGGGTGGTCGACGTGCCTGAGCTGTACGTCCGGGCAGCGGGGGTGCTCAGGGCGCTGGGCGACCCCCGGGTGGGCCGAGTGCTGGCGGTGGGGCGGGAGACCCTGATGGAGCAGGCCGACCTCTTCACCGATCCCGACCGGCGGCGCCGGTTCCTCGAGGGCGTGCGGCCGCACGTCGACCTGCTCCGCTGGTCATCGAGCGATGCATCGGCCCCGGCGGGCTAGCTTTCCTCCCCGTCCTGCAGCCGCTGCTGCCAGCGCTCGTCGTCGGCGACGACCTTCTCCGCCTCGTCCAGCACGGCCGTGAGGCTGGCGGCGGGGATGACCACGCCACCCGCGGAGTCGAGGTAGACGAAGTCCCCGGGCACCACGGTGACCCCGGCCACCTCGATGGCGACGTTCGCGGCATACGGCATGACGCTGTCCCCGCCCCAGCGCACCGCCTCCCCGCGGCACCAGGTGGCGAAGTCCTGCGCTGCCAGCTCGCTGTAGTCGCGCAGCTGGCCGTCGGCCAGGACCCCGGCGAGGCCGTGGCGCGCCACCCGGGTCAGTTTCACGCCGCCCGCGTGGGAGATGTCCGGGTAGCCGCCGCTACCCAGCACCAGGACAGCACCCTCCGGCGCGCCGGCCACCGCCTCGGCGAAGACCGCGCCGAACCCGCGGTCCTCCCCAGGCAGGTCGTCGCGGGTCGGCAGGAACTCCATCGTGATGGCCGGGCCGAAGAGAGCCCGGGACGGGCTCGGGCTGCTCAGCGCCGGGAGGTGCGCGCGGTGCTTGTGGGTGCGGCCCATCGCGTCCACCAGGGCGGCGCAGCCGACCGTGAGCGCCCGCTGTCGAAGGGAGTCAAGGTCTTCTGGTGTCACCGGTCCTCCTGCGGACGTGGCGCGACGGGTGGTTCCGAGTCAACAGCCTTGTGGGCCAACGGGGCAAGGGGTCGCCTAGGGTGAGACGGCATGGTGCACGTGGCGTTCGTCCTGGGCAAGCCGCCCAAGGCGTCAACGATCTTCCCCGAGGTCTTCGACCGGCTCGCAGCGGCCGGGGTGGACTCATGGCTGCACCTGCCGCACGACGACGACGTCCAGCAGGAGGCGCTCCGTGCGGCGGACCTCGTCGTCCACCGGGGGCTCAACGACGGGGCTCTGGGGCTCATCCGGGAGCTCCACCTCGCCGGGAGTGTCCTCCTCAACCCGTATCCCGGGGTGGTGCAGCTGGCCGACCGGGTCGCCATGCTGCGGGCGCTCGACGGACTGCCGGTCCCGCCGACCCGGGTGGTGGCGACCTGGCGCGAGGTGGCGGCCGCGGCGGGGGAGCGGCGGTGCGTCGTGAAGTCGGCGGGAGGGCCGGGCCGGGGGGTGTCGATCGTGGTCGGGACCGCGGAGGAACTGCGGGTGGAGCGCGGGCTCGACCCACCGTTCCTGGTCCAGGACTACGTGGTGGCCGGCGAGGTCGACCACAAGCTGTACTTGGTTGGCGACCAGGTCCGCGGGCTGCTCAAGCCCTCGCCGCTGGCGGTCGGCCACACCACGGAGGGAGCCCCCTTCACCCCAGCGCCTGAGCTGGTCGATCTCGCCCGACAGGTCCGGGCTCGGCTCGATCTGGACTTCCTCGGCGTGGACGTGCTGGTCTCGGAGTCCGGCCCGGTCGTGGTGGATGTCAACGACTTCCCGGGGTATCGCGGGATGCCCGACGTGCCCGAACTGGTCGCGGACCATCTGCTGGCTCGTGCGGCAGCCTGAGCCAGCCCTGCTCAGCCCGGCTCCCCGCGGCGCTTGCGCGCGGTGATGACCGCGATGTCGATCACGGTGACGACGAGCAGCACGGCGAGAGCGATCACGAGCCACAGCGGACCGTCGACCGCGAGGGTCCAGATGATCCCGCCCACGCAGATGACCAGTCCCAGGATCGCGAGCACGAGACGCAGCGTCAGGGCGCTGTGAGCCGGCGGGGCTCCACCGAACCCGCCGGTCGGGTCGTGATAGTCGGGCCGTCCCTGCGGATGGACGTCCCGTCGCCCGGGCGTCGGAGTCGTGCCGGACATCTCGACCACCTCCTGATTCCACGGTAGGAGGGCGCCGACGTGCTGTCGATCCGAGAGGGTGGACGAGACCGCTACGACGTTGGGTGGGGGGACGAAACCACTACGAAGTTCCGTGGAAGGTGCACGAAACCCCTACGAAAATGTGGGGGAGGCGCACGAAACCCCTACCAAAATTGGGGTGGGGATTGTCCTATGACAAACTGGACCCATGATCCAGGGGACGACGGTGGCCGAGATCGTCGCGAGCGTGCGCAACCTCGTCGACGCCGGCGTGCTGGCGCCGACGGCCGAGCTGCCCACGGTGCGGGGCCTGGCCGCCGACCTGGGGGTGAATCGGAACACCGTGGCCTCGGCCTACGCGCTCCTGGTGCAGGCTGGGGTCGCCGAGACCGCAGGGCGCCGCGGCACCCGGATCAGGCCCATCCCCGAGCTGCCGCGCGACCTCGACCCCGACACCTCGCGGCGCTTGCGGGGCGACGACCTGGTGGACCTGGCCAGCGGCAACCCCGACCCGGCGCTGTTGCCCGACCTCGGTGACGTGGTGCCCGGCGCCGGCTACCGGCAGGTCCTCTACGGCGACGACCCGCTCGACCCGGAGCTGCTCGACTGGGCGCGCGTGCACTTCGCGCCGCTCCTGCCGGCAGCCCACGACATCGCGGTGACCCACGGGGCGGTGGATGCGGTCGACCGGGTGCTTGCGGCCTACCTGACCCGCGGAGATGCGGTGGCGCTGGAGGACCCGTGCTTCCTGGCCAGCATCGGCGTCCTGCGGGTGAACGGCTACGACGTCGTGCCGGTGGCCACGGACGAGTTGGGCATGGTGCCAGCGTCCCTGGAGGTCGCGCTGGCCCGCGGGGTGCGGGCCGTGGTCTGCACGGTCCGCGCGCTCAACCCCACGGGGGCCAGCCTGTCCGCGGAGCGCGCCGCCGAGCTGCGTGCCGTGCTCGGGCGGCACCCGCACGTGCTGGTCATCGAGGACGACCACTTCTCCGGCGTCGCCAGCACCACCTACCACCGGGTGACCCCAGAGGATTGCCCGCGCTGGGCCCTGGTGCGCTCGGTCTCCAAGTTCCTCGGGCCCGACCTGCGCCTCGCCCTGGTGGCCGCCGACCCCGAGACCGTGCAGCGCCTGGAGACCCGCCTCGCCGCGGGCGCCACCTGGGTGAGCAGGATCCTGCAGCGCACCGCTCTGCACCTGCTGCGCGACGCCCGGGTGCAGGGCCAGCTAGCCGCGGCCAGCGACATCTACCGCGAGCGACGGGACCTCCTTATCCGGGAGGTGCGCCGACGAGGTTTCAACCTCCCGGTGGCGCCGACCGACGGGGTGAACGTGTGGATCGGTCTGGACCGGCCCGCCGCGCCCGTGGTGGCCACCCTCGCGCAGGCCGGCTGGGCCGTGACCGACGGCAGCACCTACGCGTTGGCGCCCGACCCCCCGCCGGCCATCCGGGTGACGGCCTCCCGCCTCACCCCCACCCAGGCCGAGGCCTTCGCCGACGCCCTCGCCCGCGCCTGCGGCGCGGCGGTGCTCTGACCCACCCACCTCCAGGAGAACCACCGATGACCACTCCTTCAGCCAGCCGCTCCACCGAGCCCGCGGCTCCGGGCGCCGCCCTGCTCACCGGCCTCAGCGCCTTCCCCCTGACCCCGATCTCGGGCGACGTCGACAGGGGCATTGACGAGACGGCATACAGCACCCTCGTGGCACGGCTCGCCGACGCCCGGGTCGACACGATCGCGGCCCTCGGGTCGACCGGCAGCTACGCCTACCTCGAGCGTGCCGAGCGTCGTCGCGTCGTGCAGCTCGCCGTGGCGGCCGCCGGCGAGGTGCCGGTCATTGCGGGGATCGGTGCGACCCGCACCCGCGCCGTGTTGCAGCACGCCGAGGACGCCCAGGCGGAAGGGGCCGCGGCGCTGCTCCTCGCGCCGGTCTCCTACCAGCCGCTGACCGACGACGAGGTCTTCGGGCTCTTCGAGGAGGTGAGCGCCGCCGCCTCCGTGCCCGTCGTCGTCTACGACAATCCCGGCACGACCCAGTTCACCTTCACCGACGAGCTGCACGCCCGCATCGCCGGCCTGCCGCGGATCGCCTCGGTCAAGATCCCGCCGGTCGACGGCGGACCCGTCGCGGTCCGCGAGCGGGTCGACGCGCTCCGCGGTCGCCTCCCCGCCGACGTGACGATCGGCATCTCCGGTGACCCGGTCGCGGCGGACGCGCTGAACGCGGGGTGCGACGCCTGGTACAGCGTGCTCGCAGGGACCCTGCCCGGACCGTGCCGGGAGATCACCGAGGCCGCCGGGGCGGGGGAGTCGGACCGGGCCAGCGCGCTGTCCCGGCACCTGCAGCCGCTCTGGGACCTGTTCGGCACCTACGGCAGCTACCGCGTGGTCTCCGCGCTGGCCGAGGAGCTGGGGCTGCTGAGCCACCCCAACCTGCCCCGTCCGGTCCTCGGCCTGGCCCCGGCCGGGCGCGCACAGGTCCGGGAGGCGCTGGGCACGCTGCGGGCCTCCGGTGTTCTGGACTGAGCGCGCAGCACGTCGGACGAGGGCCGACCGCGGCACGCGGGGCGGCCTGACGCGTTACGTCGTCGTCGCCACGCTGGCCAGGCTGTGCGACGGCGGCGCCGTCGTCGCGGTGATCCTGCTGGTGACGACGACCGGTGGCTCGTCCGCGGTCGCCGGACTGCTCGGGGCCTGCGTGACGGCCCCGCACGTGCTGGGCCCGTTCATTGCCCGGACGCTGGACACCGCCCGGGACAGCCGGACAGTCCTGTCGATCGCCTGCGCCGCCCACTCCCTGACCCTGGCTGGTGCCGTCCTGACCTACGGGCACGTCCCCACCGCGGTGACCGCGGCGCTGCTGGTCTGCTCCGGCCTCGTCGGCCCCATCCTCACCGGCGGCGTGAGTGCCCAGCTGCCGGCCATCGCCGGACCTGCGGTCGCCCAGCAACGCCGGGCGCAGGGCTGGGACGTCGCGACCTACGGCCTCGCCGGCACCCTGGGCCCGAGCCTGGTCGCCGCGCTCACCGCCGCCACCTCGGCCCGGACGGCCGGACTCGTCCTGGCCAGCAGCGCGCTCCTGGCGGGGGCCTGCGCCCGTCTCCTGCCGCACCGCCCGCCGCCCGCGGCCGGGGACGCGGTGCCGCGGCCCTGGCAGACCCTCGCGCTCATCGGCCGGTCACCCCGGTTGCGGCGGACCCTGATCCTCACCGTGTGCGTGGCGCTGAGCGTCGCGGTCCTGCCGGTCGTGGCTGTCGCCAGCACCAGCCTGTATGCCGTGTCGGCCGGGACCGCGGGTGGGCTCGTCGCGGCCTACGGGCTGGGCACCCTGGCCGGCGCGCTGGGCGTGATGGCCTGGCCGCCCACGGGGGAGGCGGACCGGCTCACCTCCCGACTGGCGCTGGTGGTCTCAGCCGGCCTGGCCGGCATACTGCTGGCGCCGTCCCTGGGGGTCGCCCTGGTGACGTACGCGCTGACCGGGGTGGCCAACGCCTTCTTCTTCGCGGCCACCCTGGCGGCCCGGGGGGAGTACTCGCCGCCGGAGGCGCGGGGCCAGGTCTTCGTCTGGGTCGGCGCGCTGAAGATCACGGCCGGGTCGGCGGGCACCGCGCTGGCGGGAGTGGTCCTGGGCGCTGGCGTGCTGGTGCCCGTCCTCGCTGCGGTCGTGCTCTCTGCCGGGGCGGTCGTCTGGTCACTGGTCGACCGACGGGCGACGGATCAACAGAACGTTGTCGAATCGTGACCTGCCGGGCGCCCGGAACGGCCGCACTTGGCTAGGTTGGTAGATGCCCAACTCACCCCTGTGAAGGAGTTCACTGTGAAGAGGTCAGTAGGAATCGCATCGGCCGCTGCCCTGGCGCTGGTGCTCAGCGCGTGTGGCGGCGACACCGGGACCGACACCCCGGCTGACGACGACACCGGCGCGGCCGAGGAGACGACGGAGGACGCCGGCGACGACGAGGCCACCACGGACGAGGGCACGGACGACGGCGAGGCAACCACTGACGAGGCGCCCGCGGACAGCGGCCTGGCCCTGCCGGACCTGTCCGGCGAGGAGCTCGAGGTGGCCGCGGTCTGGACCGGCACCGAGCAGGAGCGTTTCACCCTGGTGCTGAACTCCTTCGAGGAGCAGACCGGCGCCTCCATCCAGTACACCTCGACCGGCGACGACATCGCCCCGGTCCTGACCCCCCGCGTCGAGGGGGGCAACCCGCCGGACGTGGCCTTCCTGCCGCAGCCCGGCCTGCTGAACGAGTTCGCCGGCCGGGACGCGCTGCAGCCGGTGTCGGCGGACGTCGAGGCGGCGATCGACGCCAACTACGACACGGTCTGGAAGGACCTCGGCACGGTCGACGGCAACCTGTACGGCGTCTGGTTCAAGGCCGCCAACAAGTCCACCATCTGGTATGACGTGGACGCCATCGACGCCGCCGGCGTCGCCGAGCCCGCCACCTGGGACGACCTGGTCGCCAACTCCCAGACGATCTCCGACTCCGGTGTCACGCCGTGGTCGATCGCCGGGGCCGACGGGTGGACCCTCACCGACTGGTTCGAGAACGTCTACCTCTCCCAGGCCGGCCCGGAGATGTATGACCAGCTGACCAACCACGAGATCCCGTGGACCGACCCCTCCGTCGAGGAGGCGCTGAACACCCTCGCCGAGATCTGGGGTGCTGACGGGTTCGTCGTGGACGGTGCCCTCCAGCTCGACTTCCCGACCTCGGTCACCACGGTCTTCTCGGCCGGCGAGGCGGCCATGGTCTACGAGGGTGACTTCGTGGCCGGCGTGATCAGCGGCGAGACCGACGCGGTCGTCGGGGAGACGGCCAACTTCTTCCCGTTCCCGGCCGTGGGCGACGCCCCGGCCGTGGTCGGCGGCGGTGACGTGGCGGTGGCTTTCACCGACACCGAGGCGAGCATGGCCCTGATGGCCTACCTGGCCTCCCCGGAGGCCGCTGAGATCTGGGTCGCCGAGGGCGGCTTCACCTCCCCGAACAAGAGCGTGGACACCGCGCTCTACCCGGACGACCTCTCCCGCGGCATCGCCGAGGGTCTGATCGCCGCCGGGGACGCCTTCCGGTTCGACATGTCCGACCAGATGCCCTCCGCCTTCGGCGGCACGCCCGGCCAGGGCATGTGGCAGGACCTGACCGACTTCCTGGCCGACCCGACCGACGTCCAGGGCGTCATGGAGAGTCTGGAGGCCAACGCGAGCGCGGCCTACGGCCGCTGACCGGACCCACGGCATACACCGGTGGCCGAGACCGTGACCGAGGCCCGCCCGGGCGGGGGCGCACCCCCCGCCCGGGCGGCCGCGCGTGCCCGCGAGGGCCGGTGGCTCGCCTGGCTCTTCCTCGCTCCCGCAGGACTGGTGCTCCTCGCGCTGGTCCTGTGGCCCATCGTCTACTCGATCTGGCGCAGCCTCTTCGACCGCAGCGGCCAGGCCTTCATCGGACTGGGCAACTACCAGCGCATCTTCACCGACCCGGACACCTTCACGGCGCTGAAGAACAACCTGATCTGGGTGCTGGTCGCCCCCGCGCTGGTGACCGTTCTCGGCCTGATCTTCGCGGTCCTCACCGAGCGGGTCCGGTGGGGGACCGCCTTCAAGCTCATCGTCTTCATGCCGATGGCGATCTCGTTCCTGGCGGCCGGCATCATCTTCCGCGTCGTCTACGACCAGGACCCTGCCAAGGGTGTGGCGAACGCGATCATCACCAGCGTCCACGACGTCTTCAGCTCCTCGTCGCAGTATCCCGGGGCCCGCCCCCGCGACGCCGACGCGATGCCGGCGACTGACGCGGGAGGCTTCGCCAGCGTGGAGACCATCCAGCCGGGCAGCACGATCCTGCTGCCCCTGGTCGGCGTGGAGGCCGGCACCCTGCCGGACGAGCCGCAGGCCGCCCAGCCGCCGGCCGAGGCCGCAGGCGACCAGGTCACCGGGACGGTGTGGTTCGACTTCACACGCGGCGGGGGCGGGGTGCCCGGGGAGATCGACGACACCGAGTTCGCCCTGCCCGGGGTGACCGTCCAGGCCGTACAGGACGGGGAGGTGGTGGCCGAGGCGACGACCGACGACCAGGGCCTGTTCGTGCTGGAGGGTCTGGACCCCGGCGACGTGCAGATCACGCTGCCCGCCGGGAACTTCGCCCAGCCCTTCCGCGGGGTCTCGTGGCTGGGGCCCAGCCTGGTGACCCCGGCGATCATCGGCGCCTACGTGTGGATGTGGGCGGGCTTCGCGATGGTCCTCATCGGCGCCGGGTTGGCGGCCATCCCGCGGGATGCGCTCGAAGCGGCCCGGATCGACGGTGCGAACGAGTGGCAGGTCTTCCGACATATCACGGTGCCGCTGCTGGCACCGGTGCTCACCGTCGTGCTGGTGACGATGATCATCAACGTCCTGAAGATCTTCGACCTCGTCTACATCATCGCCCCGGGCTCCTCCGCGCAGGCGGCGAACGTGATCGCCGTCCAGATGTGGGCGGTCTCCTTCGGCGGGGCGCAGGACTTCGGGCTCGGCAGCGCGCTGGGCGTCTTCCTCTTCCTGCTCGTGCTCCCCGCCATGCTCTTCAACATCCGTCGTTTCCGTCAGGAGCAGCAGTGAGTGCGGTCACCGGCGGCGGGGCCGCCGCCCCCGTCCCGCCGACCGTCGACCCCGAGGCCCCGCGGTCGCAGCCGGTGCGCGGGCGGGAGACCTGGGGGTCCCGGATCACCGGCTTCCTCAGCAAGGGCGTGGTGTCGGTCGTGCTGGCGCTGGTCGCCGTCTTCTGGCTGGTGCCGACCTTCGGCCTGTTCATCGCCTCGTTGCGCAGCGCCCAGGACAACACCGCGTCCGGCTGGTGGAACGCGCTGACCACGCCCGCCCAGCTGACCATCCAGAACTACCGCGACCTGCTGGCGAACGAGGGCATGGTCAACGCCTTCTTCAACACGGTGTGGATCACGGTGCCGGCGACGCTGCTCGTCGTGGTGCTCGCCTCGCTGGCGTCCTACGCCTTCGCGTGGATGGACTTCCCCGGCAAGGACTGGCTGTTCATCGTGATCGTGGGCCTGCTCGTGGTGCCCGTGCAGGTGGCGTTGATCCCGGTCGCGGGCCTCTTCGGCGACCTGGGGATCTATGGCTCGAGGATCTCGGTGATCCTGTTCCACGTCGCGTTCGGGCTGCCGTTCGCGGTCTTCCTGCTGCGCAACTTCTTCGCCGGCATCCCCAAGGAGCTGCTCGAGGCCGCCCGGATGGACGGCGCGGGGGAGTGGCGGATCTTCCGGAGCGTCGTCATGCCCCTGGGCCTGCCGGCCATCGCCTCGCTGGGGATCTTCCAGTTCCTCTGGGTCTGGAACGACATGCTGGTGGCCCTGGTCTTCGCCGACTCGTCGGCGGCGCCGCTGACGGTCGCCCTGCAGTCGCAGGCGCGGCAGTTCGGATCCAACATCGACGTGCTCGCCACCGGCGCGTTCCTGTCCCTGGTGGTGCCGCTCGTCGTCTTCTTCTCGTTCCAGCGCTACTTCGAGCAGGGCGTCCTCGCCGGCTCGGTGAAGTAGTCAGGGCAGGAGCACCGCCGGGCCGGTGGTGATCGACCCGTCCGCGTCCACCAGGGCCAGCGGGCCGGGGCGGCCGACGTCCTCCCACTCCTGCTGCCAGCGCGCCATCAGGTGGTAGGCGCTGTCGGTCAGCGGCTCGCGGGCGGGGGAGACCAGGTAGCCGAACTCCCGGCGGGGGTCTCCGGTGCACAGCGCGCCCTCCTCGACGACGACCGGCGGCAGGATCCGTCGCAAGACCTCGGGATCGCCGATGTCCTTCCCCTCGAGCCAGTAGGCCTCCAGCAGCGTCTCGCGCACGGCGGCCCCGCAACCCAGGTCCACCGCCTCGGCGTAGGCCGCGGCGACCGTGCGGGGGTGTGGGAGCACGGACGGCACGATGGCTGGCAGTTCCTCGTCGGCGCCGGCCATGTACCGGGCCGCCTCGAGCTGCCGCTGCAGCTCGTCCCTCTCCCGCCCACCGCTGCGCAGGCCGGTGCGTGGGATCGCGGTGAGGCGCTGCACCGCCGTCCAGGTGATGTCGTCCGCGCTGTCGGCCAGGCGCAGGTGAGCCAGGTAGGCCCATGGCGAGGTGAGATCGACGAACAACCGGGCCGTGGTGGGTCCGGTGGGCAGGCTGGCGGTATGCCGGGTGATCCGGTCTACCTCTTGGTGCCAGTCGACGTCGGGCTGGCGGTCGGTGCGGCTGGGCGTGTGCGGACGGGTGGGTGTCATGGTGGTCATGGGTGTGTCCTCCTCACCCACCGTTCTAGGCGGGATCCGTGGACGGCGCCTTGATCTGGGTCAAGACTCCCGATCTCGAGCAGCGCATGTCAGGTGGGAGGTACGCCGCACCGCCAGTAGCTCTGCGTGGCTCTTCCTCCTTGTGCCCGGCACTCTTGGTCGCGCGAAAGACGTCGCATGCGACATATTCCACGCGACCAAAACCGCAGGTCACTCGTGGGGTGGACAGCCGGAGCGCCCGGTGGGGTCTGTGAGCGCAACACCGTGCGCCCGGTGGGGTCTGTGAGCGCAACACGGTGCGCTCGGTCGAGGTGGGTGGGGTCTCAGTCCGCCAGGAAGGCGGGGACCCGGTCCTTCGGCCGGCCGATGATGGCCCGATCGCCGCGCACCAGGACGGGGCGCTGCATCAGGCGGGGGTGCTCGAGCAGCACCGCGACGACCTGGTCAGTCGTGGCGACGTCGGCGTCGGTGAGGCCCAGCTCGGCGAACGCGGCGTCGCGCCGCACCAGGTCGGTCACCGGGTCCTCGAGCTTGTCGATCAGATCCCGCAGCTGTGCCTCGTCCAGGGGCGTGGACAGGTAGCGCACCACCTCCGCGTCGACGCCGGCGGACTCGACCTGGTCGAGTGCGGCCCGCGAGGTGGAGCAGCGGGGGTTGTGCAGCAGGGTGATGTGAGGCATCTCACGAGCCTAGTTCACCCTGCGCGAAATTTTTTCACGCTGCGCGGAGTAATATTGTATGAGCGTCTGGCGCCGGTGCCGCTGCCCGGCGCTTTTCCCATGTCACCCCCCCGTTCTTGTCGAGGAACTGAACCACCATGAGCGCCCGCCTCACCCTGTCCCGCCCCTCCACCACCGCCGTCGCCGAGCGTCCCGTGCGCCCGACCCGTCGTGAGCGTCGCGAGGAGCGTGAGCTGCTGGCCCAGCTGGCCACCCGTCCGGCGAACGTCCGCGACGAGCTGCTGGAGATGATCTACCGGCCCAACTGACGGCATACGCCCGTCCTCCGGGACCGCACCGGCTGTCAAGGGTGCCGTTTCGGCGGGAGCTCGCAACGCGACGCTCCTAGCATGAAGTTATGGCTACCGACGGCTCGCGACCCGCGTCCGACCCGCATCCAGGAGACCCAGCCGAGCACGGCTCGTCCGGCCCCCGCGCTGGTCGCGCCGGGGCTCTGCTGGGGCCAGTGCTCTTCGCGGTCATTGCGGCCGTGCTGATCATCCTGGCCATCACCGTGCTGTGACGGGGTCGTGCCCGAGCCACCCGATGCCACGGCCTGGGTGCCTTCGCGTGCCACCCTGCCCCGGCTGCGGGACTCCGTGCAGCAGTGCCGCGGGTGCGAGCTGTGGGAGGACGCGACCCAGGCCGTCTTCTCCGCCGGAACCCGCCGCGCCCGCCTGATGCTCGTGGGGGAGCAGCCCGGGGACCGCGAGGACCGTGAGGGACAACCGTTCGTCGGCCCGGCCGGGCGGGTGCTGAGTTCAGCCCTGGAGTCGGCCGGCATCGACCGCGGCGAGGCCTACCTGACCAACGCCGTCAAGCACTTCCGCTTCGAGCAGCGCGGCAAGCGACGCATTCACCAGGCCCCCGACCTGCGTCACCTCGTGGCCTGTCACCCGTGGCTGGAGGCGGAGCTCGAGGCCGTCGACCCGGACGTCGTCGTCTGTCTCGGTGCCTCCGCGGGCCGCGCCGTGCTGGGGCGCCCGGTCCGGATCGGCGCGGAGCGCGGTGCGGTGCTGGACGGGCCCGCGGGACGGCATGCCGTGATCACCACACACCCCTCCGCCGTGCTGCGGCTCCGGTCGCGGGGCGGCTATGACGAGGCCTTCGCCGAGCTCGTGTCCGACCTGCGGGCGGCCGCCTCGGCGTGAGGCGGTGCCTACCATCGGGGGCATGACCCGCCCCGACGAACCCGACGTCACCGGACCCCACGACGCCATCCGCCGCCGCGCGAGGGAGTGTCGCGTGGTCGTCTTCGACCTGGACGGCGTGATCCGCGAGTTCGGACCGGCCACCACCGAGCAGATCGCCGCCGACCTCGGGCTGTATGCCAGGGCCTTGCTCGCGCCGGCCTTCGCCGCCGACCTGATCGAGCCTGTGATCGTCGGGCGGCGCACGTTCGCCCGCTCGTGCGAGCTGATCGTGGACGAGCTGGT
>Ga0123333_10003536_pt1 | contig 15120 bp, 5 predicted proteins | sample BioC12SIPDNA_3_FD_89957 | JGI IMG/M metagenome (GOLD analysis project Ga0123333, IMG submission 89957) | Anaerobic biogas reactor microbial communites from Washington, USA - Biogas_R2_B C12 SIP DNA | ecosystem: Engineered > Bioreactor > Anaerobic > Unclassified | place: Washington, USA... | reverse complement strand
CCCCGTGCATCGTCGCGAGGTCTTCGACGCAATTCATCGCAACGATACGGGTTCGGACAAAAACGCCCCGGCCGAAGTGGACGCTCCTACCGGAAATGGCGGTCGATCGTAACCACGAGACCACCAAGCTCGGGCAGAAGTCCACTGCTTCCGAATTATTCCGCTATCTGAAACGATCGTTCCCATTACCCTGATTTTCTTGGAATAATCGCGCTTCCAGCGCCGCTCTGCATCGTCGTGGATACAACGGGCTGCTTCTGCGCCCGTCCCCGGATTTTGCAGTTCTCCTGCCTACTTCCCGCGGCCGAATTCTGTTAATATATGCTGTGGAGATATTCCAGTGTTGATCGGCCCGATATTCACCCGAGAATTGGCGATTTCGCCGCGACGAGTCAAGCTGTACGTCGCGCGATCGGCCTATGCGATGGCGATGCTGGTGTTGATCAGCACCGCATGGCTGGTGCTGACCGGGACGCAATTGGTCCGGGACGTGGGCGATTTGGCCCGCTTCGGCACGATTCTGTTTCAGATACTGGCCCCGTTGCAGTTGGCGCTAGCGATATTTTTCTCTGCATTGCTGGCGGCCAGCGACGTGGCGCACGAAAAAGACCGCCGTACGCTGATTCTGTTGCTGCTGACTAATCTGTCGAACAGCGAACTGGTGTTGGGCAAGCTGCTGGCGAGCCTGTGGACCGTACTGGTGATGTTGGCCGCCGCGATTCCGGTCTTTATGATAACGGCCCTGCTAGGCGGGGTATCCTACGGGCAGATTGCCCGGGCGATGGCCGTCACCTTCGCCACCGTGTTGGTCTGCGGCAGCCTCGGTTCGCTGTTGGCCCTCTGGAGAGAGAAGACCTTTCAGGCGCTCGCGCTGACCGTATTGGTGCTGGTGGCGTGGCTGGCGCTGGGCGAGATCGTCGCCTCCGGTATGTTCGGGCAAGAGATAGCCGGGCTGCCCTGCCGAGCGCTGGCTGCCGGATTCAGCCCCTGGCTGGCAATCCAAGAAGCCGCGCGGCCATTCGCGCAGGCCCAACCCGCGCTCGGTCCGCTCGGTTCGCCAGTCAATCTGTTTCTCGTCTTCGCCGCCGTCGCCACGGCGATGATAAACGGCGCGGGCGTGGCGATGGTCCGAGTGTGGAACCCGTCGCGGGAGATCGTGAGACAAGCGGAAACCGCCCGGAAAGAAGTCGAGGGCGAAAGCCTTGTCGCCGATTCCGCGGGCACAGCCGCCGCCACACCTTCGCAAAGCAAAAACATCTCCGCGCCCACGCGGCGGGTATGGGACAATCCGGTAATCTGGCGCGAAATCCGCACCTGGGCATACGGACGCAAAATCATCGTTATCCGGCTGGCGTATCTAGCGCTGTTCGCACTGGCGGCAGCGAGCGTTCATTTCTCGCTCGCCGCCGGACATTCGGCCGCGATGGGACAAAGCGCGCTGATCTTCGTCGGACTGGCATTGCTGAGCCTCGTGCTGGTAAACGCCCAGGCCGTTACCTCGCTGACCAGCGAACGCGACACGAAGGCGCTCGACCTGCTGTTGGTGACCGACCTGTCGGCCAAGGAGATAGTCTTCGGTAAGCTGGGCGGCGTTTTCCACAACACCAAGGAAATGGTCCTGCTGCCAATGCTGCTATGCGTCTGGCTGTGGATCGGCGGCGCGCTGAGTCTCGAACACATGCTCTTCGCCCTCTGCGGATTGGCGGTGTTGTTTGTGTTTGCCGCCATGCTCGGGCTGCACGCCGGCATGACCTATGCCAATTCGGGAGCGGCCGTGGCCACGAGTCTCGGCACGGTCTTCTTTCTGTCGGTGGGCGTGGCCGTCTGCATGAGGATCATGATGGCCTTCTCCGGTTCGTTCAGCGCACAGTTGCTTCCGTTCGTGGCGTTCATGGTTTTCGGAGGAGTGGGATTGTACGCGGTTTTGGGAGCGCGCAACCCCTCGACGGCGATTGGCGTGGCGTCGTTCATTTGCCCCTTTGCCACGTTCTATGCGATAACCAGCTATCTGATGGAGCCGCCGGCCCCGTTGGCCGCGCTGCTGGCGACGGCTACCGCCTACGGGTTCACCACCGCGGCGATGCTGGTCCCCGCCTTGGCCGAATTCGACGTGGCGACCGGCCGCGCGAACATCGACGATTGATTACCGGTGATAGCCCAGCGTTTTGACAACTGTGAGAATCTCTTCGAAAGTGACGAAGCGGCGGCGGTGCATGAGCTTGTACTGGTCGACCGCTTTGGCCAATTCGGCGGCTTCGGGCGATAGCCCGTCGTGCGTGTTGGCAAACTGCCTGCGCTCGTAGGTCGGCATCCGGTCGGGTTGAGCCGAGCTGCGTCGATCGTAAAACGTGGCGGGGGTTTCGCTCGATGCGGGTGAATCGATTGTGTGAGACATTCCTTTGCTCCTTGTGCGTGGCGATCCGGCGGGGACCGCTGGATATATGGTGGCTTGTGGTCGTGGGAGTAAGTTTTTCGGCGGCAGGAAGGCGATGCTTCCTGCCGCCCACTTAATTTTAGCCCACAAAAAGGCGTCAGGCGGCTTATTTCCACCGCGCAAGAAGCAAATTCTCCCCCCCGCCGGCACAAACGGTTTTGATGGTTTCAGCGGTCGTGCGCTGCCGGGGGCATCCCGCAAAACGCCCCCTCTTCGGCACAGCAATTGATAAACGAAGGTTGGCCGCAGCGCGTGAAATGCCGCCTTCTCCGGAAAAATCGGCATCTTTGCCGCAGTCCGCTTTTCTTCATCCGCGTCATCATCGCCAGACTCGATAGAAGCCGACGCGAACATGCTAAACATCGGCCAATAGGAGGCGAAACGCATGAAAACGCGGCGACTCGATTCCGATAGAGAGAATGATGATGGACCCTTTCGTAAAAGCAGCGATGGCCGCATGCGTTTTGACCGGCGGGGTATGCGCGGCGATGCTTTTCGGCCGAAGCGAATCGCGTTTGCCGACTTTTCCCCCGGCCCCGTCGGCCGAAGAGCTTTTGATTCCCGGCGGCTTAAAGGTGTCGGGCAACTTTAATCGCTCCGGCCCCCGTTCGCCGAGCGCGGGCAGCCGCTATTTACCCCAACCGGAATATTCGCCATATCCGCGCCGCGAATGGGATAGCGGCCAGTCGCCAGCGACCGTCTTGACTCCGTCGCGGGAACCCCAACAACCGCCGCCGCTGGCCGAGGAATATCCGAGCGCCAAGGCTCCGACGCAATCGCATTGGGGACAGTCGATGGGAATGCTGCTGCCGGTGCCGGCACCCGGCGAAAGGGCAAGCCGCACGCATAAAATCGTCGACGGCGACACCTTGGCCGCTTTGGCCGAGCGGTTTCTCGGCTCGCCTCAACGCGCCGGCGACATCTACGAAGCCAATCGGGCCGTGCTTTTCGATCCGCAACTACTGCCCATCGGCGTGGAATTGAAAATCCCGCCGAAGTGAGCTCTCGCGATGCGTCTAACCCGAAGTTTCGTTGGCGAGGAAAACAGGCAGTTCCTTGCCGGCAAGACTTTGCGTTCCCGCGGGGCTTCCGCATTCTGGCTACGAATCAATCAGCCGCAAGGCTTCCGCCTGTATCGGCGTCATTTCAGTCAACTGGTCGAAGGTTCCGCTCGATGCGTCGGAAACGATGCGATATGTGGTTCGGCTTCGCTTCGCCAGTTCCCGCAGCAACGTCTTTCTGCTGGCCCCGTCCGGCTGGGAAGGTGCCAATCCAGCCGGCCTGTGGCTGGCCAAAGACGGCCGCCGCTCCAGTCAAGCGTTGATCGTCCGCTGTGCGCTGGATTTCTCCGGCGAGTCCGTGGAAAAGTCGGTCCGCTTCGCTCCCTATAGAGCCAATTATTGATGGTCAGGACCAGGATAAGAATGCAACAAAGCCGACCAACGGAAGGTCGGCTTTTCCCATAAAACGGCTACGGCTCTGTCCAAATTGAGTTGCTCTGTACAATTGAGTTTACGGGTGCCATGGTTGGCTTGTCCAACCGTGTTTCCGGCACTGCTGGACAAGCCAGCAGTGGCACCCAACTGGTAAAGTCGAATTGGAAAGACAACTACATTGCCGTTGCATTACCAATCTGCACACCCGCAGTGCTTTACTGCCACACGGGGGGGGTGGGGGGGAATATGAAATTTTGATGGGCAGATAGTTGACAATAATCCGCATTTCTGATAAGAACTATCTTTATCGCCCCAGTTACTTATCTTGCACATTAGCTACATACAACCTAATCGTCGCATGTTCCGCAATAAACCAATGCGGGTATTAAAGGTTCTCCGAAAATGAACGCCGGTTTCCAGACGCGGTGGGTTGAGACAGTCAATGACCGCAACACTATTGGGTTTCCGGCTCCGTTTTCGGATTTTATTTCGCGGCTTGTTCAAGCGTGTGAGTCAACAATGCACCGGAGACCCTTGCCATGTGGTCGAACAAAACCAGCAGATTTCTGACCGCGTCGAGTTTTTGCTTCTCCAAGTTACTCCGTAATTCAGCGGTTGAACGAACCGGGCCGGCGTTTAGCCGTTCGCGGCGGTTGAAATTGGAACCGCTTGAAGAGCGGGCGTTGTTGTCCGCGGCCCCGTTGTTCTCGCCAGGCGATGATCTGTTGACGCCGGCGTTGTACGACGGCGAGTTGACGCCGGGCGGAGACTCGCCCGTCACCGGCACAAGTGTAATGGTGTTCGACAATTATCGCGGCACATGGAGCGACGCGGAAAAAGACGCCACCTCGACCGAAGATGATCTGCTTTGCTGGGCCGCCGTGGCCTCGAACATGCTCGAATGGACCGGCTGGGGAATGGTCGCCGGCATGACGCGAACCGATCAATTTTTCGATTACTTCGAGGAGCACTGGACAGACGAGGGCGGACTGCCGATGTACGCCATCGAGTGGTGGCTCAACGGTACAAACGGCAAGCAGGGCGACTTGGCCTGGTCGCAGGTTGACGTCAACGGCGGCAACTTTTACCCCGCTTTCGATTACACGACATACTATGAATTCGACAGCAACTCCGCGAACGTGATGGACCACATCGCGGATTGGACCGATCTCGGCTGGGGCATGGGGCTCAGCCTCCGCGGCGGCGGACTGGCGCATGAAGTCACCTGCTGGGGATACAACTACGACCCCGCCGATCCCGACTATTATGTCGGCGTTTGGATCAGCGATTCCGACAACGACAAGGGCGTGGCCGACGGACACCTCGCGCCGAACGAACTTCACTATTATGCCATCGACTGGAATTCCACGGATAACCACTGGAGCTTCGACGCGTATTCCGCCGGCTCTCATCTGGGCTATTGCACGGGCCTGGAACAGTACAGCAACGGAATCGTAACGCTTAACGGCGACCAGGATGCAGCCGATCAAGCCGACGCGATCAACGTCGCCCTGGACGCGACGGGCATGATTCTGGAAGTCGAGATCAACGGCAATCTCCGCTATAGCGGGCCGTTGTCGGCGGTCAGCGAACTGAACGTCCTCGGCTGGGGCGGCAACGACACGCTCACCGTGGACTTCACCAACGGCGATCCGCTGGCCGGAATGACGTTCAACTACGACGGCGGTGCGGGCGGCGACGACGCTCTGATCGTCATCGGCAACGGCGGCATCGGGTCGTACCTGCCCGCCTCGATCGTCGGAGACGGGGTAGTAACGATAGGCGAATCCGTCATCAACTTCACCGGCCTGGAACCGGTGCTGGTCGACGGTTTCGCCGAGTTCACTTTCGTTACGCCCAATAGCAACGACGTGCTGACGATCGACAGCCCTCTGGCCGGCCAGAACCGCATCACGGGCACTAGCGGCGGCGCGGCCTTCGAGGCGCTCACCTTCACCAACGTCGTCAACTTCAAGATCGACACGGCCGCCAACGACAACCCGCTGGCAAACCCGAACGACCTCGTCACTTTCACTTCGGACTTGGTGGCCGCGGGACTGACGAGTTTCACCGTGGACCTTGGCGCGGGCAACGACACGGCGGACGCCACGGTCGTCGCCAATATCGGCGTTACTCTCCTCGGCGGAGACGGCGACGACGTGCTTGCCGCGGGCGGAGGCGCAAACATTCTCGACGGCGGTTCGGGCGCTGATACGTTGACCGCGAGGTTCGGCTCGAACATCATGCGCGGAGGCGAAGACGGCGACACAATTATCGTACACGGAACCGCGCAGTCCTTCTCCGTCGAAGGAGGCGGCGGCAATGACATGCTCTTCCTGAACGCCGCGACCGGCGCGGCCGAGACGATCGCCATCGCGCCCAAAGAGAGCAATCCAACGCAGCAGACGGTTGCCTGGTTGGCTTCGGCCAGCACCATCGCCGGCGTCGAGAGAATCCGCTACACCGGCACAGGCACCGACGACGTTCTCACGGTGAACACGGGGCCTGGCACCGTTCGCGCTACGACCACGGCTGGGCCTTTTGGAGGAGACGTTTTCATTTCGACTTGCATGCCGGACATCGAGTTCACCGGCCTGAACTGGTTCGAGGTCGCGGTCGGCAACGGCGTGGCCGACATTGTTTTCGATACAACGTTGCTTTGGGGAAACAACGACGATTACCGACTTATCCAGGCCTATGGCGATACCAACCTGGTAATCCAGGGAGCCGAGGGCGCCAACGACGCGTTTACCGTCACCAATCCCACCGGTTCGGACGTGTTGGCCGTGACACACGGCGGCAAGGTGGTCACGGCAACCTCCGGCGCGGCCGCTTTGGGGCAACTGCGGATCAATAGTCTCGGCGGCGACGACTTCGTCACGGTGGATGTGAACACCGGCTTGATTTCCGTACCGATTATGTTTGACGGCGGCGCGGGTTCGGACGCGCTGGTCGTGCTCGGCGACCCGGCCCAAGCCGAAGGAAACGACCTCGACCAGGTCGAGTACTTCCCCGGCACCGACGTGCTGGAAGGCCGGCTGCTCTACGACCTGGATTGGACCACCCCGGACACGCACGAAATGATGATCGATTTCATCAATCTCGAGCCGGTCGTCGACTTGACCGTGGCCGCGGTGGCGGTGACGGTTTACGGCACCAACGCCGACAACGCGATCAACTACACCGACGGACCGCACGGCGGCGTGGTCCACACGGTCCTCAACCCGCTGGGGGTCGTCACCGGCACGGTGTCGGTCGACGCCTACGAGACCTTTGAGTTCGCCAACAAGCAGGATGTATTGGAGATCATCGGTCTGGCCGGCGACGACGTGATAAATCTGAACTACCAGAATGCTGTGCCGCCGGTCGGTCTGGCCCGCATTTGGGTCGAGGGTAGCGATCCGACCGGCTCCGACAAGGTGGTCGTCAACGGCACGCCGGGCCAGGACACGATCGTTGTCACGCCCACGGGCGCCGACTCGGCGGATGTAACCGTCAACGGCTTCCTGACGCAAGTCTGGACGGCCGAGTCGCTGGTCATCAACGGACTGGGCGGGGATGACAGCCTCACGGTAATCGGAACGGCGGCCGACGATTACATCGTCGTCGCGCCCGGCGCGGCAATCGACGCCGGCGGCGTGCGGGTAGGGTCGCTGCTGCCGCTTGACTACCGGAACCTGGGCGCCGCCGGCTCGCTGAGCATCGACGGCGCCGGGGGGGCCGACGACGAACTGGCGGTCCTCGGAACCGCCGTCGACGAGGCGTTTAACGTGGCTGCCAATACCGCGGAGATTACGGTGGTGCAAAACGGGACATCGATACCGTTGCGCTTACCGCTAAACCATAGCAACATGGAACTGTTGGCCATTTATGCAATGGAGGGCGACGATGATTTTGTCATGAATGGACCGGTCCCGGCCGGCTTGCGGATGATTACGCTTTCCGGCGGCGATCCATCGGGATCGGACACGGCAACTTTGCTCGACACGGCAAATCCGATAGAGGTCCGCCTCGGCGCGTATTACGCTACCGTCAGCAGCGTGGGGTTAGGCTCAATCGCTTTGCCGGGGGTCGAGACCGTTTCGCTCGGCGCCGGAGCTCAGGACATTGCGGTTATGGGCACATCGGATCCCTATCGCTTTGAAGTCACCCCGCGCGGCCCTAACGAGGCGACAGTGCAAATCGCCGGCGCCGCGCCGGTGGTGTATACCAGCAATACCGGCCAACTGAACATTGTCGGCGGCGGTACCCCTGGCGACACGTTGGCTGTGAATTTGAGCCACACCGACGAGACCGTGACGGTAACCGGCTCGCTGGTCCAGGTTACAGCAGGCGCTTTGCTCAAGGCGGTCAACTACTCCGGCATGGAATCGTTGGTTGTCAATGGCCGGGCGGGCGACGACACCTTCAACGTCTCCCCGGCGGCGATCCCGATCTTCATCGACGGCGGCGACCCGATCGGGGTTTTACCGGGCGATCGGCTGGTGCTCGACGCCGGCGGCGGCGCCGTCACGTTCGCCCCGGGGCCGGAAAACGACGAGGGCGGCTTCGACGTGGAGACCAACGCCCCGGTGAGTTTCGACCACATCGAGTCGGTGGCGGTGGTCAACCCCGGCCTAGTCACCGTGTTCGGGACCGACGCGGAGGACAATATCACGGTTATCGCCCGCGATGGCAGCTACGACGCCGGCGCCGACGGCATCCAGGATTTTACCGTGGCGGTCAACGATGGTCCGGCGGTTCTTTACTTGAACGCGGCCAGTTTAGCGGTGTACGCATTGGGATGCAGCGACGAGATCGCGGTCCAGACGCCGGCGCCCAATCTGGCCGTCTGGAACGTCGCGCTGACGATCGACGGCGGTCTGCCCACGGCCAGCGACAAGCTGATCGTCGGCACGCCGGGCACAACCGATACGGTAACCTATGCACCAACCGGGCCGGACAGCGGCACGCTGACGATTGCAAATCTCAATACAGTTTTCAATATCTCCCAGATCGAACATTTGGTGTATGACGGCGAGGCGGGCAACGACGACTTAACGGTCTTGGGCACGGCCGCCGTTGACACGTTCGTTCACACTCCAGGAGAGGCAGTCGATGCCGGCGTCGTGCGGGTCAACTCTCTGCTGCCCATCAATTACCAGAATCTCGGCGCAAACGGCTACATCACGATCGACGACTCCGCCGGCGAGACCGCCGATCTGCTGATCTGCGAAGGCACCGCGCGGGAAGATACGTTCAACGTGGCGGCCGCCACTGGCGCAGTCACGCTCGAAACCGCGATCCCCACCGGGTACCTGCTACACATCCCGATCAATCAGATCGACGTTGAGCGTCTGGAATTGGACGGTCTGGAAGGCGACGACCATTTCAACCTGACTTCAGACCTGCCTTACTCGATGGTCTTTCTGGCCGGCGGCGGGCCGGGCGGAAGCGACTCGACGACCATACTCGGCACCGTCGGCGTGGACGACGACTTTGCGTTCTACCTCGGTTCGACCCACGGCGAAGGGACGGTCGTGCTTAACGCCATTCCGGTTACGTACAAAGGCTTGGAGGAGATCAATCTGCTTGGCGATCCGCCCGATCTCGATACGCTGCAAATCAACGGAAGTCTGGCATCCGAGGTATGGGAAATCTTACGCGGCTCGCTCTTATACGGCACGCAGGTGCAAATCGACCAGCGTGAAACGGTCAACTACGGGCAGTTCGTCGACACGGAAGTGCGGCCCGACTCAATCGGCATCGGCGGCGACGACCGCTTCCGCGTCCATCCGGCCTATATTCCGAATATCACGGTGACCGGTTCCGGCGTGGACGTGCTGGAGATCATCGGCACCAATATGTCCGACGCCGTTCTCTTGAACGATGGCATTGCCACGTTGAGCATCACCTCGACGTTCTATAGCGGCATTTCGCAATTGAACGTCATCGGCTTGGAAGGCGACGATATTGCGACGGTCGACGTCGACGGCACGCCGTTGATTGCGGTGCCGATCATGTTTGACGGCGGCGTCGGCAGCGATACGCTGCGGGTTGTGGGAACTCCCTTGACCGGCGCCACGGCGGCGACTTACAGCCCCGGTCCGGCCGAGGGCGAAGGGCGCGTGCAGCATCTCGGCGGCGCGGCAACCATGACCATCGACTTCGCCAATCTGGAACCCGTTATCGATCTGGTGCCCGGCACCTTGACCGTCAACGGGACCAACGCCAACAACGCGATTAATTACGTTCAAGGCTCGGCGGCGGCCAACGGGCAGGTATCCGTCGACAACTTCGAGCCTATCGAGTTCAGCAACAAGACCGACCTGACAATCAACGCCGGGGCGCTCGACGATCAGATCAATCTCAACAATGCCTCGCTGCCGACGGGTCTGGCCACGATCACCGTCAACGCCGGCGAAGGAAACGACCGCGTCGTCATGGCCGGCCTGCCGGCCCCGCTCGCGGCGACGGTCAACGGCGGCTTCGGCGACGATTTCATCGACGGAACTTTGGTCCCCGGCGCCGTTTTAATCCTCTACGGCAATGAGGGCAACGACGTTCTCAAGGGCGGCGCCGCCGGAGATACGATCAACGGCGGCGACGGCGACGACACGATGGTCGGCGGCGGAGGCAACAATACCTTCGACGGCGGCGCGGGCTTCGACACGATCCTGATTCCCGGCACGTCGGGCGACGATGTTATCGACGTCAATCAGACGGCGGCCGGCGCCTTGGTCAATACGGTCAACGGCAACACCCAGACAGACGCGCTGGTGTTGTCCGCGGGTGTTCGCACCGTCGAATCGGCCCGCATCGAGGCCGGCGACGGCGACGACCTGATCCGCGTAAGCTGGCTCGACGCCCTCGGCGTGGACGGTTTTGCCAACAGTCTCCGATTCGACGTTTATGGCGGGGCCGCCCACACCCGCGACCGGCTGGCCGTGGTGGACGACGGCGTGGGCGATCTGCTCCTTTATCGCAAAGGCGAGAGCGACAGCACGGGATCGATTACCGTTGGACCGGTCAACGCCGAGCCTCTGGAGATGAACTTCGAGGGCATCGAATACGCCGAGCCTTTGCCCGCCGCCGACGGCCAAGTCGCGGTCTTCAAGCACGATCCATACGAGTACAACAACGACCGGCTGATTGCAACGCATCTCGGCTCGGCGGCGACGATCAACATCGACCCGACGATCGATCCCGGCCCGGCACCCGTTTTCGGCCTACCCGGCGATCAGGATTGGTATCGGGTGGAAGCCCTTCAGACGGGCACGTTGGACTTCCAGGTGTTCTTCAGCCACATTGCCGCGGTTCCCAGCGGTCGGCCGGGACTACCCGGCGACGGCGACCTCGACATCGCGGTCTACGATTCCACCGGCGATTTCATTGCCGGCAGTGCGGGAATGGACGATGACGAGCGGGTTCGCATCCCCGCCGTGCAAGGACAGATTTATTACCTCCGTGTGTACGGTTTTGACACGGCCGTCAACAATTACTCAATGACGATAATCAACGAGCCTGCGCCCGTGCCCTACGACATCGAATTGCTGGACTTCCCGGTGGGCGATCCGCCTCCGGCCAACAGCGATACGGGCCGGAGCAACACGGACAACATCACCCGCGACAACACGCCCACCTTGATTTTCCGGTTGGACGACGGGTTCTTCCTGAACGACCTTCCGGGCAACGACTTGCCCAACTCGCCGCCGAACGGCGTGATCGTTATTCCGTTCCAGGCCGGTCCGGTGCAGCCGGCGGCGGCCGGTTTTGCGATAGGCATTTTCGACGAGGGGCCGGCGCCGAACAGCCCGCCGCAAACGCCGTTGGGCTTCGCCATGCAGATCGAGCCGGGGGTGTATGCCTTCACCACGCCCGTACTGGCCGATGGCTCGCACTTCCTCAGCGCGCGGGTGCAGATGATCGACCCGGCCAATCCGACGGAGACCGGTTGGGGCGATCGCAGCTTGAGCTTGGAGATCGTCGTGGACACGGTAGTGCCGCCGGTCTCATTCGGCGACCCGGCCATCGACGGCGACGGCTTGGCCCCCGACAGCGACACCGGCGTCTCGCCGCCAAACCCGGACACGATCAGCGACGACATAACCAGCGACACCACGCCCAAGTTCTGGGGGCGCGCCGAGGCCGACGCCATTCTCAGGCTCTATGCCGACGTCAACGACAACGGAGTGCTGGATATCGGAACCGACGTCTTCCTGGGGCAAACCACGGCGATTCCGCTGGACGGCAACCTCCAGGAGCCGGACGGATATTGGGAAATCCAAACGATCGTGGACCTCAACGATCCGGCTTATTTCCCGATCCCCGACGGGCTGCGGACGATCTTCGTCACCGCCGAGGATGTGGCTGGCAACGTGAACGCCCCCGACGGGGCGGGCGATCTGCTCGAAATCTTCATCGACACCCAGGGGCCGGTGATCGACGCGGTGTTCGTCACCGACGCGCCGGGCTACGACCTGTTCGATCCCAAGCCCTCGACCGACGGCCCCAGCCCGCTGGTCGGAATGATTAGCATTACGTTCACCGATCCGCCGGACCGCGAGGATCCGTTCCTCTACCCGGCCTTGAAAATGGACGTGGCGGCGCAGCCGGGGCATTACCTCTTGGTCGGCGACGCCAACGGCGCTATCGCCATTCAGTCGGTGACGGTGCTGAACGATCCGGTGCTGCCCGGCCAACCGGCCACGGCAACCGTGGTCCTGACCTTCTTCGATTTCCTCCCCGACGATCGGTTCACGCTGACCATTTCCGACTCTCTGACGGATCCGGCGGGGAACCATCTGGACGGCGAAAACAACGCGGTCGAGCCGCAGGAGCAGCCGTTGTTCCCCACCGGCGACGGCGTGCCGGGCGGAGAATTCGTCGCCCGATTCACCGTCGACAGCCGCCCGGAAATCGGCACATGGAGCGCCGGAACCGTGTACCTCGACACGAACGGCAACTTCCTCTTCGATCCGCAAAATCTCGACGCCACCAACCGCGACCTGGTCTACGTTTACGGTTTCACCAGCGATAACATTTTCGCCGGCAACTTCGGGCCGATGGGCGCCGCCGTGGCCGACGGATTCGCCAAACTGGGGGCCTACGGCCGCATCGGCAACCAGTATCGCTGGCTCATCGACTCCGACAACAACGGTGCGGCGGACATCGTCGTCAACGAGCCGGCCAATATCAACGGCATGCCCATCGCCGGCAATTTCAGCGGCGTCCCCGGCACCGCCGACCAAGTCGGACTTTTCGACGGAAGCAATTGGTACTTCGACGTCGATCACGACTACCAGATCGATTTGGCGGCCACGGTCCCCAGCCTGATTACCGGCTATCCGATCGTCGGCGATTTCGACGGCGACGGGCACGTCGATCTGGGCACCTATCGCGACGACGTCTTCTACTTCCAGCTCTGGGACAGCGGCATCAACGACTACAGCACTTCGGTCAAGACCATCACCACGTTGGGCTTGATCGGCGTCCGCGAACGCCCCGTGGCGGCCGACATGGACCAGGACGGCATCACCGACATCGGACTTTGGGCGCCGGACCGCAGCGGGGCCACCGGCGACAACATCGGCGAGTGGTACTTCCTGCTTTCGAACGATCACCCGTTCGACACCAGCGGCAATCCGTTGCCGACACAACGCATCGCCGGCGAAGTCAATATGCTCAACCACCAGTTTTCACAGGCTCCGCTGGGCAACGACCTCTTCGCCCGAATGGGTAACCAGTACGCCATGCCCCTGGTGGGAAACTTCGATCCTCCGGTGAACCCGACAACCGTTCCCCAGAATATCGGACCGGCGATCTACAGCGTGGTTACGGCCGTCTCCGGCGACGACCCGGTAATCACCTGGACCCTGGAAGACTTCGACGGAATCGCTTCCACGACTCTGAGCGTGGACGGCCGCACGGCAAAGGTCTACGGGCCATACGGCACCAACACCCGTGCAGACTATGCCGGGGTTTTAGCGGAATTGAACCTCGCGCCGGGCAGCCACACGTTTGTGATTACCGCCACGGACGCGGCGGGAACGCCCCTCTCCACCCAGTACCACGGCGCTTTCGAGATGCCCGCCCAGCCGTCGGGCAACACGGGACCGGTCATCTCTTCGGTGGTCAAGGCCGTCGCCGGCGACGATCCGGTTATCACCTGGAACCTGAAAGACGCCGATGGAATCGCTGCCACCACTCTTACCGTGGACGGCCGCACGGTGAAGGTCTACGGGCCATACGGCACAAAGACCAATGCCGATTACGCCGGAGTCTTGGCGGGGTTGAACCTCGCGCCGGGCAGCCACACGTTTGTGATCACCGCCACGGACGCGGCGGGCAAGCCCGTCTCCACGCAACTCACCGGCACCTTCGAGATGCCCGCCCAGCCGTCGGGCAACACGGGACCGGTCATCTCTTCGGTGGTCAAGGCCGTCGCCGGCGATAATCCGGTTATTACCTGGAACCTGAAAGACGCCGACGGAATCGCTGCCACCACTCTTACCGTGGACGGCCGCACGGCGAAGGTCTACGGGCCATACGGCACAAAGACCAATGCCGATTACGCCGGGGTCTTGGCGGGGTTGAACCTCGCGCCGGGCAGCCACACGTTTGTGATCACCACCACGGACGCGGCGGGCAAGCCCGTCTCCACGCAGTTCACCGGCACTTTCGAATTGGTCGCGCCCGCCCAGTTGGCGCCGATGATTTCAAACATCATCGTCACCGAATTGCAGGGTAACGGCGACAAGACGCTCCAGGCCGGCGAGACAATTCTTGTCACCTGGTCGGCAAACGATCAGGACGGCATTTTCTCGACCGGCGCGTTTATCAACAATGTGGCCGCCAAGGCAGTCTACGGCCCGTACGGCTCCGACTACTCGGCCGTGTTCGATCCATTGCCGTCAGGCATTCACAACCTGACGATTCGTGCCGTGGACAAGAGCAAGGACCGCGTCGAAACGCGCTACGACGCCCAATTCAACATTGCCGTGGCGCAGGTCATGGCACAGTTGGTGAATGCAAAGAGCGGCTCGGCGAAAACCAGTTGGCTATTTGACATGTAGTGAATGCAGCCGGCGCGGCTTTTAGCCTTGATGCAAATCGCGCCTCGTTCCCATGCTCTGCATGGGAACGCATTGTCCGAACGCTCTGAGGTTGTGAAAAAACTGTAGGGTGCGTGAAACGCACCACAACCGGTAGTGCATGGTGCGTTTCACGCACCCTACATATTGTGTTCGCAATGAATGGAAATCAATTTTT
>Ga0123333_10003530_pt1 | contig 15150 bp, 11 predicted proteins | sample BioC12SIPDNA_3_FD_89957 | JGI IMG/M metagenome (GOLD analysis project Ga0123333, IMG submission 89957) | Anaerobic biogas reactor microbial communites from Washington, USA - Biogas_R2_B C12 SIP DNA | ecosystem: Engineered > Bioreactor > Anaerobic > Unclassified | place: Washington, USA... | reverse complement strand
CAGGTCGATGGATACCTCTTCCGTGCCCACCTCCACCTTGACGCCGCGGGTAATGTTGCGGTTTTTGCCGATGATGTCGCCAAAGCCGCCGCTGGTCACCATGCCCGCGATGCCCTCAATCTCGTTGGCGGCAATGCCGGATATGATGGCGATGACTTCGTTGGCGTAGGTAATGGTACCGCCGTCCGGCGATTCAACCTCCGCGTTGACTGGCAGGTTTTCGTTCTTAGGTGCCATGCGACACACCTCCTCCTATATCAGAGCCAGTATAGCAAAATTAGCGCCCCTGCGCAATATGGCGCACATCAGGGCATCCCGTCTTCAAATGCTTGCAGGTCTTCCGCTCCTCTGATACACTACAGGCAAAATCAATACCGCGCGAAGAAAGGACATGAATGATGTTAAACTTTGATTTCTATGCTCCGGCCCGCATCATATTCGGCAAGGATACCCAGCAAAAAATCGGCAAGGTGCTCAAACCGCACGCCAAAAAGGTGCTGCTGCACTATGGCGGTGGCAGCATCAAAAAGTCCGGCCTGTATGACCAGGTAGTAGCCTCCCTCAAGGAAAACGGCATCGCCTATTTCGAACTGGGCGGCGTTCAGCCCAATCCCCGCCTGGGCCTGGTGCACCAGGGCATCCAGCTGGCCAGGGACGAAGGGGTTGACCTGATCCTGGCTGTGGGCGGCGGCAGCGCGATAGACTCCGCCAAGGCTATTGCCATGGGCGTCTATCTGGACCATGACGTGTGGGATGTATACGAACAGCAGATGCGTATCGACAAGGCCCTGCCTGTCGCCGTTGTGCTGACCATCCCCGCCGCGGGCAGCGAGTCCAGCGGTGACACCGTGATCACCAATGAGGAAAAAAGCCTGAAGTACGGCTATGGCAGCCCCAGGCTGCGCCCGCTGATCAGCATCATGAACCCGGAGCTGTTTTTCACCTTGCCCAAGGACCAAGTGGCCAACGGCGTGGCGGACATGATGAGCCATGTGTTTGAGCGCTACTTCACCAACACCCGCAACACCGATCTGACCGATGGCCTGTGCGAGGCAGTGCTGCGCACCATCATGCTCAACGGCCCCAAGGTGCTGGACAACCCGCAGGATTATGACGCCTGGGCCGAAATCGGCTTCAGCGGCACAGTGGCGCACAATGGGCTGGTGGGCATGGGCCGTGAACAGGATTGGGCCTGCCACAACATGGAGCATGAGTTGAGCGCTATCTACGATGTGGCCCACGGCGCCGGCCTGGCGGTGCTGACCCCGGCCTGGATGCGATATGTGTACAAGGATAACATCGACATGTTTGTCCAGTTTGCCGTCAACGTCATGGGCGTGCAGATGAGCTACCGTGACAAGGATGCCCTGGTGCTAGAGGGCATCGCCCGGCTGGAGGCCTTCTTCCGCCGCATGGGCCTGCCCCAAACGCTGACGGAGCTGGGCATTGACGGCAGCCGGCTGGAAGAGATGGCCAAAAAGGCCACCGGCATCGCCTTTGGCGAGGAATCCCCCCTGGGCAACTTCAAAAAGCTGGCCTGGCAGGATGTGGTCAACATCTATAACCTGTGTAAATAATTAGCATCATCACCAAATGCGGCGGCGGAGGGACAAACCCTCCGCCGCTTTGTATTCTCGTATGGAATATCGCTACTCGTAGGGCTCCTGCCGCACGGGGTCATTGTGCACCAGCACATCCGGCCCCAAGTCCTTAAAGCGGCAGATCATTTCATTGGTCAAGGCCAGCCCCATGTGGGGCACGTCGATGTCCGCGCGCGCCACAAATACCGCCTCGGACAGCTCCTGTTCATCGCGCACAATCTCGTTGCTTCCATCCACCTGGGCGTAGAAGCCGGCCAGCATGGAGCCCGTGAAGGGCCATGGCTGGCTTTTGTAGTAGGTGATGTGCCGTACCTTAAGCCCGGTTTCCTCCATCACCTCGCGCGCCACTGCCTGCTCCAGCGTCTCGCCGATTTCGGCATACCCGGCCACCAAAGCAGGGCGCGGGTTCTCCCGCCCGGCATATTTCGTCACCAGCAGCCTGTCGCCATCCACTACGCCCACGATGACCGCCGGCATGATCTGCGGGTACTCCCGTTGGCCGCACTGGGTGCAGACCATCAGGCGCTCCACCTGGTCGTGCTGCGCAGCAGCGCCGCAGCGGCCGCAGAACCTGCGGCTGGCGTACCACCGGTACAGATGGTGCGCCACCACACCCGCAAAGCACAGGTGCCGTGGAGAGGTGTAGCGCAGCTCCTGCACCGGCACAAAGGCATATCCCGCCGGGGCCATGTCCATCGCGCCCTCTTCCAGCAAAAAGAAGGGCTGCTCGCCAATGCTGAACAGGTAGGTGCACCGCTCAGCGGGTTGCCCCAGATCAGCCAGGCATGGGTAGGAAACCATATCCCCCATGGCCGTCAGCACCGTGTCGTCACGGCAGCAGATGATGCTGTCCTGTGGGGACGGCGTCAGGGAGCGATAGCTGTTGTCAAACGCCAGAGGCGAAAACTCATGCAACATTTATGATAACCGCGTCAGATCGTCATCAGGCCTTGTCCTGCGGGTCAAAGCGGAGGTGGAGCATGCGCAGCTGCTCCTCCGGCACGGCGGATGGCGTATCCATCATCAGGCAGGAGGCGTTTTGCGCCTTGGGGAAGGCAATTACATCGCGCAGGCTGTCCGCCCCGGTCAACATCATCATCAGCCGGTCAATGCCAAAGGCAAAGCCGCCGTGGGGCGGGGTGCCGTATTTGAATGCCTCCAGCAGGAAGCCAAAGCGCTGCCAGGCCTCCTCATGCGTGAAGCCAAGCCAGCTGAACATCCGCTCCTGCAGGTCGCTTGCGTGGATGCGGATGGAGCCCGACCCCATCTCGATGCCGTTATATACCAAATCGTATGATTTGGCGCGCACCTGCTCCGGGTGTGTTTCCAGCAGGCCAAAGTCCTCCTCCATGGGCATGGTGAAGGGGTGATGCGCCGCCTGGAACCGCTGGCTTTCCTCGTCCCACTCCAGCAGGGGAAACTCGGTAATCCACAGCAGGTTGTCCTTGCTCTGATCAATCAGGCCGAGCTCGCGCGCAAGCCTGCCGCGCAGCTGCCCCATGGCGGTCAACGCCACGGGCTTTTTGTCCGCGATGAGGAACAGCGCGTCCCCCGGCTGTACGTCCATGTGCGCAAGGAGCGCCTTTAGCTTTTCCTCGCTGAAGAACTTGGCAAAGGAAGAGCGGACAGTACCGTCCTCCTGCAGGGCCATCCAGGCCAGGCCCTTGACATGGTAGGTTTTGACAAACTCACCCAGCGCGTCCATCTCCTTGCGGGACAGGCGGTCGGCGGCCTGTTTGGCCGTGATGGCGCATACCATCTGCCCGCCTTCCACCGCCTGCTCAAATATGGAAAAACCGCATCCCCGCACCTGCTCATTCACGGTGGAGATGGTCATGTCATAGCGGGTGTCCGGCTTGTCGGAGCCATATTTCTCCATGGCGTCCTTCCAGGTCATTCGAGGCAGAGGCAGCGGCAGGTCAATGCCCTTGACCTCCTTGAAGACAGCGGCAAAGGCACCCTCTACGACGGTTTGAACGTCCTTGGGCTCTACAAAGCTCATCTCAAGGTCCAGCTGGGTAAACTCCGGCTGGCGATCGGCGCGGCTGTCCTCATCGCGGAAGCAGCGGGCCACCTGAAAATAGCGGTCCATGCCGGCCAGCATCAACAGCTGCTTGTATATCTGGGGGCTTTGGGGCAAGGCGTAGCACTCCCCGGCGTGGATGCGGCTGGGCACCAGAAAGTCCCGCGCGCCCTCGGGGGTGGACTTGGTGAGGATGGGCGTTTCAAACTCGGCGAAGCCCTGGGAAATCATATGGTTGCGGATGGCCATGGTCACCTGAGACCTGGCTAACATGGTCTTTTGCATGCTAGGCTTGCGCAGGTCCAGGTAGCGGTACTTGAGGCGTATGGCCTCATTGTCCTTGGCGCCGTCCTCTACATAGATGGGCGGCGTCTCGGCGGCGTTGAGGATCTTGGCCTCGCGCACATTCACCTCCACCCGTCCGGTGGCCATATGCTCATTCACCGCATCGGCTTCCCGCAGAGCCACCTGGCCGCGGATGGCCAGCACATACTCTGAGCGCAGGGCCTCGCCCATGGCATACACATCGGCAGGCAAGGTATCCGCCTTGAACACCACCTGCACCATGCCCGAAACGTCCCGCAGCCACACAAAGATAATGCCCCCCATGTTGCGGGCGCGCTGCACCCAGCCCATGAGCGTCAGCTCGCGGCCTACCATCGCCTCGGTTACTTCGCCGCAGCGGTAATCCCGCCGCCATCCGCCTAAAAACTCAGCCATTTTGTTCCACTCCTCCGTTTTTCCGCATCAACATGCCTGCGATTTGTTCTACAGCGCCCTGCAAGGGGATCTCTTTTTCCTCCCCGCTGCGCATGTCCCGCAGCCGGACATTGCCGCGCTGCATCTCCTCGCCCCCCACCATCACCAGCATATGCACATTCAGCTTATTTGCGTACTTAAACTGCGCGCGCAGGCTGCGGCTGCTATGGTCGCAATCCACCCGCAGACCGGCAGCCCGCAGCGCCAGCGTCAGCTGGAAGGCCGCCGTCAGCGACTCCGGCTCGATATTGGCCACATAGATTTGATATTGCTCGGGCTCGGGCAGGGCGATGCCGCGGTTATCCAGCTCCATCAGGATGCGCTCCATCCCGATGCCAAAGCCCACCGCGGGCAGATCAGGCCCGCCCAGCATCTCCACCAGGCCGTCATAGCGCCCGCCGCCGCACAACGCCAGCCCTTCGCGCACGCCGTGCATGATAATCTCAAACACCGTTTTGGTGTAGTAGTCCAGGCCGCGCACAATGCGCGGGTCTACCTGGTAGCGCACGCCGGCCGCATCCAGCAATTGCTGCAGGCGGGCGAAGTGATCATCGCACTCATCACAGAGCATGTCCAGCACCACGGGTGCATCCGCCACAATGCGTTTGCAGGCCGTTTCCTTGCAATCCAGCACCCGCAGCGGGTTGCGGTCAAAGCGCTGGCGGCAGTTTTCGCACAGGTTGCCCAGGTTGTCGCCCAGGTATTCCCGCAGCCGCTGGTGATAGCCTGGGCGGCACACCGGGCAGCCGATGGAGTTGACGTGCACCGTCAGGTCATCCAGCCCAAGGCCGGCCAGCATATTGAGCAGCAGGGAAATCAGCTCCGCATCCGCGGTGGGCTCCTTGGCGCCAAAGCACTCCATGCCAAACTGGTGGTGCTCCCGCAGGCGGCCGTGCTGAGGGTTTTCGTAGCGGAAGATGGGGTTGTTGAGGTAGTACATCTTCTGCGGCTGGGCTTGGGCAAACAGCTTGCCCTCTATCAGGGCGCGCACCGCGCCTGCCGTGCCCTCCGGCTTCAGGGTGATGCTGCGCCCGCCCTTGTCCTCAAAGGTATACATCTCCTTTTGCACGATGTCCGTGGTATCGCCCACGCCGCGCAAAAACAGCTCCGTATGCTCAAACACAGGCGTACGCACCTCGCGGTAGCCGGCCAGGGCAGCCGCCTGCCGCATGGCAGCCTCCACATGCTGTGCCCTGTAGCTGTCCTGCGGCAGTACATCCTTGGTTCCCTTGGGTGCCTGTATCATTGATTCCTCCCATAAAACAACCCATGCATCAAAATGCATGGGACGAATTGCTTCGCGGTGCCACCCTGCTTGCACAACACATGTGCCGCTCAATGCCTGTATCGCAGGCTGCGCCGGCTCTCGCCGATGGCTCCGGGGTGTCTATCTGATGGTTTGCCGGGGGCTTACAGCCCAGACCCCCTTCTCTTCAGGCAAACGGCACAGCCTCTTCCCTTCAACGCCGATGGGCGTATTATATGGCGTGTTCGTCCCTTTGTCAATGCTGGGGCGCTGTGCTATAATCCACGTGAAGAAGGAGGCTGAGTAAATATGAGTGAATGTGAAAGCTGCTTTACCCCTTTAATCCGTCTGGATGTCAATCATCTGATGAGCGATGTGGTGGGCGAGCGCTATGGTATTTCTGCGAATGAGTTAGATGCCGCCCAGCAGGCGGCCACGGCAGCGTTTGAAGCGGTGAAGCGCAACCGCGGTCAGGGCTGGCTGGGGTGGACCGAGCTGCCCTACAATCAGGATGACATTGTGGCCGACATCGAGCAGACCGCGACCAGCATACGCAAGCGCTTCAAGGCCTTTGTGGTGCTGGGTATCGGCGGCAGCGCGCTGGGCCCCATTGCGGTACATCAGGCGCTTAACCACCTGCATTACAACGAGCTGAGCGACGAAATACGCCGGGGCCCCCGCCTGTATGTGGAGGATAACATCGACCCCGAGCGCATGCAGGCGCTGCTGGATGTGGTGGATGTAAAGACCACCTGCTTCAACGTCATCACCAAGTCCGGTGCCACCGCCGAGACGATGAGCCAGTACCTGATTGTGACCGAAGCGTTGAAGAAAGCTGTGGGCGACGGCTGGCAGCAGCATATCATCGCCACCACCGACCGCGAGAAGGGCAACCTGATCAAATTGGCGCAACTGGAAGGCTTCAAAACCTTCTACATCCCCTCCTCCGTGGGCGGCCGTTTCAGCCAGCTCAGCCCCGTAGGCCTGTTAGCCGCCGCGGTATGCGGCATCAACATCCGCCTGATGCTCAGCGGCGCCAAGTGCATGGATCAGCGCTGCGCTACCGACCGCATCTGGGACAACCCGGCGCTGTTAGAGGCGGTCATCCAGCATGTGTTGATGGAATCCGGCATCAACGTGCACGTGATGATGCCCTACGCCGACAGCCTCAAGTACATGGCAGACTGGTTTTGCCAGCTGTGGGCAGAGAGCCTGGGCAAGAATGTGACCCGCAAGGGGATGGCCGTCAACGTGGGGCAGACGCCCGTCAAATCCCTGGGCGTTACGGATCAGCACAGCCAGCTGCAGCTGTATACCGAAGGCCCCTACGACAAGGTGATTACCTTCCTGAAGGTGGAGGCATTCCGCGCCACCACAGCCATTCCCCACGGCTGTGAAGAGTTCCCGGACGTGGCCTTCCTGGGGGGCAAGACGCTCAACCAGCTCATCGAGGCCGAGCGCCAGGGCACCGAATACGCCCTGCTGCGTGCAGGCCGCATGAGCCAGACCATCACGCTGCCCATCGTCAACGAGCACACCATCGGCCAGCTGCTCTACTTCCTGGAGCTGGTAACCGCCTATGTGGGCGAGCTGCTCGATATTGACGCCTTCAACCAGCCAGGCGTTGAGGAATCCAAGATCGCCTCCTACGCGGTGCTGGGCCATACAGGTGACAAGTACCGCCTCAAGCAGCAGGAAATGGCTGCAGCGCCCGCATCGCAGGAGAAGTATATCCTGTAAGCACTGATTTTCACCCCACAAAGGGCGCCGCTGATGTGATATGCGGCGCCCTTTGTTCACGGATAGTTTCTTTTACTCCACAGGCTTGTAGCGCAGGATCGGGTTGCGCGCAGCGCCCACCTCGTCCGGCCGGCCGATGGGGGTAGTCACCGGGGCCTGGTGCAGACGCTCAGGATCGGTGTCGATCATCTCGCGGATCGCGCGGAAAGCCTCCGCGGCCTCATCCAGGGCTTCGCGGCTTTCGGTTTCCGTGGGTTCAAGCATCAGCGCCTCATGCACAATCAGGGGGAAGTACATGGTGGGCGGGTGCATGCCGTAGTCAATCAGGCCCTTGGCCACATCCAGCGCGGACACGCCCGACTCGCGCTTGGTCTTCTCCAGCGTGAGCACAAACTCGTGCATGCATACATGATCGTAGGCCACAGGGAAGTATTTCTTCACAGCGTGCATCAGATAGTTGGCGTTGAGCACGGCGGTTTCGCTGGCTTCCTGCAGGCCATCAGACCCCAGCGTCAGGATGTAGGTCAGCGCGCGCACCAGAATGCCGAAGTTGCCATAGTAGGAACGCACCTGGCCGATGCTGTCGGGCTTTCGCTCCTCGCCCAGCAAGGAGGCCGGCAGGTAGGGGCTCAGGATGTCCTTGCAGCCAACGGGGCCGCAGCCGGGGCCGCCGCCGCCATGGGGGGTAGAGAAGGTCTTGTGCAGGTTGAGGTGCACCACGTCAAAGCCCATGTCCCCCGGGCGCACCTTGCCCATGATGGCATTGAGGTTGGCGCCGTCGTAGTAGCACAGGCCGCCGCAGGCGTGGATGATCTCGGTGATTTCCAGGATATTGGTGTCAAACAGGCCCAGCGTATTGGGGTTGGTCAGCATCAGGCCGGCCACCTCATCCGAGCAGGCTGCCCGCAGTGCATCCATATCCACACAGCCGTTGGCAGCCGAGGGGATATTGATCACGCTGTAGCCCACCATGGCCGCGCTCGCCGGGTTGGTGCCATGGGCCGAGTCGGGCACGATAATCTTGGTGCGCTTTGCATCGCCGCGTGCCTCATGATACTTCTTCATGAGCAGCAGGCCGGTAAACTCGCCATGCGCGCCGGCCGCGGGCTGGAAGCTCATGGCGTCCATGCCCGTGATTTCACACAGCAGCTTCTCCGCCGTGTCGATCACTTCCCGGCAGCCAAGCACTGTATCCGCAGGCTGCAAGGGGTGTACGTTTGCGAAGTTGGGGTCACCCGCCGCGACCTCATTGATGCGGGGGTTGTACTTCATGGTGCAGGAGCCCAGCGGGTAGAAGCCGCTGTTGACGCCAAAGGCCTGCTTGCTCAGCCTGGTGTAGTGACGGATCAGCTCCACCTCGGTCAGCTCGGGCAGCTTGGGCATGTTCTCACGCAGCGAGGCATCCTCGGGCAGCGCGGCCTTGGGTACATCGCAGCCGGGCAGATAGCTCATCTGGCGGCCCGTGGCCCCAAGTTCGAAGACCAGCTTCATGTTGTCACCTCCCGCACGGCCTCGACCACACGGTCAAGGGCCTGTTTAGTCAACTTCTCAGTCACGCACCAAAGCATGTGGTCGCCCACCGGCAGGCCGCTGAGGATGCCTTTTTGCATCAAGGCCTGCTCCAGCGCCTTGGGATCCGACGGGCATGTGGTGACAAACTCGTTAAAGAAAGCGCCGTCATATACCAGCTTGATCCCCGTTATCCGGGTCAGCTGTTGGGCAAAGTAATGCGCCTTGTGGTAGCACAGCTCGGCCGCCTGCCGGATGCCCTGCGGCCCCATGGCAGACATGTATACCGCCGCCGTCATGGCGCACAGTGCCTGGTTGGAGCAGACATTGCTGCCGGCCTTTTCCCGGCGGATGTGCTGCTCGCGCGCCTGCAGGGTGAGCACGAAGGCCCGCCTGCCTTGATTGTCCTTGGTTTCGCCCACAATGCGGCCGGGCAGGGAGCGCGTCAGCTCCTTCCTTGCCGCCATGAAGCCCAGGTAGGGCCCGCCGTAGGACAATGGAATGCCCAGCGGCTGTCCTTCGCCTACGGCGATGTCAGCGCCGTATTCCGCAGGGGTTTTGAGCATGCCCAGCGAGATGGGGTATACGCCCATGATCGCCTTGGCACCCGCCCCATGGGCAGCATCTACCAGCGCCTGCGCATCCTCAATCTGGCCGAAGAAATTCGGCTGCTGGATGTACACGCAGGCCGTCTTGTCGTTCAACAACTCGGCCAGCTGCTTCAGATCAGTCCGGCCGTCCTTGACGGGGATCAGCGCAAAGGGCACATCGCGCCCCCAGCAGTAGGTGCGGATGGTCTCGATGACTTCGGGATGGGCGGCCGCGCTGACCAGCACGCCTTCGCGCCTGCGGTCCAGGCACATCATGGCGGCCTCGGCCGCGGCGGAGGCGCCATCGTAAACCGACGCGTTGCTGACATCCATGCCGGTCAGCTCGCAGATCATGGTCTGGTATTCAAAGATGCTCTGCAGGATGCCCTGGCTTAATTCAGCCTGGTAGGGTGTGTAGGTGGTGGAAAACTCTTCCCTGCTGGTCACACTGCCGACGACGGCAGGGATGTAGTGATCATACGCGCCTGCGCCACGCAGGATCGTGGGAAAAATCCGGTTCTTGGCGGCCATGGTACGCATGGCATCGCGCACTTCCAGCTCGGATAGCCCCTGCGGGATGTCAAGCGGCTTGGTCAGCAGCACGCTCTTGGGTACATCGCTGTACAGGTCATCAATGGCCTGATAGCCAAGGCTGTGCAGCATCTCCAGGCGTTCCTGCGGTGTGGATGGCAGGTAGCTCCCCATGTCAGCCCTCCTTGGTCAGTTGCTCATACTCCTCCGCACTGAGCAGTTCTTCCCGGTCACTAATCTCGTTGACCCGGACAATCCACGCCTCGTAGGGCGCTTCGTTGATTTTTTCCGGCGTATCCACCAGCGATTCGTTAACCTCGGCCACCGTGCCCGTCACCGGGCTGATGATCTCGCTGACCGCCTTGACGGACTCGATATCCGCAAAGGAAGCGCCCGCCGTGACGGCATCACCCACAAACGGCACGTTGATGAACACGATGTCGCCCAGCTCCTTCTGCGCAAAATCGGTCAGACCGATCACAACGCTGTCTCCATCCTCTTTGACCCACTCGTGGGACTTGGAATAACGCAGCTCCTTGGGAAAATTCATGGCCTAATCCTCCTTCATAACTATGATGCGTTTCCGCATGATGTTCTTTGTTCAGGCTTTGGGGCGGGTATAAAAGGGCAGCGCCACAACTTGGGCAGCTAACTTACGGCCGCGCACGTCCACCACCAGCTTTTCGCCGATGTTGGCGTGGGCGCGGTCAATCGTGGCCATGGCAATCGCCTTGCCCACAAAGGGCCCCATGGTGCCGCTGGTCGTCCGGCCGATCAGTTGATCGTCCTTGTATACATCGCTGTCTTCCCGGGCGATGCCCCGGTCCAGCAGCATCAGCCCCACTCTGATCTTTTTGGGCTCCCCCCGCTCCAGCAGGGCCTGTTTACCGATGAAGTCCGGCTTGTCCATCTTGACAAACATATCAAGGCCAACTTCCAGCGGTGTGATGTCGTCGGACATCTCATGGCCGTAGAGGGGCATCCCCGCCTCCAGGCGCAGCGTGTCCCGCGCGCCCAGCCCGCAGGGAATCAGGCCGTCGTCCTTGCCGGCTTCCAGCAGCGCCTCGGCCAGGCGCACGGCATCCTCGGGCTTGCAATACAGCTCGTAGCCCAGCTCCCCCGTATATCCGGTACGGGACACCAGGCAATCGACGCCCGCCACTAACACATGCTCGGTGAAGGTATAGTATTTGGTGGGCAGTTGCGCCGCATCGGCCACACGGGCCAGCACCGCAGGCGCCTTTGGCCCCTGCAGGGCCAGCTGCGCATATTGATCGGACAGGTCAAGAATTTTGACGTCGCCCTGCGCATGCTTTGTGTACCAGGCGAAATCCTTGTCCTTGTTGGCGGCGTTGACAATCAGCAGATAGCGGTCCTCGGCAAACTTGTAGACAATCAGGTCGTCTACAATGCCTCCCTGTTTGTTGCAAATCGGGCTGTAACGCACGCGGCCCACCTGCATGCCGCTGAAGTCGTTGGTATGCATCCGCTGAAGGTTGCTCAGCGCATCCGGCCCTTCAAACAGGATCTCCCCCATGTGCGATACGTCAAACAGCCCGCAGGCGCGGCGCACGGCATTGTGCTCGGCGATTACGCCGGTGGGGTATTGAACAGGCAGCAGATAGCCCGCGAAGGGCACGATTTTGCCCTGCAGGCGTACATGCAGGTCGTACAGCGGCGTCTTTTTTTCCATAAAAACCCTCCTGATCAAAAGGCACGCAAACCATATTGCGTGCCTCTGTTGTTGAACCTCGAGGATTCCCCCGCAAGGCGGAGTTGCCTCTTAGGTGCATTGCTGCTTTCCAGAGTTTCGTCCCAATCCGGTCTTGCTGCCTGAGAGTTTTTGCAGTCCCCTTCGGCGCCGCTGCGCAAGCGGTCTCTCCCGGATTGCTCAACCGATTATTTTTTTGTGCCCCGACGCAGATAGGCGGGCACGCCCAGGTCGTCCTTCTCGGCCGCAAAGGGCTGCTGCGGGCGGACGGGCGGCTGGTAGGGGTTGGCCTGCTGCACATAGGGCGCTTGGCCTGGCGTATAGCCCGGCGCATAGGGCTGCTGCGGCTGATAGCCTTGCTGCATGTAAGGCTGCGGCGAGGGCATCTGCGGAACAACCGGGCCAGCCGGGCGCCCAGGCGTCGGGAAGAAGCCCGAGGTGTCCTGCTGATCGTACATGGCCGGCACCTGCGGCGCTTCAAAGGCCGGTGCATTGGCATCGGGCACATCAACGGGCGCGCGGTTTTCGTAGGGATTATAGGAGGCGGTGGCCGTACCGTAGGGCACAGATGCCTTAAACGGCTTTTTCTTGGCTTCCCGCGCGGGGAAGGCAGTCTTCTCAAAGCCGGTGGCAATGACAGTGATGCGCACCTCGTCCTTGAGGCTGTTGTCCACGCCGGCGCCAAAGATGATGTTGGCCTCGCTGTCGGCGGCCTCCTGAATCAGGCGGGCTGCCTCGTTGATATCCAGGATCGGCATATCCTCGCCGCCGGTGATGTTGATCAGCACCGCGCGGGCACCATCGATCTTGGTCTCAAGCAGCGGGCTGGCGACGGCGTTCTTGGCGGCCTGCACCATGCGGTTTTCGCCCTTGCCGCTGCCGATGCCGATGTGGGCCATGCCGCCGGACTCCATGACGGTTTTGACGTCGGCAAAGTCCAGGTTGATGGTGGCGGGCAGGGCAATCAGGTCGGAAATGCCCTGGATGCCCTGGCGCAGCACATCATCGGCCACGCGGAATGCTTCCAGCATGGAGGTACCCTTGCTGACCACCTGCAGGAGGCGATCATTGGGAATCACCACCAAGGTGTCCACAAACTGCTTGAGCTCGTTAATGCCCATTTCGGCGTTGCGCATGCGCTGCTTGCCTTCAAACTGGAAGGGTTTGGTGACCACGGCGATGGTCAGGCAGTTGAGCTCGCGCGCAATATCGGCAACCACAGGGGCAGCACCCGTGCCGGTGCCGCCGCCCATGCCGGCGGTGACAAACACCAGGTCCGCGCCCTTGAGCAGCTGGGCAATCTCTTCCCGGCTTTCCTCGGCGGCACGCTTGCCGATCTCGGGCACAGCGCCTGCGCCAAGGCCCTTGGTCAGCTTTTCACCGATCTGCAGCGTGATATCAGCCTTGGAGGCAGTCAGCGCCTGGCGATCGGTATTGACGGCGATGAATTCAACGCCCTTTAACTGGGCCTCCACCATGCGGTTGACCGCGTTGGCGCCGCCGCCGCCGCAGCCGACGACCTTAATGGATGCAAAGGATTGCCTTTGTTCTTGTTCAACCTGCTGCAGTTCAAGCATGGTTTGTCCTCCTCAAATGTGCGTGGGAGCGCCGGGGCATCAGCCGCCGAACAGCCCGCGGAAGAAGCCGCCGATGCCGCTTTGCGGCGCGCCGGCCCCCGTCTTGGTGTCTATAATCAGGTCAAGCAGCCCCAAGGCACTGGAGTAAATGGGGCTGGACAGTTTGACCGCCTTGCGCGGCAAATCCCGCACCGGCCGGCCCAGGCGTTCTGACAGAAACTCGCGGCCGCCCCGGTTGATAGCAAGGCCACCTCCGGTGAGGTACACGACAGACCAGTTGCCCAGGCGCACGCCCGATCCCTTGACGCACTCATTGATGGCTTCGCAGATCTCCTCGGCCCGCGGCTCCAAAATGGCGGACACCTTGTCGTAGTCGAATGTCTGGGTCCTGCCGTCGGCTGAAGTGACGTCAAAGCTGGGCTGGGAAGTGGGCGCGCCAAAGGTGTAGGCGCGCTTGATCTGCTCTGCCTGATCCAGGGGAATATCCAGCCCATAGGTCAAATCGGCCGTAATGTGGCCGCCGCCCAGGGGCAGGTTCCGGTGGAAGATGATGGTATCGCCCTCAACCGCCATCACCTCGGTGGTCAGGTACCCCATGTCAATCAGCAGGGCAGTGCGGTCGCGCTCCTCATCAGATATATAGAGCATCGCCTCCCCCATCGGTGTGGAGAAAAAGCCGCTGGCATTCTTGCCGATGGCGCGCAGGCGCTCGGACACGTCATCAATGAAAAACTGATCTGCAATCACATACGAAATCATGGCGCGCAGCTCATTGCCGTGCTGGTTAAGCGGCTCTAGTGTCTTTTTGCCGTCATCCACCACAAACCATGCCGGGCTGCGGTGAATGGGGGTGCCCCGCATCTCGCGTACCTCTTCATTGGCCATGGCGAACAATGTTTCGATATCACGGCTGGTGACGTGCGGATCAGCGCCCTGCAAATCCACCTTGACTTCAACCGTGTATACGCGGCTGAACTGTCCGGGAACGCCGACAAAAATATCCCGCGTGTTGGTGCGGGCCTGTTCTTCGGCCGTCCGGATGGCCTGTGCGATGGTATCGTTGACCAAGTCCGGATTGTTCCAGCGGGCATCGGCAAACCCATCGTAGGGCGCAATGCCGGCGCCCGTGATGTCACAGCGCTGCCGGCCCGAAACCTCGGCCACGAGGGCAACCACCTTGCTCGTGCCAAAGTCGATGACCGTGATTGTGCTTTTCATCAGACGTCATCCCCATTCCTCCGGCAAGATGCCGCATGTATGTGTGCCATACGACAAAACTGGCCGAATGATAGCCATTTGGATATCTTATTGTAACCGTTTTGTGACAACTTAGCAAGTGCTTCCCTAAAAATACAGTATGTTCTTCTTCCTTGCCCCGCAAACAGACCGTAGTTCTAAATAGAATCCGGTCGGTATGTTGCCTCTCCGGGGACAGTGGCCTCGATGATGCCGCCTGTGTACTGCATTGCTTTCAGCTTTTCAATCACAGCACGCGCAGTCCCTATCTTGGCCCGCAGCTGGCTGCCGTCGCCCAGGTGAACCGAGAAGCCATCCTTGGTGGTCATGTAAATGCTGGTGGGTTCCGACAGATTGATATCCTCCACCTGCTGCGTATACCCTTGCGCCAACAGCTCCTGTACCAGGCCGATGGCGGACTCTACCTGCCCGGGCTTTGTGCTCAGCGGCGGCTTGCCCTCACGGATATCGCGAAGGGCCAGCCCGGACACCGTAATCAGGCTCTCCCTCTGTGCCAGGTTGCGGGTTTGGTCCAGTATCATGCCGTCATCCGCCATGATGTAGGCAATGCCGATGTAGTTGATGCTGGCAACCGGCTGGCGCTCCCTCACATACAGGATGAGGGTG
>Ga0123333_10003528_pt1 | contig 15154 bp, 16 predicted proteins | sample BioC12SIPDNA_3_FD_89957 | JGI IMG/M metagenome (GOLD analysis project Ga0123333, IMG submission 89957) | Anaerobic biogas reactor microbial communites from Washington, USA - Biogas_R2_B C12 SIP DNA | ecosystem: Engineered > Bioreactor > Anaerobic > Unclassified | place: Washington, USA... | reverse complement strand
GAGGTAGGTCGCCTCGCCGGCGGTCACCGCCGCGTCGTGGAGGGCCAGGATCTCGGTGCGTCGCGGGTGGTCGAGCGGGAGCCGGGACGGACTGGGCCGCAGCGGGTCGACCCTCACGGGCAGCCCGCCGTCACCGCACGACGGCGCGTCCCCCACCGGAGCGCTTGACGTCGTACAGCGCGGCGTCGGCGCGGGCCAGCACGTCGTCCGGGGTGGTGCCGTCCACGTCGTCGAGGCGGACGATGCCGATCGACAGGCCGAGCGACACCTCCTCCTCACCGACGAGGAACGGGCGCCGCATCGCGTCGAGGAGGCGCTCGGCGAGGAGCGACGCGGCCGCCGGGTGCGGGACGTTGTGCAGCAGCACCGTGAACTCGTCGCCGCCCATGCGGGCGATCTCGTCGCCGCCCCGGAGCGCGGCCCGGAGCCGGGCGGCCGCCTCGATCAGCACGCCGTCGCCGGCCTCGTGGCCGAAGCGGTCGTTGATCGGCTTGAAGTCGTCGAGATCGCAGAACGCCACCGCGAGGTTCGTCTCGCGGGCGGCGAGGGCGTCGGCCAGCATCGCCCGGAAGCTCGCCCGGTTCGCCACCCCGGTGAGCGAGTCGTGTCCGGCGAGGTAGCGGAGGCGCTCGTGCTCGGCGCTGCGGACGAGGCTGAGCTGCACGTAGCGGGCCATGCGGTCGAGCACGAGGCGGTGGCCGAGGAACGGTCCGCCCTCCTCCACCGGCCACAGCGAGATCACCGCCGGGTTCTGCTCGTCGAAGCGGGGCACCGGCACGCACCAGACCTGGGTGAGCCCGGCGCGGCGGGCCGGTCCGGCGACCGATGCGGGCAGCTCGTCGATCGAGCGCTGCACCGGGACGCCCAGCTTGGCGCACTCGGTCCACGGCCCGGTGACCGACTCGTCCCACGGGGCGGGCAGGCCCCACCCGATCGTGCGCTCGAAGCCCGACCCGTCGAAGCCGCGGTGGATCCCGGCCGCCCCGGCCTCCAGCCAGCTCGCGATCGAGCGGCACAGGTCGAGCTGCACCTCGTCGACGAGCTGCCCGGCGAGCAGGCGGTGCAGGGCGCTCTCGAGGTGGCGCTCGCCCTCCCAGCTCCGCAGGCGGAGGACGATCCGTCGCTGGTCGGCGTCGTCGGTGAGGGCCAGGCCACCGATCTCGATCCACACCAGGGCGTCGTCGGGGCGCCGGATCGCCATGATCATCGGCGCGCCGACCAGGCCGGGGTTGCGTTCGCGGACCTCGTCGATGGCCTGCATCGCCACCATGAGCTGGTCGTCGGGGAGGAAGTCGGCGACGCTGCGACCGACGACCTGCGCGGGCTCCCAACCGACGACCCGGGCGAGCGATCCGCCGGCGTAGACGATGGTGCCGTCGTCGTCGACGATCAGGTACGGGTGGGCCGCCATGTCGACGATCGCGCGGAACGCGGCGTCGGACAGCTCACCGACACCCGGTAGGAGGTTCTGCGGCGTCCACCGCTGCGATCCGGTCTCCGACAACGTCACTGCCTCGCCTCGCCCTCGTCCACGTGTCGCCCCGATCCTAGGCGGGGTCGACCCTCCGTGGTTCCTCGGACGCTCAGCGACACGATCCGTGCGGTCCCCGGGACGGCCAGCCCGGTCACCCGAGTCGGAACGCGGAGACCACCTCGACCCGGGACGTGCCGGGGAACAGGTCGAGGACCCGGCACCGCTCCAGGCGGTAGCCGGCCCCGACGAGCAGACCGGCGTCGCGGCCGAGGGCGGCGGCGTCGCAGCTCACCAGCACCACCACCGGGGCACCGGTGGCGGCGACCCGGTCGACCCCGTCCCGGTCGAGCCCGGCGCGGGGCGGATCGGCCACCACGCAGCCGGCGGGCCGCGGCCCCCACCGCTCGAACCGCACCTCCTCGACCTGCACGCCGGACGGGAGGTTGACCCGGGCATCGGCTACGGCCGACGGTGCCCGCTCGACCGCCACTACGTCGTCGAACCCGTCGGCGACGCTGCCGGCGAACAGGCCGATGCCCGCGGCCAGGTCGATCAGCCGCCCCGACCGCCCGGCGACCTGGTCGATCGCGGCGCCGACCTCGGCGACCAGGGCGTCAGCCGCCTCGGGCGAAGGCTGGAGGAAGCTGCGCGCCGACACCCGCCAGCGCCGGCCGGCGATGTCCTCGTGCAGGACCGCGTCGGACGCCGGGTCCGCCCGGCTCACCACCGCGACGTCGTCGGGCACCGTCACCCGGCCATCGGCCGCAGGATCGAGCACCACCATGCGATCGCCGGTGCGGGCGCCGACCCGGATCACGACCTCGTCCGCCGCCCCGAACCGACCGTCGACCAGCACCTCCTCGACCAGCGGGTGGGCGACCCGGCACGAGTCGACCGTGAGGACGTCGTGCGAGCGACGGCGCCGGAACCCGGCCCGACCGTCGGTCACGGCCGCGCGCACCGTCGTCCGGCCCTCGGACGCGATCGGCGGGGCCGCCTCCACCGGTGCCGACCGCAGACCGCCGATGCGTTCGAGCGCGTCCGCGACGATCCGGAGGCGCAGGGCGTCGGCCAAGGTCGCGTCGACGTGCTGCCAATCGCACCCGCCACACCCGGCCCCCACGTGGGGGCACGGCGGATCGACCCGGTGGCCGCTCGCCTCGACGACCGCGATGAGGCGGGCCCGGCCGTGGCGGCGCCGCACGTCGGTGATCTCGACCTCGACCCGCTCTCCGGGCAGGGCTCCCGGCACGAACAGCACCCGGCCGTCGGGCGCGCGGGCCACGCCCTCGCCGCCGGTGGCGACGCCCTCCACCGCGACGGTCACGGGCGATCCGGCCACCGCGGCAGGCTAAGCGCGCGCTCGATGCCGGACACCTCTCTCGCGCACCCGCGCACGAGAGGCGGGCGTCCCGCACATCGCCGTCGAAGGAGGGTTAGCGTCGGCCGACCGCGCTGGTCGTACGCGACCGGCCGCGACGACGGGAGACCGACCATGGGGTTCAGGCGCAAGACGGTGGCCGTGGCCGCGGCGTGGCTCACGATCCTCGGGCTGAGCGCCTGCGATCCGCCGCCGCGGGCCCAGATCACGGTCGACTCGACGGCGGTCGGGGCCGACGGCAACCCCGGCGACGGGGTCTGTTCGGCACCCACCGCCGACGGCGGGTGCACGCTCCAGGCCGCGGTCGAGGAGGCGGCGGCGCTCGGGCCCGCCGACATCCACGTGCCCGCCGGCGCCTACGACGGCCAGGGGACCACGCTCACCGTCGCGGGCAGCCTGGCTATCAGCGGCGACGGTGTGCAGGCGACGCGGCTCGAGGACTTCCGCTTCGTGGTGGCGGATACGGGCTCGCTCCGGCTGATCGACGTGAGCGACACGTTGGCGGACGCGGTCGCCGTGGCCTTCGCCGTCGAAGGGCGTCTCGTCCTCAGCCGCACGAGCGTGACGGGCGCGGTCGAGGCGATCAGCGTCGCCGAGGGGGGCTCGGTCGGCCTGTGGAGCTCGGTCGTCACCTCGTTCATGCCGCTGGTGAACGAGGGCGAGGCGGTCGCGTACGGGAGCACCATGCGACTGGTCCACGGACGGTGGGGTGCGGTCTTCGGTGCCGGCGACGCCGAGTGGGCCGCGACCGCCACCTTGGCGTGGGCGGCGAGTCCGGGCTTCGGGGTCTCGTGCGACCCGACGGGGCTGACCTCGCACGGCTACAACCGGTCCAGCTGGAACTGTGGGCTCACGGCCGTCGGGGACTCGGACGGACTGGTCGAATCGGAGTTCCAGGGTCCTGACGGGACCTATCCGGTCCCGGTCGCGACCTCGCCGCTGGTCGACGCGATCCCCGTCGGACAGGCCGGCTGCGCACTCGACACCCTCGACCTCCTCGGGAACCCTCGCGGCGTCGACGGCAACGGAGACGGCATCCCCGGATGTGACATCGGAGCGGTCGAGCTCCAGCCCTGACCCATCACGCCCCGGGCACCGCCGCCGTGGTCGCTCGGCGACTCCGGAGCGACGGATGGCCCCGCCTACGATGCCGGACGTGACCGATCCCCGCCCCGTGTCGATCGTCCCGTCGGTCCTGCCCGCCGACTTCAGCCGCCTCGGTGATGAGTGCCGGGCCCTGACCGACGCCGGAGTCGACCGCATCCAGTGGGACGTCATGGACGGGCGGTTCGTGCCCAACCTCACCTTCGGCGCCGACGTCATCGCGTCCTGCCGCAAGCACACCGAGGTCCCCTTCGAGGCGCACCTGATGATCGAGGACCCCGACGCCGTTCTGTCGGCCTACGTCGACGCGGGATGCGAGCTGCTGATCGTCCACGCCGAGACGTCGGTCCACCTGCACCGCACGCTGGCTCGGGTCGCCGACCTCGGCGCCGGCGCGGCGGTCGCCCTCAACCCGTCGACCCCGGTCACCGCCGTCGAGCACGTGCTCGACCTGGTCGAGATGGTGCTGGTGATGACCGTGAACCCCGGCTTCGGGGGCCAGGACTACATCGCCACCATGGAGCCCAAGGTGCGCCAGGTGCGCGACCTCGCCGACGAGCGGGGCCTCGACCTCGACGTCGAGGTCGACGGCGGCATCGGGCCGGCCACCATCGCCGGGGCCGCCGCGGCCGGGGCCAACGTCCTCGTCGCCGGCAGCGCCCTCTACCGCGATCCCGAGGGACTGGCGCACGCGGTGGCCGACCTGCGGGCCCGGGCCGAGGCGGCCCAGGTCTCGGCGGCGCGGGGTTCGGCCCCGGGTCGGGGAGCCGCCGGGTGAGGCGCCCCTTCCGGGCCGCGGCCGCGACCGTCGCGCTCGTGGCGGCCGTCGTCGCGGGTGGGTGCACCGACGACGGGAGCTCCGAGGAGTTCTGCGAGCGCCTCGGCGACATCGCCGACGTCAGCGACATCCTCGCCGAGATCGACGGCTCCGACCCGACCGCGGCACGGGCGAAGCTCCGGGAGGGCGTGAGCGACTACCGGGCGCTCGAGGCGGCCGCCCCCGGCGAGGTGCGCGCCGACATCGCCCGGGTCCGGCAGGGCGTCGAGCTGGTGCTCGAGGCGGTCGAGGCGAACCCCGACGACCTGCCCGCCGCCCGCCAGCAGATCCAGGCCCGCTCCGACGAACTGGCCGGCCTCCTCCAGGCCGGCGAGCGGGTGGTCCGCTACGCGGCCGAGGAGTGCGGCCTCTCGCTGATCACCGGCCCGACCTCGGACCCCGCCGATCCGACGGCCACCGATCCGTCGAGCACCGATCCGACGAGCACCGACGACGGCACGTCGGTCGACCCCTCCGACGGGACGGGACCCGACGCCACCACCGGCACCAGCCTCGACGGCGAGGGCTGACTGCCGGATCAGGTGTCGGCCATGTCCTGACGGCGGCTCGCGACCTCGTCGACGATGCCGTAGGCGCGGGCCTCCTCGGCGGTGAACCACCGGTCGCGCTCGGAGTCGGCCTCGATCTGCTCGACCGGCTGACCGGTGTGCTCGGCGATGCGCTGCGCCATCAGCTTCTTGACGTAGAGGATCTGCTCGGCCTGGATCTGGATGTCGCTCGCCTGGCCCTGGAAGCCGCCCGACGGCTGGTGCATCATCACCCGGGCGTGGGGCAGGGCGTAGCGCTTGCCCTTGGCGCCTGCGCACAGCAGGAACTGGCCCATCGAGGCGGCCAGGCCCATGCAGATCGTGCCGACCTCGGGCGTGATGAGCTGCATCGTGTCGTAGATCGCCATGCCGGCGGTGACCGACCCGCCCGGCGAGTTGATGTAGAGCCAGACGTCCTGGTCGGGGTCCTCGCCCTCCAGGTACAGGAGCTGGGCGGTGATCAGGTTGGCGATCGAGTCGTTCACCTCGGAGCCGAGGAACACGATGCGGTTCTTGAGCAGGCGGTTGTAGACCTCCGACTGCGGGTCGAAGGCGCCACCGGCGGCGGCGACGATGGGATCGATGGGAGGCGGAGCCATAGGAGTCGGAGGCTAGCGGCCGTCCCGCCCGTCCCCGCCCCGCTAGCGTGCGACGGCCCGCCGGCGTACCCCAACTGGCAGAGGGACCGGTCTTAGGTACCGGACAGTGAGGGTTCGAGTCCCTCCGCCGGCACCGCTGGTAGACCGGGCGGCGTGCACGTCGCCGACCTGCCCACGCCCGCCCTGCTGGTCGACGCCGACGCCCTCGCCGCCAACGTGGCGACCATGGGCGCGACGTGGCCGGGACGCGCCCTGCGGCCGCACGTGAAGGCGTTCAAGTCGACCGCGCTGGCGCGGGAGCTGGTGGCGGCGGGGCACGACGCGTTCTGCTGCGCGACCCCGGCCGAGATGGTCGGGATGGCGGCCGCGGGACTCGGCGCCGACCTCCTGCTGGCCAACGAGGTCGTCGACCGCCGGGTGCTGGCCACGATGGTCGGGGCGACGCTCGGGTCGCGACTGACGGTGGCGGTCGACTCCGACGAGACGGTCGATGCCGCGGCCGCCGCCGGCGTGCGCGAGGTGCTGGTCGACGTGAACGTCGGGCTCCCCCGCTGCGGCTGCGCCCCCGCCGACGCCGCGCGCCTGGCCGAGCGGGCCCGGGGAGCGGGTCTCGAGGTGCGGGGCGTGATGGGCTACGAGGGCCACCTGATGGGCGATGTCGACGCCAAGGCGGAGCGGGTGGCCGAGGCGATGGCGATCCTCGCCGCCGCCCAGGCCGAGGTCGGCGGCGACGTCGTGTCCGGCGGCGGTACGGGTACGTGGGACCTCAACCGGACCGTCACCGAGCTCCAGGCCGGGTCGTACACGCTGATGGACGCCGACTACGCGAAGGTCACGCCGTTCCGTCCGGCCCTCCACCTGCTGGCGACGGTGGTCTCGGTGAACCGGGCGGGAGGCTGGGCGGTGGCCGACGTGGGCCTGAAGTCGACCTCGCTCGACCACGGCAACCCGGTGCTCGACGGACACCGGGTGTGGTTCTGCAGCGACGAACACACGACGTTCGCCCCCGACCGGGAGACCGCGTGGCCGGCGGTCGGCGATCGGCTCCGGTTGCAGCCCGGCCACGTCGACCCGACCGTCGCCCTGCACGAGGTGCTCCACGTCGTGCGCGGCGACGAGGTGATCGACACCTGGCCGGTCGACCTCCGCGGCTGGGACGTCCGCCGCGGCTGACGAGCACGCACGAACGGGGTCGTGGGAACCTCGTGCGCGTCGCCGGTCAGAGCGTGCGAAGTCCCGCGGCCGGCCCGACGGGCCGGTCGGCGGGCACAACGGCGTCGGACCTGGAACGATGCGGCGCCATGACCACCACCGACGACCTGGGGATCGACCCGGCGCGCTTCGCCCACCTCGACTCCGTCCTGCACCGCTACGTCGACGAGGGCCACCTTCCCGGCGTCCAGACCGCCGTCGCCCGGCGGGGCCAGGTCGTCCACCGCGACTGCTACGGCGCCACCGACGTCGCCTCCGGTACGCCGGTCAAGCCGGACACGATCTACCGGATCTACTCGATGACCAAGCCGATCACGTCGGTCGCCCTGATGATGCTGTTCGAGGAGGGCCACTTCCTGCTCGACGACCCGGTCGAGCGGTGGATCCCCGAGCTGGCCGACCTCCGCGTGTGGGTCGGCGGCACCGCCGTCTCGCCCGAGACCCGCCCGGCCGCCGCCCCGATAACGGTCCACCAGCTCCTCACCCACACCGCCGGACTGACCTACGGATTCCAGCACGTGCATCCGGTCGACGAGATGTACCGGCAGGTCGACGTGGGCGACTTCACCGTGCCGACCTACGACCTCGACGAGATGATGGCGCGGCTCGGGGAGCTACCCCTGCTGTACGAGCCGGGCACCCGCTGGGGGTACTCGGTGGCCACCGACGTGTGCGGGGCGCTGATCGAGCGGATCAGCGGCGAGCGCCTCGACGTCCACCTCGAGCGCCGCGTGCTCGGGCCCCTCGGCATGGTCGACACCGGCTTCCACGCTCCCACCGACGACGCCGAGCGGTGCTCGGTGCTGTACGCGACCCTGCCGGGCGGCGAGCCGCGGCTGCCGGTGCTGCCGGCGGAGGCGATGACCGCGGCGCCGACCCTGCTCAGCGGGGGCGGCGGGCTGGTCGGCACCACCGACGACTACCTCCGGTTCTGCCACCTGCTGCTCGGGGGCGGCGAGCTCGACGGCGTGCGCCTCCTGTCGCCGCGCACGCTCGCCCTGATGACCCGCAACCACCTGCCCGGCGGCCGCGACCTCAACTCGATGGGTCAGGCGACGTTCTCGGAGACCGAGATGGCCGGCATGGGCTTCGGGCTCGGCTTCTCGGTGCTGCTCGACGGCGTGGCGAACCGCACGACCGCGTCGGAGGGGGCGTTCGCGTGGGGCGGAGCCGCCAGCACCGCCTTCTGGGTCGACCCCGTCGCCGAGGTGTGCGTCGTGTTCATGACCCAGCTCCTGCCGTCGGGCACGCACCCGATCCGCAAGCACCTCCAGACCGGCGTCTACCAGGCCCTCCTCGACTGACCGCTCGCTCGGTGTCGCGCGTTGGTCAGCGCGGCGGGAGGAGGGTGGCCAGGGACCGGAACGCGCGGCCGCGGTGGCTGATGGCGTCCTTCTCGGCCGACGTCATCTCGGCGAAGGTCCGGCCGTCGCCGTCGTCGGGCACGAACACCGGGTCGTAGCCGAACCCGGTCTCGCCGCGCGGGGCCGCCGCGATCACGCCGGACACGATCCCCTCGGCGACCTGCTCGCCGCCATCGGGCCAGGCGACGAGCGCCACGGTGCGGAACCGGGCCGTCCGGGCCTTCGGGTCGGGGCGGGCCGCCTGGTCAGGCCGGTCGTTCCGCGCCGTCCGGTCGGTCGGGGCTACCCGGTCAGGCCGGTCCCCCCCGGCCGGGCCCGCCTCGGCATGGACGTCGCGGGCGGTGACGGCCTCGAGGGCGGCGAGGAGCTTGGCGACGTTGGCGACGGAATCGCCCTCGGGTCCCGCGTAGCGGGCCGATCGGACGCCGGGCTCGCCGCCGAGCGCGTCGACCTCCAGGCCGGTGTCGTCGGCCACCGCCGGCAGGCCGGTGGCGGCGACGAGCGCCCGCGCCTTGAGCCGGGCGTTGCCCTCCAGGTCGGGGGCGTCCTCCACCACGTCGGGCACGTCGGCGGGCCGGGCTACCAGGTCGACCGCCAACCCGGACGCTTCGAGGATCGACCGGATCTCCTCGACCTTGTGCGGGTTGGCCGTGGCGAGGACCAGCCGGAGCGTCACCGCGCCGCGGGCGGCTGGGTGACCGTCGCGGTCTGGAGGGCCGCCAGCTCACCGATCCCCTTCTCGGCGAGGCCGAGCAGGGCGTCGAGCGCGGCGCGGTCGTAGGGCTCGCCCTCCGCGGTGCCCTGCACCTCGACGAAGCGGTCGCCGGCCATCACCACGTTCATGTCGACCTCGGCGCGCACGTCCTCCTCGTAGGGCAGGTCGAGGCGGGCCTCCCCGTCGATGATCCCGACCGAGATGGCGGCGCACGTGGTCGTGATCGGGTGCCGCTCGATCGAACCGGCGACGACGAGTCGGGTCAGCGCGTCGTGGAGGGCGACCCATCCGCCGGTGATCGACGCGGTCCGCGTGCCGCCGTCGGCCTGGAGCACGTCGCAGTCGACGGTGACCGACCGCTCCCCCAGCGCCTTCATGTCGCACACCGCCCGCAGCGAACGGCCGATCAGGCGTTGGAACTCCTGCGTCCGGCCCGAGGGGCGCCCGTCCTTGACCTCCCGGCGGATCCGCTCGGCCGAGGCGCCGGGCAGCATCGAGTACTCGGCCGTGACCCAGCCCTTCCCCCGGCCGCGCATCCAACGCGGTACGTCGTCGTCGACCGACGCGGTGCAGAGCACCACGGTGCGGCCGAACCGCACGAGCGTCGAGCCGAGCGCGGCGTCGGTCCAGTCGCGCTCGAAGCTGACGGGGCGGAGGGCGTCGGGGGTGCGGCCGTCGGCGCGCATGGTGGAACCTCGGGTATCGGGAGAGAGGGCAGGGCGAGTGTTACATCTGGGGTCAGACCCCAGATGTAACACTCGTCAGTCCCAGCGGACGGCCTCGACGGCGGTGACCTCCGGACCCAGCAGGCGGGAGCCGAGGCGCCGGAACCACTCGACGTCGCCGGACGAGAGGAACCGGTGCGTCGGCGGACCGTCGGGGGCGCGCCGCTCCGGCCCGTCGGGACCGTCGAGGAGGCGGAGCACCTCGAACGCGGTCTCGTCGGCCGACGAGACGAGCACGACGTCGCGCCCCATGACGTCGCTGATCGTGCGGGCCAGGAACGGGTAGTGCGTGCAGCCGAGCAGGAGGGTGTCGACGTCAGCGTCGGCGAGGGGCGCGAGCAGCCGCTCGGCGAGGACGTGCACCTGCTCGCTGCGCAGCTCGTCCCGCTCGACGAACTCGACGAAGCCGGGACAGGCGGCGCACGTGAGCTCGACCGTCGCGCCGGTCGCGGCGACCGCCCGCTGGTACGCGCCGGACCCGATGGTCCCGATCGTCCCGATCACGCCGACGCGCCTCGACCGCGTCGCCTCCACCAGGGAGCGGGCGCCCGGCTCGATCACGCCGACGACCGGCACGCCCGCGGTGGTCCGCAGCTCGTCGAGCGCGGCGGCCGCCGCGGTGTTGCACGCGACCACGACGAGCTTGGCGTCCTCCTCCCCGACCAGGTGCCGGGTGATCTGGCGGGCGAAGCCGGCCACCTCCTCCTGCGGTCGGGGCCCGTACGGGTAGCGGCCCGTGTCGCCGACGTACACGACGTTCTCGTCGGGCAGCAGGTCGATGACCGCCCGGGCGACCGTCAGCCCGCCGAACCCGCTGTCGAAGAGGGCGATGGGGCGGTCGTCGGCCACCGCGGCACGTTAGGAGGCACGCGGCGGCGGGCCCGGGTTCAGCCGGCGAGCAGCCCGCAGTGCTCCCGGAGGGACGCCTCGATGACCTCACCCAGCTTCTCGGCCCCCTCGGGGTTCGGGTGCACGTGGTCCTCGCCGATCAGCACCGAGTTGGGCGCGGCACCGTCGGAGTCGTCGACCGCGTCACGCCACCCGGTCTCGATGTGCACGTCGGCGCGGTCGGCCAGCTCCTCGGCCCGCTCGTTGAAGGCCGCGGCGTCGTCCGCGCTGTACACGCCCTTGGTCGGGAGCAGCAGCCAGATCCCGCACTCGACGCCGCTGAGCAGCAGCATCATCTCGTCGACGGCGTCGCTGGTGTCCTCGCCCTGGAGCAGGTCGTTGTAACCGGTCAGGACCACGCCGATCGGCGGCGGATCGCCTCGACCGAACATCGGCTCGGCGAACTGGATGAGCTGGTCGGTGCGGAAGCCCGGGTGGGCCTCGATCTTGAGCCGCTCGGTCCAGTCGATGCGGTCCTCGATCTCCTTCGCCGACAGCGCGGTGACCGAGTCCCCGACGATCTCGACGCGGGTACCGCGCCGGATGTTGCCGATCACGATCCAGGTGGCGAGACCCGCCGCCACCACGAGCAGCGCCACGAGGGCGATGACGTTGCGACGACGGCGGCGTCGGGCATCGGTCGCCGCGGCCGGTCGGCCCACGCTCGGATGCGGGTTCAGTCCCGGCGGGCGCGGCCCGGTTGGCGGGCGCGGCCCGGTCGGTGGGGTGGTCGGCGCCGGGGTCATCGGGAGGGGGCGAGGGCGGAGGCGTGAGCGCGGATCGGCAGGAGGCGGGGTGAAGGCGGGCGTCAGGCGACGACGATGCCGCCGTCGCAGGTGATCACGTCGCCGACGACGAACGCTCCCGCCCGCGACGCCAGGAACAGCGCGGTGCCGGCGATGTCCTCGGGCGTACCGACCCGGCCCCGGGGCATCGTCCGCCCGAGGGCGTCCCAGTCGGTGCCCTCGACGTCGCCACCGGTGCCGACGCCGGTGCTCAGCATCCAGGTCGGGAACGGACCGGGGGCGATGGCGTTGGCCACGACGTTCCGCTTCACGAGGCGGGCGGCCATCTGCCGGGTGAGGGCGTGGACCGCCGCCTTCGACGGGCCGTAGGACCAGGTGTCGAACGACGGGGTGCGGATGCCGTCGACCGACCCGATGTTGATCACCCGCGCCGGGTCGTCGGCCGTGCCCGCCGCCTCGAGCTTCGGCAGCAGGCGCTGGGTCAGGAAGAACACGCCCTTGACGTTGGTGTCCATCACCTTGTCCCAGCCGACCTCCGGGAACTCCTCGATCGACGCCCCCCACGACGCGCCGGCGTTGTTCACCAGCACGTCGAGCTTCGGCACGTCCGCCAGGGCGGCGGCCAGGGCGTCGATGCCCTCGATCGTCGACAGGTCGGCCGGCGCCGACGTGCACGGCGCGTCGTAGGTCTCGGCCAGGCGGGCGGCGGTGGCGTCGCACACGTCGGCCTTGCGGGAGCTGATGTAGACGGTGGCGCCGTTGGCGAGGAACCCGGCTGCGATCATCTCGCCGATGCCCCGGGACCCCCCGGTGACGAGCACGGTCTTGCCCTCGACCGAGAAGAGGTCCGACACCGACAGGGAGGGGGTGGTCATGGCCCACGGCCTATCAGATCGACCGGAGCCGGAGGCGCCGTCCCGGTCGGTCGGTCGGTCGGTCAGCCGGATCAGAAGTAGATGATCGACTCGGCCTTGGCCTCGGCCTCGTCGAGGTCGTCGGTGTAGGCGCCGGTCGACAGGTACTTCCAACCGCCGTCGCACACGATGAACACGACCGTGCCCTCGTCGATGCGCTCGGCGACCTTCGCCGCGCCGGCGAGGGCGGCGCCCGAAGAGATGCCGGCGAACACCCCGGCCTCGGCGACGAGGCGGCGGGTCCACTCGAGCGACTCGCGGGGGCGGACGATGCGCTTGCCGTCGAGCAGGTCGAGCCCGCCCCACTTCTCGAACACGGGCGGGATGTAGCCGTCGTCGAGGTTCCGCAGCCCCTCGACCAGCTCACCGGCGGGCGGCTCGACCGCATAGATCTTCACCTCGGGCTTCTGCTCGCGCAGGAAGGTGCCCACGCCCATCAGGGTGCCGCTGGTGCCGAGCCCGGCGACGAAGTGGGTGATCTCGGGGACGTCGCGGAGGATCTCCGGACCGGTCGTCTCGTAGTGGGCGCGCGGGTTGGCCTCGTTGCCGTACTGGTAGAGGAAGACCCAGTCGGGGTGCTCGTCGGCGAGGGCCTGGGCCCGCCGCACCGCCCCGTTCGAGCCCTCGGCGCCGGGAGAGAGGATGATCTCGGCGCCGAACACCTCGAGGAGCTGACGCCGCTCGATCGAGACGTTCTCGGGGAGGACGATCTTGAGGCGGTAGCCCTTCAGTCGCGCCAGCATGGCCAGGGCGATGCCGGTGTTGCCCGACGACGGCTCGATGATCGTGGCGCCGGGGGTGAGCGTGCCGTCGGCCTCGGCCTCGTCGATCATCTGGCGGGCGATGCGGTCCTTGACCGATCCGGCGGGGTTGCCGCCCTCCAGCTTGGCCAGGATCCGTACCCGCGGGTTGGGGCTGAGCTGGGAAACGTCGATGATCGGCGTCTCGCCGATGAGCTCGGAGATCGAGGAGTAGACGGCCACGGACGGCTCCGCTCGGTTCGTGGATCGGCCGACCGGTCTAAACCCGATCGGATCGCTCAAGAATCATAACCAGCCGAGCCCCCGAAACCCTTCCCCCGGCGTGTCGGATCTCCGTCAGGTCGCGGGGATGGATCCCTCCACCACCTGTTCCTCGCGCACGACGCGGCCGTCGAGCAGGAAGGACCGCACGACCGGGACCGGGTCTCGGAGGGACACGATCACGTAGTGCCAGCCTTCGAGGAGGGGGTTGTCGGCCTTGTCGACGTCGGTCGCCGACGGCCACGCCTCGGAGTGGGTGTGGGAGTGCATCACCCCGACCACGGCGAGGCCGAGCGGGTCGAGCCGGCGGTCGGCGGCGAGGAAGCCGTCGGGACCGATCGTGTAGGTGCGCGACGAGGCGTCGACGTTGCGCGTCGGGACCAGCACCTCCGCGGTGGCGAGCGGCAGACCGTCGGCGTCGGACCCGGGGAGCAACCGACCGCCGATCAGGCCGCACGCCTCGTCGGGGAAACCGCCGAGGGCGTGGGCCACCATCAGGTCGACGACGCCGGGGGCCACGGTGAGCACCCGGCGAGCGTACCGACCGCCCCCGGCCCGACCAGGCACGCGGGTTCCGGGCAGGCGGGTCCGGGCACGACGGTGATCCGTGCTCGGTTCGGGAGGCGGGGCCGGTAGCGTCGGACGGCCCATGGCCACCCGGAACGACGGCACGACCGTCATCGCCACCAACCGCGTCGCCCGCCGCGACTACGAGATCCTCGACACCTGGGAGGCCGGGGTCGTGCTGCGCGGCGCCGAGGTCAAGGCGCTCCGAGAGGCCAAGGTCCAGCTCGCCGACAGCTACGCCCGGCTGGTCGACGGCGAGGTGTGGGTGTTCGGCATCGGGATCACCGCCTACTCGCACGCGTCGACGCAGGTCCCGCCCGAGCCGCAGCGCGACCGCAAGCTGCTGCTGCACCGCCACCAGATCGACGTCATCCGCGACCGCCTCGCCCGGGAGCGCCTGTCCCTGGTGCCGCTCTCGATGTACTTCAAGGGCAGCCGGGTGAAGATCGAACTGGCCCTCGCCCGCGGGCGCAAGCAGGTCGACAAGCGTCAAGCGATCGCCCAACGGGAGGCCGACCTAGAAGCGCGCCGCGAGATGGCCCGCAGCGGCAAGCGCCGCTAGGTCCCGCCGCAACGTCGTTCCACCTCTCGGTGGCGAGCGCGAGGTCGGCGACCGTTTCGAGGCCCGCGAGGGACGCGGCACCGATCAGGAGAGTCTCGCCTCGGCGAGCGCGCGCCGCACGCGGGCGGCCACGTCCGCCGCGTCGACGGGAGCGGAGGTGTCGACCTCGACCACCGGCCCCAGGCCGAAGGGCTCGGTGAACTGGGCGAAGAACTCCTCGGGCACCGACGCCATGACGTGCACGGGATGATGGTCGGCTCGACGGGCTCGGGCCGCGAACCGCTCCGCCGCGACCTCCACCGGCACCCGACAGTGCACCTCCACGGGTCGGTGGCACAGGCTCGCGACGCGAGACCGCTCGAGGTCGGACCGGGTGCGGAAGTTGGCCTCCGCCACCACCTCCGGACAATCGGCCGCCTGCCGCCACAGCACCTCCATGGCGGCACCACCCAGCCGGCGGGACGACGTGAGCCGATCGACGTCGAGAGGGCCCAGGGCGTCGAACAGGGCCTCCTT
>Ga0123333_10003526_pt1 | contig 15158 bp, 11 predicted proteins | sample BioC12SIPDNA_3_FD_89957 | JGI IMG/M metagenome (GOLD analysis project Ga0123333, IMG submission 89957) | Anaerobic biogas reactor microbial communites from Washington, USA - Biogas_R2_B C12 SIP DNA | ecosystem: Engineered > Bioreactor > Anaerobic > Unclassified | place: Washington, USA... | reverse complement strand
CGAGACCCTCAACACGCAAACCAGGACGGTGCTCTTGTACGCCAATAACCATTGGAAGGGTCGGTCTATCAACACCGTGCGCCAGCTCAAACTGCTGCTTGATCTCTAGCGCTGGTTACCGGAACAGGGTTGGGTTATACTCCCAACCAAGCTGAAGCGATTCGCATCCATCACAACAACAAGGAGAGCCGCCATGACCAAAGAACAGCAAGTTGTGCCACCCCTCTGGCCTGCCGAAGAAGAGCCCTATGATGGCTACCAGGTGACCCTTAACGGCGAGAGCGCCTTTGTGCACCGCGCACGGGTATCGGCCTTTCCGCTTAACCAGGTATGGCCGGGCTACCAGCGTCCGCTCGAGCAGACCGAGCTGGCCGGCTTTGTTACCTGGGATATGTCCGCCCCCACCACCGTGGTAGTGACCAGCCAAAAGCCGGTGCGTGAGGTGCGCGTGCGCCCGACGCATGATCAGGTTCAAGCTGCCGTCGAGGGCAACACCATCACACTCACCATCGAGCAGCCCGGCCAATACACCGTCGAGGTGAATGGCACCCACAATGCCCTGCACCTCTTTGCCAACCCGCCCGAGACGGATATCCCCGCGGCTGACGCGCCCGGCGTGCGCTTCTTTGGCCCGGGGGTGCACTGCCCGGGAGTGATCACCATGCAGGCTAATGAGACGGTCTATCTGGCCGAGGGCGCGGTAGTGTACGGCGTGATCACCGCCACACATGCCGATAACATCACCATCCGCGGGCGCGGCATCCTGGATGGCAGCAGATTCAACCGCCACGAGGTGCATGGGCTGATCAACCCGATGGGCTGCAACAATGTGCGCATCGAGGGCATTATCCTGCGCGACCCGAATGTGTGGACGGTCATCCCGGTGCGCTGCCAGAACGTGCACATCCGCAATGTCAAGCTGATCGGCCTGTGGCGCTATAACGCCGACGGCATCGATTTCGTCAACAGCCAGCACTGCTCGGTGGAAGATAGCTTCCTGCGCACCTTTGATGATTCGATCGTCTTCAAGGGCTTGCGCGGATGGGGCGGCATGCAATGCAATGCTGAACCGGTCACCGATATCCAGGTGCGCAACTGTGTGATCTGGTGCGACTGGGGGCGCGCGCTCGAGATCGGCGCCGAGACGATCGCCAGCGAGATCAGCCACCTGACCTTTACGGATGTCGACGTGATCCACACCGTGCATGTGGCGCTGGACATCCAAAACACCGATCGCGGACACTGCCATTCGATGCTGTTCAAGGATATCCGCATCGAATTGGATGACGATTTCACCCATCCGCAGATGCAGGAATTTCAGGGCCAGGCCTATGACGCGCGGCCTGGCTGGATCCCGCCTATCATCGAGGTGCTGGTGTTTTCCGGCTTTTGGACCAAGGATACTCAGCGCGGCAAGGTCGATAACATCCGCTTTGAGGATATCAACGTGACTGCGTGGGGGGTGCCCGAGACACACCTGCGCGGCTGGGACGCCGAGCATGACGTGCGCAACATCCGCTTCAAGAACCTGGTGATCAATGGCGAGGTGATGCGCAGCCTGGAGCAAGCCAAAGTGGTGCAGAACGAGTTCGTCAGCGACGTGGAGATCGAGCTGTAAGCAGTGTAAACGGCGGTTATGAGAACAGGCTGAGCTGCCCGCTTTCTGCTGCCGTGGTGGTTTTCTTCTGCGCCTGAGCCTCGTGGTCAGGCGCAGTTGTTGTGCGCGTAACGGGTAACCCCAGGGCACGCTCGAGCAGGGTGAGCAGCTGCTTTTGTTCAGGGGGTTTCAGTCGGTCCAGCAGGATCTGGGCGCGCGCGCGCGAGGCATCGCGAGCCAGCTCGCACAGTTGCTCTCCGGTGGCCGTCAGCTGCAGACGGATGGCGCGTTGGTCGGTTGTATCGCTCTGACGCTCGACCAGGCCGAGGGCTTCGAGGCGGCGAATGCCGACACTCACGGTGGGGGCGGAGAGCTCCAATTCCTGTGCTAGGCGCTGCAGGCGGGCTTGCGGGTTGCGCGCCAGGGCCAGCAGCATCTGCAGCTGGGCACGGCTGACCGGCAGGTGCTGGTCAGCGGCCGCACCCTCGAGGGCGCGCTGGAGCAAATCCAGATAGTCACTCAGCCGGGTAGCAGCTTCTGACATGGCCTCTCACTGGTTAGTTTCAATAACAAATATAATTCCAAGATAGACCAAATGTCAAGCCCTTGCCTTGGGCTCTGCCCCGAAAAGCCTATAATAGGGTAAGGATTGAAGCAGAGGATACATGTCCATCCTGGTTGGCCGCCAACTCGATCGCTACTATGGAGCCCAAGACGTCTTTCGCGGCTTGGATTGTGTGCTTGCACGTCACGACAAGACCGGGCTGGTGGGCGCGAACGGCAGCGGCAAGACCACCCTGTTGCGCATCCTGCTGGGGATCGATCCGCCCGATGGCGGCAATGTGCATCGTGCGCGCGGGCTGCGGGTCGGGTATCTGCCGCAAAAACCCGTGCTGGATGGCTCGCGCACTCTGATGGCCGAGATGGAGCAGGTCTTTAACGAACTGATCCGCCAGCAGGCTGTCCTGCACGATCTGGCGGATGCCATGGCAGTGGCTGAGGATCCCACCGACTTGTTGGCGCAATACGCCGAAGCCGAGCAGCGCTTTGACGCCGAGGGCGGCTACAGCTATGACGCGCGCATTAAACAGGTGCTGGGGGGCTTGGGTTTTGGTCCGCAGACCTACGACTGGCCTGTCAGCCATCTGAGCGGTGGCCAGGTAACGCGCGCGCTATTGGCTCGGTTATTGCTGGAGGATCCTGAGCTGCTGGTGCTGGATGAGCCCACCAACTATCTCGACCTGCAGGCGCTGGAGTGGCTGGAAAGTTACCTGGCGAGCTGGTCGGGCAGTTTGCTGGTGGTCTCGCACGACCGGTTTTTCCTCGACAAGGTAGTCAACCACATCTGGGAGATCGAGCGCGGAAGACTGACGGTTTACAACGGCAACTATAGCGCTTATCTGCTGCAGCGCACCGAGGCGCGCGAGCGCCAACTGCGCGAGTACCGTGCACAGCAGGAGATGATCGAGCGCACCGAAGAGTATATCCGCCGCAACAAAGCCGGGCAGCTCGCCAAGCAGGCGCGCGGACGCGAGACGCGTCTGGCGCGTGTCGAGCGCATCGAGGCGCCTACCCAGGAAGCGCGCGTGGGGCTGCGCCTGAGCACGCGCATCCGCTCGGGCGATCGCGTGCTGATGAGCGATGGCATCGTGGTGGGCTACCAGGACGAAGATGGCAGCACCAGCCGGCTGTTTTCCAGCGGTCCCTTTCTGGTGCAGCGCGGCTGGCGGATCGCCCTGTTGGGCCCAAATGGGGCCGGCAAGACTACCCTGCTGCGCACATTGCTGGGCCAACTTGAGCCGCTCGACGGGCATTTTTGCCTGGGGGCGTCTGTCAAGATCGGCTATCTGCCGCAGTCGCAAGCCTGGCTTGACCTGCCCACTCCTCTGCTCGATTACGTACTCGAGCAGAGTGACCTTTTGTATGGGGGCGCGCGCTCTTTGTTGGGGCGCTTTCTCTTTACCGAAGAAGACATGACCAAGCCGCTCTCGGCGCTTTCGGGCGGCGAGCGCTCGCGCCTGGCGCTGGCTCAGCTGACGCTGGAAGGTGCCAACCTGCTGATCCTGGATGAACCTACCACCCACCTCGACTTGACGAGTCAGGAGGTGCTGCAGCAGGTGCTGATGGGCTTTGCCGGTACGATCCTGTTCGTCTCGCACGACCGTTATTTGGTAAACGCCCTCGCCAGCCACATCTGGTGGCTTGAGCAGGGCTCGATGATCCAGTTTGAGGGCGGCTATGACGCTTTTATGGCATACCGCGCGCGCGAAGAGCGCCCGGCTGCCCGCGGTGAAGGCACCGAATCTGCTGGACCGCGTGACGACCGCCTGGAAGCCAAGCGCCTGGAACGCCGCCTCGAGCGTTCCGCACGCGACCAGTCGGTGCGCATTGCCGCGCTGGAGAGCCGCATCACCGAGTTGGAGCGCAGCCTGGAAGAGCACAACGCCGCCATTACACGGGCGGGCGAGGCCCAGGATGTGGCGCGGGTGCAGCAGCTGGGCAGCGTCTATCAGGCACTGCAGGCTGAGCTGGCCGACACCCTGGAGGAGTGGGAAACCGCTGCTGGAGAGCTTTTATGAAGCATGTAATCGGACTGACGGGCAATATCGCCAGCGGCAAGAGCACGGTTGGCGCCATGCTGACTGAACATGGCGTATACCTGATCGATGCTGACAAGGTGGCACACCAGCTGATGCTGCCGGGCAAGGCAACCTATCATGCCGTGGTCGAGCATTTCGGGGCAGACATCCTGGCTGCCGACGACAGCATCGACCGCAAGCGCCTGGGAGCGATCGTCTTTGGCGACCCGTCCGCCCTGAGTGAACTCGAGCACCTCAGCCATCCGGCGGTGCTGGCCGAGATCGGCCGTCAGATCGAGGCGGGGCCATCGGGTTGGTATTGTGTTGAGGCGATCAAGCTGCTTGAGGCCAGCCTGGGGTGCAGCTGCGAGGCGATCTGGGTAGTAAGCTGCCACCCTCAGCAGCAGCTGGAGCGTCTGGCGACACGCGGCTTGAATGAACGGGAGAGTCTGGTGCGCATCAACGCCCAACCGGCGCTGCGCCACAAACTGAGTGCGGCACATGTCGTCATCGATAACTCGGGCGAACTTGCGGCGACCGCCCGGCAGGTGGAATATGCACTGGCATGTGCTGACCAGACGGCTTTTGGCAAGCCACAGCCGGCGGTGCCGCATGAGTAACCTGCCGCAACGCCATCCTGGTAAACCGTTTTGGCTGCTCTGGTTGGTCCTGGGGGCTGGCATGGTTGTGGCAGTGCTGCTGCTCACGCGTCAGGAGCCGTTGCTTGCCGGGCAGCGCGCTGCGTTGGCGGCTATATCGATCGGGTTGGCGGCGTTTTGCGCTTGGGTGATCACCTGGGATTAGCCCACTCTATGTGCTGAAACCGCATAGCACGGCGCTTGGCTATTTGCGGCAGGTGCGCTTTCGGTGTATACAAGACAAGGCGTTGATTCGGCCATGGGGGCGTGCCAGTTCGTCCGGGCAATAGCCTAGCCTCGCCGGAGCACTTGCGAGGTAGCGGCTGAGTAATCCAAACAAAAGGTCTGTATATGTCAAGAAAAACGTTTATCGGGCTGATGGCAGCCATCGCTGCCGCCGGTCTGGTATTGATCGTGCTGATATTGGTGCAGTCGCTGAGGTGGGACACACCCAACCATGTGGCCGCCGAGGTGACGGATGTGCCCGTCACGACAGAGGCTTCTGTCTCGCCGACAGATACGCCTGCCAGTACCGCTACACCGAGTATAACTGCCACAGCCACCAGGTTGCCGACCCCTTCACCCATGCCTACTCGCAGTCCAACACCCAAAGCCACTTATGTGGTCGCGATCGACCCGGGGCACGGGGGCGTCGACGAGGGCACCTATCCGTATAATCCCGACGGCATCTACAACTACCACGAGTCTGAGGTGACGCTCAAGATCGCCCAGCGCCTGCGCCGACTGCTGGAGGCGGAGGGCATCGAGGTAGTGATGATTCGTGATGGTGACTATGGCCTCAACCCGGATTGGGAGGATGTGAACGGCGACGGCGTCCATGACATAGGCGACGAAGCACAGGCCAGGGTGGATGTTGCCAATGAGGCTGGTGCCGACTTGATGCTCTCGATTCACCTCAACGCGCGCACCTATGACGACGGTACCATCAACACCACCTATAATGGCGCTACCACCTATTACTGTAATGCGCGTCCGTTTTCTGATAAATCGCTGCGGTTGGCTGAGCTGGTGCATCAGGCGGTGTTGGAAGACCTGACTGCCAGCGGTTACGAGCCTTTTGACCAGGGTATCCTGGACGACCTGGAGATCAATGATGGCGGGCCGCAGCTGCACCTGATCGCCCTGGGGCCCGCTTCTGACCGCATCGCACGGCCCAGCCAGATGCCGGCTGTGCTTGATGAGCCGCTTTTTGCCACCAGTGATGTCGAAAATGCGCTTCTGGCGGATGAGGCGACCTATGACATCCTGGCAAAGGCTTATGCACGCGCGATTTTGCAGTATCTGAGCGAGCAGGAGACGCCCTGAGGTGGTGCAGGGTAGTTGGCAATGACAGATAAGGATACCCATGCACCGACTGGCTGGTAATGTGCGCGAGCTGATCCGGCGCTTTACCGGCTGGTTGGTCGGACAGCTGCGCTGGAGCGGCGTAGCAGCCGTCCTGCTGGTCGCGCTCATCGGTGTGATCCGGATTATCCAGGCGGATGTGAGCCCGGTCAGCAGTACCAGCGTTACCGTGCTGACCGAGCCGACCATAGTCCAGCTGCAAGGGTTCACTCGGCGAGTTAACCTACCACTCGTCTATAACCAGCGACCGCTGGTCTTTCCGCTGGTGTTCAACCAGCCAACGCCTACGCCGACTCCCACTCCGACGGCAACACCGCGTCCGCCCGGCGAGCCGCCGCCATATACGGAGTCGTTTTATCTGCACAATACCGACTATGACTACCACTACAATCTGGGGCGGCAGGTATCGGAGCAAGTGGCGGCCGGCCAGCGCGCCATCGTGATTCTGGATTATGGCCAGCCCTGGTCCGAGAACAACCAGTGGGGTACGGCGATCTTTGACGCCAACTATTCGTTCCGCTCCACCGATCAGATCTTTGTGGCGATCCAGGCCTTTGTACGCGGTTTTATGTCCAAAAAGGCCCCCGGTTCACACCTGACGGTGGGGGTCGGCACGAGCAACTTTGTGCGTTCAGCCAACTATTACAACGAGCTGAACTATGTAAAACGCGAGCATGGGGTTGCCTGGGCGCAATTGGTCAACCGCCTGAACACCTGGGTGGCTTCGCCGCCTACGTGGGAACCTTCCATCAAGATCGCCGGCGCGATCGACGCCGAGCCTGGCTGGAATCTCCCTGCCAACACGCGCGCCTGGGCGGATGGCTTTAACTCGGCCATCGCCAGCGGGGCGGTCTATTACAACTTTGGCAGCTGCGACAGCTGCCCCTTTGATGCCTGCCCAAGATGCCGCCCGCCGAATGGCTGGACTTATGAGGATATTTGGTACGTGTCGTGGGGGGTGCGCTGCGCTTATTCGATCCCCGAGATCTATCTGGTGAGGGGCGCCAATGCCCAGCAGTGGTACCGCGTTTCGCGTTATGCTGCCACTGCGCATGGCCAGGCAATCCGTTTTTCGGCGGTTATGACCCAATACGGATCTTGCCTGCAGTTGGGCTGCACCACCAATACGCCTTCGCAGGGTTGGCTGCAACTGTACGAGTTGATTAACGCAGACCCATTGACCGTCGGCGACATCCCATGGTCGACCGATATCAAGTGGGCCAAGTATCAGTAGAACAGGGCTATGACAAGATTCAAACCAAGTGCAGCGTCGGTCATATTAATGATCATCGCCGGAGTGGTGCTCTTTTTATTTGTCGCCGTGGCGCTGCCATTATGGATCCGTTCGCAGCGCGATGTAGAGCCTCAACTCGAGAGCACCCTCGCTCCCGACGATGAGGCGCGTAACGCCACCAAGATCGCCTATTCGGCGACTGCAGAGTTTGTGCCGACCGGCGGGGTCGAGGTGCAGGGCATCAAGCCGTTGACTGAGGGCGAGATCAGCATTACCCCTGAGCCCGACGGGTTGTTGCCGATCGCGGACGCTGTGCCGGCCGGCGATGGGGCGATCATCGAGCGCCAGCCTCCTTTCCCCGGGTCGATGTACCGCATCACCAACGCCTGGTACGTAGATGCTGCAGATGGCAGCCAGCGCACCTTTGTGTGGGCGGGTGCGCGGGTGCTGGATGATGGTACCCTGGCGGGGCTGGTGATCGTGCAGGAATACGCCGCCGATAACCTCTCCGAGTCCGTTACCAGCGAATACGACGCGCCTTCCGGCACGGGTCTCCTCACTATCACTGGTGCTGAGGGACACGTCGTGGCGCTCAGCAGCGAGGAAGGCCGCCAGCTGCATTATGACGCCGCAGTGCGCAGCTTTACCGACTAGGCATCCCGCCTACCACGCTGCTATACGTGCTGGCAGACGCTTACAGGTAACGCACACGGTAGGCTTGCACGCGGATGACCCTTTCCGGGTTAAAGTGCTGTTGCACACTCAGTGTGATGCCTGCCTGGGCTTGCTCTGGCGTTAACTGGTAACGGCGTGCCACCCAGCTGGTGCCTGCCCAGATCGGCACGGCCGGCTCAGAAGCCAGCGGTTCGAGTGCGCCTGCACCCTCCTTTACGGTGATCACCAGTTCAGCGTGCGCCTGGCTGCAGGCCGGTCGTTCCCCCTTTTTGGTCATCTCGGCGCCAAAGCGCTCGGGGAGATACCCCCCAACGAGCCCCGCGCGCCCATGCTGCGGGTGCGCCAGGCTGGCCGCATACACTACCAGCTCCTCGCCGGGTTCCCACGCACCGCGATAGCTGCTTACCAGGCGTCCCTCCGGCTCTGCCTGCCACACCAACGGCAGCAGGTGCATGGCAGCCGGCTGAGGAGTACCCGTGCAAACCCCCAGCTCCGCCCCGGAGTCGGCCAGGGCGCCCAAACCCACCAGAGCCATCTGTTCGGGCAGGAGCTCAATCTGCAGCTGGTCTGGCGAGACGGCTAGCGGTACATCCAGCGTTTCATCCGCGCTCAGCACGCGCGCACGGCTCACGCCCGGCAGGCGCAAGCTGGTCTGCTGGCTGCTACAGGAGCCGTTCACCAGGTAAAGCAGGCCGTGCGCGCCGCCGCCCGTCAGAAAGCCGTGCCAGGGTGCGACACCCGGCTCCCCGCCAACGGGGATGGTGCATAAACCGCTGCGGTAGGCATCGAAATAGAGCGCTTGAGCATTCGCCATAAAGCGCACTTGTTCATCGCTGGCGAGGGCTGGGTCGCCGTAATAAATGACGCGCTGCGATCCGCGCGCCAATGTGCCCAGGTAGGTGCGCTGCAAGCCGCGGGCGCCCTGGTAAAACGAAGTGTTGGTGCTTCCCACCATGCAGCCGTGGTCATCGACGCGCTCGGGCGGAAAGCCGTCGCGCGCCATCAGCCAGGCTTTATGGTCTTGGAAGATATCGATCGAGCGCTTTAAGCTGGTGCGCGGCAGGTCGGAGGGGCGCGGGTCGCCGGAATAGAGATAATCGCACACATCCAGCCAGGAGCGGTCAAAGCCGGCTTGCGACGGCGTGCCGATGGCAGTCGAGACAAAGCCCGGCCAACGCTCAAAGCCGTTGTAGGCGATCACTACCAGGTCGGGAAAGTCGCGACGGAGGCGCGTGAGGATTCCGCGTAATGCCTCGACCGAGCGGTTATAGTTTTCTGCGGGAGCCATCCGCGAGCCGGCTGCTGCCAGGTTAAAGTTGGCAAAGTCGAGTTTAAAGAGGCGTACCCCCCATTCCTGAAGGGCGTGGCGCCAGCCCGCCTCAAGTGCAGTGGCATAAGGGCCCTCTGCCAGGCTGTAGCCGCGTCCGCTAGCGGATAAGCTCGCTTCCCAGGCACTTACCTTGAGCCAGCTGCTATTCACGTCGTACCACAATCCGGGGGTCATCCCCAGCTCCGCCATACGCGCGCGTGCGCGCGCAAAGCCCTCCGGCCAGTTGGGCTGCTTGAAGGACGTGTAGGGCTGGGTTGGGTCGAACCAGAAGGCATCCAACAGGTAATAGTCGTAATACAGCCCAAACTTGCTCTGCCAGCGCGCCAGCATATCCAGAGCGCGCAGCGTCATGGCCTCGTCGAGCTCGACAGCATCGCCCAGTTCGTCGTGCATTGACCAGTCACAATAGATCGCCAACGGTCGTTTCATCGCGCTCCTTTAGCTCAGGCAATAGTCTTCCATCGCCTCCATGCAGGCGGCGATCACATTCAGGGGGATGTCGTTGCCGTAAAACTGCGCCAGCAGCATCAGACCGCCCTCGGGCAGGGCCAGCTCGTCGACGGCTTGGCGCACCTGGGCGCGCATATCGGCCGGCTGCATGCTGGGAAAGCCCTGGCGGTCGAGGTCGAGATTGATGCAAAGCCGTCCGCGATACGCACGGCGGATACCTTCGAGGGTATTGGCACGCAGCTGCGGGTCGTGCAGCGAGACGCCGCACTCGATCAGGTCGTCGACGATCGAGAGCAGGTTGCCGTCGGACGACAGGCTGACGTGCACCCCAGCCTGCCGGCAGGTCTGAAAGAGGGTCGCGAACATTGGCTTGATGGTGCGGCGAAAGTCATCCGGGTGGATCATCAGACCACGCTGGGTGCCGATATCGGTGTGGTAATGCATCACATCAACCCCAGCCTCGAGCCATAAGCGCGTGAGGGTCAGTTCGTGCTCGGTAAGGATCTCCACCAGCCGATCGAGTTCGGGGCGCTGTTCGGCGAAATCGAGCATCAGGTTCTCAAAGCCGCGCAGGGCGTACAGGCGGTCGAACAGGCGCTCACCGTAGCCGTTACGCAGTTCGCCGCGTTCGCGCTGGCCCGCCAGGCTGGCGCGCACCGAGGGCCAATCGATGGTGCCGCGTTCGGTATAGTGGTGCGGATCTGGCGGACGCCACGTAGCCAGGTTGGCCCAATCGGCCAACGGGTACTCGACTACCTGTCCCTCAATGCCCTCCTGGACGTTGTGCCACAGACAGCCCCAGTTATCGCGATAGTATTCGCCCTCGTGGTAGGCTGCGGGCATCCAGTCATAGTCGCGTTGGCCCGTGACATAACCCGGAAAGAGGCGCGGATGCTCGGAAATGAGGGTTTCTAGGTCGGCGCGATAAAGTTTAAAGAGGATTGGCGCCAAGCCGACGTAGCAGGGGATCCACTCGGGGTAGCGAAACTCGACGGTGCGCAGCCAGTTTTCGCGCTCGGTTAGCATGCGGCCTCCCGGATAGGACAAACAGCATGGTCACAAATCTCGAAAGCAGGGTTTGCCATGTGTTTGCCGATCTGTTATGATAAAGTAAAAGAGAGCATAGCAGGCTGCCCGGCAACCGGCAAGCTTGCCGCACTCACGCGAGTGTGCAACCACGTTAAGGTCCAAGCATGCTGGATTACATCGATACCGACCGGCAAAAGAAACCAGCCAGCATCCTGCGCATCAGCGGGCTGATTGTGCTTCTTGCGGCAGTCGCTACATTTGGATATTACCTGTTCAGCTATGGCTTACCGGAGATGAAGAGCGCTTCGGCACAAGTCACAGCCCCCACCGCCATGCCGACGGTCCAACCGGCGCAGGCCGTCCAGGTTACTACGCGTCCGGTGGATAGCACCGACCTGGTGCTGCCGACTAATGGCAGCTACCTGGCGACGGGCACTAACAATGCCACGCGCGCCTGGTTCCGTCGCGTGCCGGCCGAGGTGCTGCGCAACCACATTTATGCTTGGGGGCTCGAGCATCACACCGAGTATGCTCAAAAGTATTACCTCTCCTGCGAGGCGGCTGTGATCCGCATCGCGCTGGCACCGCTTGGCATCCACCTGACAGAAGACCGCATCCTGAGCGAGATCCCCTTTAGTGACGATGACCCCGAACAGGGCATGGTGATCGGGGATATCGACGGCTATACCCACTTCGATAACGGCGAAATCAACTGGGGCAACTATGGCGCACACGCTCCTGTGCTGGCCAAGATGTTCAAGTGGTATCTGGTCGAATATGGCATGGACGATTTGGTATCGGTCGAGATTCAGGCCCTGGATGACTGGGAACTGCGCGACCTGATCCGCACCGACCCGGATGTGGTTGGCGTGGTCATTTGGGTGGCGCGCGGACCCGACGGCGGCCTGCCGCCCACCAACGAGATCGGCCAGGTGCTGGGCGAACACGTGCAGTGGGTCGCGCCTGTGCTGGATGAAGAAGGGCGCCTGCTGGTGTTTGACGTGTGGCCGTGGCCCAACCAGCCCTTCCATTATGAGACGACCCTCAACCGCCAGCTCTTCCAGAACCGTACTGTTATTCTGCGGCGCATCAACGCCGCCTCCTGAGCGCTGACCAAATCGCGCGAGCAGGGCGTATTTGTCCGCACTGGCAGCCTGGGCTAGAATATCCCGCTGCTTTCAGGATATTACCCAAGGCTGAGTTAAATGCACCAACTGATCCACAACGGTATTATAGTCCCACAGCCGCCCCAACCGCTGGGCCTGACACTCGGTGTGCGGGGCACCCCCATGGCCCTCAACCCCCAACAGGAAGAGATGGCCATGGCGTGGGCGCAAAAAGTGGACACCCCTTATGTGGATGATCCGGTATTCCAGGCCAACTTTCTGAGCGATTTCCTGCCGATCCTGGGCATCGACGAGCCCCTCTCCATCAGCGACCTCGATTTCAGCGCCTATGTAGAGGTGCTGCGCAAGGAACAGGCGCGTAAAAAGCGCCAAAGCCCCGAAGAGCGCAAAGCGCAGGCGCAGGAGCGCAAGGCGGCGCGTGAAGAACTAAAGCAGGCCTATGGATATGCCATCGTCGACGGTTTGCGGGTCGAGTTGGGCAACTATATGGCCGAACCGTCGGGGTTGTTTATGGGGCGCGGACAGCACCCCCTGCGCGGACGCTGGAAGCAGGGCGCGCAGCAATCTGATATCAGCCTGAACCTCAGCCCCGATGCGCCCATGCCCGAGGGCGACTGGAAGGAATGCGTGTGGGTGCCCGATTCGATGTGGGTGGCGCGTTGGCTGGACAAGCTCTCCAACAAGGTCAAGTACGTCTGGCTGGCTGATACCACACCCGTCAAGCAGGTGCACGAGGCGGCCAAATTCGACAAAGCCACTCGTCTGCAGGATGCCATCGAGCGAGTGCGCGCCGCCATTCTGCAGGATATGGCCGACGAACGTCCACGCACGCGCATGATCGCCACCGCCTGCTACCTGATCGACGCGCTGTGTCTGCGTGTGGGTGACGAAAAGGATCCCGACGAGGCAGATACGGTGGGTGCCACCACATTGCGCCCCGAGCACTTACGATTTATGTCGGGCAGCGTGGTAGCGTTTCACTTTTTGGGCAAAGACTCCGTCGAGTGGCGCAAAAAGATCAAACTGCCCCCCTTGGTGCGCGCTAACCTCGAGCAGCTGGTGGCGGAGGCACGTCCCTCCAGCCAAGGCAACACGACCGCGCGTGATCTGCCGCAAATATTTCCCGATATTGGCAGCTCCAGCGTCAACCAGTATCTTTCGGCGATCATGCCCGGCCTTTCGGCCAAGGTGTTCCGTACCTTTCACGCTACCAACGCGGTATGGGATTCGCTGACGGCTTCGCAGGTCAAGGAACAGAGTCCCGAATATGCAAAATGGCAGGCCGTCTCGGAAGCCAACCTGCAGGCTGCTGTGCTATGTAACCATACCCGCAAGGCGGGCGTGAACTGGGCTACAGCGCGTAAGAGATACGACGAGCGTCTGGCCAAGGCTGAAGCGCGCCGAGAGACGGTGAGGACCGCGTTACAGGATGCCCGCCAGGAGCGCCAGGCTGCCAAACAGATGCTCACGGCACAACCGGAGCCGGATGAAAAGGCGGCGGCGCGCCTCAGCAAATCCATCGATCGTCTGAGCAACAAGATCAACAAGCTCAGCGAGCGCAGCGCCAAGGCGGATTTGGCAGTTGGCAAGATTAAAGCGCAGATGGCGGTGGCGCAACAAAAACGTACATGGAACCTCTCCACCAGCCTGAAATCGTATATCGATCCGCGCGTCTACCACCGCTGGGGTCAGCAGGTGGGCTATGACGTGCTAGCTAAATACTATCCCACCATCCTGCAGCGTAAATTCGCCTGGGTGAGGTTGGAAGGCGACCGCCTGACGCGCACTGCCAACGCAGTGGTGGTAGTACGCACTTGCCTGGCGCAGGATGTCGAAAAGCTGGTGAGCATCTTTGCCGAGGCTGGCAAGGGGCAGCCGGGCTGCCAGCTGCCGGCTACGGCTGAAGAGATCAGCGCAGCCTATCTGCCCTCCCTTGACAAGCCATGGTGCGAGGCCATCATCGCCTGCGATGAGGCTGGCCGTGCGGTGGGCATGGCGGTGTTGGGCCCCGAGCGCCAGGAGGGTAAGCTGACGCTGGTGGGGCTCTTTGCGATACTGGCTCCCGGCGAGACGCGCGAGGAAGTCGCCGAAGCATTGGCGGTGGAACTGCAGAACCGTTTCCGCACTTACCAGGTGCATCACCCCAAGCAAGATTCCGAGCTGGATGCTAGCGACCTCAGCTGGGTGCCCTTTGCGCCAGAGGTGGCTGAGATCCTTGGGCTGACTGCCAATGACGATGATGCGCTCGATGAAACGGCAGTTGAAGAGCCCTCAGAGCTGGAATAAGCCGAGGTATTCGGCCAGAGCTGGCCAGGCGCTGAAATCCGCCACGATCACCTGAGCACCGGCGGCGATCAGGCGTTCGCGCTTCCAGGTATCGATCCTCCCCGGCGAGCGCTCGTTGGTCGCAACTCCTACGGCAATCCCGCCCACCGCAGCGGTGTTCTCGATCTCGACATAACCGTCGCCAAAGGTTACCAGGCTCTCGCCGGCAAGTTGGTGCTGGCTGAGGATGTCGCCGATCACCTTTTCCTTGGAGTAGGCTTCTAGGTTATCGAGCGCCCCAAAGATGCCGCCTGCTATCCAGCGGTCCAGTCCCAACAAGGCTGCCTCTTCGCGCACGTTGGCAACGTCTGTACCGCTGGCGACGTAGCAGGTCACCTGTTGGCTCAGAGCCTGCAGAAAGGCCTCCGCGCCCGGTACGATATAGGTGCTGCGCGCAATGGCGTCGCTGCGCAGGCCATCCAGCCGGGCTGCGATGTGGCGATGCAGGCGCGCCAGGTACTCGGCCTTGTACTCGGCAGCTTTGAGGGGTATCCCGCCGCGCTCGCGCACCAGATCGGCCAGGCCCATCATCTGGTAGATGGTCTGGATACCGGTGGTGCGGTCGATGAAGGCTGTCACGAGCGCCTGCATCGCCTCGGCGGGCTCGTGCTGCGGGGTCTCCTGCAGCACCTCTAGCATCAGCGGGGCCATCACCTGCTGCCAGCCCTCGCGGATCAGCGATAGGGTGCCGTCGAAATCAAAGAGGGCGTGGCGGATATGGCCGCGCGCCACACGGGTATGGATGATTTCGTATGCTGACATACTGCCACCTAACAACAAGGCCACATCCTGCGATGTGGCCTTGTGTG
>Ga0123333_10003524_pt1 | contig 15170 bp, 14 predicted proteins | sample BioC12SIPDNA_3_FD_89957 | JGI IMG/M metagenome (GOLD analysis project Ga0123333, IMG submission 89957) | Anaerobic biogas reactor microbial communites from Washington, USA - Biogas_R2_B C12 SIP DNA | ecosystem: Engineered > Bioreactor > Anaerobic > Unclassified | place: Washington, USA... | reverse complement strand
GTCAGACCCGCCACGCTCTCGGGCGAGGACAGCGCGCCGACCCACTGGTCGCCCTCCTTCACGGCGATGTCACCGCCGTGCGCGAAGATCCAGCTGATGCCGTTGCGCCAGTCCTGACCGGGCAGCCACAGCCCGGAGAAGCCGTCGTCGCCGGCCTCGCGCAGCGCGATCGCCGCCGTGGACAGCTCATCGAGTGTGGTCGGCACCTCGAGGCCCGCGTCGCTGAACGCGGCCTTGTCGAAGAAGATGTAGCGCGAGCCCCAGTAGTAGGGCACCGCGTAGACCGTGCCGTCATAGGTCCCGGCCTCGATGAAGCCCTCGGGGCCGATGTCGCCGAGCTCCTCGAGCAGGCCGGACAGGTCCTCGAAGGCACCGACGCTGGTGTATGTCGGGACCTGGGTGTTGCCCATCTCGATCACGTCGGGCGTGTTGTCAGGGTCGGGCAGCGCCTGGTTGGACCGCTCGAGCAGCTCACCCCAGGGGATCCGCTGGACCTCGAGGGTGGCGCCGGTCTCCTCGTTGAAGGCGGTGACCAGCCACTCCTCGAGCTCGACCGGGGTGTCGGTCTCGCCGGCCAGCCACAGGGTGATCGTCTCGCCGGAGGCCTCGCCGCCGGTCTCGGCCGGCTCGTCGGTCTCCTCGGCCTCGTCGGTCGCCTCGCCCTCGTCAGCGCCCTCGTCGGCGGCGTCCTCGGTGGCGTCGTCCGTCGGGTCGTCGGTCGTGCTGCCCTGACTGCAGGCGGCCAGCAGGGTCGCGGCGACAGTCGTCACTACCGCGGCCCGGGTCATGGTGCTGAGCTTCATCGTTGAACCTCTCTCGGTGGTGGTGGTCGGTAGTGAACCCACGGGGTCACACCACGCCTATCTCGCGGTAGCGCACGAGCGCTGCCGCTCCCTTCAGTACGAGCTCGTTCTCCAGCGGCACCACGCGGACGTGGACCTGCCTGGCGACGAAGGGAAGGGTCTGGTGGGCGAGCGCGTCCTGCGTCGCCCGGAGCAGGTGGCCGTCGAGCAGCTCGCCCGGCCCGTACAGCACGACGTCGGCGATGCCGAGCGTGGTCACGACCGGGCTGAGCACCGAGCCCAGCCGCTGCCCGGCCGCCACGAGCTCGGCCTCGGTCTGCGCCTGGCGCAGGGTGGGCACGGCCAGGATCGTCTCCAGGCAGCCACGGTTGCCGCAGGCGCAGGTCGGGCCGTCCGGGTCGACGACCACGTGCCCGATCTCCCCCGAGCTGAGCAGCGGTCCGGCCAGGACCCGCCCGTCGATGAGCACCCCTCCACCGACACCGTGGCCGATGGTCACCAGGAGCAGGCCCGCGTCGTCGCCGGCGCCGAAGCTGGTCTCCGCGGCGGTCGCCATGTTGGCGTCATTAGCGACGTATGCCGACAGTCCGGTCTCCCTCCCCACCCGTTCTGCGAGGGCCAGGTCCGACCACCCGAGGTTGGGTGCGTGCAGGACGGTGCCGGCGTGGTCGATGATGCCGGGCGCACCGATGCCGACGCCGAGGACCGGCCGGGTCACCTGCTCGCGCAGCCGCGCGATCAGCGCGAGCACCTCGGCCACGGCCTCCTCGCCCTCGGACAGCTCAACCGACTCGGCCGTGAGGATGCCGCCGTGCAGGTCCACGACCGCACCCCGCAGGACCCGGTCGCCCGACAGGTCCAGCGCGACGACGACGGGGGCAGTGTCGGCGAGGCCCACGAGGGTGGCGGGCTTGCCCTGGCGGACGCCGGGGCGGTGGCCGAGCTCGACGAGCATGCCGGTGTCGAGCAGCTCGGCGACCAGGTCGGACACGGTGACCCGGGTCAGCCCGGTCTCCCGCGACAGGTCGGCGCGGCTGCGGGGCCCGTCGTCGAAGAGCTGCTGCAGGACCAGGGCTCGGTGGTGGCGTCGCGCATCTCCCGGCAGCACCTTGCCGACGGGGCGTCGTCCGCCTCGCGGTCGGCCGGTGACCTGTGTCATGAGAGTTAGTATGTCTTATTAACTAACTTTGTCAAGACCCTGGCCGACCAGCTAATCGACGCCTGCCGTGCACTTGTATGGATCCTTCCCGGCCCCGCCGACCGGTCGCGTGAACGATGCGTGCAGTTGCATGGGTCCTTCCCGGCCCCGCCGACCGGTCGTGAGAAGGATGCGCGCACGTGCACCTCGCGCCAGATGGGAGCCACGCGACTCCCAACGGCGCGACGCCGACTGCATCGCCTTTTGACGCGGTGGCGAACTTTGCTGACAAAAGTCGCGACACTGGGCGGGCGATGGGCGGGAGCGTCCTGCCTAGACTCCGACCGTGAGCGCCCCTCCCCCGCCCGACGCCACCGACGACCTGCACCCGCGCCTCTGGGCCGAGACCGTCCGCCGCGACGACCGGGGGCGACTCATCGTCGGCGGCGTCGACGTCCTCGCACTGGCCGAGGAGTTCGGCACCCCGGCGTACGTCCTCGACGAACAGGACTTCCGCTCCCGGGCCGCAGCCTTCCGGACCGCCTTCTCCACGGCGTTCGCGCAGGTCAGCGGCGGAGCAGACGTCTACTACGCGGGCAAGGCGTTCCTCTGCTCGACGGTCGCCCGCTGGGTCGAGGAGGAGGGCCTCGGCCTGGACGTCTGCACCGGCGGTGAGCTCGCCGTGGCCCAGCGGGCCGGCTTCCCCGGCGCCCGCCTCACCCTGCACGGCAACAACAAGTCGGTCACCGAGCTGCGCCAGGCGCTGCAGTATGACGTGGGCCGGGTCGTGGTGGACTCCCTCACCGAGATCGACCGGCTGGCTCAGGTCGCCAGCGAGCTCGGGGTGCGGGCGCGGGTGCTGGTGCGCGTCACCGTGGGCGTCGAGGCGCACACGCACGAGTTCATCGCCACCGCGCACGAGGACCAGAAGTTCGGCTTCAGCCTGGCCGGCGGGGCGGCGCAGGAGGCCGTCGAGCGCGTCCTGCACCATCGCGACAACCTGGAGCTGCTCGGCCTGCACAGCCACATCGGCTCACAGATCATGGACACCGCCGGGTTCGAGGTCGCCGCCAGCCGCCTGATCGGGTTCCACGACCGGATCAGCCGGCAGCACGGCATACTCCTGCCGGAGCTCGACCTGGGTGGTGGCTTCGGCATCGCCTACACGCCCGAGGACGACCCCCTCTCCCCCGCCGAGCTCGCGGAGTCGCTGGCCGCCGCGGTGGACCGCGAGCTCACAGCCCTCGGCGACGTGCTCCGGCCCCGCATCTCGGTCGAGCCGGGCCGCGCGATCGCCGGGCCGAGCACGTTCACGCTCTACGAGGTGGGGACCGTCAAGCGGGTCACGCTGGAGGACGGGAGCACCCGCACCTACGTCGCAGTCGACGGTGGGATGAGCGACAACATCCGGCCCGCGCTGTACGGCGCCGACTACACCTGCGTGCTCGCGAGCCGTTGCTCGGACGCCCCGACCACCCGGGCGCGCGTGGTCGGGCGGCACTGCGAGAGCGGCGACATCCTGGTGCGCGACACCGAGCTGCCTGCCGACCTCGCGCCCGGCGACCTGCTCGCGGTGGCCGCGACCGGCGCCTACTGCCGCAGCCTGTCCAACCAGTACAACCACACCCCGCGCCCGCCGGTGATCTCCGTGCTGGACGGCCGAGCCCGTGTCATCGTCCGGCGGGAGACCGTCGAGGACCTGCTCGCCCTGGACGTCGACGAGTCCTAGCGACGCAGTTCGGCCTCGATCAGGCCCGCGGCACCGCCGACGCCGTCCTCGCCCCGGACCAGGCGGCCCACCATCCTTGCTCGGTCCTGCACCGCAGAACTGAGGGCAGTATGCAGTGCGCTCCGGAGCCGCTCCGGGCTCGCCTCGGGCGTCGGCACCGGGGCCGCGCCGACCCCGATCTCGTGCACGCGTCGGCCGAAGAAGGGCTGGTCCATGGTGAACGGCAGCACCACCTGCGGGCGCCCGGCGCGCAGTGCCTGCGCGGTGGTGCCGGCCCCGCCGTGGTGCACGACCGCCGCCATCCGTGGGAAGAGCAGCTCGTGCGGGACGTCGCCGACGAACAGCACGCGCTCGTCAAACTCCCCCTGCTCCTCCAGGCCGGAGCCCCGCTGGACGACCGCCCGGTGCCCGAGCGCGAGGGCGGCGTCGACGGTGTGGCGCAGGGCGTCTCGGACGGCGGGCACCGTGTGGGACCCCAGCCCGGCGTACACCGGCTCCGGCCCGGCCTCGAGGAAGTCGGCCACCTCGACCGGGAGCCCGGTGCCCTCCGGAACGTCCAGGAAGGGATAACCGGTGCAGCGGATCCGCCGGCCCCCGACCCGGCGCGGCGTGACGATCTGTGGTGAGTTGGCGACAAACGCGGGGACCGTCGCGATCTGGGCCATCGCCCGGCGGCGCTGCGCGGCCGTGACGCCCGGGACGTCGGTGACCAGGGCGGTCGAGGCCCGCATGGCCCGCATCCCGGCGAGCAGGTTGGCCGGGGAGCGACCCCCGCGCACGGCATACAGGCTGGCATCGCCCCACAGCGACGGGATGGCCGGCAGGAACATCATGAGCACCTGCGGCTTGCGCGTCCGGTCGATCATCGCCGGCCACGCCGCACTCATCGCGGTGGTGACGACCGCGTCATAGCGCGACCACATCCCCGAGAGCGTCTCCCGCACGGCCGGCGCCATGGCACGGGCCACCTGCCCCAGGAAGGCGATCTGGTCGGTGAGGCCGACCGGCATCCCGTGCGCGAGCAGGTGGTCGCGGTAGTAGCCCATGACGTCCACGGGCACCTCCTCGACGGCCACCCCGGCGCCCTCGACCAGGTCGACGTAGTCGCTGGTCGCGGTCACCCCCACCTCGTGGCCGCGGGCCTGCAGCCCCCGGGCCACGGCGAGCACGGGCTGGTAGTCGCCGCGGCTGCCGGCCGCGAGCATCGCGATGCGCATGCGCCCAGTCTCTGCCAGGCGGCGGGACCCGAACAATCCGGGTGCATCGGGCCGCTCCCTTTGTTGGAATGGATCGATGGCTGTTTTGCGCAAGTTGCTCACCGCCGCGCTCGTGCTGCTGGGGCTCTTCCTCGTCGCCCGGGCGGTCGTCGAGCCGTTCATCAAGGACTACGGAGACCCCTCGGACTATGCCTCGGACTGGGGAGGTCCGTCCGCCATCGGCGTGCTCGCGGTGCACATGGTGCCCGGCATCGTCTCCGCGGTGCTCCTCGGGCTGTGGTGGCGGCGCCGACGGTCCCGCTCCTAGCCCGGGCGGGGCGGGCGGGCGTCGCTCTCGCCGGACGTGCAGCTCCAGCCTCAGCCCACGATCAGCTCGACATAATCCCTCGCCGGGGCCGCGTAGCGCTCCGGGAAGGTCACCGCGCACCCGATCGCCCAGGCGCTCCCCTCCAGCGCGCGCAGCCGCAGCCACGGGGCCAGGTCCTCGGGTGCCGGCACCTGGCGGCCGGTGATCTCGCAGTATGCCGTGAGCGCAGCTCTCCCCGCCTCTTCCGTGGGCGTGCTGCCCAGGACTGCGAGGTCCCACTCGATCGGGCCGCGGCAGGCCTCCTCCAAGTCGTTCCAGCACCAGGTGCCGTCGGCGTCGCGCAGCAGGTTGCCGCGGTGGGCGTCGCCGTGCAGCAGCACCTCCTGGGTGCCCAGACCGGCGATCCCGGCCAGCGACTCCTCGTGCTCCCGGGTGAGCGCCGCGTGCTCGGCGGCGGACAGGAAGCCGTGGCGCACGGCATACTCCAGCGGTTCGGTGATGACCCCGTGGGCGACGGTCATGATCGGCAGGTCCCGGCCGGCGTCCGCCAGCGCCCCGTGCCAGGCGGCGAGCGCGGCGGCCGACTCCTCCGGGGTCGCCCTGGTGACCTGGGGGCCGAGGTCCTCCCACAACGAGACCCACAGCCCGTCGGCCTCGTGCGGGCCGGGGTCGACGTGCTGCGCGGGCGGGACTACGGGCACCCCCGCGGCGTGGGCGATCCGGCCGACGGCGACCTCGGTGCCCAGCCACCAGCCCGGGTCCTGCCGCTGGGCGCCGGTGTGGGTTGAGACCCGCGCGACCAGGCGGGCCCGGGGCATCCGCACCATGAGCGAGCCGCGGTTGGAGAGCACCTGCGGCGTCTCCGGGGACAGGCCGAGGCGCTCCCAGAGGTGGGTGAGCGCGGCCGTGCCCGCTGCGGCGGTGCGTCGTGCCGACTCGGTGAGGTCGCTGTCCACCTGTGGATCCTAGGCAGGGGCCCCGGGCGGGCGGGGTCACTGGGGGCGGGGCACGGGGCGGGGCACTGTGGGCGGGTCACCAGGGGTCGGCGACGAACCGCCGGATGCGGTCCCGCTCGACGGGCGACATATTCGGGTCCACCAGACGCAGCCGCGCGATGGCGGCCAACTGGCCGGCGAGGGCGTCCCGGTCGAAGGACTCCAGGAACGCCTCGAGGAAGGTTTCCACCAGCGCGGGCCGGACCCCGAGGTCGTCCACGGCGACGACCCGCAGGAGCAGCCAGCAGACGGCCGGGTCGGCGTCCGCGGGACCGCGGGCTGCGTTGGTCCAGTCGATGATCGTCGGCACGCTGCCGAGGATGACGTTGCCCGGGTGCAGGTCGAGGTGCAGCAGGGCGTCGCCCTCTCCCACGTCGGTGAATAGCTCCGCGGGCGCCGCGACCGCGCCCACGCGGTGGTGCAGCTCGGCGAGCGTTGCGGCGTGCTGGCGGGCCGTGGACGGGTCGGCCGCCAGCGCCTCGAACATGGTCGGACCGTCGACCCGGTCCAGCACCATCCCGTCGACGGTCACCTCGTGGACCGCGGGCACCGGAAGCCCGGCGGCGCGGGCGCACTCCATCGCCGCCACCTCCCGGCGCAGGTCCCGCGGCGCGTCGAACTGCCGCAGCACCCGGTGCGAGTCCAGCGCGTAGACCTGCGCGTCGCGGCCGCGGGCCAGCAGCTCCATCATCGGCCGGCGCCGTCCCCGGGCAGCAGCTCGGCCACCTCACGCTGCGCCTGCTCCACCGCGGCACGGTCCTCACCCGTCAGGCCCGGGCCGTCGAGCGCCCCCAGCTCGGCCACGGCCTCACGTGCGCCGGCCGGGTCGTCCAGCCGCACCCGCAGCTCGGCGACGTAGGCCCAGGCCGCCGCCCGGTCGGCGACCGGCGCGTCGGGGTGACGCGCAAGGGCACCGGCGAGGATGCGGTGCGCCTGCCGCGGGTCGCCGTGGGAGTCGCCCTGGACGACCGCGTTCTCCAGGGCGCGGGCCAGCGGTCCTCCCCCGGCGGTCGCCCACTCGAGCCGGTCGTCGACCGCCCGCGCCTTCTCCTCCTCGGCGGCAGGACGGCGCGAGACCCGGATCCAGTTTCCCGCCGGGTCGATCACCGAGAAGCCGCTGAGGCCGGCGTTGTTGGCCCGTCGGCGCGGCCTCGTCATCCGCGGCGTGCCGCTCTGCGGGACCTTCCCGAACCGTGCGCGGAACCCCTCGGCGAACTGCTCGTGCAGCGGCTCTGTGTCGGTCACCACCAGCCCGCAGGTCGAGTGGCTCTGCTCCGGGTCGTGGCCCTCCATGCCGTAGTAGTGCAGGTCGATCCCACCCTGCTGCACCACGACATACGGATTGGGGCGGACCTGCCGGTAGGCGACCCGCAGCCCCAGCAACGTCCAGAACTCCGCGACCTCGTCGATGTCCGCGCAGGGCAGCATCGGGATCATGGTCGCGTCCTGGCTCACGTCGCTCCTCGGGTCCTCGCCCACCGGGTCCTCGCCAACCTCGGCCATCAGGTCAGGTGGTCGTAGTCTCCCCGCACCCAGGCCGTATGCCGATCGGCTGAGTACCTGATGATCCTCTTGGCATCCTGGGGCACCACCGCGCCGAAGTTGTTGTAGAGCCGGTCGAAGTGCAGTCCCTCCACCTGCGCGGCGAGGCGCTGGACGACGTTGCCGGACAGCGGGAGCCGGTTGGGATAGCTCCGCATGAAGCTGACCGTCTTGCGGTCGGGGTTGGTGAAGATCGCGTCACCGGCCAGCAGGACTCCCTTGCCCTCGTTGCCGGTGGCCCACTCGACCACCGTCTGCCCGCGGAAGTGGCCGCCGACCCGGTGCAGGGTCAGGCCCGGCGCGACCTCGCGGCGGTCGTCGAAGAACTCGACCCGGTCGGTGCGGCGCAGCCACTCGCTGTCGCGGTCGGCCAGCAGGACCGGGGCGTCGAGGGCTTCCGCCCACTGGGTCTGCACGCCATACATGTGCGGGTGGCTGGCGGCCACGGCCAGCGTGGGGCCGAGCCCACGGACGAACTCCACGGCTTCGTCGTCGATGTATCCCACGGCGTCGAAGAGCAGGGTCCCCTCCGGCGTGCGGATGACCATCGTCTGCTGCGCGATGCCGACGCCGGGGTCGGCGCGCAGGCCCCACAGGTCGGGCTCGACCTCGGTGATCACGATGCGGGTGCCGTCCGCGCGCAGCTTCTCCAGGGTCGTCCACCGGGTGCCCCCCTCGGGCACCCACTGCCGCTCGTCGTCGCAGATGGCGCACACCCCGGGCGGATCGTCCACATCGGCGGTCTCGACGGCACAGGTCTCACAGATCCAGATCATGGGCCTCAGTCTGTGGGCTGTCCGGCGCAGGCGCGACCCGGTTTTCGGCGGCCGAGGACCTGGCGAAACCACGACAAGAATGTGTGGAGGACCAGCAAAACCACTACCAGAATCCGGGGAGGCGTACGAAACCACTACAAGAGTGTGTGGAGGGCGTACGGAACCCCTACATTTTTGGTTAGAGGCCGAGCGGGACCGTCAGGCCGATCAGCTCGGCGGGCTCGGCGGAGGTGTTCTCCCACCAGTGGCCGAGGGTGCAGTCGTAGGTGATCGTGTCGCCGGCCTCGAGCTCGTGGCGCTCCTCGCCGATGACGACGACCAGCCGGCCCGACAGCACGTGCACCGACTCGGTCCCCAGGTGCCGGAACGGGCGCCGCTCGTGCGAGGTGTGCGGCGGCATCACGGTCCGGATCACCTGCATCGGCGCCTCGAGGCTGGGCGTCAGCAGCTCGCGCACCAGTCCCTGCGGGTCCTCGGCCAGCGGCAGCTGCAGGCGGTCGTCGGCGCGGACCAGGGCCGGTCGCCCCGAGCCGTCGTGCTTGAGCAGGTCCGCGACGTGCACCCCCAGGCCGTCGGCCAGTCGGCACAGCGTGGTGTATGACGGGTTGCCCTGTCCGCGCTCCAGCTGGCTGACGATGCCGGCACTGAGCCCGGAGGCGCGCGCGAACTCCTCGACCGTCAGCTTCAGTCGCTGGCGCAGGCGGCGCACACGGGCGCCGACGTCGGCGACGTCGGGCAGCGAACCGGTGGTCGGGTGTCCGGGGGGAGGCATGGTCAGGACATCGTAGGACCCGGCAGGGCGGCCAGCATGGACCGCAGCCCCGGCAGCGGTTCGGGGTGGTCGTCCACCCGCAGGTCGACCTCGGACAGCGGTGGCCAGACGTCCTCGGCTGCGTTGCTGACCACCCGGAGCACGGCGCTCTGCTGACCGCGGGAGTCGCCGCCCGCGGCCTGGGCCGCCTCGAGCGCGGAGAGCAGCCGCGCCGGGAGCGGGTCTGCCGGTCCGTCGTCCATCGCCCGGCGCATCCCGCCGACCACGGCGGGCCCGGCGAGGAAGTTGCCGAGCACGACATACCCCTCCCCCTCGAACGCGCCGGCCCAGGCCGTGCAGGCCGGCCCGGTCCACGCGGCGGTGCGGCCGTGGGCGTCCACGACGCCCACCTGTCGACGGTCGAACTGCTCGTCCACCCGCGCCAGCCGCGCGATCACCTCGGCGGGCTCAAGGCCCTCGCGCAACAGCTGGAGCCCGAGCGCCCGGAACCGCTGGTTGGTGTAGGCCTGCGTGACCACGGCACCGACCCCCGGGGCCAGCGCGGGCACCGCGGCCCCCACCGCCAGGGAGCGGGAGGCCGCCGCGACACCCAGGCGGGAACCGTCCCCCGACAGCGCCACCACGGAGTAGGTCACCTGTCCTCCTGCCTCACGAACCCGGCCCCACGAATCCGGCCCGCATGGTTGCCTGCCGATGGAATCTACAGCATGATGAAGGAATCTTCACTCTACTGAGTGGGTACGCGACATCAGGAGGAGCAGTCACCATGACCCGTCCCACGATGTTCCGGCTCGCGGCCGGACTCACCCTCGTCCTCACCCTCGCCGCCTGCTCAGGAGGTGGTGAGGCCGTCGACATGAACGGCGAGCAGAACGGCGACCAGGAGGCCGACGGCACCGCCGGCGGCACCGGGGGCTCCGACGGCGACGCCGACGCCCCCGCGGCGGGCGGCACGCTGGTCGCCGCGATCGCCGGCGAGCCGGACCAGCTGGACCCGCACGTCACCACCGCCTACTTCTCCTTCCAGGTGCTGGAGAACGTCTACGACACCCTCGTCGAGCCCGACGTCAACCTGGAGATGCAGCCCGCCCTGGCCGAGTCCTGGGAGACCTCGGACGACCAGCTGACCTGGACCTTCCACCTGCGCGAGGGGGTGACCTGGCACGACGGCAGCGACTTCACCGCCGACGACGTCGTCTACTCCTACAACCGGATCATGGAGGAGGAGCTCTCACCCTCGTGGCGCTTCTCCTCCGTCGAGTCGGTGACCGCCGTGGACGAGTCCACGGTCGAGATCAAGGTCGGCTCGCCCTCCCCCAACCTGCTGGCGAACATCGGCGGCTACAAGGGCGTGGCGATCGTCCAGCAGGAGAACGTCGAATCCGGGGACGTCACCACCGCGCCGGTCGGCACCGGGCCGTTCTCGGTGAGCGACTACACCCCCGGCTCCTCCATCACGCTGGAGACCAACGCGGACTACTACGGCGGCGCGCCGCAGATCGGCGGCGTGGAGTTCCGCTTCATCTCCGAACCGACGACGGCCCTGGCCTCGCTGCAGTCCGGTGACGTCCAGTGGACCGACAACGTCCCGCCGCAGCAGGTCGCCTCGCTCCCGGGCACGGAGGGGATCGAGCTCGGCCAGGTCGGGTCCAACGACTACTGGTACCTCGCGCTCAACCAGGCCCACGAGCCGTTCGACCAGGTCGAGGTGCGGCAGGCCATCGCCTTCGCCATCGACCGGGAGGGCATCACCGAGGCCACCATGTTCGGCAACGCCACCGTCAACCAGACGGCGATCCCGGAGTCGAGCAGCTGGTTCACCCCCTACGACAAGTACTCCTACGACCCGGCCCAGGCCACCAGCCTGCTGGAGAGCGCCGGGGTCGACCCGGCCAGCATCCCGATGGAGATCATGGTCTCCACGGACTACCCCGAGACGGTGCAGGCCGCCCAGATCATCTCCAGCCAGCTCTCCGACATCGGCATCAACAGCGAGATCAAGTCCCTCGACTTCGGCGCCTGGCTGGACGAGCAGGGCCAGGGCAACTTCGACATGCTGATGATGGGCTGGCTGGGCAACATCGACCCCGACGACTTCTACTACAGCCAGCACCACACCGACGGGGCGAACAACTACCAGGGCTACTCCAACCCCGACGTCGACGCGCTGCTCGAGCAGGGCCGGGTCGAGACGGACGAGGCGGCCCGCAAGGACATCTACGACCAGGTGGCGACACAGATCGCCGACGACGCCAGCTACATCTACCTGTACAACCCGGACGTCGTGCAGGCCTGGTCGAGCGACGTGCAGGGCTACGAGGTGATGCCGAACCGGGCGATCCGGTTCCGCGACGTGACGCTCGGCTGACCGCCGGGGCCGCGCCCGACCCGCGCCCCGGCGCCGGGCGCGGCCCCCGCCCCACCGCCTGACCGACCCACCCCGGAGGCCCCATGAGGTACGTGCTGCATCGCCTGGCCCAGTCGGTCGTGGTCCTCTTCGGCGTCACGGTGGTCGTCTTCCTCATCGTCCACCTGGTGCCCGGCGACCCGATCCGGATCGGGATGGGCACCCGCTTCGACCCGGAGATCTACGAGGCGCTGCGCCGGGCGTCGGGGCTGGACCGGCCGCCGCTGGAGCAGTACGTCAGCTACGTCGGGCGGGCGGTCACCGGCGACCTGGGCGTCAGCTTCCGCTCCGGCCAGCCGGTCACGCACCTGCTCGTGGCCCGGCTGCCGGCGACCGTCTCGCTCGCGGTCGTCGGGATCCTCATCGCCCTGCTGGTCTCCTTCCCGCTGGGCATCATCTCGGCGGTCCGCAACGGCGGCGCCGTCGACTCCATCGTCCGGGCGGTCAGCCAGCTGGGCGTCTCACTGCCGAACTTCTGGCTCGGGATGCTGCTGATCCTGCTGTTCTCCTCGACCCTGGGCTGGCTGCCACCCTCGGGCTACACCCCGATCACCGAGGACCCGGTCGAGTGGGCCAAGCGGGTGATCATGCCGGGCATCACCGTGGGGGTGGTCGCCGGCTCGATCCTCACCCGCTACGTCCGCTCCTCGGTGCTGGAGACCCTCTCGATGGACCACGTGCGGACCGCCAACTCCAAGGGCCTACCCCGGCGCCTGGTGCTCTCCCGGCACGTCGTCCGCAACGCCCTCGTCCCGGTCATCACGGTCACCGGCACCCAGATCGCCGCGATCCTGGGCGGGGTGATCGTCGTAGAGGTCGTCTTCGCGTGGCCGGGTCTGGGACTGCTGGTGTATGACGCGGTGCGGGCCCGCGACTACCCGCTCCTTCAGGGGGCGGTCCTGTTGATCGCGGTGATCTTCCTGCTCGTCAACCTGGTCGTCGACCTGCTCTACGCCAAGGTGGACCCGCGGATCCAGCTGGGAGGTGACCCGTGAGCACCCCGGCCACCACCCAACCGGACCCGTCCACGCCACCGGACCCCACGGCATACGACCCTGCGGTGCCGGTCCCCGACGAGGGGCCGCGCGGGTGGCGGCGCACGGTGCTGGCCCTGCTCCGGCGACCGGTCGGGGTGGTCTCCCTGCTCGTCCTGCTCGGGGTCCTCGTGCTGGCCCTGTTCGGGGACTGGCTGGCGCCCTACGGGATCAACGAGGTGAACCTCGACGCCCGGCTGCAGCCACCGTCGGCCGAGTTCTGGTTCGGCACCGACGAGCTGGGCCGGGACATCCTCTCCCGCGTCATCGCCTCGGCGGCGGTGTCGGTGCGGGTCTCGGTGATCGCGGTCTCGATCGCCCTGGTCGTGGGCGTCGGGCTGGGGCTGCTCGCCGGCTTCTTCGGGGGCTGGCTGGACACCGTGATCATGCGCTCCCAGGACGTGCTCTTCGCCTTCCCCGAGATCCTGCTGGCGATGGCGATCGTGGCGATCCTCGGGCCGGGCGTGACGACGGCGACCATCGCGATCGGCGTCGTCTACATCCCGGTCTTCGCGCGGGTCACCCGGGCCAGCACGCTGTCGGTGCGCACCGAGACCTACGTGCGCGCGGCCAAGTCCCTGGGCGCCGGGCCGGCCCGGCAGATGGTGCGGCACGTGCTGCCCAACATCTCGGCGCCGATCATCGTGCAGACGTCGCTGTCGCTCGCCTTCGCGATCCTGTCCGAGGCGAGCCTGTCCTTCCTGGGGCTGGGCGTGCAGCCGCCGGAGCCGTCCTGGGGCCGGATGCTCTTCGACTCCCGCGCCTTCTTCCAGGACGCCTGGTGGATGAGCGTCTTCCCCGGCCTGGCGGTCTTCGTCACCGTGCTGGCCTGCAACCTGCTGGGCGACATCCTGCGCGACGTCCTTGACGTCCGGTCCTCGGCCACCGCCCGAGGAGGCACCCGATGAGCGCGCTCGGCCCCGCGACCCCGTCCCCTGCCGGCACCACCTTGTCCACCGCGCTGGAGGTGCGGTCCCTGTCGGTGTCGATCGGGCCGGCCCGGATCGTGCGCGACGTGAGCTGGTCGGTCGCCCCGGGACAGACCCTCGGCATCGTCGGGGAGTCCGGGTCGGGCAAGTCCATGTCGGTGCTCTCGGCCGTCGGCCTGGGACCGGGCAACGCCCGGATCACCGGCGACGTGCGGCTGACCACCTCCGACGGCGGTCAGCACGACCTGCTCGGCCTGCGCGGGAACGCCCTGCGGCGGATCCGCGGCCGGCGCATCGGCTTCGTCTTCCAGGACCCCGCGACCTCGCTCAACCCGATGCTCACCGTCGAGCGGCAGCTCACCGAGGGGCCCGAGGTGCATCTCGGCCTGACCCCGAAGAAGGCCCGCACGCGGGCGGCCGAACTGCTCGAGCTCGTCGGCATCCCCGACCCGGCCCGTCGGCTCCAGGCGTTCCCGCACGAGCTCAGCGGCGGCATGCGGCAGCGCGTCATGATCGCCGTCGCCCTGGCCTGCGAGCCCGAGGTGATCATCGCCGACGAGGCGACCACGGCCCTCGACGTCACGATCCAGGCACAGATCATCGACGCGATCCGCGAGCTGCAGGAGCGGCTCGGCACCGCGACGGTGTGGATCAGCCACGACCTGGCCGTGGTCGGCGGGATCGCCGACGAGGTCGTCGTCATGTATGGCGGCGAGGTCCTCGAGCGCGCCGAGACCGTCCGCCTCTTCCAGGACACCAAGCACCCCTACACCCGCGGTCTGTTCGCCTCGCGCCCGCACCTGGGGCAGCGCAGCGACCAGCTGCTCAGCATCCCCGGGTCGCCGCCCGACCCGCGGGCCATCCCGCCGGGCTGCGTCTTCTGGGACCGGTGCTCCGTGCGCGGCGACGACCGGTGCCGGACCCAGCACCCGGAGCTCGTCGACCTGGGCGACGGCCACTGGGTGCGCTCGTTCTACCTGCCCGAGAACGCCCCCTCCAACCTGCCCGAGGACGCCTCGTCGCCCTCGGCCGGGCCCGTCACCACCGAGCCGGAGGGAGACCGGTGAGCACCGCGACCGAGGCCCTTGAGACCGCCCCCACCGTGGGCCGCGACCCGCTGCTGCAGGTGGACGGGCTGCACGTCCGCTTCCCGGTGCGCGGGGCCGGGCGCCGCCAGTGGCTGTATGCCGTGCAGGACGTCTCCTTCACCATCGGCCGGGGCGAGACGGTCGGCCTGGTCGGCGAGTCCGGGTCCGGCAAGTCCACCATCGGCAACGCCCTGCTGCGGCTGGTGCCGGTCCACGCCGGGTCGGTCCGGCTCGGCGACACCGACGTGCTCGCCGCCCGGGGCAGGGAAATCACGGACGTGCGGCGGCGCATGGCCATGGTCTTCCAGGACCCGCTGGCCGCGCTCGACCCGCGGTGCACCGTCGCCGAGTCGGTGGCCGAACCGCTGCAGATCCACAAGCTGAAGCCGGCCGGTGGTCGGCGGGCACGGGTCGCCGAGCTGATGGACCTGGC
>Ga0123333_10003519_pt1 | contig 15179 bp, 12 predicted proteins | sample BioC12SIPDNA_3_FD_89957 | JGI IMG/M metagenome (GOLD analysis project Ga0123333, IMG submission 89957) | Anaerobic biogas reactor microbial communites from Washington, USA - Biogas_R2_B C12 SIP DNA | ecosystem: Engineered > Bioreactor > Anaerobic > Unclassified | place: Washington, USA... | reverse complement strand
GACTTTGGGCCGGGAAGCGTCGGCGTCACCAGGTGTGGGGTCTTCGTCAGGTCAACTTTCGCCCATTGCGAGGCGTACTTTGCGGGTTTTGGGTTCGTCGCGGTCATATTAATCTCCATCTATTTATCTTGTGTCCTGCCGGCGATGATTACCGTCGCGCCGGCGCTGCGAAGCTGTTCGATTATGGCGGAATCGGCCTTGTCGTCGGTTATCAGCCCGTCAACCTGGTTGAGCGTTCCGTTGCGAACCAGGGCTGTCTTTCCGAGTTTTGAACTGTCGGCAAGAACGTACACCTGCCGGGCCCTCTGCCGCATCTTCTGATCGATCTTGGCGATGCGAAGGTCGCTGTTGTAGCACCAGCCGTCGGCGTCGATGGCGTCGGCGCCCTGGAACGCGATGTCGGCGGCGAACATGTCGAGCATGGTTTCAGTCATCGCGCCGGTCAGGTCGGGGCTTCCGCGGCGGATGACGCCGCCAAGAAGAACCGTCTGCACCTCGTCGCTGAATTGCAGGGCAGAGGCCACCGCGAGGCTTGGCGTGATGACCGTCAGGTCGGCAAGGCCCTGAATCTCGTAGGCCAGTTCCAGAGTCGTCGTGCCCGCGTCCAGAATAACCCGGCTGGGGGGCGATATGAGCTTCGCCGCCTGCTTTGCTATGGCTCGCTTGGCAATCTGGTTATCCTTGCGCCGAGCGGAGAAGTCGAATTCGAACATCATCCTTTCGGCAGGCATGACGCCGCCATGCGTGCGAAGCACCTGTCCGCGCTGCTGAAGCTTCGTCAGGTCGCGGCGGATGGTCATCTCGCTTGTCGAGAACATGTCGGCCAGTTCCGAGATGCCAAGCTCCCTGCCCGCCTCCAGAAGCTTGCATATCCGCGACTGGCGTTGCTGTGTTGAGAGCCCTGTTTTGTTGCTCATTAATGACCTCTTGAGGCTATACTAACACAAACGAACATTAAGTCCAGCAGAATTATCAGCACCTTGCAAGGGCGTTGCGCGGTCAATGCCCCCACCATGCTCCACCAAGATGCAAACCAGGCTCATGAATGCTTTGCGATGCAAACCTTTGACATCCAGTTGCTATTTGTTATAATCATTAGTCATGGCGTGCGAGAAAGCATACGTGCAGGTTGCCGGCGATCTAAGAGAGCAGATTCTGCGCGGCCACTACGTTCCCGGCCAGCGCCTGCCCTGCGAGCAGGAGCTTTGCGCCCAGTACAGCCTGTCCCGCGTGACGATCCGCCACGCCCTTCGTCTGCTCACTGAACAGGGGCTCATCGAGCGGTTCGTCAAGCGAGGCACATTCGTCCGAGCAAGCAGCCCAAGAAAGCTTGTGATTCGCGACGGCGACTTTTGCGCCTCGCTTCTGGAGCAGGCGCCGCTTGTGGAACGCCGGCTGAGGTCTTGCAGGACCATCGCCCCGACGGCGCAGATCAGTGCGTTGCTGCGCCTTGGGCCGGATGAAAAATGCATGATGTTCGAGCGTGTTGACGTCCTTGGCGACGAACCGCTGGGCTTCGACAGGGCATGGGCGCCGGCGAAACTATGCAATCGCATGGACGAGTCGTTGCTGCTTCGGCTGGACTTTCTGTTTGCATGGTTGCGCAAGCTTCGACTCAAGATCTCGCACACCGAGCAGACTATCGAGGCGATTGAAGCAGGTCCAGTCGAGGCCCAGATACTGGCCACTGCGCCCAAGGCGGCGCTGCTCAAGACGCGCGAGGTTGTCTTCACCGCTCCCGTCAAGCCGGTGCTTGTGGTGGATTCCTTTTATAGAGGCGACAGGTTGGCCTTGAACTGCAAGATCCTGAAGGAGGGCATGCGTGTCAGTCTTAGTCATTGAGAACGCGCGTGTGGTGTCGGCTGGTGCCCTGAAAGCCAATCAGCGAGTCATTTGCGAAGGCGGCAAGGTTGTCTCGGTCGAGGGCATGAAGGCGCCATCGCCCTCGGGCGAAGTGGTCGACGCGAAGGGCATGTGCCTTGCGCCGGGTTTCATCGACCTGCACATTCACGGCAGCGGCGGGCATTTAATTGACGACGGCCCCGATGCGCTCGCTGCCCTATGCCGGCTGTTGCCGCGATATGGAGTAACCTCGTTTCTTCCCACCGTCTGTCCCCTGCCGCCGGGCAGGGACGAGGCGTTTCTGCGCCAACTGGCGCAGGTGAGGCAGCAGGGCAGCGAAATACTGGCGTTTCATCTTGAAGGCCCGTTTCTTGCCCGCACCGGCGCGCTGAATGCCGACGCGCTTGGCAGGGCGGACGTTGATCGCGTGCAGAAGCTTATATCGGCAGCGGGCCCGCGAGGCGCGGTCTTCAGCGTTTCGCCGGAACTGGAAAACGCCCCCGAACTGATTCGCGCCATGTCCGCCACCGGCAGGCCGGCCTTCATCACGCACACCGGGGCCACTGCCGAGCAGACTCAGGCGGCGATCGAGGCCGGGGCCAGGCACGCAACGCATTTCTATGATGTGTTTCCCGCCGGGCCCGAGATTGACCCCGGCGTGCGTCCATGCGGCACGGTCGAGGCGATTCTGGCTGATTCGCGAGTCACCGTTGATTTCATTCTCGACGGCGAACACGTCAATCCGTTGGCGGTCGAGCTGGCCCGGCTGTGCAAGGGTCGAAGCGGCGTGTGCCTTATCACCGACGCCAATGTCGGCGCCGGCCTGCCGCCGGGCAGGCATGTGTTCGCAGGCGAGGAAATCGAGTTTCGATATCCCGGAGGCCCTGCCCGCATGACCGAAAATGCACGCAGCCCGGGCGCCCTTGCCGGCAGCGGACTGACAATGGATCAGGCGCTTCGCAACGCGATGAAGATGCTCAAGATCGACCTTGGCGACGCCCTGGCGATGGTCAGCGAGAATCCCGCAAGGGTTCTTGGACTTGCCGGTAGCAAAGGATCAATCTCGGCGGGTTTCGATGCCGATCTCGTGCTTCTGGATGAAAACCTGAGAGTCAAACAAACTTGGGTCGCCGGTCGAAGTGTGTTCACCGCGGCTTGAGCCCCCTTTTTCAAGGATCAACTGTGGAATTCAAATACGAACCATCAAAACATGTGCCCTTCAGGGACCAGGCCGTTCTGGAGCGTGTTCGGGCAATCCGCACCGAAGATCTCACAAAGCATCCCAACCCCGACTACCGCATTCGCATTCTCGACGACGGGGACGTCACCTGGAATTTTGTCACCGACATGCTCGGGCGAATCAAGCAATCCGCCGACGAGCGCAAACCCATCGTGATGATAATTCCCCAGCCCTGGCCGCTCTACGCAAACGTGGCCCAGCTTATCAACCGCCTGAACATCGATTGCAGCAGGCTTTACACCTTCAACATGGACGAATACGCCAACGAAGACGGCGTAATCGCGCCGGAAACCTGGCAGCGAGGCTTCGGTTACGCGCTCAAGAAGTTCTTCTACTCGCAGATCGACCCCAAGCTTCGCCCGCCCGAGAAGCAGATGGTCGGCCTGACAAATAAGAACATCAACGACTACGCCAAAATGATGGAAGACGCCGGCGGCGTGGACATCTGTTACAGCGGCCCGGGATGGACGGGTCACCTGGCCTTCATCGAACCCGACGCGCCGGAATTCTCCGCGGGACTTGAGGAATGGAAGAAAATGGGGCCGAGAATCGTCACCCTCAGCCCCTTCACACTGGCGCAGAATTCGCTGCACGGTTCGTTCGGACTCAGCGGCGACATCGCCCTGGTTCCGCCCAAGGCCGCCACTATCGGCCCTGCCCAGGTGATCGCCGCGCGGCATCGCATTCAAACCATCGGCATCAGCGTGCAGAACACCGTGTCCTCCTGGCAGCGGCTTATCGGCAGGCTTGTAATGCACGGGCCGGTCACGCCGCTTGTGCCTGAATCGATCTGCCAGACGCTTCGCACCGATGTGGTCGTATCTAAAACCGTTGCAATGAATATCGAGTCAACATGGGCGCTGGGATACTAGAAACGAATGACAGATACGGCGGGGCCGCGGTTCGATGCGGGGCCGCCGCAGCGGACATCACCCCGGTTGACAGCCAGTTTCTCTTTGGCTACCCGCATGTGAGACGCTATTCCACCGGCGTGCACGACCGTCTGCTCAGTTCGGCGTTGTATATTGACGACGGCCGGAATAAGGCGATGTTCATCGCCAACGACATCATCTACGTGCCGCAGGCGGTTGTGGGCAGGGCAAGAAAGCGGATCGAGCAGGCCACCGGCGTTGACGGCGCGTGCATCATGATCTCGGCGACGCATACGCACTCAGGGCCGAAAACCGTCAATCACTTGAGCAACGCAAACGATCCGGTCATTCCGCAGGCAGATGCTAAGTATCTACACCTGTTGGAAGATGGCATAGTCAACGCTGCCGTTGCGGCGGCAAGCTCGGCCCAGCCGGCACAACTTGCGATGGTCACTGCCGACGGCGCGGGACTTGGCACAAACAGGCACGACCCAGCCGGGCCGGCCGATCCGCAAATGCCGGTGCTGCTGGTGCGGCGAACCAACGACAAGTCGCACATCGCCGCGATGATTGTCTGCTCGATGCATCCAACGGTGCTGCATGAGGATTCAACGCTGGTCAGCGGCGACTTTCCCGCCATGGCACGCCAGGCGCTTGGGCAAGGCTCGCTGGGCAGCGACTGTGTAATCCTGCACCACATGGGTCCGGCAGGCAATCAGAGCCCCCGGCATGTCACCCGCGAGAACACCTTCGCCGAGGCGCGTCGGCTGGGCGGCATACTCGCAGCCGCGGTTGAGAAGGCGCTGGCGACGGGCCCACAATATGTTCAGGACATCCGCGTGAAGGCAGGCCGCGAGCACGTCGATCTGCCCAGACGCAAATTCCTATCGGTGGCCGATGCCCAGGCGAAGCTTGACGGCGCGGTGCGACGCCTTGCTGATCTTCGAAACGCAGGCGCCCCGCGAACCGAAGTCCGCACCGCCGAGTGCGACTGGTTCGGCGCGGAGGAGACTCTCGCCCTTGCGGCGGCGGCCTGCGACGGTCGGCTCGAAGCGGCATACAAAGACCTGCTGCCGGTCGAGGTGCAGGTTATCGCCGTTGGCGGCTGGGTCTTCGCCGGCTGGCCTTGCGAGGTGTTTGTCGAATACGCGCTTGAGGTCAAGGCAGCACAAGCCGACGCGTGTGTAATCTCGGCTGCGAACGGCGAATTGCAGGGCTACATCGTCACGCCCGAGGCGGCGAGCAAGGGCGGCTACGAGGCGTCGAACAGCCTCTTTGATTGCGCTTCGGGAAGGGTGCTGGTGGATACGACGCTCAAGCTTATCGCCCAGGTGCGCTCGTGAGGGCGGTTCTGGGGCTTGATCTTGGCACCAGTTATTTCAAAGCCGTGGTGGCGACGCTCGACAACCAACTGCTCGGCCTTGGCCGGGTTGCATCGCCGCTTGAGTCGGCTGGGCCTGAGCGAACGATGCCCGTGGAGAAGTTCTGGTCGTCACTGAGGCAGGCGGTCGAACAGGCGTTGACCAGCGCGGCTCTGGGCGGCGGCGATATCGAGGCGATAAGCTACTCCTCACAGGCGAACACCTTTGTGCTGCTCGACGGGCAGGACAACGCCCTCACGCCGCTGATAAGCTGGTCCGACGAGCGAGCTGATCGCCCTCCGGGCCCCTTGCGGGAGCTTTTTGCCGAATCGGATTTCATGCAGACGACGGGCATGGGCGTTGAATTCTCGCCGGCAATGGCGGCAGCGAAGCTTCTGTGGATTCAACAGAACGAACCGGGCCTGTGGGCCAAGGCCCGGCGGTTCATGACCATTACCGATTATCTGGCGTGGTCGCTGACGGGCAGCAGCGCCGGCGACGAGAGCACCTGTGAGCTTCTTGGAATGTGGGATGTCTTGCGGCGGCAATGGTGGGGCAAGGCGCTTTCTGCAATTAATATGGATGGCTCTATGCTTCCAAGCCCGATGGCGACAGGCGCGATTGTCGGGCCGGTTGTCAATGGCGCGGCATTGGGCATTGCGGACGGCGCATGGTTCGTGGCCGGGGCGCTTGATCATTACGCCGCCGCCGTTGGCGCTGGGCTTGAAGGCGCAGCGGGCGTGGCCGAGTCTACGGGAACCGTGCTGGCCGCCGTTCGTCAGATGGACGCTTATAACCCCATCTATGGCTGCTGCACTGCCGCAGCGGCGGGCGGGCGGTATTACCGCCTGGCGTTCGACGGCCACGGCGCGTCGATGCTTGAAGAATATCAGCGGCTGCACGCGCCGAAAGCGTCCGTCGAGGAGCTCATCTCACTCGCCGCCAAAATGACTGAACCCCACGGCCCGGAGGTAAGGCGGATCATGCAGACCACCGCCGACACGATGCACGGGCTGTTGATGCTGATATGCGACGGGTCGCTGCCACAGGAAGTTATCTCCACCGGCGGCGGCGCGAAGAGCCGTTTCTGGCTCGACATGAAGGCCCGGGTTGCAGGCTGCACGTTCACGCCGCGCCCATGCACCGAGAACGGCGCGATCGGCGCGGCCGTGTTCGCATCCCGCGCGATCGGCGCGTCAGAAGGGTAACGGTATCGGTATTCGCAGCGGCTCGCGTTGTCGTTCGGCCGGCCTGGTTGCCGGCGCCGTTTGCGGCTGGGTTGCCGGTTGCTGATCGAGGCCTGGCGGCGGCGCGGGCTGGGGTGAAGGCGGGCTTTGTGGTTGAGTTCCTGCCTGGGGCGTAAGCCTTTCCTGCAACTGACGCCTGATAAGAAGCTCCGTCGCGCGATTGACCAGCGGCCCTATATCCACCGAGGCGGTATCCAGGCGCGGATCGCTTCTTGTGCCAACGATGGGTACGCGAACCCGCACCCCCTCCAACACGGTAGCCCAATCATCAACCGGGCCGCGTGCGCCAAGGGTTCGCAGCAGAGATGCGCCCACGGGCAGAGAGACTCCCATGTCAACCGTGTCGTCGAACCCCACCGAGCCGTCAAAGAAAACCGACTCTCTGCCGATGTCGATCTGAAACTCCCTGAACGACACCCTGCCGTCGTTGATGGTGAACAGAACCGAATGAGGCAGCAGCGTCTGCGGACCGGTCAGTTCGAGCAGGCCCAGCAATCCGGTCATCGCGGGGCCGCGAGGCTCGATGGTCAGTTGCGAAAGATCCAGTACGCCCCTGCCGCTGCCGTGCTGTTGTATCTCGTCGCTGAGCGGAAGCGACATTTCGCTGAAGGACAATGAAGCGGTGCCGTCGATGGTCGCCATGTCGTAGAACAAGGGGTTGATCCTGCTAAGGATGGCTCGCGCGGTCTGTGGCGTCACCCGCACTCGCTCCAGCACCACAAGACGTTCCGGCCGGACGTACAGCGGCCAGGGGCCTGCAAGATCGACCATGCCTCCAAGCCTAAGCACTCCGCCCGAGGCCGCCACCTCGGTAACCGGCACGGTCACGACGGCCTGGGCAAGCAACGGAGCAAGCTCAGCGGGACCAAGGTCGACGCCGAACAGCGTTCCGCTGCGCCAGTTGACGGACGTACGCGCTTGGAGCCCGCGAAACGGCGGGTCCAGCGCCGCGCTGTTGGCCGGGCCCTGGATGCGCAGCGGCCCCTCGCTGTAGCCGGTCATTGCGATGTCCTGGCCGATTTCCGGCGAAAACTGGCGGATCACCGAAGTCAGCCTGTCCCAGTTCGCGCGGTACTGACCGGAGATGTCCGTCACCATCGCCCCCGACAACTCGTTGATCGAGCCGGAAGCCTGGCTCGATAATATGTCGGAAGTTAAATTCAACGAATTCAGCACAAGCGAATCGGCTCCCCGGTCGAGCTGGGCGGAGTAGTCAAGCAATATCCGCGGCTCGGTGAATGCAGTCTCGCCCTCGCCCAGGCGGAAATTCTCCACGACCATTTTGCCCGTAATGGGCATGCGATTTCGCCCGTTGGCGGCTGCGAATGCGTGGTTCCAGTTGAACGCGCCGGACATCTCCGGCAGTTCCATTGCGCCAAGCGCCTGCGCCAAGGCGGCGACAGTCGCCAGATTGGACGCAACCTCCACCGTGCCGGCAAGATCCAGATCCGGCGTGCGTTCCACAACAAGGGACTGGACAATGGCGCGCGTGGACGCGCTGTTGACGGTGGCCTGCTGGACTGCCAGCGCGCCGGGCGACGGCTTATAGCGAAGACCGGTCCACTGCACAACCGTGTCGCCAGGCTCGATTACCGTGCCTTGATGGGCCAGGCCGCGAACCGTCATCTGGCCCTCGCTGGTGAACGCGGATTGCGAATCTGGCCGGGCGATGCTTGCCGTTCCAGACAACCCGCCTGCAAGCTGCGAGCGGGTCGACCCTGCCAGGCCAGATAGAATCGCGTCGGCGTAGGCAATCGACGCGCGTTGAACGTCGATGTCGCCCTGCATTTGGCCCGAGGGCCTGATCAAATGGCCCGTGGCGTTGACGATAATCTCCTCGTCCAGGTTGATTGTCGTGCGGGTCACGTCCAGCCGTCGCAGCCGATTGTCCTGGAAGAATATGCTGCCCTGCTGGTCAACCGTGCCCTGGCCGATTTCGGCGCGGGTGTCGCCAGAGGCATAGACGAAATCGTTGACGTTGGCGTTCAGCACGTAGTCCAGTTGATCTTCCGTCGCCCGCCGCAACTGCGCGGTTCCGGCAACGCCGCCGGAAAAGGCCGTGCCGCCAAGATCAAGCAGTTGACCCAACTGCGAGTGCAGGTCGGAAAGGTTGATGCGATAATTCGCGTCCAGCTCGCGCGGCGTGCCGCTGGCCTCGATGCGCCCCCACTGCGCCTGCGCCAGCAGCCGACCAAGGTCCAGCCCGACGCCGGGCGAAAGCCTGCCGTCGAACACCAGCGTGATGTCCTGCCACCTGCTCGCCTGGCCATTCTGGCGCAGGACGGCGTTCTGCACGTTCACTTCGCCACTGAACGACGGGCTCCTGCCGCCGGCAACGTCGAGCTGTTTTATGACCAGCTCACCGCTCTGGAGCGAGGCGTCGTCCCTGAGTTCGAGCAAGCCGGGCACGGCGCGCCACAGGCGGGCAATGTCTATCCGCCCACTTGCGTTGATGGCTGCGGGCGGCATGGCGACGTCCCTGCCGGTCATCGCCGCCGAGAGCAACCGATCAACAGTAACCGCCGGGGCTTCGTCACCGGGCGCCCATGACAGATTCGCCCTCACCTGCCCGGCTGCATCCGCCGTCATCTGCGCCTGGATTCGTTGCGAATCCGCGCGGAAATCGCCGGCAAGTCCCGCGTCTATCGGTTCAACGGCGGCGCCTTGAGCGGGAGCGGAGAACCCCGAAACTGTCATCTCGACATTTCCGTCTCCGACGCCGTTGTTCATCCGCGCCCGGGCGGAAAGATTCGCAAGACCCGTCATCTCGCCGCCAAATGCATCTGCCAGCGGCGCCACGTCGAGCGCCTCCGGTGTCTGAAGCGCCAACTGGCCGCTGACCTTGCTCAGGTCGAAGTCGCCTTGCTGGAACAACCCGCGAGCTTCGAAGGTTGCGCTTAGCTCTCCCTGCCCTGCCGCCTTGGCGCGCAAGTCGCCGCTGATGTCGTTAAGTGTGTCGAAGACGGCGTTGACCTGAAGCTCCCTGATTTCGTACGGCCTGGCCATTGCGCGCACGTGAACCACCCGCACATTGCCGCCCTGGATTCTCACCTGCCCGCGGATGCGCGGCGGCTCGCCGTCTGAAGGCTCGACAAGCTCAAAAGCCTCGGCCAGTGAAACGTCGCCGTCTTCGTCCACGTGGGCTTGAGCATGCGGGTCGGTAACCGTCAATGTGTCGAAGGTCAGGGGCGAAGTGATCAGCCCCCACATGCCCGCGCTGTACACCGCCTGCCGGACGTGAAGAACCTCGCGACCCGTCGGATCGAAGGCGCGCACGTCGCGCAGAGTTGTCGGCCCGCCCCATGAAACATCGAGGCTGTCTACTTCCAGCGTGCCGCGAATTCTCCGATTGGCCACTGTTTCTATCAGCCAGGGCCCGGCGGCGGTTGAAAGCAGCGTCGGCAGCAGCAGAATCAGTACGATCACGATGCCTGCCACCGCCAGCAACACCCACGGCCAGCGCCTGCGGCGCCGTCTGGGCGGCGCTGTCGGCCTGTCGCCTTCTGCTCTTTCGTCTGGCGTCATTACGGCTCCTTGTGTTTGGAGTTGAATCATTGGGGCGTCTCAAACATATTAGGTTCATGAACTTGGTGATTATTGGGTCCGGGCCGGCTGGGTTGTCCGCGGCCATTGCCGCCGCCCGAGGCGGCGCGGCGGTGACGATTGTCGAGCAACTCGACAAGCCCGCCCTGAAACTGCTTGCCAGCGGCGGCGGCAGATGCAATCTGACCAACCTTCTTGCCCGCGACGAGTTCATGCGAGCGTTCGGCAGGCGCGGCGGTTTCATGCGCCCGGCCCTCGACGCGATGGACGCACAGGGCCTCAGGAATATGCTTGAGGGCCTCAACGTGCCCACTGAATCGCCTGACGGCGTGCATGTGTACCCCGCCTCCAATCGAAGCAAGGACGTGCTTGCGGCTTTGTTGACCGAATGCGACAGGCTCAACGCCAGGCTTATGCTGGCGACGAGGGCGAGGGAAGTTGTTGTTCACGACGGCCGGGTTGAGGCACTGCAAACATCGAACGGCGTGCTGCGCGCCGATGCGCTGCTGATCGCCACCGGCGGCAGGGGATATCCGCAACTGGGCGGCGGCGAAAGCGGCTATGGCCTTGCCCGTGGAACAGGACATCGAATCATCGAGCCCAAGCCGGCGCTTGTCGGCCTGGTGACACGGGAAACCTGGCCCGGCGCGTGCGCCGGCGTCAGCCTGAATGACGCCGAGATAGCGATAAACGCCAAGGGCGCATCTCGACGGCGAGGCGCCATCCTGTTCACACACAAAGGCGTCAGCGGCCCGGCTGTGCTTGATATCTCAGGCGACATATCCGAATTACTCGCCAAACACGCACCGGCAAAGGTCGAAGTGCGACTGAAGCTGACATTGGACGATGAACGCGCGTGGCTGGCCAGGTTAGACGAAGCTCGGCGGTCGCACGGCAAGAAGACGCTTGGCGGGCTGTTGTCCGAAGCCATTCCGGCCCGGCTGGGGCGGACGGTCTGCGACCTGGCCGGCGCGGACTGGGCCGCCAGATGTGCGCACCTTGGCGCGGTTGAGGCCAAACGAATCGCCGCCGTGCTTTCCGGCGCGCCGCTGACGGTTACAGGAACGGAAGGCTGGCCGTCGGCGATGGTCACACGAGGCGGCGTCGATCTGGCCCAGGTCGATCCCAAAACTCTCGAAAGTCGGCTGGTCAGGGGATTGTATTTCGCCGGCGAGATCGTCGATCTTGACGGACCCAGCGGCGGCTTCAATCTGCAATGGGCCTTCAGCAGCGGATGGCTGGCGGGACTTGCCGTGTCCAACAACTGCGGGTAAGCCAACGCACAATAGATAATATGTGAATCACTCTATTCTCGCGGCGGTTCAGGCGGAGGCGGGCCGTCGCCCCGTTGGCGCGGAGGAACCTCGCCCGGCGGGCGATCCAGTTTCAGCAGCCGCTCCATGTCTGCCTCGACAAGCGCCTGACGCTGCGCGGCTCGTTCGGCCATTTCCGCCCTCAGCCGCTCAAGCTGCTCGGACATCTGCTCCAGACGCTGCTCGCGAAGCTTCTGCTCAAGATCAAATTCTTCGCCAAGAGAAGCAAGCAGTTGCGTCTTGATCTCCTGCCGTTGTGCCTCATCCTGTGCGGAAATGTACGCCCTGCTCAGTCGCCAGGAACGCACGCGCGCCTTCTGCTGGGCATCGAGAGCCTGCTGAATCTCCGGCGGCAGCATCTTGTAGTGCTGATAGAGATTCCATGATCGATTCATTGCCCAGCGATACACATTGGGGTTTTCATCGCGCAGCTTTGTCAGCCGATCGAAATCCTCCGCCCGCCGCTCCTTGAGCCACGCAAGAAGTTCCTGTTCCTGCTCGGGCGTCACCATGGGCCTGCCGCCTCGGCGAGGCGGCTGCTCCGTCGCCGGGGCCGTCGCCGGCTGGGTGGCTGGCGGCTCAACGGCAAGGGCTATTCCGGTTGTCATCATCAACGCGATCAGCGTTCTAAACATGCTGCACCTCTAAAGATGTATCGACTATAGGCTGCGATAGGGTTCATCAAGCCAGAAAGAATCTATCTGATCCTGTATGGAATCCATGTGCAGGTCAACGGCGGACACCGACGAATTGGCCAGTTCCGCGGCAAAAATCTCCATTTCGTTTTGCAGAACCGTCAAGGCGGCGTCATCGTTCGTCTGATGCACCAGGGCGAAGTAGGCGGCGTTGCCGATGTCCGCCAACTCGGGAGTGTTGCTGGGCTGGCCCGGCGGCCTTGAACGCCAAAGGCCAAGCGCCAGCACAATCATGGCGGCAGCGGCCAGTGGCGCAAGGCGGGCCGCCAGTTTGAAGCGGCGTCGCCTTCGCGTTGCCGCCGACAGTTCATCAAGCATCCGGCGCCGAGCAGAAGCCATGGACGCCGCCGGCGCGGCGCAATCAAACAGGGCGTCCAGCTCGTTCTCAAGCCGGCGAACGTCGGCGGCACAGGCCTGCTCATCCGCGCGAAGCTCAACACTCTCGCCATCCAGCGATCGTGCGACTTTTTCGTACTGTTGCCTGTCAAGATTCATCGGATGTCGCCATCAGTCTTCTGAGGGTTCCAAGGCCTCTGTGAACTCTCGCCAGCACCGTTCCCAGCGGCATTGCGAACAGTGCTGCTATCTCTTTGAAACTCATCTGGCCGTAATGCCGCAGCATGATCATCCGGCTCGTATCTTCATCCAGCGATTTCAGTGCGGCGGCGAGTTTTTCCGCATCCTCGCGCGCCTCTAGCCTGTCGCCCTGGGGCGGGGCGGGCGGCATGAAGGGTTCGCCGTCCTCTTCCTGGCCGCTGAGGCTTATCACGCCCGGCCGGCAGCGGTTGTGCCGCCGCGAGTCGCGCACCATGTTGGCGGCTATCCTGAACAGCCACGGCTCAAACCTGCCACGGTCGTCGTAATCGGCGATGCTTCGAACCAGCCTGACGGATATCTCGCCCAGAAGGTCTTCGGCATCGTGATGATTCCCGGTGGCCTTCAGGAAGAACCCATACAGACGCGGGCCGAACGTCGCCAGCAGCGACTCGAAGCCTTGGGCCACGCCCGCCTGGGCGGCCGCGATATCTTCCCTTAGCCGCTCTGTTTGCATTTCCATTTAGTATAACGCCGCAGGAGGTCGACTATTGCATGCCCTTGAGACTGCGGTACGTCTCCAACGCGCTGGGGAACGGGCCAAGCGCGCGCTCGAAGATGCCAAGAGTGTAGGCGATCGTCATGCCGTAGTTCGCAACCGGAACGCCCGCGATTCTGCAACGCAGCATCCGGCTGAGCATTTCGCGCCGATTCCACATGCAGGCGCCGCAGTGAACCACCAGCTTGTACGTCGAGAGATCCTCGGGGAAGTCGTGCCCTTGAACGTGCGTGAAGTCCAGCTTGCACCCCGTGTACTGCTGCATCCACCGTGGGATCTTCACCCTGCCGATGTCGTCGCCGATGGGATGATGCGAGCATGCCTCGGCGACCAGCACGCGATCGCCGTTCTTGAGCTTCTCGACGGCCAAAGCGCCGCGGACAAACTCACTGAGGTCGCCCTTGAACCTGGCGAAAAGAATGGAGAACGAAGTCAGCGGTATCCCCGCGGGCGTATCGCCGGCAACCTTCAGGAATCCCTGGCTGTCGGTGACGACCAGCGCCGGCGGGGTCTTGAGACGGTCCAGCGCGTCGGCCAGCTCTCGCTCCTTGACGACCATCGTGTAGGCGTCCGCATCAAGGATATCGCGTATGGACTGCACCTGCGGCAGTATCAACCTGCCCTTGGGCGCCTCAAGATCGATTGGGACAACCAGCACCACAAGCTCTCCGGGCGAGATCAGGTCGCCGATGATCGCCGGGGCGTTTATGAATTCCTCCGGGGCCGCCTTGATGAGCGCCTCGCGCAGGTCCAGCATGCCTTCGCCGCTGCTGGCGACGGTGCGCACCATTGGCGTCTTGGCAGCCTGAACCTTCGCAACTGCCTGCGGCTTGGGCTCTGACAAATCCACCTTGTTGAATACAACAATGGTCGGGATTTTCCTGTCGCGAAGTTCTTCCAGGATTCTATCCTCGAATTCGCTCCATGAGCCGGCTTCCACGACAATCACGCCGACATCCGTTCGGTCAAACACCTGCCGGGTGCGCGCCACGCGCATTTCGCCAAGCGCGCCAACGTCGTCAATGCCGGCGGTGTCGATGAAGAGCACCGGCCCGATGGGCAGCATCTCCATTGGTTTTTCGACGGGGTCCGTGGTCGTGCCGGCGACATCCGAAACTATCGATACGTTCTGGCGCGTCATTGCGTTAAGCAGCGACGACTTGCCGACGTTCCGTCTGCCGAACAAGCCTATGTGAAGCCTGAAACCCTTGGGGGTCTTATCCATTATCACAGCCTCTGTTGGGGGTCGATCCAAGTTTCATTACGTTTTCCGGCAGCGTCAGGACGTCGAACATCTCCGACGTCATGAACCCAAGCTCCACCACCGCCTGCTTGACGCTCAGGTTGTTTTGGCCGGCGTGCTTGATCGCTGCTGTCGCCTTCTCGTAACCGATCTGCTCGACGAGCGATGTCGCCATGGCCGTGCCGTTTTCCACAAGCGACTTGCAGCGAGCCTCGTTCACCTGGATTCCTTCAACACACAGGCGGCGAAGAGCGTCGCAAGCGCGCGACAGCATGCCCAGCGAACCAAGCAGACAATCAGCAACCAGGGGAAGGAAGGGGTTGAGTTCCAGAGAGCCCATCGAGCAGGCGTGCGAAATTGCCTGATCGTTGGCCATTGTCATCATCGCAGCCTGGCTGACCGCTTCGGGAATCACCGGGTTGACTTTGCCGGGCATCAGCGATGAACCCGCCTGCCGAGCGGGAAGCGTGATCTCTCCAATGCCGGCACAAGGTCCGCTGGAAAGCAGCCGAAGGTCGCCGCACATCTTCAACAGGTTGGTCGCCAGGCTTTTGAGGATGGCGTGAACCTCGACAAAGGCGTCGGCATTCTGGGTTGCCTCCACAAGATTTTCCGCCCGCGCCAGTCCCGAGTGCGTGATATCCCGCAGGTGCTCGACGGCTCGAAAGATGAACTGCCTTGGAGCGCCAAGGCCGGTTCCCACCGCCGTGCCGCCGAGGTTGACCACCCT
>Ga0123333_10003518_pt1 | contig 15181 bp, 12 predicted proteins | sample BioC12SIPDNA_3_FD_89957 | JGI IMG/M metagenome (GOLD analysis project Ga0123333, IMG submission 89957) | Anaerobic biogas reactor microbial communites from Washington, USA - Biogas_R2_B C12 SIP DNA | ecosystem: Engineered > Bioreactor > Anaerobic > Unclassified | place: Washington, USA... | reverse complement strand
GTTGGTCATCCCGCCGCCCCCCATGGCAATCGAGAGCGACAGGAGCAGGACAGCATAGCTGACCCCTCGCGGCGCATCCGGCCAGGCCAGGATCGTGAGGGCTACCAATCCGTAGGGCAACCGCTCCAGCAGGTTCCAGCGCACAAACCAGGGCTTGATGCGCCCCAGGGACTGGGCATGGCGTGCCAACAGCAGCTGAGGCACAAAGAACATGGCATTCTGTAGGGCAGGCACGAGCCCGATCAACACGGCCGAGTCGGTGAGGTAGCTCGTGTAGAGCGATACAACGGTTGATGCGTAGATAAAGCTCATCGAGAGCTGGAACAGCCCGGAGACCATCACGTTCACGACAAAGTTCCAGGCGAGATTCTTCTCCAAGAAAGCTCGCACTTCCGATTCGGCGTTCCCTGATATCCCTGTCACTTGCTCACCCCAGATTGACCAGGCCCTTGAAGGGCCATGGTGCTAGAGATACGTGCATCATGGCGCGGCTCGCGCACTGCGAACCGCAGCAACGCAAAGCCACAGAGAGAAAAGACCAGTGCCACTGAGAACAGAGCGCTGAATCCTGCAGTGTCCGTAAGCCACCCTCCCACAAGCGGCGCAATCAGAGTCGGCACCCCCGAGAGCGTCCCCGCCAGCGCGGTGAATGTCGGTATCTCTCCCTCCGAAGAGAACTCCATTGTAATCCCAAGGCCGGCGATGGAAGCCGCCTGTCCGGCCGTGTTCACCAACATGAAAGCGGGATACAGCCACACCTCGCTCGGGGCGAGTGCGATCAGTATCACGGCGCTGGCGCTGATCAACCCGGCCCACTGAAGCAGCCACTTGTTGCCTTTGCGGTCCGCCAGCCTGCCCAAGATCAATGCACTCAGGCTCTGACCAAGCAATGCCGCCATCGTCAGGTTGCCAGCCACCACGTCAGAGATGCCAAAGGTCCGCCGCGCGTAGACGATATACAGGCTGACCCCCATCATCCCAAATGTCAACAGCGCGTTGCCGACCAGGTAACGAGCAAAGTTCGGGTGGCCCCGCAGCATCGACGGGATCCGGCGCCAGTAGTCGCTGGCGCTCAAAGCGTCTACCTCGGGCTTGCGCGCCGGCTCACGATTCAGCAGCACACAAAAGTACGAACACACCAAGAAAGCAAAGCACATCGCAAAGCTGATGCCAAAGGAAAAGGGATAGGCATACCTGGACAGTACCGTGCGCGAAGCCGCTGCCCCCAGAAAACCAAGGACTCCGCCAAGAGCGCCGCTCAGGCCGAACATTGTACCCCTTCGCCCGATGGGAATCACCTTGGCGAGCATCGCTTTCCAAGCCGGCGCGCCGAGGCCGCCAGCGCCGGTGGCCACCATAAGGGAGAGCGCGAGAATCGCATACGCCACCCACCGGGGTGCATCCGGCCACAGGAAGATGCCCAGCGCCACGGCAAGGTATGGAAAGCGCTCAAAGATAGACACTTTCAGGAGCAGAGGCTTCTTTCGGGGGAGTGCCTGCGTCTGCCGTGCCAGCAGCAGCTGAGGAAGCAGGAACATCACCCCCTGGACGGCCGAGATGAGCCCGATCAACACAGCCGAATCGGTCAGGTAACTGGCATAGAGAGAAAGCACCGTGGTGCCGTAGATAAAGCTGGTCGCCAGATTGTAGAACGCCAGGTCGAGAACATTGACCCAAAAGTTCCAGCTGGCATGCTTCTCCAGATAGGCCGTCTGCTCAGCATCACTGAGAAAGACCAATGCGGACTCTCCCACCGCAACCTCCGGTTCAGACGCGCAAGATAAAGACTCTGCCTGGTGTTCCTGGCAGAGCCCAGTTTTACCGCACCTGTGTGATCCGCTGCCGGCCCCGGGTGCCGGCCACCGATCACACTGTATCAGTCGTCGCTGCCCGAAGGCACTAGAACCACCTTGAGTGCCCGGCGGCTCTCCACCGCTTCCAGCGCCTCGGTGGCTTGCGCAAGTGAGCAACGTCGAGTGACCAGCCCTGAGAGATCGTTGGCGTACGCCCGAAGAACGCTCATCGCACGCAACAGGTGCCGCAGATCGCTTACCCACACGCCCTGAACCTGCACGTTCCGTTGCACCACCTGCTCGAACGGAAGCAGCGACATGGCTCCGACAGGCGTACCAAAGCCCACCAGGGCGAGAGCCCCTCCCCGGCGAACCAGGTCCAGCCCCTCTTCTGCAGCCGAGATCGAACCGGATGCTTCGATCACCAGATCAGCGCCACGCCCCTTGCTGAGATCAAACACGACCTGCCTGCGTTGCTCTGCTGTCGTCGCATGCCTGTCTAGCGCGACGGTCGCACCAGCCCTCACACCCAAAGCCAGGCGATCCAACGATCCGCCGATCATGATGACGTTCTGCGCTCCGGCCGCACGAGCCATCGCCACTGAAAGAGCCCCCACGGGGCCAGGCCCAAACACGACCACCGTATCCCCGACGCGCGTTTCGACCAGATCAAAGGTGTGAGCCGCGGTGGCCCCAGAGCAGGAGGCCGCCACCAGGAGTGAGGGGTCGTCGTCGGGAAGGAGCGGCACGAGATCCGTACGCGCATCCAGGATGATATGGCTGGCATAGCACCCATTCAGGTGAGGCTCATCATGGAGCGAGCGGTGGATACCATACGCCCATCTGTTCTCACACAGCGAAGGCTGATGGAGAACGGCGCAGGCGTAGCACCGGCCACAGGCCACGCCCCGTTCCCAGATAATCCGGTCTCCGGGCGACACCGGCGCGCCATACACGTCACACCGGGGTCCGCGCACATCTACCACGCGCCCGACGCCTTCATGCCCCAGTATGATCGGCAGTGGAGTACGCGGGTCTTTGCCGCGCCACATGTGTACGTCGGAGCCACACACACCAGCCGCAAGGATCTCCACAAGAAGCTGCCCCGCGCCAAGCACTGGGGCAGCGATCTCTCGTAGATCCAGTGGACGGTTGAACTCGGTCAGAACGGCGGCGCAAGCCTTCATCGCAAGCTCCGGTGCTCGGAGTTCCTCATCAGTGTGCTAGTCCCGCTTGGTAAGCAACTGCACCCAAGCTCTCCAGTTATCGTTCTCAAAAAAGGAGAGACCCTGCACGCGCTCGGCCAGGTCTGGCCCTGAAGACCCTTCCTGCGACGCGTTTCTCACAACACCCTCGCCGCGCTCGGGCGACACAAGCCGCACAGACAGCACCCCCGGGGGAACCCGTCCGGTCTCCTTGAGCGCCTCATCGATCCATGCGGCTGACTCCCGACGCCCGATCTCCAGCACAAGATCCTGCCGCTCCTGCTCCATACTGGCGATCTCACTCAACAGATCGTCACGCCAGGCGCGAAGGCGGTACGTACGGATCGCTTTGCCGGCAAACGCAACGATGAAAAAGACGATGATGGCCAGCGCGAGTACGCCGACCACCTGGCTCACTGTCACTGGGCGGATGCTGCGAGGCTCTGACATCGTTCTCCTCTGTGCAGGATGATATCGCAACGGGCCTAGTCCGTCAACGTGCCCGCCATCGGTGCCGGGGCCCCACGTCTGCTGTTTACGCAGCCTTCCCATACCCTTGTATCATCGAGAGCAAGCGGATATAATCAGTCAGTCATGATGATCGCCTGTGCGGACAGGATCAGGGGTTCCTGGCACAGATGTCGGTATCCAGCCTAGATGGACGTCCAAGGGGTAGGCCATGAGCGAGTTGATCCTGATCGTTGACGATGACCATGCCGTGGCAGAAGCCATTGAGCGGAGCCTGCGCCGAAGCGATTTCGAGGTTTCGGTCGCCCATCGTGGCGCGGATGCGCTCTCCATCGCGCGAGAACAGGTCCCCGACCTGGTGATCCTCGATATCATGATGCCAGGGATGGACGGAATTGAGGTGGGGCGGCGCATGCGGGAGATCCCTCAGCTGGCTGGCCTGCCCATCCTGTTTCTCACCGGCCGAGGCGAAATCGCGGACAAGATTGCGGCCTATCAGCAGGCACAGGCCGACGACTATCTAACCAAGCCGTTCGATGTCCGCGAACTCGAGTTGCGCGTCAAGGCGCTGTTGCGTCGTGCCAAACAGGTCGCTCCAGTCGAACCCGACGAAAAGCTGCGCGTCGGCCAGCTCGTGCTCGATCTGCGAACATTCGAGATCAACACCCCGGATCGCACCGTGCTGCTCACGCCCGTCGAGTTCGAGCTCATGCACTTTCTCATGGCCCATGCGGACCACGTCTTTTCGGCAGATCAGCTTCTGCAGCAGGTATGGGGATATCCGGCCGGCACCGGCATGCCCGATCTCGTCCGTGTACACATAAAGAACCTGAGGGACAAGATCGAGCCCGATCCTCGCACACCACTCTACGTCCGCAATCTCTTGCGCCGCGGATACATCGTCCCGGTGGACCAAGCCAAGAGCTAGCCGCGGACGAATGACGAGCTCTACAAAGGCAAATCCCCTCTCAGCTGAGAGGGGATTTGCCCTGCGTGTCCTAGCAATCACTCGGAGGTGATGCTAGGACACTATGCGTACTACCACTGTCCATCTGCACATCACCTCCTTATTTTAGAGTGCCAATCAGGCTACGGGATCCGAATCCCGTAACATAGCTTCATCATAGACCAAGGCGACAGGCGTGTCAAACACCCCTCGGCTTCTGCGGCGGCACAGCACCTGTGCTATAATCGCCAAACGATCATGAGTTGAGGGAGTAGCACGTGCTGGTGGAACACTCCGTCCAAGAGATGCTCAACGAGCTCGCCTCCGCAGCCCCGACTCCGGGAGGCGGCAGCGCGGCCGCGCTGGCGGGGGCACTGGCCGCCGGGCTGGTGAGCATGGTCTGCAATCTGACTGTGGGCAAGCGACGCTACCGCTCAGTCGAAGCGGATATGCGCTCCATACTTGGCCAAGCCGAATCCTGTCGCGAACGCCTGACCTGGCTGATCCAGCGTGACATGGAAGTCTACTCCACGGTGATGGCCGCCTATCGGCTGCCTTCGACCTCCTCAGAGGAGCGTCTCTCAAGACAGTTGGCCTGGCAGGCCGCGCTGCAAGAGGCAGCCGACGTGCCCCTTCAGATAGCAGAGTGTTGCCAGAACGTCGTGCAACTGGCCACGGACGCTGCCCGCATGGGCAATACCTGGGCCGTCAGCGATGCGGGGGCAGCCGCCTCGCTCGCGTTGGCTGGCGCTCAGGCGGCAAGCCTGAGCATCGAGGTGAACGTCCGCAGCATGGAAGATGGCGCCGCAGCAGAAGCATTCCGCAGCAGGATTGAACGCATCCTCGCAGAGGTGGGCCGGCTCGCACACGAGACCCATGCCATCGTCGAAGAACGAATGGAGGCATAGGAGTGTCCCTCGGACCAGGCCGGGAGCCTGTTGCGCAGTGGATGGATGGGCGCTCTGCCGCCCGCTCCATCCTCGCAGAGCTGTCCGTCACGATCGGTGAGCTTGCGGCTGCCGCCGGCCATCCCCTGGGACTGGCGATGCTCCAGGTCGGCGATGATCAAGCCTCTGTGAGCTATATGCGTGCCATCGCCCGCTGCTGCAGCGCCGTCGGGGTCGGTCACCAGGCGGTCGTGCTGCCCGCGGCAACGTCTCCCGTGCAGCTTGCCGAGGCGCTGGATGCTCTCGCTACGAACTCGGCCATTTCAGGCGTTATCGTCCAGCTTCCCCTCCCTCCTCACCTGCGTGCAACACTGTTGGCCCATATGCCGCCCGATAAGGATATCGACGGCATCCATCCCCTTAACGCCGGGCTCCTGGCGATCGGAGACGCACAAGCCCTGGCCCCGGCGACGCCACTGGGGGGCATGGAGTTGCTCAGGCGCTATGATGTGCCCTTGCAGGGCGCTCGTGCCGTTGTGGTTGGTCGGAGCCCTGTGGTCGGCCGCCCCCTCGCCCAGCTTCTCCTGCAGGCCGACGCCACAGTAACGATTTGCCATACGCGCACGCGAGATCTGGCCTCGCTGACGAGAGAGGCCGATATTCTGGCAGTCGCCACCGGTCACGCTGGCACCATTCGCGCAGACATGATTCGTCCGGGGGCTACGGTTCTTGATTTCGGCGTGAACTATGTCAACGGACAGGTTTCAGGGGACGTGGACCCGGAAGCGGCCGCCGTAGCATCACGGCTCACCCCGGTCCCTGGCGGAACTGGCCCCATGACCAACGCCATGCTGGTACGAAATCTCGTTCACGCCGCCAGGCGGCAGATCGAGCTCTCCTAGGTCCTCTGGCCAGCGATATCTCGCAACTTGAGGATGATCCACACACTGAGGCCCGCAAAGAGCAGGTTAACGGTCTCCGCCACCGCAAAGCCCGCCAGTTGCGCCAGCCCTGGGACGATGACGGCCACCGACGTGTGATACAGCAGCGCAAAGCCAAACCAGCGCTTCTGCCGTGACGCCAGGCTCTCCATCACCAGAAGTGCCCAGGCGACCTGATGAGGAAGAGCCAGTACCCTCTCCAGCGCCACAACCAGTGGCTGCGTCCAGGTAACGCTGCGCGCTGAAAGGAGCGCCAGTGAGCTGGCCCCAGGCGCATCGGCAGAGAGCCCCCCCAGTTCTCCGGCGAACAGCGGCCCGGCCAACAGGTAGGCCACGAAACTGACAAAGGTCAGGCCCGCGATCAACCACATGGTCTCCACCGCATTGTGTCCAAGGCCGAAGGCCACCCCTTTCTGCCAGGTCAATCTGAGACCGCTCCTCCGAAACAGATACCGGTACCCGACGACCCGGCCTCCTTCCTCGATCAGTGCCGTGAGCGTCGCCATGGCCATCAGCCAGACAAACGCTCCAGCGGAGGAGGTTACCCGCTCGCCCCAGACGATGTCCACAAAGGCGCTGAACGGAAGCCAGGTGAACATCTGGAACAGGGCAAAGATGAGGGCGCCATAGAGGTAGACGATCCAGGGAGTGTATGCCCGTCGCCGGTACACGAGGATCGCGCCCAATGGATAGCCCACCTGAACCAGGAGTGATACGATAAAGGCGATGACTGTGCCGGTCTGCAAGGCCCCCCCCTCGCTAGATGAACCGCATCTGAGGCCATTATACCGGTGACCCAAGCGCGGACAAGTTCGTACGCTAGGGCTCCTCGTACGTTCTCCAGCCCACGCACTCGACCTCGGCACCATGCGCGACGTGCGGGCCGGCAGCCGTCACGCCTCGGAACGCGTGCTCGCTTGAGAGCAACAGGCCGATAGCGATCCGTGCGCCCTGCCGCAACCACCCACCGGCCTGGCGCATATCTTCGATGGGCTGGCGTAGGATCTTTGCGATCAGGCGCTCTGCGAACGCCGGTTCGTGACGGCCACGCCGGTGGGTATTGAGGACGAGATCTATGTGCGAGGCATCCAGACCTGAGGATTGCGGCCAAGGCCCGGTACTCTGCAGAGCAGACAGCCATTCTGCTCGGCCGGAACGTGGTGCTGAGGGATCCCGCTTGCCACGATCGCCTGCACTCCCGCGCTACGGCCGCGCCGGACCGCTGCGCACCAGGGCGCCTGCAGTGATCCGGTTCGGAAGAGTCGTAGTCACGAGTGTATTGCGCGGGAGGCGGCCTCAAGGAGGTGCGGCTCGCCTACAGGCGAGCCGCACCTCTGTTCTTCCGCACCTAGGCGATATCACGGGTATAGAGCATGCCCCCGAGACTAAGAGCGTAGAGCCTGCGGGACTCGCCCTCGGCAACGAGCGTCATAGCGACAAAACTCAGGCCTTCGACACCCTCTGAGAAGGGCTGCCAGGTACGCCCGCCATCGGCCGAGTGGTAGATTCCATTCCCGGTGGCGGCATAAAGCGCGCCTCCGCTATCGATTTCGCCGATCGCGACCACACTCAAGACGTTCGCGCCCGCAGGGTCCACTGCGGTGCTGATCCACACATCCTTCGCCTTGCGCAGCGGCCTGAGGCAGAAGGGACCCGTCGCGATCACGGCCTGGTCAGCGACCCTTTCCGTGATACCTGCGGGCATCGTGATGTCCATCCAGCGCGACTCGGTCTCCTGGGTGGTCACCTGGTGCCACGTCTTGCCTTCATTTCGAGAGCGCCAAAGCACCACGCGTCCCTTGGTTCGCCGGGTCGCCTCGATGGCGGTGCCAACGTACAGGGTGTGATCCTCTGAAAAGCTCGGTGAAGCCACTATGGTCAGAACCCGCTGCGTACGACTTGGGCCGCTGTCGGATTGCGTCCAAGTCTTTCCCCCATCCTTGCTCACAAGATACTTGCCATCAGAGGTGCCGGCCCAGCCCAGCCCTCGCTCTGGCAGAACCAACAGGGCACTCACCTCCGGCTGGTCAGCGCGGACCCGCCAGGAACGACGAGAGCTGGCGATCTGGAGAATCCCCGCTTCATGGCTGGCGACAAAGAGTGTCTCCCCGGCACCAACCTGCATCGTGGCAATCGGCAGGTATTCGTCCAACCCCTCCATCTCAGCCCAGGTCTGCCCGTTATCACTGGAGACAAAGATTCCTTCCTGAGGCCCCATGGCATACAGCGTGCCCTCGGACGCGGCCAGGCGAGCGAACCCGCGCGCCACCAAGCTGCCTGTCGCGCTCCAGCTTTCGCCCGCATCGGTGGATTTCCACACGCCCGCGTTGTGCAGTCCGGCCAGCACCACGTGCTCATCGCCGGAAACGGAGAGAATCGAGCCTGGCAGTTGAGCGGTCCTCGCCCAGCTTCCGCCTCTATCCAGCGATAGATACATGTCGCTGCCCACACCGGCCAGCATCCGGCCGCTCTCACCAAAATCCGGGGAAAGCCAGAGGCAGTAGACGGGCCCCTCGCCGATCTGCTCCTGCAACAATGACCACCGGCGCCCACCATCCCGCGAGATGTGCAGGGCACCGCCCTCTGTGCCCGCATACACTGTGCTATCATTAGCAAAGTCGGGGCTAGCCGCCAGGGCGTCGACTACGTCGTCCTCATCCGCCAGGCCCGTTGCCCGCCAGGCCCGCGCCCCGTTCCGGGATATGTAAACCCCCTCCTGTGTAGAGGCCCACATGGTCTCGTACTGCGTCCAGTCCGGCGAGACGGCGATGGCAAAGACCTGCATGCTGTTGAGACCAAAGCTGGCATCCTCCCAGGTCTTACCGTTGTCTCTGGTGGCCATCAACGCTCCACCATCCAGCGTGACAAAGGCGACCCCATCGGTGAGCGAGTTCGGCGAGGTCGCCATGCCCGTCACGGAGCCGTCCACGTCCCAGCTTGGCTTGCCCCGCTGCCGGCTCTTGCCATAGTCCAGGGAGACGTACAAGTCGGCATTGAGCGAGCCCGCGTACAGGGCGCCGTTTCTGGCAACTGTCAGGCCGCTGATGAGCGGCGAGGTGAGGCCGTTCAGATTCTGAACCCAGGTCGTCCCCCCATCCATCGACGAGTAGATGCCAGCGCCCGTAGCAGCCCAGTAACCGGGCACATCCTCCCGGAGGGAGATCCCCACAGCGAACACAGTCCCTCCGTCCACGATCGGGCCAACCGGCTGCCAGCAATTCGCGGAGCAGGCCTTTTCGGTAGAGCTCATGGATTCACACTCTCCTTGGGTTTTCGATGGATCACAAGTGCCTCCGTTGACAGTAACATGAGTGCACCGCTAACGCCATGCTCGAGCGCACGGCGAGCAACAACGGCCGGGTCTGCAATGCCTGCTTCGAGCATCGAGACGATCCGCTTGCTTACGGCGTCCAGTCCATAGCCCGCTCCCTGCTGCATCGCCCGGCTGATCGCCAGCGGCGGATGGTATCCGGCATTGGCGGCAATCCGGCGCATGGGCTCCTCCAGACTGCGCGCCAGTAGCGCCGTCCCGATTGCCTCGTCTCCCTGCGTGGCTATCGCCTCGACAGCAGGTATGCATCCGAGATAGGCGGCTCCGCCGCCCGGCACGATCCCGCTCTCCAGGCCGGCCTCTACGGCCTTGATCGCCTGCCGCGACGTCTCGATGCGTTCCGATCGCTCCGTATCCGTCAGGGCTCCGATACGCAGTTCGGCCACTCCCCGGGAGAGTTGGGCCAACAGTTCGCGCAGCACATCCCGTTCCTCGGCCTCATCGGTGCTTTGGAGGCGCGTGCGCAACGCTTCCCTGCGGGCATCGATCTGATCCGAGCGACCGTGTCCACCCACGATCGTGAACTGCTCCCGATCGAGAACAACCTGATCAACCTGCCCATAGTCGCCAGCGGTAACGTGGTCCACCGAGAGACCAGGTTGCCCGTTCAGCGCAACGCCGCCGGTCAGCACAGCGATGTTCTCAATGGCTCCTCTACGAGCCTCGCCAGTCTGCGTAAGCGTGGCCATGGTAGATAGGATACTGCCGCGCTCGTTGTTGCTGGCAAAGACGCCGACAGATCGGTCTGACGCTCTCTTGCAGATCAGAAACAGGCTCTTGCCGCCCAGCCGAGCTACCTGATCCAGCAGAAAGGCGGCTTCCTCCGCAGTATCGATGACAATGTCAGCCGCAAGAACGCGCGCATCATAGAGGACCGCACACTGTTGAGCCTGATCCGTGAGTAGATAGGGGGAGACGTAATGGCCCTCGAAGCGAGCGCCTTCGCGATATTTGCGATCGTGGAAGGTCGCCACGTACGGAACGATGACGACCTGGGCATGGGGACCTAGTACATCAAAGATCTCGCCGATGAGCCGGCCGATCTCGCGGTCCCCGCAGGCGGCGGTCGCCACTTTGGCGATCTCCTCGTCCGATTCGAGAGGGATCGCCTGGGCATCGAGAGCCAGAAGAGCCGCCCGCAGCCCCTTCCGTATTCCGCGAAGGATCATCATCGGGTTGGCGCCTGCAGTGATCACGCGAAATCCATCACGAGCCAGCGAGCAGGCGATCACCGCTGCCGTGGCACTGCCATCACCGGCGTCATGGCGCGCCTCCCAAACGAGGTGCCTCATGAGCATGGCTCCGGCGTCTTCTCGAGGGGCAGCGATCTGGATCACGCGCCGTACAGCGGTAGCAGCGTCACGGATCGTCTCGATCTCACCCGTGCCGTCGCGCTCATTGGCAATCGTCCCTGTCGTTGGCCCCAGGGTGAGGCCAACCAGATGCCCCAGAGTCTCAAATCCTCGGAGCATGGCGCTACGGCAACTCTCACCAAGCAAGAGATCCGGCTTGGGCACTGCAGGCACCTCATTGTCTGCATGGCAAGCGCATGCTTGCCGGGCGTGCGGGCAGTATAGCATCAATCAGATGCTGGCACAATGTAGGCCATTATGCCTAGATAGGGGTTTTTACGCGTGGCCTCCAATGCGGTATAATCGGAGTACTGTGCCGTTGTCGATCACGAAGGAGGAAGAGATGGCAGCAAAGGTGAGCATCCGCTACTGCACGTCTTGAGGGTACCTACCCAGAGCCGCCAGTTTGGCGCAACAACTGCTCGATCAGTACAAGACCCGGCTCGAAGAGGTCGCCTTGGTTCCCTCCATGGGAGGAGCCTTTGAGGTTACCGTAGATGGCGAATCCGTGTACTCCAAACTGGAGACCGGACGCTTTCCGAGCGAATCCGCGGTCATCGCGGACGTCGGGAAAAAGCTCTAGCGAGCGATCGGGATACTCAAGGGGGGAGCTCGCCGTAGTGAGCTCCCCCCCTTCTCTTGTCAGGAAGCCCGCCGCACAGCCGGCGTGAGAACTCATTACCAGGAGAAAGCTATGGTTCAGAATATTCAGATAGCCGTGATCGGTCTGGGCAATATCGGCCGCAACCTGCTGGAAGTGCTGTTGCACAGGCGCAAACCGATCGCGAAGCAGTACGGTCTCTGCCTGAGCGTCGTCGCTGCTGCGGACTCCTCGGGCGCGGCATTGGATCCCGCTGGGCTCGATCTCGAGAGACTCGTGGAGATCAAACGCTCGCGGCAGGGAGCCGCATCCTATCCGGGGGCCGGTCGCCCTGGCGTATCTGCCCTGGAGATGATCAGGTCGACGGAATACGATGTACTCGTGGACGCCTCCCCGACCAACATGGTGGATGGCGAACCGGGCTTGGGAAGCGTCCGGCACGCTCTCGGCACCGGCCACCATGTGGTAATGGCTGACAAAGGGCCTCTGGTGTTAGCCTTTGCGGAGCTCGTCCGAACGGCAGAGCAGGCAGGTTCTCGTCTGCTGTACAGCGGGACTGTGGCCGGCGGACTTCCCACGGTCAACATTGGCGTGCGCGATCTGGCTGGGTCTGCAGTGACTCGCGTGGAGGGGATCTTTAACGGAACGACGAACTATATCCTCTCACGCATGGACAGCGAACAGATAGAGTACACGGAGGCGCTCGCCGGAGCCCAGGCCGCGGGCATCGCTGAGCCTGATCCCACCCTTGATGTCGATGGCTGGGACGCAGCCAACAAGCTGGTGATCATCGCGAATAGCGTGCTTCGTCGCCCGACTCAACTCGCCGACCTTCAGGTCGAGGGAATACGAAACGTGACGCTCCAGGATCTCCGTGAGGCCCGAGAGGCCGGCAAGGTCATCAAACCATTGGCCCTCGCTGAACGACAGGGGGATGATTACCGGCTCTATGTGGGACCGGTGACGCTGGATGCCGATCATCCGATGGCCAGAACGGGGCTCTGGGACATGGGCGTCGTCTACCACACGGACTATATGGGAGTCATCAGTGCGGTGATCGAGGAAAAAGGCCCCGTACCGACCTCGGCAGCCGTGCTCCGGGATATCGTGAACATCTACGCAGGATGCTAGGCTAGTCCCTTGGCCCCTGTCTGCTTCGGTCGGCAGGGGCATCAAAGAGCTTGATGGCGATATCCACCATGGCAGCCACGACAAGCCCCCACGAGGCCATGAGCACGGCAATGAGGCCCACATAGAGCAAAGGGCTCTGTTCAGACGCATCAACCAGTAATCTCAGCAAAGATACGTACATTGAAAACTCCTGAGCACACGCAAGAGCCAGCGGATGGCTCACTCTGCGCACGCTGCGCAGACTTGGCGGATCCGCTGTCTCGATCGCTACTCCGATGGTATGCCGATCATCAGCGTACCCTTCCCTGGCGTACGGCGAACTCCCCGTATGCCACCTGGATTTCCGAGATCATGCTCCAGCAGACCCAGGTGGACACGGTCATCCCATACTACGAGCGGTTTCTGGATCGCTACCCGGACATCGAGACACTGGCCTCTGCCGAGCTCTCTCAGGTCCTCGCGAGCTGGCAGGGGTTGGGATACTACGCCAGAGCTCGTCACCTGCATGCCGCAGCCCGGGAGATGAGTCGCATACACCGGGGCGAAATTCCCCGCGATCGAGCCACTCTGCTCTCCCTCCCGGGGATTGGCACCTACACCGCTGCAGCGATCCTCAGCATCGCCTTCAATCAGGATTATGCTGCCGTAGACGGCAACGTCAAACGGATACTCACCAGAGTGCTGGACTATGCAGGCAGCATCGATCAAGGAGAGCACAAGCGCGCCCTGGAAGAGTGCGCTCAGCGCCTGTTACCCTCTGGCAGAGCCAGCGCCTTTAACCAGGCGCTGATGGATCTCGGGGCGACGGTCTGCCTTCCCCGCGGGCCAAGGTGCTCCCTGTGTCCTCTTGAGGATCTGTGCCTTGCCGCCGCCCGATCCAGCCAGGAGCTCCGCCCTGTTCGCAGTGCGCGCACCCCATCGCCGTTTCACAGGCTTGTCGGAGCCATCGTTCTCCGTCAAGACGGTCATTGGCTCGCAGTCCGACGTCCGCCAACAGGGTTACTCGGCGGGCTGTGGGAATTCCCTATGACTACATGGACTGAGGAAGCAGGACGACCTGCCGACGTGCTCACTTGCTTGCTTGAGCACTCGCTGGGGTTGCGTGTGCTCGTCGCAAGCGAACCCTACCCCGTGCGTCACGCATACACACACATGCGGCTGGAGCTTACTTCGTTTGCGTGCGCTCCCCTCGGAGACCCGGCGATCCAGCCAGGTTCCCCCTGGGATGATCTCGCCTGGATCAACGAGGCCGACGCGACCGCTTTCGCGCTGACCGGCCTGACTGTCAAGGCCCTGCGGGCCGTCAGGGGCAAGCGCCCATGCCTACTCTAGATTCTGGCCGGGTATTCCAGGCTCCGCCATGGCGTAAGCATCGAGAACACGATCGAGCTGCTCCGGAGACAGGTAGCCATGCTCGAGAACGACTTGGCGCAACGGGACCTCCCGCGCCATCGCCTCTTGCGCCACCTGGGCTGCTGCCCGGTAACCGATGTATGCGTTCAACGCCGTCGCCAGCCCGATGCTCTTCTCTGCCAGATCCCGGCAACGTGTCTCGTTGGCGGAAATCCCGGCCACGCAACGCTCGGTAAACAGCCGGACGCCGTTGGCCAGGATCGATATCGACTGCAGTAGATTGTACGCAATGATTGGCGTCATGACGTTGAGCTCAAGCTGGCCTGCCTGCGCAGCCGCCATGATCGTCAGATCATTCCCCATGACGTGAAAACACACCATGTTCAGCATCTCGGCCATGACGGGGTTCACCTTACCGGGCATAATGGAGGAGCCGGGTTGCACGGCCGGGAGCGTGATCTCAGCGAAACCGGTCGTCGGTCCGGACGACAGCAGCCGCAGATCGTTGGCAATCCGCGTCAGCGTGACGGCAGCCGTGCGCAAGGCAGCAGACAGATCGGTCATGTCTGCTGCGCTCTGCATCGGCTCAAACAGGTCGCCTGCGCTCGTGAAAGGGATCCCCGTGACGGCGGCCAGCCTATGGACCATACGCCCATGGTACTCGGGATGGCTGTTCAGGCCCGTCCCGGTGGCGGTTCCCCCGATACCCAATCGACACACCATCTCCAGAGCGCGACTGATTCTCTGGCGATCCAGCTCCACCGCGCGAGCATAGGCAGCGAACTCCTGCCCCAGTCGAACGGGCACCGCATCCTGCAGATGTGTGCGGCCGGGCTTGAGAACGCGGTCGAACTCCTCCGCTTTCCGGTTCAGTACTTCCACCAGCGCGCCCATCGCCGCGACCAAGTTGGGAGTCTCCGTCGCCGCTGCCACCCGCAAGACGGTGGGAATGACATCGTTTGTCGATTGCGCCATGTTGACATGGTCGTTCGGATGGACCGGCTTGTATACCCCTCTCGTTCCCCCCAAGGCCTCGTTCGCAAGGTTGGCAATGACTTCATTCGCGTTCATGTTGTGCGACGTCCCGGCTCCCGCCTGGAACGGATCCACAACGAACTGGTCATGCCAGGAGCCTTCGGCGATCTGGACGGCCGCATCTACGATGGCCTGGCC
>Ga0123333_10003517_pt1 | contig 15182 bp, 12 predicted proteins | sample BioC12SIPDNA_3_FD_89957 | JGI IMG/M metagenome (GOLD analysis project Ga0123333, IMG submission 89957) | Anaerobic biogas reactor microbial communites from Washington, USA - Biogas_R2_B C12 SIP DNA | ecosystem: Engineered > Bioreactor > Anaerobic > Unclassified | place: Washington, USA... | reverse complement strand
GGATAAAGAGCATTCGCTTGAAGGAGAATCCTCCATCTCCAAGCCGAGAGTTGATCGGAGTGCATACATTCCACGACCGACCCTAATAAAGGGTGATGCGTCGCCATCTTCCTTCAGCGATATAGTAATAGTTGCGCTAACTGATTTGGCTGGTGTAGCACCGAATTCCGTCTTAAGCTGTCCCTCCACAATCCGATCCGTGATGTCCGTATAGTGCAACGGTTCTGCGGCATCCTCGAGAACTTTTATGGCAGCTTCCCTCCAATTCAAGTCTTGCATAATCACATCCCTTGTGGAACATTATACCTCGTCGTCATCCAATCGAAGCATCGTCACTGCCTGCCCCTCTCCTATAATCGGCTATTCCGCGACACGGCGAACGCCGGGAATCTTGCCCCCGGTCAAGTCCTCGCAAATGTTCCGAAGGTTTTCTTGGAGTTCTTCCAAGGTGGCTCCCTGGGGCATATAGTCGGGGAACTCTTCCAGGTGGCCAAGTTACACGTCTTCATCTTGTTAGTAAACGTATCGTGTTTCGTTCATAATATCAAGGATACCAACCCGGTTGGGTTGTTCAATGTTGTTCTCGTCCGCATTGGGCGCGGCGGTCACAGCGCTGCTTGATGTCATGTTCAATCCGGTCAGCCCCCCCATCCATTTCGGCCGCAATTTGCTACAATGGGCCATTCCGCCGTTTTTTACTCTTGCCGACAATTAAATCACAATGCTTTGGGAAGTTGACATTTATCCAGCCGAGGGCCGGCCCGACATGGCCGCCCGCGACGCGGCCGCCTCGGCCGCCGAACTGCACATCGCCGCCGACCTGAAAATCGCTTCCGCCCGGGGGTATTTGATCCAGGGCGATCTCGACCGCGCGGCCGTCGAGCGAATCGCCGCCGAGTTGCTCTCCGATCCGCTGGTCGAGCGGACGGTGATTGCCGAGGCGGGCGCTCCGCGGCTCACCGAGTTGCCCCCGTCGGGAACCCCCCCGGCCGACGCGCCAACCGACGCCGTCTGGATACACGTGCTGCCGAAACCGGGCGTGATGGACCCGGTCGCCCAAAGCGCGAAGGAGGCAATCGCCGATTTCGGCATCCACATCGATATCGTCCGCACGCTGCGGAAATACGCCGTCGCCGGGCTGCCGGATGATCGGCTTCCGCTGCTCTGCTCGAAGGTGCTGGCGAACGACGCCATTGAGCAGGTCGTCGTCGGCCCCTTGCCGTTCGACCGGCTCGAAGTCGGCTCGGCCTACAAATTCCAACTCGTCGCGGTACCGATCCGCGCGATGGACGACGCCGAGCTGGAACGTCTCAGCCGCGAGGGGCAACTGTTCCTTTCGCTGGTCGAAATGAAGACCATTCAGGCGCATTTTTCCCAACTCGGCCGCGACCCGACCGACGTCGAGTTGGAGACCGTCGCCCAGACTTGGAGCGAGCATTGCAGCCACAAGACGCTCGCCGGTCGGATCGTCTATCGCGGCCCGGAGGGCGAGCGCCGCTACGAAAACATGCTCAGGGAGACGATTTTCGCGGCGACCGAAAAAATCCGCCGCGAGTTGGGCGAACACGACTGGTGTGTCAGCGTCTTCGCCGACAACGCCGGCGTGATCCGCTTCGACGAGAAATACAACGTCTGCTTCAAGGTCGAGACGCACAATCACCCCTCGGCCCTGGAACCTTACGGCGGGGCCAACACCGGCATCGGCGGCGTTATCCGCGACCCGATGGGTACCGGCATGGGCGCGAAACCGATCTGCAATACCGACGTGTTTTGTTTTGCCCCGCCCGACTTTCCGGTCGATGAGCTGCCGCCCGGCGTGCTGCATCCCCGCCGTGTAATCAAGGGCGTCGTCGCCGGGGTGCGCGACTACGGCAACCGCATGGGCATACCGACCGTAAACGGCGCGGTCTATTTCGATCGCCGCTATTTGGGCAATCCGCTGGTCTACTGCGGCAACGTCGGCCTGATCCCCCGCGACAAATCGGAAAAATACCCGCGGCCGAACGATCTGATCGTGGCCCTGGGCGGGCGCACCGGCCGCGACGGCATCCACGGGGCAACCTTCAGCTCGGCCGAATTGACCAGCCACAGCGATACCCTTTCCGGCGGCGCCGTGCAGATCGGCAACGCAATCACCGAAAAGATGCTGCTCGACGTGCTGTTGGCCGCCCGCGACCGAGGGCTGTACAACGCGGTTACCGATTGCGGCGCCGGCGGATTCTCCAGCGCCGTCGGCGAGATGGGCGAACATATCGGCGCCGAAGTTTGGCTCGAACGCGCCCCGCTGAAATACGAGGGCCTCTCCTACACCGAAATCTGGATTTCCGAGGCCCAGGAGCGGATGGTGCTGGCCGTGCCGCAAGAAAAATGGAGCAAGCTAAACGAACTCTGCCGGTCGGAAGGCGTCGAGGCGACCGTGATCGGCCAGTTTACGCCCACCGGCCGGCTGACGCTCATCTACGGCGAGCATCGCGTGGCCGATCTGGCGATGGAGTTCCTCCACGACGGCCGCCCGCCGGTCGTGCGCGAGGCGGTCTACGAGCCGCCCAAAAATGATGAATTAAGAATGATGAATGATGAATTACGGAAGGAAGAACGTGGCGACGTTGGTTTGTCTATTCATCATTCATCCTTCGACATTCGTCATTCCTTACTAAAAATCCTCGGTTCGCTTAACGTGTGCAGCAAGGAATGGATCGTCCGGCAATACGACCACGAGGTGCAAGGCGGCAGCGTGTTGAAGCCGTTGGTCGGCGCGGCTAACGACGGCCCCGGCGACGCCGCCGTGTTGCGGCCGGTGTTGGACAGCCGCCGGGGGATCGCCGTCTCTTGCGGCATGAACCCGCGCTACGGCGATTTCGACACCTATTGGATGGCCGCCTCGGCGATCGACGAAGCAGTGCGGAATTGCGTGGCGGTCGGGGCCGACCCGGCAAGAATCGCCATTCTCGACAACTTCTGCTGGGGCAACACCGACCGGCCCGAAACGCTCGGCTCGCTGGTCCGCGCGGCAAACGCCTGCCACGACGTGGCCGTCGTCCTGGGCACCCCCTTCATCAGCGGCAAAGACAGCCTGAACAACGAGTTCAGACCCGTGGGCGGAAAAGGGGACGCTCCCCATTTGCCCGCGGAAAAGGGGACTGCCCCCTTTTCCCCCGAACCGATTTCCATACCCCCGTCGCTGTTGATTAGCGCGATTGGGCAAGTGGACGACGTCGCCCGATGCGTGTCGATGGACCTGAAAGAGCCGGGCAACCTCATCTACCTCGTCGGCGAGACGAAGGACGAACTTGGCGGCTCGCACTTCGCACTGGTCGAAGGTCTCGAAGGCGGCCGCGTGCCAAAGGTCGATCCGCAACGAGCGAAAATCACCTTCGCCGCCATGCACTCGGCAATCAGCGCCGGACTGGTCCGCGCGTGCCACGACCTGTCCGAGGGCGGGTTGGCGGCGGCCATTGCCGAAATGGCCTTCGCCGGCGGACTGGGCGCGAATATCTCGCTCCACAACGCCCCGATCGACGGCCCCGCCGCCGATGGTCTATCCGACATCGTACTGCTGTTCAGCGAATCGAATACCCGATTCCTTTGCGAGGTTCGGCCTGAGGCCGCCGCCGCGTTTGAGTCGGCCCTGGGCGAAGTCGCCCACGCAAAAATCGGCGAGGTCGTCGACAACGGCAGGCTGGCCATGGCCGCCGATACACTGCTAGTCGAGGCCGACGTATCCGAACTGAAAGAAGCCTGGCAAAAACCGCTGCGTTGGTGACCGGAGATTTGTCGGATCAACACCATCGCAACGGGTCGCGTTCTTCCCGGCTCACCCAGACCTTGACGTCCGGAAACCGCTCGGCGAGCATAGCGGCCAAACACTCGACGGCGAATCGCTCGCTGGCGAAGTGGCCGGGCAGCAAGAGGCCGACGCCCACCGCTTCCGCTTCGAGACAGACGTGGAATCGGGCCTCGCCGAGAACCAGGGCGTCGCAGCCGTTTTGCCGGGCGAGGTCGAGAAACTCGTCGGCCGCGCCGCAACCGACCGCCGCGGCGCGGACCTGATGATCCGGCCGGCCGACCATCTGCAACCGTTCTACGCCGAGAAATTGCTTCAACCGATCGGCGAGTTTTTCCAGCGGCAGCGGTTCTTCGAGCCATCCCCAGCGGCCCGCGCCTTCGCCGTCCGCGCGCGGAGCGAGAGGCGTTATTCCGCGCAGTCCCAGACCCGCGGCCAACCGCTGATTGACGCCGTCGCCGGCCGAATCGAATGCGGTGTGCGCGCTGTAGACGGCCACCCGGGCGGAAATCAACTCCAGCAGCAGGCGGCCGACCGTGCTCTCGGCGGTCAAGCGTTTCACGGCCCTGAACGGAAGGGGATGATGCGCGACGATCAGATCGGCGCCGGCGGCAACGGCCTCGGCCGCGCTCGACGGCGTAACCGTCAGGCAAGTCATCAGTTTGTTGACCGCCCGCTTTTTATCTCCGACCAGCAGCCCGACGTTGTCCCACTCCTCGGCCAGTCTGGCGGGGGCGAGATTTTCCAGCGACGCGGCTATTTCGGCAATTGTCGGCATGGGAACGTTCCTCCACGAAACAAATTAGTATCTGTTGCGGAAGGTAGGGTGGGACAAGCGTTAGCGCAGTCCCACCATAGTATTTCCCGTATTTGGTGGGACATCGCTTCGCTTGTCCCACTCATTACAATACCTTTCCGCAACGGAAACAAATTATAGTGTTTTCCCCGGATGGCGGCTATTGCCTCTCCAATCCATGTTTGGGTTTTGACGACGGCCGCCGCTAAGAACCGAACTCGTACACGGCCCGGCGGGTGCGAGGAACGTCGTTCGCTCCGGATCGGGCGAAGACGACTTGGAACAGTTGCAGGCCGCCGGTGCTGAAAGCGGCGATCGAGCCGGACAAATACAAACGCCATGCGCGGACGAACCGCTCGCCGAAGGCCTCGGCCGCGCGGTCGGCCGACGCCTCGAATCGCCCGAGCCAGCGGCGGAGCGTTTCGGCATAGTGCGGGCGGAGGTTCTCCACGTCGAGGACCGAGAAGCCGGGTGTTTCGAAGATGTCCGTCATTTCGCGGAGCGTCGGCGGATAGGCGCCGGGAAAGATGCGCCGCTCGATCCAGGAACTCGTCACGCCGGGCCGGTCTTGCCCTATCGACTGGATCAATCCCCGGCCGGCGGCGTTCAAGCAGCGGTCGGCCATTCGGCCGAACTCGCGGTAATGTTTTTTGCCGACGTGTTCCAACATGCCCAGCGATACCAAGGCGTCGAATCGCCCGGCGGCGTTTCGATAGTCGTCCTCGATAAACTCGACTCGGCCTGCGAGACCTTCGTTTTTCGCCCGGCGGCGGGCATATTCGACCTGCTCGCGGGAAATGTTGAACGACTTGACGACGACGCCGTAATCGCGGGCAAGCAGCAGCGAGAGCGCGCCCCAGCCGCCGCCGATCTCGACGACCGTTTCGCCGGGCCGCAGCCAGAGCTTGCGGCAAACGTGATTCAGCTTCGCCCGTTGCGCCTCTTCGAGCGTCATCGACGGCCGCGAAAAATAGGCTCCGCTGTAGACCATGTCGTCGTCGAGCCAGAGCCGGTAGAAATCGTTGCCCAGGTCGTAGTGATGGTGGATGTTTCGCCGGGCGCCGCGAGTGGTGTTGGCCGCGGCGCGGTGCACCCGCCCGAGCAGCGCGGCGGGGACGAGGCTGCCCGACCGACCCGCCGCCGCGCGGCTTCGATTGATCGTTTCCAGAAACTCGACCAAATCTCCTTCGACTTCGAGCCGTGCATTGGCGTAAGCCTCGCCGAATTGATAGTTCGGATCGAGCGCGACCTTCCAGAACGCCGCGCGGTCGCGGAACCTGACGCGGGCAAGCGGCGCGGCCGTGCCGCCGGTGATTTCCACGCCGTCCCAAAACACTATGGCCACCCGCGGAGAACCGATCGAATGAAGCATGCGGCGAGCGACCAGCCGTTCCAGCGCCGACGCGCGGCGGACCATCGACGGCGGCGGATTCGGCCTCGGAGATCGAGATGCGGTCGGCGACGACGGCCGACTTACGCGCGATTTAAGAGTCGCGGGAGACATTGGCGGCGCCTCCTGAATGGGAACGCTTGATCCAAATCTCACAGTACGAAAGCAATCCTCATTATTGCAATTTTGTTGTATTATGCAATAGTTCTCGCGTTGCCGAGGTGATAAAATGCACAAACTCGGTTATTTTCCCCGCCGCCGCAATTCCTCGGCAACCTCATCCAGTTCAATGTTCTCGCCGCGCATGAAAACGAAGAGGTGATACAACACATCGGCGATTTCTTCAATCGTGCGGGCGCGGCCTTCTTCCCGCGCGGCGCGAACCACCTCCTCGGCTTCTTCCAGGACTTTTGCGCCGTAGGCCGCAAGTCGGCCGTCGAGCAGTCGTTTCGTATACGATCCGGCGCCGCCGCCCTCGGCACGGCCGCGGATGGTTTCGATCAACTCGCCCAAGGTTTCCGGGCCGATTTCCTCGGCGTCGAAGCACGAGGTGCGGCCCGTATGGCAGGTCGGTCCGTCGGCTGCAACGCGAAGCAGAATCGCATCGCCGTCGCAGTCCGGGGTAATCGCGATCGTTCGCAGCGTGTTACCCGAGGTTTCACCCTTGCGCCAAAGACGTTTTTTCGAGCGACTGAAGAAGGTGACGTATCCGCATCGCCGCGTTTCGAGCAAGGCTTCCTCGTTCATATATCCCAGCATCAACACCCGCGCGGTGCGGGCATCCTGAACGATTGCCGGGAGGAGGCCGTCGGCGTTTTTTCGCCAATTGAGGTCGATTGCATCCGGTGGAGATTGGTTTTCCGAGCATTCGGTGCCGCGACCGGTTTGTGCGGCGGTGTTTTCTTGTGATATTCTTGCGCCGCCGTCCGCACTGCCGGAACGGCCGGCAGCGGCGGCTTTTTTCAACGGGTTGTCAGATGTGTTCATGGTCGTATTGGTATTCCCGCCCCGCGGAGGGCCGCTTTAACGTCTTGTATGGAAAGAACCCCGAAGTGAAACACGCCGGCGGCCAACACGGCATCGGCGCGGCCGACGCGGACGGCGTCGATGAAGCTCTGCGGCGAGCCGCCTCCGCCGGAGGCGATCAGCGAAACGGAAACCCGACGTTTGATTTCGGCCAGCAGTTCGGTGTCGAAACCGGCCGACGTTCCGTCGCGGTCGTGCGAGGTGACCAGCAATTCTCCGGCTCCCAGCCAAACTGCCCGCTCGGCCCAGGCGATGGCGTTGCATCGCGCGTCGTTGCGGCCGCCCCGGGTCAACACGGTCCAACCGTCTCGATCGCGTCTGGCGTCGATCGCACAGACCGTGTTGGCCGCTCCCAACTGTAACGACATTTCTTCGAGCAGCTCGGGACGTGCAACGGCCGCGGAATTCACGGCCACCTTGTCGGCTCCCGCCTCGAGCAAACGCCGCGCGTTGTCGGCGGACCGCACCCCGCCGCCGATGGTGAAGGGAATGTTTACGGCCGCCGCCACGCGCGAAGCCAACTCGACCACGGTCGGTCGAAAGTCGCACGTGGCCGTGATGTCCAGAAACACCAGTTCATCGGCCCCTTCGTCGCAGTAGCGCCGCGCCAGTTCGACGGGGTCTCCGGCGTCGCGGAGATTTTGGAAGTTCGTCCCCTTCACCACCCGCCCTCGATCGACGTCCAGGCAGGGGATCACGCGAATCGCCAAGTCTCCGCGATTATTATCGCCGGCGCGCTTCGTCGAGTGACTGCCGGGTAACGCCGCTTCCTGCTTTTCCTTCTGTAGGTCTCCGCGAACGAGGGCGGAAAACGCGACGGAATGATCCAGCAGCGCGCGGCCCACCACTACCGAGTCGCAATCGGCGCGTTCCAGTTCATCTATATCCCGCGCGTCGCGGACGCCGCCGGAAGCCGTAATCGCCAAATCGGGAAATCGCCGCTTCCAGGCCGCGTAGAGAGACACGTTCGGTCCGGCGGCCATTCCGTCGCGGGAAATGTCCGTGACCAGCACTTGCCGCGGGCCGAGCCGCCGCACTCGCTCGGCCGCCTCCCATATCGACATTCCGCTGTCGTCGCGCCAACCGCGAATCCGCACGGTCTCCCGCGCGCCGTCCACGTCCAGCGCGGCGACGATGGATTTTCCGCCGAACAACAAAACCGCCGCGGCAACGGCGTCGGGATCGGCGAACAGCATCGTCCCCACGATCACGGCCGCCGCGCCTGCCTCGAAGTACAATCGAACGGCATGCAAGTCGCGGGCGCCGCCCCCTACTTGCACGGGCAAGACTTGGGAGAGCCGTGTAATTTGCCGTATGAAATCGCCGCCAACCGCTCCGTCTCGCGCAGCCGATAGATTTACCAGATGCAGCCGATCAGCACCGAGACGGCGGTAATTTTCAACCACCGGCAGCGGATCGTCGCCGAAAAAGTCGACTCGCGAGAAGTCTCCTTGCGACAGGCGGACGATCTTTCCGTCCAAGAGGTCTATGGCTGGTATTACTTGCATAGTTGGGCAAATGACTTGAGATAATAGTCTCCGGCGCGGCCCGATTTTTCGGGGTGCCATTGCAGGCCGAAAAAGTTGCCGAGCCGCAGCCCCGCGCAAAACGCCGCTCCGTGTCGGACGCTCATCGTCGTTGCGGCCGGATCGGCCGGAAAACAAGCGTATTCGTGAATGAAATAAACGTATTCGCCCGTGTCGAGCCGGTTCCATCCGATATGCGGGCGCAGTACGCCGTCGGGCAATCGCCTCACCGCGCCGCGGACGATCCCCAGACACTCCGTATCGCCTTCCTCGGAGCGGTCGAACAGTAGTTGCATGCCGAGGCACAGCCCGAGAAACGGTTTGCGATAGCCGCGGAGGGCGTCGATCAGGCCCCGTTCGCGGAGATCGTTCATCGCCGAAGGGGCCGCTCCCGCACCCGGGAATATCAACCCGTCCACCCGGGAAAGCTCGTCGCAAGACGCGACCTGTTTCGTGGGAATGCAGAGGCGTTGCAGCGCTTTGGCGACGCTGGTCCGATTTCCGGCGTTGTAACTCAAAATGCCGATCATAGCAGCCCTTTGCTGGAAGGCATGTCCGTTTCGTGGGCGCTGAAGCGAAACGCTTGCCGCAGGCAGCGCCCCAGGCCCTTGAAAAGAGCCTCGATCTTATGGTGTTCGTTCGCCCCGCGGCGAATGCTCAGGTGCAGGCCGCAGCGGAGCGATTGGACGAATGACTCGAAAAAATGCGGCACCATCTCCGTGGGAAACTCGCCCACGTACTCGCGGCGGAACTTTCCCTCGAAGACCAGCCGAGGACGCCCGGAAAGATCGATGGCGATTTCGGCCAGGGCCTCGTCCATTGGCATCAGAAAACCGTAGCGTTCGATGCCGCAGCGGTCGCCGAGCGCGTCGTTCATTGCACGGCCCAGCGTCAGTCCGACGTCCTCGACGCTATGGTGCTCGTCCACCGCGAGGTCGCCCTCGCAGCGCAGCGTCAGGTCGATCAACGCGTGTTTGGCCAGCAGTTGCAGCATGTGGTCGAAAAAGCCGATGCCGGTGGATATTTCCGTCCGTCCGCCGCCGTCCAAGTTCAGAAAGACTTCGACGTCGGTTTCCCGAGTGTTTCGCCGCGCGCCGGCAAAGCGGGGAAAACGGCCGTTTGTCGCCGCACGCACGAAACGGACGCCGATGTTTCGCGCAAATTCCTCGTCGCTCGCGCGGTCGCCGATCGCCAGCGATCTTTCGCGTTCGACGTTCCCGCCGCGCAGGTATTCTTCCACCAACCGCGTGCCGGGCTTGCGGCAATCGCAGCCGTCCGCCGGAAAGTGCGGACAGATGAATATCTCCGAGAACTCGATGCCGCGTTCGGACAACCGCCGCAACAACTCCGCCTGCGGCTCGTCGAAGGCGGCGCGGGGAAAAGCCGGCGTGCCCAGGCCGTCCTGGTTGCTGACCATGACCAAGGCATAGCCTTGCGCTTGCAGGGCGGCAAGCCCCTCGAACACGCCCGGCAATAGACGGAGTTTCGCCATGCTGTCGACTTGTTCGGTCTCAGGCGGTTCCCAGATCAGCGTGCCGTCTCGATCTATGAATGCAACTTTCATGGAATAAACTTGTTAAGCGTGGTAATGAATAATTTGTTTTGTTCGGGCGTTCCCACCGATATCCGCAGCAGGTTTTCCAACCCCGGCACTGTGGGAAAACGCCGCACGACGATCCGTTCTTTCTCGATCAGGCGGGTTTGCATAGCTTCCGCCGAAACGCCTTCGGGTGGATGCAAGAGGAAAAAATTGGCGTGACTTTTATGCGTCGCGCAACCCGACTTGCGGCATTCCGCGGAGATTCGTTCCCGCGATTCAATCAGACGGCGGACGTTCTGCTCCATTTCCGCGCGGCGCCTCCAGAGCGCCGCGCCGAAAGCCTGCGTTATAACGTTGACGTTGTAGGGCGGCTTCATGCGCAGCAGAACGTCGATTACCCCGCGGTCGGCAATTCCGTAGCCGAGCCGGATGCCCGCGGCGGCGAAGGCCTTGCTGAAAGTTCGCAGCACGACCACGTTCGGCAGACCTCGCCGCACTAATTCGATCGAGGAAGGAATCTCTTCCGCGTCGGCGAACTCGCCGTAGGCCTCGTCGACGACGACCAGCCCGGCAAAATCGGCCGCCAGCCGTTCTATCGCGTCCAACTCGACAAGCGTGCCGGTCGGATTGTTGGGCGAGCACAGGAACAACACGTCCGCCCGTTCCAATACATCGCCGAGAGCCGACGCATCGAAGCTGAAATCGTCCCGCAACCGAAATACTTCATAACCGACGCCGCAGCAGTCGGCGGCGACTCGATACATGCCGTAGGACGGGAACATGGCGGCCACGATCCGATCGCGGCGGACAAAGCACCGCACGATCAAGTCGATCAGCTCGTCCGATCCGTTGGCCATCATCAGGTTTTCGCGCGGCAGGCGGTAATGCGCGGCCACCGCCTCCCGCAGGCCGTCGCACGTAGGGTCGGGATAGCGGTTCAACGGCGGCATATCGAGCGCTTCGACCTCGCCCGAATACGGCGATTCGTTGGCGTCCATGAAAATCCAGCCGTCTCCTTTCCGCAAGGAACGCGCGGATTGATAGGGCTGCATGGCGGCGACGTTCGGCGGCAACATATTCATGGCGTTTGCGATAGACGAATTTCAACGGCTCGGGCATGGGCCTCCATTCCCTCGGCACGCGCCAGCACGGCCGCCGTCTCGGCCAACGAGCGCAATCCCTCGCGGGTAAGGCTCTGAAATGTAATGTGCTTCTGAAACGTCCGCACGTTCACCCCTCCCCGCACCATCGCCGTCATCGAGGTCGGCAGGACGTGGTTCGTGCCGGAGCAATAGTCGCCGACCGACTCGGGAGCGAAAGGGCCGAGAAATACGCTGCCCGCGTTGCGGATGCGCGCGGCAATACTCTCGGGATCGCTAGTCTGCACGATCAGATGTTCCGGGGCATAGCGGTCGCACAGCTCCACGGCGGCATCGAGAGACCGAACGACCACCGCCACGCTTCCCTCCAGCGCGGCAACGGCGATTTCACGGCGCGGAAGGGTCGTTAACTGCTCGGCGATTTGTTTTTCCACGGCCTCGGGCAGTTCGGCACAAGTGGTTAGCAGAACAACCTGTGCCAATGGATCGTGTTCGGCCTGCGAGAGCACGTCTGCCGCCAACAGCGCCGGCGCGGCGGTTTCGTCGGCGACGATCAACAATTCCGATGGACCGGCGAGCATGTCGATGTCCGCGCCGTCGGGATCGACGCTGACTTCCGCTTTTGCCGCGGCGACGTAAACGTTGCCCGGCCCGGCGATTTTCGCCGTCTTACCGACGGTCTCGGTTCCATAGGCCAGCGCCGCGACGGCCTGCGCTCCGCCGACGGCATATATCTCATCAATCCCCAGCATGGCGCATGCCGCGAGAATCGTCGCGGGAACTTTTCCATCTCGCCCCGGCGGCGTGCAAAGGGCGACTCGCTCGACGCCCGCGAGTCGGGCGGGAATGCCGAGCATCAACACGGTCGATAGCAACGGCGCGGAACCGCCGGGAACGTAAAGCCCCGCGCTCGGAATCGGCCGGTATTCGCCGCGGCAAATCACGCCCGGCCGGGTTTCCACAAATTTCACGTCATCGCGGGCATCCGGTTCGTGGAATCGGCGAATGTTGTCGGCGGCGAACTCCAATGCCCTCCGCAAATCGTCGGACAAGCCGGCCAACGCGCGGCGCGCGGCGCCGCTTTCCACGCGAATCGCGGCCGGCTCGACGCCGTCGAATTGAGCGCTAAAGCGGATCAGCGCCCGATCTCCAACTCGGCGGACGGCGTCGATGATCCCCCGCGCCGTCTCCCGGTATGACGGCCAACCGATCGACGGCCGCCGCAAGACGGACAACGTCTGCTGTTCGTTTTCGGTTGTGTGAATGAGCGTTCTCATCTGGATTACGGCATGAACTTTTCCACGGGCGTTACGAGAATGTCCGTGGCTTCGCACTCGCGAAGCCGCTCGATCACGTCCCAAAACGTCTCCTCCAACACCATCGCGTGAATGGCCACAAAGCCGGGATCGGCCAAGGGGATGATCGTCGGACTCTTGCGGCCGGGCAGAATCCGCTTGACCGCCTCGACCGCGCCCGCCGGCGAGTTGAACATGACGTAGCGATATTTCCGGGCCTCTTGCACCGCTCTGGCTCGCAAGAGAAGCCTCTCCAGAAAACGTCGCGTTTCGGACGGCGGGTCTCGACGCGAAAAAAACTCGGCCTGGCATTGCGAAACCGTCTCCAACACGGTCAGCCCGTGCGTCCGCAACGCGCTGCCGGTCGATACCAAATCGCATATTGCATCGGCAACCCGCAACACGGGTGCGATTTCCACGCAACCGCTCAGGGTGACGATTTGCGCCTCGATCTTCCGCTCGCGGAGATAACGCCCCAGCGTCTCCGGATGGGACGTGGCGATTCGCTTGCCATTCAGCTCGCCGACGGACCGGCATTCCCCTCGTTCCGGGACGGCCAAACAGAGCGAACAAAAGCCAAAATCGAGCGGCAATAGCCGATCGACGTCGGCCATCCGCTCGTTCAGCACGTTGCTGCCCACGATGCCAGCGTCGGCCACGCCGTCAGCCACGTACTCGGGAATGTCGTCGTCGCGGAGAAAAATTACGTCGACCGGCATGTCCCGGCATGTCGTGAAGAGGCGGTCCCGATATGCCTCGAAACGCAACCCCATCCGCCGCAGCAGCGAAATCGATTCGTCGGCCAATCGCCCCGACTTCTGGATGGCTATCTTGATTTTTCCGTCAAATTGCATGGCTGTAAGATGTTGTATGATGTGGTCTTGAAAATGCCTCTCACTCAGTCTCGGGTCTCGCGTTTATTTTCAACGACGAGCGGTATCCGCCTTCGCCGTCTCGAAGGAATTTCGCCACTCTCGTAACGGTTGTCGTGCTGGCGCCGGTCAGTTCCGCGATTTCCCGATAAGATTTTCCTTCCGCCAGCAACCGGGCGACTTCGAACCGCTCGCTCCAGGCATGCAACTCGGTCAAAGTGCCGATATCGCGGAGAAAATCGGCCACCTCTTCCGGTGTTTGGCAATCGGCCAGCGCACGGCATAGCGCTTTGAAAGCGGGATTGTTTCGCCAATTCTTCTCGCCGAACGATTTCGCGGTCATGTTCGCACCTTGGCGGTTTAATCGCATTGTATTAGCGTATTAACACATTGTAACCTTTCGGTTTTCGCGGTCAAGGGGTAATTCTCAGGATTTTTTGAATGGCCTGTTGCCGCCCAACCGAGGCCGTACATGCTATAGGCATGTTTTTCTGTCCCCGCATCAACCTTAAACCGCTAATCGGCATCGACGCCGAACTCAGTGCTCAGGTCGGTGAAGACGGCCGTGAGGGTGCGAACGGAGAACAAATGATGAATGATGAATGCCTGAACTTCGCGCTCTGGATTCATCGTTAATCAATCCTAATTAATCATTTATGTCCACTTTCGCAACGAGCTTGCCCAACGAAAGATAGCCGCCGGCCGGGGATTCGACTTCATGCGAGCAGGGGCCTTCGAGGATGACTTTCGCGCCGGAGTCGTGAACACCTTGTAGACGAAAACATTCACTTGCCTATCTTGCCATAATCAGTACTGTGTCACCGGAATATTGCTGATCGACTCGCCGGACGATTTCTGCGAAAAGGCATGACAATGAATCAAAACCCATTGCGTCAACAAGTACTGTACATTTTTCGTATTGCATTGGTTCTATGGGGCATTTCGGCGGCCGCCGTCGCGGAGGAAAAAGAGCCGCCGTTGCTGACGCCGCCGCCGCGGGAGCTTGCCTGGACCGACGACTCGTTGGACCTCGGGCGCGGCGCGGCGATTCGGGCCGACGACCCCGCAGCGCGACAAGTCGGACGAATGCTGGCCGGCGAACTGCAACGGCTGCGCGGCATATCGACAATCTTCGCGGAACGGGGGAAAACAAGCGACCGGCCGTGCGTCGTATTGGGCGAGGCATTAAGAGGAGGCATTAAGGGGTCGGGAGTCTTTATATCGATTGTTTTGGCCACGGCCGACCACGGGGACGTAATGTGGATTGCAATCCCAGTCGCTTCGCTGTCCGCTCTTGCCACGACGTCTCGCCGAACGGAGAGCCCCGCACCACAGATCGACGCAACGACTCCAATTCGGCTTCGGTCTGCGGCGTCTCGACGTGTTGCAGCCAACGTCGCGGCAACCTCATCGGCCCAACGTCCAAAAGTCCAGCTTTGTTGCCGTGAACTCGATGCCACAGGCTCGACCATCGCCAGGCATCCGCCTTTTCGACCATGTTCGCCCGCAGCGGATTTCGCTCCACATAACGCAACACCGTCCATAGATGATCGTCTTCCTGAATCGGAAACGACTTGAAACGCCCCTGGTATAGCGGGCCTGTGCCTGCCGTGCGATGGGCCGCGTGCCAGCGTTGCGTGTGCGTGACGGTCAACCAACGCATGAACTCCGAGAGGTCGCCGTCGCCGCGCGGCCAGAGCACAAAGTGCCAATGGTTGGGCATCGCGCACCATGCCAAGACGCGCATCGGCAGACGGGCCTTTGCCTGCCCGATCACTTCCTCGAATGCCTCGAAGTCCCGTTCTTTGCGAAAAATACGCATCCGCCCCACGGCTCGATTGAGCACATGGTAG
>Ga0123333_10003516_pt1 | contig 15183 bp, 3 predicted proteins | sample BioC12SIPDNA_3_FD_89957 | JGI IMG/M metagenome (GOLD analysis project Ga0123333, IMG submission 89957) | Anaerobic biogas reactor microbial communites from Washington, USA - Biogas_R2_B C12 SIP DNA | ecosystem: Engineered > Bioreactor > Anaerobic > Unclassified | place: Washington, USA... | reverse complement strand
ATGCCGACGGCCTGTCGCGGCCCGACACGACGATGTGCGTCTTTGACGCTGATGGAAACCTGGTCCTGGTCAGTCGCGACTCGAATGTCGAAGACGATCAGCCGCGTGCCGGGCAGGGCACCGCCACGGACGACTTGACACGCGGCAGCTTCGGGACCCTGGATGCCTTCATCGGCTCGGTCCAGATGCCGGCCGGTGTGGCGCCGGCGGGCAGCACTGCTCGATACTATGTGGCGGTCTCGTCGGACGCCCAACTGCCGTTGGCGCTTAACGCGACCTTCACCTCCAACTCCAGCAATACGCTGGTGCGGCTCGAACCGATCAACTCTCTCGTCCGGATCGCGGAGGATCACATCGGCTTCAGCGGTCACCCGACAGGGGTGCCGGGCAACGGGTCGCTCGCGGTGCCGCTCCAGACGTTGTTCGACGTGGAAACGACACTGGATCTGCAGACTCATGTCCTGCCATTCACACTCGAGGACGTGGTCCTGTACGTGTCCCGCGGCAGCGGCCTGTCGATCGTCAATCCATTCACCGGCGCCCCGCAGACGTACGTCGGGAACCTCGGCGGCAGCGGCGGCGGTGTGCTGGATATCGCCCTGCGTTCGGATGGGCGGATGTACGGCGTCGAGGCGCTGCCGGGTGGCCAGAACACGGCCGGCCGGCTCATTTCCATTGACTGGTCGAACGCGGCTCAGTCGACCGTGGGCAACGATTCGATTCCGGACTATAACCCCGACACGAATCCGCCGAACCCGCAGCAGTTGACGTCGGACGCGGTGGATGCGCTGGCCTACCGGCGCGTAGGGGCGGACGCCGCCGGCGTCCCGCAGTACGATCTCTACTATGCCGTGCGCGGGATCCGTGGGGCAGCAACCGGGTCGACCCTGTACCGCGCAAATCCCGCCAATGGTTCCGCCGCCGTGGCGACGGACCAACCGTGGGGGCTGCGGGGAGGGATCTACGAGACAGAACCGGGCGACGTGGGCGTCACGACCGGCATGGCGTTTCTCAACGGCCTGCTGTACGGCGTGAGCGACTCGGGGATGTTCTACCGGATTTCGTCGTCTGGTCAGGCATCGAACGTGCGGTCGCTCGGGCCGTCGTTCACCGGATTGACGGCAGGACCGCAGAACGTCGAGGATGGCGCCTACGCGAACCTGCTGTTCGCCATCGACTGGAGCGGTACACTCTACGCCCTGGACACCACAGGCGAGATGCAGGGCGTTTTCAGCGGTGGATCGACATCGGCCAGCACATACGTGTACGGTGCGACCGGTTTGGCCTTCTCGTCGGCGGACGTCAACTTGTGGCACCCCACCATGCAGCGCCGGTCAGACCCGGGGCACGGCATCACCTCCACCTTCGACCAGAGCCGTCCCGCCAATGTCACCTGGACGACCGATGTCAATGGCCGGCCGATCACCTCGACGGAAGGCGGGGCGAGCTTCTATTTCGGTTTCGAAACATGGCAGCAGAATCCGCAGAATGCGTACTTCGACTACGACAACGTCAACGCCCAGTACGGGTTCCTGAGTCAGACGGCACACCGCGATCTGGCGTCGAACACTGCGATTGCGGCGACGTACAATGTACCGGGCGGCACCCGTGGCAGCCTGGTCACGAACCCGTTCTGCCTGGCCAGCTACACAGCGGCCGACAAGCCCACCCTGTACTTCAACTACTTCCTGGCCACGCAGGGGGCCAACAGCAACTCCAACCAGATGCGGGACAGCTTCCGCGTGCTTGCCTCCGTCGACGGCGGCTACTCCTGGTCACTGCTGGCCACCAACAACTCCACGCTGAATGCCGAGTTGCCGCGGTACCTGTCCGTGTCCTCCAACGCGTCTCCCGATCCGCGGCAGCGCGTGCAGGAACTATATGACAACACCGGCGGCTGGCGGCAGGCCCGCGTCGACTTGTCGGATTTCGCCGGCTACGGCTATATCGAAATCCGGTTTGATTTCAGCACCTCCGGCACAATGAGTCAGGAGGCGCCGGGGGACCAGTACGGCGACCTTTCCAGCGCTCAACGCGCGCAGCAGAACAACTTCGAGGGGGCCTACATCGACGACGTTATGATCGGGTTCGCCGAACGCGGCGAAATGGTCACGGGACCTTCTTCGGCCAACAGTTACTTCATGGTACCCCAGAACCCGGATCCGTCCGGACCCAAACAGGTGCTGGCGGGACCGTACCAGTTGGAGATGCGGCGCGGTACGGAATACGGCGTCAGCGTGAGTGGCACCGACCCCGAGATCGTCCTCGCCCGCCTGTTCCACACGAACACGCGTTTGATCGGGCCGCTGCTGTGGCTGGGGGACCAGAACGTCGAGCGTGTCCAGGGACAGCTACGGCTCGAGGCGAACACCGTGCGGTTCGCGTCGGGGTATGGCATCCTGGTGGACGCCGCGGCGCGCGACGCGACCGGCGTGCCGCACCCAGGCGCCGCCATCAACATGCCGACACTCAACTCGTCCCGATTGGTACGCGGCCTGACCATCCGGAACAACGTGATTGCCGAGTCCGGAGTGGGCGGGATTATGTTCAGCGGCGATCCGAACGCGGCAGGCACGCCACAGGCTGTCGTGCCCTTTGGCCTGCTGGTGAACAACACCATTTACGGCAGCGCGGAACCGCTCGGAACGGGCATCACGGTCGAGCAGAACACGAGCCCCACGATCTTGAACAACATCGTGGCCAACACCGAGAACGGTATCCTGATCGATGCGACCTCGACGTCCACGGTCCTGGGGGCCAACCTGTTCAAGTCGAACACCAATAACGGGGTCACCGGCAGCAATGCGATCCTGCTGGCCGACAACGCGCCGTTGTTTGTCGACGCCGAACGCGGCAACTTCTACCTGGCGGCCGGCACCAAGGCGATCGACAGCTCCGTCAACCGCCTGGACGACCGGCCGTCGATCGTGGCGGTCCAGTCGCCGCTGGCGATCCCACCCGCGCCGATCGTCGCACCCGACTACGATCGGTTCGGCCAGCTGCGGATTGACGATCCGCTCCAGTCGCCTCCGCCCGGCCTCGGCTCGAACATCTTCAAAGACCGGGGAGCGGTGGAGCGAGTGGACTTCGCCGGTCCCTATGCACTCCTGACGCTGCCGGCCGACAACGATGCGACCATCGACCTCGATCCCGAACTGTCAACCGTCCTCGTCGACGCCTTCGTGGTGTCGGAGTTCGTGGTGGCGATCCAGGACGAGGGCATCGGCCTTGACGACCGCTCGGTCGTCTCCCGGAACGTCACCCTGATCCTCAACGGCGTCTTACTGAAGGACGGCACCGATTACGTGTTCCGCTACGATCCGATCGGCGATCAGATTCGCCTGTCGGTACGGCGGGAGGTCGCGCCGCGACGCAACGTATATGAGATCGTCCTGGCCAACGACCCCACCACCGGCATCCGCGACCTGGCCGCCAACGGACTGCGCCCAAACCGCGCCGCCGGTGAAACACGGTTCGTGATCACGACCGCGGGCCCGAACAACCCGCCGGTCGCGGTCGAGGATCATTATGTCGTCGACGAAGGCGCCACGCTGATCGCCGACGACCGGTTCAATGCCACACCGGACACGAACGACGACAGCGTGCTGGCCAACGACATCGACGCCGACTTCGACGTGCTCACCGCCCAGCTCATCACGCCGCCGAACTACCATGACGGCACCTTCGTGCTCAATCCGGACGGTACATTCGTCTATCAGCATGACGGCAGCGAGACGACCAGCGACCTGTTCACCTACCAGGCCACGGACGAAATGGGTGAGGTGACCGCCGTCACCACGGTGTTCATCACGATCAACCCGGTCAACGACGTGCCGGTGGCGGTCGACGACGCGTACACGACGTCCGAGGACGACCTGCTGCAGGTCGACGCCCCGGGCGTGCTGGCCAACGACACCGACGCCGACATCGATGACGCATTGAGCGTAACCGAGTTCGATGCCGTCAGCGCGCAGGGGGCGGTCGTGACCATCAGTCCCGCAGGCGCACTGCTGTACGACCCGACTGGCTCCGCCGTGCTGCAGGCGCTCAGGTCCGACGAGTCGCTCGAAGATACGTTCACGTACACGGTCAGCGACCTGGCGGGGGCGACCAGCACGGCCACCGTCACCGTGACCGTCCTTGGCCGCAACGACGTGCCGCAGCCCGCGGAGGACGCATACAGCACCTCGGAAGATGACCTGCTGCACGTGCTCCTGCCCGGCGTACTGGAGAACGATACCGACGCGGACGCCGGCGACGTGCTGACCGTGACGCAGTTTGATGGGGTCAGCGCGTACGGTGCCACGGTGATCGTCAGTCCGGAAGGCGAGTTGTGGTACGACCCGGTGGGTGTCCTCAGTCTGCAGGCACTCAACCCGGGCGAGTCGCTGCAGGACACCTTCACCTATACGGTGACCGACCTGACCGGGGCCACAAGTTCCACCACGGTGACGGTCACCGTCACCGGCAGGAACGACACGCCGCAGGCCGCCCCCGATGTGTACCTCACCTCCGAAGACGAGTTGCTGGAGGTGGCCGCGCCCGGCCTGCTCGACAACGACTCGGACGCCGATGCCGGCGACATTCTCACAGTGACCGACTTCGAGGCATTGAGCGTCTATGGCGCCGTGGTGACGATCACTCCCGAGGGCGAGTTGATGTACGACCCGCGCGCCGCCGCAGCGCTCCAGGCACTCAAGCCGGGTGAAGCGGTGCAGGACACCTTCACCTACACCATCAGTGATCTGGCAGGCGAGACCAGTACGGCCACCGTGACGGTCACCGTCACCGGCGTGAATGACGCCCCGCAGGCGGCCGATGACGCCTACACCACCACGGAAGACGATCTGCTTCAGGTCGCCGTGCCCGGTGTACTGGAAAACGACACCGACATCGACGGCGGTGAGATCCTGACGGTGACCAGCTTCGACAGCGTGAGTGCATACGGCGCGGCGGTGTCGATCGGGACCGACGGAGAGCTGTTGTACGATCCGCAGAACGCGGCCCAGTTGCAGGCGCTCCAGTTCGGCGAATCGGTGGAAGACACCGTGACATACACCATCACCGACCTGGCCGGCGCCACCAGTTCGGCTACGGTGACCATCACGGTCCACGGCCGGAACGATGCGCCGGTGGCGGCAGATGACCAGTACAGCGTGTCGGAGGACATGCGGCTGACTGTCACTGCTCCCGGCCTGCTGGACAACGACAGCGACATCGAGAGTGACATCATCCAGGTGGACCCGCAGGAACTCGTGTCCCAGCATGGCGCTGCCGTGACACTGCAGGCGGATGGCAGTTTCACCTACGATCCGCGGACGGCTCCCGCGCTGCAGGCACTCGCGGACGGCAGCATCCTGCAGGATGTGTTCATGTACCGCGTCACTGATGGCACTGCACTGTCCGAGTATGCGATGGTGACCGTAGTGGTCACCGGGATCAATGATATGCCCATCGCGATCGACGATGAGGCCCTGGTACCGCCGGCCGGTGTGGTGAATGTGAACGTGCTGGCCAACGACTTTGACGTGGACGGCACACTGGACCCGGCGACCGTGACGGTCGTCACCCCACCGCAGCACGGCACCGTGTCGGTTTTGCCCGACGGATCCATCACCTACACCATCGCTCCAAACTACAGCGGCACCGATTCGTTCACCTATCGGGCGTGCGACGATTACGGTGCTGTCAGTAACGTGGCGACGGTATGGCTGGAGTACAACGCGCCTCCGGTCGCGGTGGACGACTCCGTGCAGGCCACTCGAAACGCCACCACGATCATCGACGTGCTGGCCAATGACTATGACGTGGACGGCACGATCATGCCGGATTCCGTGACCATCGTCAGTAGGGCGATGTTCGGCACGCTCACGGTCGATGCCCAGGGCATGGTGACCTACATTCCCATGACCGGATACGTCGGCATCGATGCTTTCACCTACACCGTGCGGGACGACGATGGGACACTGTCCAACGAAGCAACGGTCGAGATCCGCGTCATCGCGAATCCGTATCCGTGGCAGAATCCGTTGATTCACATGGACGTGAACGCAGATGGCCATGTGTCTCCCATCGATGCCCTGCTGATCATCAACGATCTGAACTTCCGCGGCACGCGGCAGCTGCCCAATCCGCCCATGCCTCCGCTCGAGCCGCCTCCGTACATCGACGCATCCGGTGACGGCTTCGTCTCGCCTCACGACGCACTGTTGATCATCAACTACCTCAACAGTCCACAGGGAGAAGGCGAAGGCGAAGCGGAGTACGCGGTGGCCAGCCTGCAGGCGCCCCGCGCCGGTCTGTCCACGGCAGAACTGCCGGCCCTCCCGCTGACGTCCCTGGGCGACCGGAAAGCGCTAGGAGCCGCACCAGTCCACCAGGCCGGTACCGCGGCGGCCGAAACGTTCAGTGCCGACTACGGGCTGACGATCGGCCAGGCTGACACGACGCCGCAGTTGGCGCTGCACGACTACCTCGCCACGGCCGACACCGACGACCTGCTCGATGTGATCGCAGCCGATGTGGCTGACGGCTGGGACGACGACGTCTCTGAACACGTCGCACTCCTGGAACTGCTGCTCGGCACGAAGCAACAGAAGAACTGAAGTCAGGCATCAGACCGGATCCACTTCCAGCCTGTCCCGCTGCGACAGGCTGGAAGTCGGATCGAGCCGTCACGTGAGAATCGGCAACAGCTCACCCTGGGGATTGCCAGTGGATTCCTGTGCCCCAGCCCGAGGACAATGTCGGTCGTGTCGCGGACGCCGCGCTGAACCGGCGGCCTCCGAGACCAAAAGCAGCCACGGCTGGGCTTCCTGGGGCCCAGCCGGCAATGTGCGGCTCGTGGTAGGCTCGGGCAGCGCCGCTTGAAATCGTATGCAGCGCTGGAGTCAACTCCTCTTCAACACAACCAGTCGGACGGGGCCTTGGATCCCACCGCCGCGCGACTGCCTCTCGAACACCAGCGCGCGTTCGTGATATGGGCTAGGCCAACCCGGACCGCTCTTGGATTTCCAGGCGTCCACCACACGCTGCGACGTGAGTTCGTTCGCGAGCGAATTGGCCACGCGAATCGTGATTTCGTGTCGCCCGGCGGTGGTGGAAGGCAGTTCCACACGCCAGGGAGGCCATAGCAGGCTGCCGACCGGTTGGCCATCGAGCAAAACCTGTGCGGCATATTCGATGGGACCGGTCTGGAGTTCCAGCAGTTCACCATCCCAATCGGCTGGCAGCTCAACCGTTGCCGTGTAATCCACTTGCCCGGAGTAATCCTCGGTGAGCCAGGTCCTCCACGACGTGGCCTCGGCGAATGGGACCGGCGGATGGTCCTGCGCGATGATTTCGAAATCGTGCTCGCCCACCACGTAGCGCCGCCAGGGCCGGGCGTGGAGCTGATCGTCGAGAACAAGGACCTGGTCAGACGCCGCGCGTGCCGGATCAGCGTCGCGTGCCTGCTGGCTCAGGAAGTACACACCCGTCGCGCCGGGCCCGAGTTGCACGGGGACACGATGCTGCTGTATCGGCAGAGACAGCAGCCGGCCCAGGCCCATGTCGCATGTGTAGGCAAAGGGGGCATCCACAAGCAACTCGCCGCCATACGGTGCAGCACCTTCGTTGAACAACACCAGTATTTTCCCCCCATCCACGTGCCGGCCAACCGAACGCACTGCGCGCGACGCAGGCATGAGCGCCACAGTGGCGGGAATGGCGGCCATGGCGGCTTCCGGCGACGGAAACGCGGCTCGCACGTCACCGGCGGCACCGTCCGTACCCGGCTGATGGCCCCAACAGATCACCTGGCCACCCGCGTCCGCGAAGGCGCGCAAGCGCGCCAATGCGTCGGGATGCATCCAGCGGACCTTCCCGCAAACAATGGTGTCGTACCGCATCGCGCCCGCGACGAGCTGCGTGCCTTCGATGCGTGTGGCCGGATCCGCCAGCAGATCATCGTCGATCAGGTCAAAGTCGCGCTGGCTGGCGAGCAGTTCCTGTGCCAATTGATCGTGCGTGTCCGCCGCCTCCGCCGCCTCCAGCCCCAGCCCCCACATATCGCGAACGGGATAGTAAAGCGTCACGCGCACGTCGGGCGTCCCGAGCGACAGGAGGTAGCTCAGACGCGCCGTGTATCTCCATAACCCTTCCTCGCTGTCCCACAGCGGATCGACGGGACCGAAATGCGGGCGCTCACCCGTCATGTGATGATCCTGCGTCGTCAGGGGCAGGCAACCGATCACCGCCAGATTGATCCCCCGCACGTACTGGTAGTCGATGAGCCATTTTGCCTGAGCCGGGGTGAGGCCATTGCCGTACACGCCGAACGATTCCGTAAAGGCGAAGCGCGTGCCATTCTGGTGGGCAGCGCTCGACGCGTACTTCGGGAAAAAGTGGGGATTCTCCTGGCCGGGAAACAGCTGCCGCCAGATCAGATCCACCCCGGGGACGTCCATCGCGCGCAGTTGCCGCAAGGCGTGGCCAAAGCCATAGCGGATCGCGTTGAGTGTCTCGTCCTCGCCATTCAAATGGCCGCCTGAGGCGAGCCCCACCTGGCGGCACCAGTCGCGGATCGTCAGAAAGTAAGCATCGCGGAACCGGGCCGTCCATAAATCGTAAAAGTCGATGCGGGCGCGCGCGACGTCCGCCGCCGCGTGTTGGCCGGGCGGCGAGAACAGCAGCGGCAGGATCTCAGCAATGTCACGACCGTACCTGTCGCGATACAACACGTCCATGTTCGGCGTCCAGGTAATCGAATCTGGCGGACGGAGATTGGGCGCGTTCGGCTCGTCCGTAAACGCGAAGTGTACGGTCTGGCCAAAGTGCGGCTCCAGGACGTTCCGGTACGCCTCGTGCGTGAGTTCGAGAAACCGCCGCGTCGCCTGCGGATTGAGCAGGTCGGTATATCCGCCGCGTTTGACACGATACACGTAGGCGGTCTCTCCAGCTTGCGGCGTCCACGTCTCGCCCGGACGCACGACGCAACGCGTTTCTTCGACGACCAGTGCCAAGGCATCGTCGGGCACCGTCAGCGGCGTCGTGGCCGGTACCTGTTCGCGCACCAGTGTCTGTTGACAAAACTCAGGATGCCCCTGGGTGACTTTGCCCACCGCCTGGCCGGACGGCCAGCCACCTTCGTCGTACAGCCACCACCGCATGCCCAGTGACGAGGCCTCGTCAACGGCCAACCGCGCCCGCTCCAGGAACTCCGGCGTGAGGTAATCCGGATCGAGCAGATTGTTCGTACTGTCCGGACGAAACGCATGCGGCATCGGCAGCATGCACACGCTGCGGAATCCGTGCGCTGCCATGTCGTGCAATTGTGCCCGCAGACGGTCGGGCTCGAGCGGAGCATTCCACAGCCAGAACGGGGCCGGCCAGAACACCGCATCCGGTGAGAGGAATTGCTGGGCGTCGAATGTGGTCACCAACTTCACGCTGTGCGGCACCTCCGCAACTGCCGCCAATGCGGCGACTGCCATCAGACAGCCAGCCCAAGTGCTCGGGATGATCAGTTTCATGGCTTTCTCACAATGCTGAGAATCGCGCGGTGGCCCCCCAGACAATCAGCGGCGCGAACAGCAGGGCCGCCAACAGCAGCGTCCCGCCCGCACCGCCGGTAGAATGATTCGTCGGCCATCCGCATGTGTGTCTCCACCAGGGGCCGCGTGCGGCGCAGAATGCCGCGACGGCACTTGTTCATAACGCTGATCTTAACCAGGATGCTGTTGTGGGGATATGGCACCGCCGCTCCCCCCACGCAACTCTCTCCGGTACTGGAAGAAAAGAAGGAAACGCCCATGATGTCGGCAACGGAAACGGGTGACGTGCGGGTCGAGCGTGTGGAAGCGCGGCTGCTGTCCTATCCCTGGGACGGCTATTTCAAGTTCCTCGCGGGCACCCGCGGGCACCGGGTCGTGGTGGTGAAGATCACAGCCGACAATGGAGTCGTGGGCTGGGGGCAGAGCCTGCCCGTTCCCCGCTGGAGCTATGAAGTCCCCGAAGCCACCCTGGCCGTGATCGCGCACTATTACGCACCGGCCCTGGCGGGATGCGACCCGCGCGACATCCCCGAGGCCCACCGCATGATGGATCGGGTGGTGGCACCATCGTTCAGTACGGGGATGCCCATCTCCCGGGCCGGCATCGATCTGGCGCTGCACGATCTGGCGGGCAAGCTGGCCGGCTGCAGTGTCGCACAGCTCTGGAATCGCTCCGCCGACCGGCCGATCACGTTGAGCTGGACCATCAACGTGCGCACGCTCGACGAACTGGAGCAGGAGGTCGCGACAGCGCGCGGGCGGGGCTACCACCATTTCAATGTGAAGGTAGCCCCCGATGCCGAGTTCGACGTGCAGCTGGTCCGGCGTCTCCGGAAACTGGTGCCCGACGGGCATCTGTGGGCCGACGCCAACTGCGGCTATGACCTGGCCACCGCGTTGGCCGTCGCTCCGCGGCTGGCCGACGCGGGCGTCGACGTCCTGGAGGCGCCGCTGCGTCCGAACTGCATCAGCGGCTATCAGGCGCTCAAACGGCAGGGGGCCCTGCCGATCACGCTCGATGAAGGGGTCGTGTCGCCCACCGACGCCGAGGAGTTCATCCGGCTGCAGATGATGGATGGTCTGACGATCAAGCTGTCGCGCAGCGGCGGACTGGAAGCCGCGCGGAGACAGATTGAACGCGTGCAGGACGCAGGTCTGTTCTGGCTCGGCAGCGGCCTGACCGATCCCGACCTGTCGCTCGCCGCCTCGCTCGCGTTGTTCTCCGCCTACGGCCTCGACCAGCCTGCGGCGCTCAACGGGCCGCAGTTCCTGACCCGCGACATCCTGCGCGAGCCGCTGGCGATGGACGGGGACGTCGCCCACGTGCCGGCCGGCCCCGGGCTGGGTGTCGACGTCGACGAAGCCAAGCTGGCGGCGCTGTCAGTCGACCCGTGAACAGACCCTGCTGCCACCCTATAGCACCTGCCACCGCGCAGCACGCGGACGAGTCGCGCACCCGCGTGCGTGGTTCGGTCCGATCATTCCGGGTGGAGCGTGGCGTGCTCTGCGGCCGATGCGTCGTGTGCGGCGACCCCCGCCCCGAACTGCCAGAAGAGGGCCGGGCGCACGAGGAACTCCAGCAGCGTACTGCTGATCAAGCCACCGATGATCACGGTGGCGACCGGATAGAGGATCTCCTTACCCGGCTGGCCGGCGGCCAGCGCCAGCGGCACCAGCCCCGCGCCGGCGGTCAGCGCGGTCATGAGCACGGGGGCCAGTCGCTCCTGGCCGGCGCGCACGATCATCTGGCGCGACCACGTTTCCCCCTCGTGCTGCACCAGGTGGATGTAGTGGTCGAGCAGCAGGATCCCGTTGCGTGTGGCGATGCCACACAACGACACGAAGCCGACCATGCTGGCGATGGTGAGTGTCTGGCCGGTCACCAGCAGCGCCGCCACGGCGCCGATGAAGGCCATGGGCAGCGCTGCCATCACTTGCAGCGAGAAATTGGCTGACCGGAACATGGTGTACAGCACCAGAAACATGCCGCACAGGGAGAGCGCGAACAGCAGGATGATCCTGCGGGAGGCTGCCTGCTGGCTCTGGAATTGCCCTTCGAGCTCCAGCGTGTAACCGGTAGGAAGCGATTCCTTCAGCGGGGCGAGGCGTGTGTTAATGTCCTGCACCACGTCGACCAGCCCGCGGCCGGACGTATTGCATTGCAGCACGAGACGCCGCCGGACATGCTCCCGGTTGATCGTGTGCGGTCCGCGTGAAAAGTAGATCCGAGCCACGGAATTCAACGGCGTGGTGCCCCCTTCAGGAAGGTCAAGCGACATGCGTCCGAGCACCTCCAGGTCCTCGCGATACGGCGCGTCAAGCCGCAGCAGGAGATCGAACGTCCGCTGTCCTTCGAGCACTTCGGAAATGACGCGGCCGTGCATGGCGGTCTCGACAAAATGGTTGACGTCCCCTGGGGTGAGCCCCACCTGGGCCAGCTTGTCGCGGTCCAGTTCAATCCGCAGCTGCTTGATCAGCGTCTGGGGTTCGGGCACGAGGTCGATCACACCCGGCACGGTGGCGACCAGCTGCGTCATTTCCGCCACTTTCGCCCGCAGCACTTCCAGGTCGTCCCCGTAGACTTTGATGGCCACCTGTGCCTGGACACCGGAGAGCATGGCCGAGATCAGATGAGCCAGCGGCTGCTCGACACTGGTGACGATCCCCGGAATCTCGGCCATCGCCGCGCGGATCTCGTCCAGAACCTCCTCGCGCTGGCGGCCGCTGGTGGCGTCGAACGTAATGATGAACTCGGTCACGTGCACGCCGATCACGTGTTCGTCCAGTTCCGCACGCCCGGTGCGCGAGACAAAGCTCTCGACACCGTCAAACGCCTGTAGCCGCCGTTCCACCATGCCGGCCACGTCCCGCGAGTGTTCCAGCGACGTGCCGGGCGGCAGGATGACGTTGAGCTGCGCCACCCCCTCGTCGAACGGCGGCATGAAATCGCTATCCAGCTGCAGCAGCACCAGGACACTGATGCCGACCGCCACCACGGCCGCGGCCAGCACCGGTCTGGGCCAACGCAGACTCAGGCCGATCACCCGCGCTGCGACCGCCTTCAACCCGCGCAATACAAACCCCTCCTCCGCGCGCTGTGTGGCGCGGGACTGCGGCAACAGCCAGTAGGACAACACCGGGGTCACGGTCAGGGACACCACCAGTGACGCCAGAATCGACACGATGTAGGCAACGCCCAGCGGCGTGAACAGCCGCCCCTCCATGCCGCTGAGCGCAAAGAGCGGGATGAACACCAGCACGATGATGAGCGTGCTGAACACGATGGAGTTGCGGATCTCGGCGCTGGCTCGGTAGACGACGGTCAGCGCCGGCAGGGGCGCGTCGCTCAGCCAGTTTTCACGCAGCCGCCGGAAGATGTTCTCCACGTCGACAATCGCGTCATCCACCAGTTCGCCGATTGCGACGGCCAGCCCCCCCAGTGTCATCGTGTTGATCGACATGTCGAACCACCAGAACACCAGGCCGGTAACCACGAGCGAGAGCGGGATGGCGGTGAGTGTGATGAACGTGGTGCGGAAGTTGAGCAGAAACACGAAGAGGACTATGGCCACCAGCACCCCGCCATCCCGCAAGGCGGCCAACACATTCTGGATCGCCAGATCGATGAACTTCTCCTGCTGGTACAACTGCGGCGCCACGCGGACATCGGGCGGCAGCGTGCGATGCAGTTCCGCCAGCGCGTCCGTGACGCGTTGTGTGAGCACACGCGTGTCCGCACCCGGCTGCTTGTTGACGATCAGGACCACACAGGGACCGCCCGCGAACGTCCCGTCCCTCTCCCGCACGAACGCGGCACTGTCCCCCCGCTTGATCTCCGGACCTTCGATTACGCGCGCTACCTGGTGGAGCAGGACAGGACGCCCTCCGCGAATCTTCACGACCAGCTTCTGCAGGTCGTCGACCGACTGCACGCGGCCCAGCGCGCGCACCAGATACTCCTGCGGACCCTGATCGACCAGGTACCCACCGGTCACATTGCTGTTGCTCTGCTCCAGAGCCGCTTCGATTTCGCGCAGGTTGACGCCGTAGGAGAGCATCGCATCCGGACGCACCAGCACCTGGTACTGCTTGCGCCCGCCACCCATCACGAGCACCTCGGAGATGCCGGGAATCGTCCGCAGCCGCTGCCGCACGACCCAATCCGCCAGCGTCCGGAGCTCCATGGGATCGGTCTGGCCACCTTCGCTCCACAGCCCCACAATCATGATCTGACCCATGATCGACGACATGGGTGCCAGTTGCGGTCGGACCCCGGCCGGCATCCGGTCGGCGACCAGCGACAGTCGCTCCGTCACCACCTGGCGGTCCACGAAGATGTTCGTGCCCCAGTTGAACTCCACGTTGACCACCGACAGGCCCACCCCCGAGGTGCTGCGCACCGCCTGCACGCCGGTGGCCCCGTTGAGAGCCGTTTCGAGCGGGAAGGTGACCAGCGTTTCCACCTCTTCAGGAGCCATCCCGGGCGCTTCGGTCATGATCGTCACCCGCGGGCGATTCAGGTCCGGGAAGACGTCGATGGGCAGCTGGTTCAGTCGCCAGCCGCCACCGCCGAGGACGATGAGCGCCAGGGCCGCGACCAGCAGCCGGTGGTGGAGCGAGAAACGGATGATTGCGTTGAGCATGACATCGTTCCGTGATGCGTCATCGGTTCACACAGTCACAGCATCGCACGCAGTCGCCTAGTGATTGTGCCCGGCGTGCGGATCGATGCCGCCACCGGCCGCGTGCTGGAGCGCCAGGTGCAGCTGATAAGCACCGCGCGCCGCCACGACGTCGCCCGGCTGGAGCGCCCCGTCGCGGGCGATGACCACGCCGCGCCGGTCACGATGCTCAACATGCACCACCACCCGATCGAAGTGATCGCCATGCTTCTGGTACACATACCAGTTCAGCCCCTCGGATATGACCGCCTCCACCGGCAGGACGATCCGGTCCTCCCAGGTCTCGGCCGGCACCAACAGCTCCATGCGCTGCCCCGGCCGGTAGCGCCAGGACACGAAGCGGTGGCCGTCCGGCGTCGACTCGTCGCGCAGCAACTCGTTCTGCAGACGCACGTAACACTTCAGCGCGCGTGATTCCGGGTCCACCGTACCGTCGACGTACAGGATCTGCAGGCCGCCTAGTTCCTGCCTGTCGCGCGCCGCGGACTCGATCAGCGCAGAGACCGGCCGCTGCTGGCTGATCGCCTCGCTGAGGAGCTCCGCATCCTGCTCGAACGCCCGCCCCTCGATGTACAGTTCGCAATGGTCGGTCAACGTCATGAGCGGAGTGCCGGTGGTCACATGCGCGCCTGGCTTCACCGCCAGTTCCGACACCTGGAAGAAGTCCTCGTGGGCCGCCTCCAGGTGGCTGTGGTCCAGATCCGGCGCGTGAATGACGATGGTCTTGACCAGCTGGCGCTCCCGTTCAATCGTACTGATCTGTTCCACAGTCAGCCCGTGCAACAGCAGCGCCTCGCGCTCGGCACGCATGGCACCTTCCAGCTTCTGTTTCTCGTACATCGGCTCCAGCAGCCGCCGCCCCGGCACGGCCCCCGAGCGCGCGACGTCCTCGAGACGGTTGACCTCCTGGTTGATCACGTCCAGCTGCTCCAGGTCCCGCAGGAAGTCACTCTGCTTTTCGACCAGGT
>Ga0123333_10003514_pt1 | contig 15196 bp, 13 predicted proteins | sample BioC12SIPDNA_3_FD_89957 | JGI IMG/M metagenome (GOLD analysis project Ga0123333, IMG submission 89957) | Anaerobic biogas reactor microbial communites from Washington, USA - Biogas_R2_B C12 SIP DNA | ecosystem: Engineered > Bioreactor > Anaerobic > Unclassified | place: Washington, USA... | reverse complement strand
ATTTCCGAAGACTCTCGGATTTACACATTCAGGTTGAAGCCGAACATCCACTATGCCCCTAATCCCTGTTTCGGCATCAAGCCGGACGGCTCATTCCGCACGCGCACTGTCCGGGCGGATGACTTCGCCCTCGGGCTCAAGCGCGTTGCCGATTTCCACCTTCAAACGCCGTTGGCATGGTCGTTCTTGAGCGAACGGATCGTCGGTCTGGACGAATACCGCGCACGTTGCGAGGCGTACCGGGAGGGTGACTTCTCAAGGTACGATATGGAGGTCGAGGGCCTTGAAGCGGTGGATGATCTTACGCTACGGATCCACCTGAAGGCTCCGTTTCCGCAACTCATCTATGTGCTGGCCATGCAGACTTACGCACCGGTGCCGCGCGAGCTGATCGACTATCACCTGGCCACGGAGCCCGGTCCCGGTGATGAGCGCCGGCCCATCCCGATAAGCCGGCGCACTGCCCAGATCACACAAGTGGAGCAAATCGTCGGTACCGGACCGTACCAGCTCACTCATTGGCAGCAAGGGGCGTTGATGGTCTTCGAGCGAAACCCCGAGTACCGGCACGGGTTCTATCCGACAGAGGGGGAGCCGGGCGATGCCGAGGCCGGCCTGCTCGACGATGCGGGCAAACCCCTGCCTTTCGTCGACGTGCTGCACTACGAGTGCATCCTCGAAGACATGCCCGCGTGGTTGCGCTTCTTGAGCCGTCAGACGGACGTATCGGGCATCCCGCGTGACGTGTTCGATACGGTCATTACCCCGGATCGCGACCTGCTGGATAAGTGGGCGAAGCAGGGGTTAAGGCTCAGCAAGTTCACGGATCCCACGGTCTTCTGGCTCGCGTTCAACATGGATGACCCCGTCATGGGGGCCAGCAAGTCGCTACGGCACGCGATGTGCTTGGCGTTCAATGTGGAGGATCTCATCGAGGTTCTGTACAACGGGCGGGGAAGACGAGCAGTGAACGTGCTGCCGAGTTCGTTCCCCGCTCATCCGATTGCCGGCCCGGGTCCGTACTACCGTTACGACATGGAGGAGGCCAGACGCCAACTCGACCAAGCCCGAAGTGAGCTGGCGGCGGTCGGCAGGCTCGACGCCAACGACCAGTTCCCATTGCTGACCGTCGACCTCGGTGGGCGCGACGAGACTTCCCGGCGAATGGGCGAGTTCATCCGGCAACAGTTCGAGCCTCTCGGCCTGCGCGTCCGCATCGAGCTCAACGACTGGCCCACCCTCCAGCAGAAGGTCCACAACAAACAATGCCAGCTCTACGCCATGGGATGGCATGCCGACTACCCCGATGCCGAGAATTTCCTCCAACTCTACTATGGTCCGAACATTGAGAAGGGCACCAACAACTCGAATTACCGTAATCCCGAGTTCGACGCGCTGTACGATCAGGTCACGGTGATGCCCGACGAGCATGATCGCAATGAGGTTTACGCCCGGATGGTGCACATGCTCAACGAAGACTGCCCGGTGCTCCTGCTGGTCGAGCCGATGTACTACGTTCTGACCTACGACTGGGTCAAAGGCTACAAGCGGCATCCCTTTGCGTATGGGATGACGAAGCATCTGCGGATTGATACTCAGTTGCGGCGGGAGATGGGAGGACGCTGAGCGAGTATGGGTGCGTACGTTATCCGGCGACTGGTGCAGGCGGTGTTCACCATCTTCGGGGTGATGTTGGTGACCTTCCTGCTATTCCGCGTCGTGGCGGGTGACATCGCCGGTGCCCACCTCGGCCCCAAAGCGACCGAGCAGCAGAAGCGGGAGTGGCTCAAGAAGTACGGGTATGACAGGCCTCTGCTCATCAACCGTCAGCCCGATACCCGCTGGTACGACACGCAGTTCGCCCACTATGTGAGTACAACGGCCACCTTCAAGACGCGCAGCCTGATTAACAACGAGAAGCTCAGCGACACCATTCTGGAGCGGGCACCCTACAGTCTGGCCATCACCGTACCTGCGTTGGCTTTGGGCTGGGCCTTGGCGATGGTGGTCAGTACTCTGGTAGCCTACTATCGGGCCAGCCTGATCGATCACGTCGGCGTATTCCTCGCCGTCCTGGGAATGTGCGTGCCCTACCTCGCGTTTATCATGGGCGGTCAGTGGCTGATGTTCAAAGTCGCTCCCAGCATGGCCTACGGGCTGGCCAACCCGTTCAATATCTTCGTCCCCGTGGTCATCTCCGTGGTGGCCGGGTTGGGCGGCAGCGTCCGCTTCTACCGTACCGTCATTCTGGACGAGACAACCCGGGACTACGTGCGCACCGCTCAAGCCAAGGGCGTGCCCCTGCCCAGCGTGATGTTCAAGCACATCCTCAAGAATTGCATGCTGCCCATCCTGACGAATCTGATCATGGCGATCCCGTTTTTGATCATGGGCAGCCTGTTGCTCGAGTTGTTCTTCGGCATCCCGGGGCTGGGTGACCTATTGCTCAGCAGCATCACCAACCGGGATGAGCCGATCGTCAGCGGTTTGACGTTTCTGACGGCGTTGATCTACGTGCTGGGTACGTTGGCGACGGACATCACGTATGTGATCTTTGATCCGAGAGTGGAGTTGACGTGACCACGACAGCGCCCAACCCGGCCATCCTGGCAGCCCCCGTTCAGCAGGGCCGCAGCCTCTGGGGCGACGCGTTTCGGCGGTTGCGCCGCGACCCGGCAGCGGTGGCCTGCTTCCTGGTTATTGGCGCCTATGTCGCGCTCGCCGTCGGGGCCGTTTACTGGTACCCCGACTTCCTGGAGACGCAGAATTACAGCGAACGGAACCTGCCTCCCTCGGCGGATCACTGGTTCGGCACGGATGTTTTCGGCCGGGACGTCCTCGCGAAAACGCTTCTGGGTGCCCGAGTCTCGATGACCGTGGGTTTCATGGCCAACGCCATCGCCGTGCCCCTCGGGCTGGCCCTGGGCGTGCTGGGCGGCTACTTCGGCAAGTGGATTGACGACTTGGTCGTTTGGCTCTATACCACCCTCGCGAGTATCCCCGGCATCATCCTGCTCATCGCCCTCAAATACGCGTTCCAGGGCATCATCCTCTTCGAAGGCACCTTCATCGAGCTGAATCTCAGCGGTATCCATGGTTTGTACATCGCCTTGGGTGTGCTGAGCTGGATCGGTACCTGCCGCATTATTCGAGCCGAGACGCTCAAGCTCAAGAGTCTCGATTACGTCACCGCCGCCCGGGCCAGCGGGCAGGGCCGTGTGCGCATCCTCGTACGTCACATCGTGCCCAATCTTCTGCATCTGGCGATCATCAACTTCACGCTCGGCTTCGTGGGGGCCATTTCCGCGGAAGTGATCCTGTCCTTCCTGGGGCTGGGCGTGGAGGTGGGTACCCCGAGTTGGGGCACGATGATCAACGCCGCACGCCTCGACCTTGTCGTGGGACGGTGGTGGGAGGCGGTGGCGGCTTGCGCGGCGATGTTCGTCATCGTCCTGGCGCTGAATATCTTCGGCGATCGGTTGCGCGACGCCCTGGACCCCAAGTTGAGGATCTGACCCGTGCCCGTATCCAACGGTGACAACCTGATCGAGGTCCGCGACCTGCAGACTCATTTTCATACCGAGGACGGCGTAGCCCGAGCGGTCGACGGCGTGTCCTGGTCGCTCCCGCGCGGCAAAACGCTGGCCCTGGTCGGCGAGAGCGGCTGCGGTAAGAGCGTGACGGCGTTGTCCATCATGCGGCTCATCCCCAACCCGCCGGGGCGCATTGTCGGTGGGAAGATCCTCTTCGGCGGGCTCGACCTGGCGGCCGCCAGCGAAAAGCAGATGCGCACCATCCGCGGCAACCGCATCGCGATGATCTTCCAGGAGCCGATGACTTCGCTCAATCCAGTCTACACCATCGGCAATCAGATCGCCGAGGCCATCGAGCTGCACCAGAACTTGCGTGGCGCCGAGGCCTGGAACCTGGTCATCGAGGTGCTGTGGCAGGTGGGCATCCCCGCCCCCGAGCAACGGGCCAACGAGTACCCGCACCAGCTCTCCGGCGGGATGCGTCAGCGGGTGATGATCGCCATGGCCCTGTCGTGCAATCCGTCGTTACTCATCGCCGACGAGCCGACCACCGCCCTCGACGTGACTATCCAGGCCCAGATCCTTGACCTGCTCCGCAAGCTGCAGGCCGAGAAGCACATGAGCATCCTGCTCATTACCCACGACCTGGGCGTCGTCGCCGAGATGGCCGACGAAGTCTGCGTCATGTACGCCAGCAAAATAGTCGAGCGGGCCAGTGCCGAGGAACTGTTCGCCCATCCGCTGCACCCCTACACCCAGGGCCTCTTCCGCAGCATCCCGCGGATCGGCGACCTCAAGCGTCGGCTGGATGTGATCCCGGGCAACGTCCCCAATCCGCTGCAGTTCCCGCCGGGCTGCAAGTTCCACCCCCGCTGCCCGCTGGGCTCGGAGGATGCGACCTGCCAGTCGCAGGATCCGCCGTTGAAGGAAATCCGCCCTGGCCACTGGGCGGCATGTTGGAAGTGCGAGGGGTACCCGGCTTATTGCGGTTTCGCTCCTGTTTGATCGTGAGGCGCGGTAGCTGTGAGTCTTGATGGAATGCGGGTCGTGCTGTTCGAGAACCGGATGTCGGGCGAGATGCGCTCGGCGGTCGAGCGGTTCGGGGGAAAGGTGCTGTCGGCGCCGGCCATGCGCGAGTTGCCCGTGCCGCATAGCCCCGGGGCCTTGGCCTTTGCCGAGGCACTGCTCGCCGGCCGGATCGATATGGTTATCTTCCTGACCGGTGTTGGCGCCCGGGCCCTGCTGGCGATCATCGAAGAAGCCCACCCGCGAGAAGCGTTCCTTCAGGCGTTGAGCAAGGTTGTCACCGTGGCCCGCGGGCCCAAGCCGGTGGCGGCTATGCGCGAGTGGCGGATCACACCGACCCATGTGGCGACCGAGCCGAACACGTGGCGAGAGGTTCTGGCGGCGATCGACGCGGCCGGCCCAGTCGCCGGCAAACGTATCGCCGTGCAGGAGTACGGAGAGTCTAACGAAGAACTGGTCCAAGCCCTGCGCGACCGTGGGGCGGAGGTGACCCCGATCGCGGTCTACACCTGGGATCTGCCGGAGGATTGCGCCCCCCTGCGATCGGCGATCGAAACCATCGTCGCGGGCGAAGTCGAGGTCGTGGCCTTCACCAGCGCCCAGCAGGTCCGGCACGTGCTGCGCGTCGCCGCGGAAATGGGCCTGGAGGAGCGGCTACGCGACGCCCTCAAACGCGTTTTCATCGGCTCGGTCGGCCCGACGACGACGGAAACGCTACGCCGCCTCGCGCTGGGCATGGACTTCGAGCCGGACCGACCGAAGATGGGCGACCTCGTGCGCGGGCTGTCCCGTCACGGCAAGTACCTCTTGCGGCGCAAACGCGCGTCGGCGGATGCGGGCGTGGATACCGGTCGGGCGACGCGAGTCGATCTGGTCTGGCCCGCCGACGAGTGCGCCGACTGCCCAGACCCATTGCAGAACAGCGTCTTCCTGCGAGCCTGCCGTCGGGAACCCACCGATTACACGCCCATCTGGATCATGCGCCAGGCCGGTCGATACCAGCGAGAGTACCGCGAGATCCGCGCCAAGGTTTCCTTTCTGGAGATGTGCAAGCGCCCGGAACTGGCGGCGGAAGTGACGTTGATGGCGGTTGATCGGCTTGGCGTGGACGCGGCCATCATCTTCGCGGATATCCTGCTCATCGTCGAGCCGATGGGTGTGGGCCTGACCTTCAACGAGGGCGAAGGTCCGGCGATCACCCCGCCGGTACGCGATGGACATGACGTGGACGCTCTCGCGGAGGTCGAGCCCGCCGAGTCGCTCTCCTTCGTCGCCGAAGCCATCCGTCTCACGCGGCGGGCGTTGCACCCGGCCGTCCCGCTGCTCGGCTTCTGCGGCGCTCCATTCACAGTGGCCAGCTACATGATCGAGGGCCGCGGCAGCCGCGATTTCCGCCAGACCAAGACCTTCATGTATCGTGACCCCGGCGCCTGGCATGCACTACTCGATCGCCTCGTTTGGGCACATGTCCGCTACCTCGACGAGCAGATCGCCGCGGGCGTGCAGGCCGTCCAGTTGTTCGACAGTTGGGTCGGCTGCCTCAGCCCGGAGGATTATGAGGAATTCGTTCTGCCGCACACCCGCACGTTGATCGAGGCCATCAAGCCCGGAATTCCCATTATTTACTTCGGCACCAACACCGCGACGCTGCTCAAGGCTATCAAGGAGGTCGGCGCCGATGTCATCGGGTTTGACTGGCGGGTCAATCTCGGCCAGAAGTGGGCGGACATCGGCTACGACGTGGCGGTGCAGGGCAACCTCGATCCGGTCGTGCTCTTCGCCACGCCGAGCGAGATCCGCCGTCGCGCCCAACGCATCCTTGCCCAGGCCGCCGGCCGCCCCGGGCACATTTTCAATCTCGGCCACGGCATCCTGCCCGACACGCCCATCGACCACGCGATCACCCTTGTCGACGCCGTCCACGAATACCGCCCGACCCGCGACACCGCGTAGCGATCGCTCCCCCGCTACGGCGGGCAGGCTGTGACGATCGAAGCCCGTAGCGGTAGCCCCCCACAAGTGTCTCGCGTTGGGGCGGGGGACAGTCGGGCAAGGGCATAGTCGTGGAGGGAGACAGTCGGGGCGGGCGACAGTTGAGGATGGGGACAGGCACGTCTTCGGCTTGAAGCTTTCCGACGCGACGGGGCCGTCATGTCGAGTGACTGAGTTGCGTGCAGAGCCCTCGGGCCGGCAAAGAGGAGCCAATCCCCGGGCGCACCGCGTGTCGCCGCTTCGCATTGGTGTGTCACCGCTCTGCATTGGCACTTCTCTGTGAGCAGTGCGGGATGCGTACAACGCCCAACCGCGATGCAACCCGCAACCTTCAGGTCGGCTCTGATGGTGTTCTGGGCAGGCGTTGTCTGCTACTCTTGCCGCGGCAAGTTCGTAGGAATGGTGATCTGCAGAAGTTGGGATTGGCTGGGCTCTTGTTGGCTACACGTGCAGTGGTCACAAGTAAGTGGTTCGCCATCGGGGCCCACGGGTTTGGGGCCGCCGCAGGAACCACGGAGGGGCTTGCCTTTGATGATAACGCCGATGGCCAACAGGACGACGGCCAAGGTAAAGATCAGGCAGCCAAACAAGATCGTGGTCATGCAATCAGCCTTCTCGTGATATTCAGCCGCGGTAACGGCCGGTGACTTCATCCTTTATTGGCCGTCGTGCGAGAACGACACTTCCCTGCTAGTGGCCTCCGCCAGATACCTTGTGACACAGTTTTGCCCAGGCGAGCCGCCCCGGCCCACAATGGCGAGACGCCCGTGCCACACCTTAAGATCCAGACTGCTTGGTGGGCTACACTAGAGTTCTCCTCGCAGGTGCAGGTAGTCCTTGAGCATATGGTTCTCAATTCGGGCGCTCTCGAGCTGGCTCTTGATGACATCGCCGATGGAGATCAAGCCGATGACCCGGTGGTTCTCGACGATGGGCAGATGGCGGATCTTGTTCTGGGTCATCACCTGCATGACGTAGTGGGCGTTATCGTCCGGGAGCCCGCAGATCAGCTCCCGGGTCATCACGTCCGCCACGCGCCGGTCACCGAAACCTGCGATGTCCTGATTCGCGGCCCGGAGCATGTCCCGTTCGGTAATAATACCCAGCGGCTGTCCGCCGGTGTCTTCGACCATCAAGGCCCCGATGCGTTTTTCGCACAAGAGGGCGATCGCGTCGGCGATGGTTCGTTCCGGGGCGATGGAGCAGATGATCGCGTTGGGCTTGCCGGCCAGGATTTCTTTGATTTTCATGACGGACTGACTCCCTCGCTGCGGTGACCACGGTTGTTGGGGCCGTCTTGTGGAGCCGACGCGGGCGTACCGCTGAGGTAAGCGGCGAAGCCCGGCGTCTGCTTCCTTGAGATGGTCCCGTCTTCGTGCCGACGGAGAAACAGGGCGACCAAGCCTTGTCTCTCGGCGACATTGTAGCCCTCATCCGGGCCCAAGACCATGAGGGTGGTGGCCCATGCATCCGCCCATTCGCAATCGTCGGCGATGACGGTGACGGAGGCCAGGAGGTGCGTGACCGGGCGGCCGGTCCGCGGGTCAATGGTATGCGAGATCCGCTTGCCGTCGCGCATGTAGAAGTTGCGATAATCGCCTGAGCTCGCCACCGCCTTATCGCGAAGGCCTAAGACTTGAAGAATGCCTCGCCCTTCGGGATCGGGCTTCTCCACGGCGATCTGCCAGGGCTGATCGTCGAGGTTGAGCCCCCGGGCTCGCACTTCTCCGCCGATCTCCACCATGTAGCGGCCGAGCCCGAAATCGTCGAGCGTCTCGGCGACTTGGTCTACGCCGTAGCCCTTGGCAATCGCCGATAGGTCGCAGTAGACCTGCGGATGCTTCTTGCGGAGCGTGCGTGCGTCGGTGTCGATTTCGATCAGGTGATACCCCACACGTTCGCGCAGGGCGGCCAACTCGTCCTCCGAAGGCCCATCCATCCGCCGCGGGTCTGGCCCGAAACCGTAGGCGTTGACGATCGGCCCAACGGTGATGTCAAAAGCACCATCGCTCAAATCGCTGATTTCCAGGGCTCGTCGGATCACATGCAGTGTCTGCTCCGAAACCGGGAAGGGCGCCTCGCTGGTATGCTGGTTGAAACGCGAGAGTTCCGACTCGGGCAGGTAGGTCGACATGCGTTGATTCACTACCAGCAGGCACTCGCCGATTTGCTCACGCAGCAGAGTCTCGTCATCCCTCCCGAATGCCGCGGGATCGACGACCAGCTTGATACTGTAAGTCGTGCCCATGGTGGGCCCGGTGATTGTGCACAGCCGCAGGCCGGCGCGGCCGAACCGTGCCACCAGCAAGAGGGTAACAAGCAGGAGAGCAATGCCCACCGACCAGACGCGGCGCGGTCTGCGTTGCGGCGGCGGGGTGTGCACGGCGGTCAGCCTCCAAAGTCATCAAGCATGATGTTTTCGCGTTCGACACCCATGTCGAGGAGCATCTGGATACAGGCCGAGTTCATCATCGGCGGGCCGCACATGTAGTACTCGATGTCTTCCGGGGCCGGGTGCTGCTTGAGGTAGTTGTCCCGCACGACGTCATGGATGAAGCCCGTATAGCCCTTCCAGTTATCCTCCGGCAGGGGTTCGGATAGGGCCACATGCCATTTGAAGTTCGGGTAGTCCCGCCCGATGGCGTCGAAATCCTCGACGTAGAACATCTCTCGCAGGCTGCGGGCACCGTACCAGAAGGTGACCTTGCGGCCGGTGTGCAGTCGCCTGAACTGATCGAAAATGTGCGAGCGCATCGGCGCCATACCCGCTCCACCGCCGATGAAGAGCATCTCGGCGTCGGTCTCGCGAGCGAAGAACTCGCCGAACGGCCCGGAGATCACCACCTCGTCGCCCGGCTTGAGGTTAAAGATGAAGGATGACATCAGCCCGGGCGGCGTGCCGGGCGGCGCCTTGGGCGGCGGCGTGGCGATCCGCACGTTGAGCATGATGATGTCCTTCTCGAGCGGGTAGCTGGCCATGGAGTACGCTCGCTCGATGGGCTCGCTGATGGTGGCGGACAGCTTCCACAGGTCGTAGCGGTCCCAGTCGGGACGATAGATCTCCTCGACGTCGAAATCCTTGAAGTGTACGGTGCACGGCGGGGCCTTAATCTGGATGTAGCCGCCAGCCCGGAAGGGGACCTCTTCGCCCGCGGGCAGCTCGAGGACCAGTTCCTTGATGAAAGTCGCCACGTTATGGTTCGAACGCACCTTGCAGGTCCACTGCCGCACGTGGAAGATCTCCGGCGGGATGTGGATGCGCATGTCGCTTTTGACCTTGACCTGGCAGGACAGGCGGGTCCCTTCGCGGGCCTCTCCGCGAGTGATGTGGCTTAGCTCGGTAGGCAGGATGCTGCCGCCGCCTTCGAGCACGTCGACCTTGCAGACGCCGCAACTGCCTTTGCCCCCGCACGCCGACGGGATGAAGATCTTTCGCTCCGCCAGCGTGTTTAGCAGGGTGCTGCCCGCTTGCGTTTGGACATCGTTGGTTGGGTCGTCGTTGATGCGAATGGTGACATCACCGCTGCTGACCAGTCGAGCCTTGGCGATCAGCAGAACCCCGACCAGGGAGACGATCACCCCGGTGAACATCAGCACGCCCAGGAGTACGATCAACATCGAGACGACCTCTTCAAGCTGAATGCCCACGAATCAAAGCTGGATGCCCGCGAACGCCATAAACCCGATAGCCATCAGTCCGGTCACGATGAAGGTGATACCCAGCCCGCGCAGGCCGGCCGGCACATTGCTGTAACGCATGCGCTCGCGAATGGCCGCCAGAGCCACGATAGCCAGCGCCCAGCCCACGCCGCTACCGAAGCCGAACACGGCGCTTTCACTGAGGGTCTGATCCCGCTCGACCATGAACAGCGATGCTCCGAGAATGGCGCAATTCACCGCGATCAGGGGAAGGAAAATGCCAAGGGTGTTGTACAGAGCGGGAAGGAAACGGTCGAGCGCCATTTCCACGATCTGGGTGATCGCGGCGATGCTGCCGATGTAGCTGATGAAGCCCAGGAAGACGAGGTCCACGTCGGCCATCTGCGGGCCCACCACCGGCAGCCAGACGAGAGCACCGGGCTTGAGCAGGTAATTCAGGATCAGGTTGTTCATCGGACAAGTAATGCCCAACACGAACACCACTGCACATCCAAGGCCCAGCGCGGTCTCAACCTTGCGCGAGCAGGCGAGAAACGAACACATGCCCAGGAAGAAGGCCAGGGCCATGTTCTCAATGAACACGCTCTTGATGAACAAACTCAGGTAATGCTCCAGCATCACTCTGTCTCCCTCTGCTCAGGCTTCCATGTGCGGACAGCCCAGATGAACAGGGCGATCAGGAAGAACGCTCCGGGCGACAGGAGCATCAACCCGTTGGGCGTGTACCATCCACCCTCCGATGCCAGCTTGAACAGTTGAATCCCGAAGAACGAGCCCGAGCCGAAGAGTTCCCGGACAAGCCCGACCAGCACCAGGACCAGGCTGTAGCCGAGCCCATTGCCGATGCCGTCCAAAAAACTCAAGCCGGGGCCGTTCTGCATGGCATAGGCTTCCGCCCGGCCCATCACGATGCAGTTGGTGATGATCAGCCCGACGAAGACCGACAGCTGCTTGCTGATGTCGAACACGAATGCCTTGAGGATCTGGTCGGTGATAATCACCAGTGAGGCGATGACCGTCAGTTGCACGATGATTCGCACGCTCGATGGGATCCTGTTTCGCAACAGGCTGATCGCGAGGTTCGAGCCGCCCGTGACCAGCGTCACGGCGATGGCCATCACCACGGCGGTCTCCATCTTGGTGGTGACGGCGAGGGCCGAGCAGATGCCCAGCACCTGCAGCCCGATGGGATTGTTGTCAAACAGCGGGTCCAGCAGTGCAGCTTTGCTCTTCTTACCCATGCCCGGGTCCTCCGTTATCTCGAAGCCGCTGAAGATAAGGTCCGAATCCTTGCTCCCCCAGCCAGAACTGGACCAGATGACTGACGCCCCGGCTGGTGATCGTCGCCCCGGAGAGGCCGTCCACCTTGTGAGGCTCCTCCGCGGCGGGGCCGGCGTGCCCCTTGATCACCTCAATGCGAGGTGTCCAGGTTTCGTCGAAGGCCTTGCGGTTGATCCACAACGATTTCCAGCGGGGGTTGTCGATCTCGCCTCCCAGCCCCGGCGTCTCGCCGTGCTGATAGAAGGTGATGCCGCGGATTGTGGTACCGTCGGCGTCCAGGGCGAGGAAGCCGTAGCATGTGGACCATAGCCCTTTGCCTTCAATAGGCAGGATGACCTCGTCAAGCCGGCCGTCCTTCAACACCTTGTAAACCGTCGCATGATGGGGCAGCCGTGAGACGCCGGCGGCGTTCTTCGGTGCGGAGCTGCTCGCGGTCGGGTCTTTGGCAGCTTGTGCCTGGTCGAAGGTCTGCGGGTCGATATCGGTTTCTTGCCCGGTTCGCAGGTCGACGACCACCGATTGGACCTGCTCGAACAGCTCCTTGACCCGGGCCGCGGTGAGCTTCTCGCCCTCGCCGACGAGCCCGGCGGCTATGAGCACGTTCTTCTGGCGGTCCAGGGCGATGTTCTGCTGCTGGAGGCTTCGGAGACCGACCGCAGAGCTGGATACCAGCAGCGAGCAGACCACGCAGACCGCCGTCGAAAAGCCGATGATGTAAAGCGTGCTAAACCGCTGCATGGCGCGCCAACCTTCTCTTGATATTCGACCGGACGACCAGGAAGTCGATGGCCGGGGCAAACACGTTCATGAACAGGATCGCCAGCATCATCCCCTCGGGATACGCGGGATTGACTGCTCGTATGAGGATGGCCAAGACCCCGATCGCCAAGCCGTAAATCCACTTACCGGTTTCCGTGTACGCGCTGGTGACCGGGTCGGTGGCCATGAACACCGTACCGAAGGCCCATCCTCCCAGGACGATATGCCAATGGAAGGGAATGGTGAAGTACGGGTTGGCGACGTGACCGGCCAAGGCGCTCAGCGTGAGGGACATGCCCAAACTTCCAAGCACTACACCGAGTATCACGCGCCAAGAGGCCACCTGGGTGACCAGCAGGACGACCGCCCCGATCAGACAGCATAGTGTCGATGTCTCACCCATCGAGCCGGGAATGAAACCGAGGAAAGCGTCCCACCACGTATAGCCGCTGGCGGCGATCGCTTCCATTCCACCGACGGCCGCTTGGGCCAGCATGGTCGGGCCGCTGAAGCCGTCCACCGCCACCCAGACCAAGTCGCCCGAGATCTGTGCCGGGTAGGCGAAGAACAGGAACGCCCGGGCCGTCAGAGCGATGTTCAGGAAGTTCATGCCCGTTCCGCCGAACACTTCCTTCGCGAGAATCACCGCGAAGGTGACGGCCACCGCCACCTGCCACAGCGGAATCGTGGGCGGGACGATGCACGGCATCAGCATCCCGGTCACGAAGAAGCCTTCGTTGACTTCGTGTTTCCGGACGATGGCGAAGAGTATCTCCCAGCTCAAGCCCACCGCAAAGGTCACGACCAGCACGGGGAGGAAGTAAAGGGCGCCGTGAACGAAGCAATCCAGCAGATTCCCCGGCGAGAACCCCAGGCCCAACGTCGTGACCACCGTCGCCCGCCAGCCCTCGGGAGTAAGGCCCCTGTCGGCCAGGGTCAGATTCGCCTGGTACCCCGAGTTGTACATGGCCATCAGAATGCACGGAACCAGACCGACGAGTACCAGCCCCATCATCCGCTTGAGGTCCAAGGCATCGCGAACGTGTGAGGCGCCGCCGGTGACCTTGCCGGGAGAATAGGCACAGGTGTCCATCGCCTCGTAAAGCGGGTGGAATTTCTCCAGGGGCTGGCCATGTCCGAAGGGCTTGCCGGTGATATCCAGCATCTTGCGCAGGATTTTCATTACCCTTCTTTCTCCATGGTGGTGAGGTTGTCACGGAGGATCGGCCCGTATTCGATCTTGCCCGGGCAGACGAACGTACACAACGCCAGATCCTCCTCCTCCAGTTCCAGAGCTCCGAGCTGCTCAGCCCGCTCCACGTCGCCGGCGACGAGGCTACGCAACAAATACGTTGGCTCGATGTCCATGGGCATCACCCGTTCGTACATCCCGATCGGGACGATCGCCCGGTCCGAGCCGTTTTTGTTCGTCGTGAAGGCCCATTGCCGGGGGCCTAGGAAGGCCGCCATATACGCGCGAATGGTGGAGAATTTGCCCAGTCCCGGCCGGACCCAGCTCATGAACTCGCGATCCCGGCCCTCACGCAGGGCCGAGACTTGCAGGTGGTAGCGGCCCAGGTAGCCCAGAATCTCGCCCGTGGCCTTGCGCCCTGACAAGACCGAGCCGGAGATCACCCGATTCTCGCACTCCTCGAGCTCGCCCCGGACTAATTCGTCCACACTGGCCCCGACCCGCGTTCTGAGCAACCGAGGCTTCTTCACCGTGGGGCCACCGAGAGAGATCACTCGGTCGACGTCGAGTCGCCCCGTGCTCATCAGCCTGCCGATCGCGATGACGTCTTGGTAGTTAAGGTACCAGACGGTCTTGGTTCGGCACACGGGGTCGAGCGTGTGGATGTGCACACCGACCGTGCCGGCGGGGTGAACTCCAGCGAACTCCTCGACCTGCACGCCGTCGGCAGTTGGTATCGTCGCCCCCGGCGCTTTGCAGAGGAAGGTCCGGCCCTCGGTCAGGCGGGTTACGCAGGCCAGCCCAGTCGTGAAGTCCTGTTCGCGACCTTTGAGTACCACCTCGGCCGACGCCGCCAGTGGGTTGCTGTCCATTGCCGTGACAAAGATGGACCGAGGGGTCGTGGCGGGATCGGCAACTTTACCGTACGGCCGGGCGCGGATGGCCGTCCACATGCCCGACTCGATCAACAGATTCCGGATTTCCTCGCGAGTCAGCGACGCCGCGGGCTTACCCGTGTAGGCGGCGAAGGGAGCCAAGTCCGTCTCGGTGGGTTGGCCGGCCCGCTCGCCGGCGCTGAGCTCGATGACCACGGACTGCAACGCCCGTCGCTCGCCGCGATGGACCGCTACGACCGTGCCCGCTCCCGGCGATGTGTAGCGAACCGCCGGCAGCTTCTTGTCCTCGAAGAGCAACTGGCCGCGCCGTACCGCGTCCCCCGGCTTGACGTGCATGGTGGGGCGCATGCCCACATAGTCATCCGCCAGCAGGGCGACGCGCGAACACGGCGGCGCGCCGTCCACAGCCTGTCGCGGGGCGCCCGCGATGGGCAGGTCCAGACCTTTGGAGATCCTGTGCAGAGCCATCAGGTGCGTATCCTCTACCGGACTCGAATCAGGAACGATCGGTATGCCGAGGCAGGTGGGGGAGCGCTCATTCAAAGGTGCTGGTGTGCCGCCCGCGTCCTCCGAAAACCGGATGACTTGGGCTGGCTGCCTTGTATCGCTCCGCGTCTCTGCCGGACTGTTAGCTCACTCGGTACCGGTTTGCGTATGCCCGGCCCAAACCTGGCAGTTTCAAGTACGCGACATCACGATGTCCCGGGAGTATCCTGTCCCTTGATCTTTGATGCAAGTGCCTCGTCTTCCTCCCGCGGCAGGGGGGATCGTGCCTCATTACGCGGAGATCATAGAGAAAACGGCACCGGACGGCAAATCATGCAAGTCGAGCGTCGCACTCGGCATGGTTGCGTGTT